>ENA-UOOE01000051-UOOE01000051.1-fermentation-metagenome-genome-assembly--contig:-NODE-51-length-118190-cov-7.547492_pt1 | contig 118190 bp, 112 predicted proteins | sample MGYA00245776_ERZ724021 | MGnify/ENA primary metagenome ERZ724021 (study PRJEB28704, sample SAMN03018321) | fermentation metagenome | biome: anthropogenic terrestrial biome; feature: soil... | reverse complement strand
ACAATTTACAGTGCTGTTATTCTATTATGACTAATTGATCCCCTGTATTTACAGCTAATCCCTCTTTTGTTACAATACTAGCCACCTTCCCATCTCTTGGAGCTAGGATTTCATTTTCCATTTTCATGGCTTCAAGAATTAACAAATTGTCTCCTTCTTTAACTTCTTGTCCTTCTGCGACAAGGATTTTCCATATATTCCCCGGCATAGGAGCTGCCACTATTTCTTGTCCCGCCGATACTTCAATTTCCTTTTTCTCTTCTACCTTTGGTGCCGGTGTTGGTTCCTTAACAGGTGCAGGGGGTGTTGTTTGTACCGGTGCAGGTCTTTGTATGTTATTACCAATCTCTTCAACTTCCACTTCATATGAATTGCCATTGACATTTATTAAAAACTTTCTCATATTCCTTACCTCCGTTAATTTAATTTTCCCAACAATTGTTCCATTCTTCCCATGCTTGCCCATGCATTTGAATTCTGCGGCGCTCTTTTTATAGTCTTTATCCTAATATCAGGTATATCTAGCCCTAGTCCTACTTGTATTGCTGCCGCAATTACTGCAATTAATTCATCAGGATTATCTTCAAAATTGATATTATTATTTAATTTTCTGATTCTCTTTATTTTTACATCATTGGCATTTATGCCTTGCTTTGATGCAATAGCTGCAGTAAGAACAGCAACTACTTCATCGGGTACATTTTCAATTGATGACATTTTTTTTGTTTTTTCGCTTTTCACCATTTCATACCACCCCTTTACACCGGCAAGTTCCCATGTTTTTTCTTTGGTCTATTTTCCCTTTTAGATTCAAGCATATCAAAGGCTGATATAAGTCTAGGTCGAGTTGTGCTTGGTACCAAAATATCGTCAACAAATCCTCTTTGTGCTGCTATATATGGATTTGCAACCGTGTCTCTATATTCTTCAATTTTTTCTTTTCGTATTTGTATCGGATCATTGGATGTATTTATATCATTTTTAAAGATAATATTAGCCGCACCTTCCGGACCCATTACCGCAATTTCTGAATTTGGCCATGCAAATACCTGATCCGCTCCTAAATCCTTGCTGCACATAGCCAAATAGGCCCCTCCATATGCCTTTCTAATTATCAATGTAACTTTCGGTACTGTCGCTTCGCTAAATGCATATAACATCTTGGCTCCATGCCTTATTATTCCACCATATTCTTGATCTGTTCCGGGCAAAAACCCTGGTACATCTACCAAGCTAAGTAAAGGAATATTAAATGCATCACATGTTCTGATGAACCTTCCTGCCTTATCAGATGCATTGATATCCAAGCAGCCTGCTAATACCCTTGGCTGATTTGCAACTACTCCTATGGTTTTCCCGTTTAGTCTGATGTATCCCGTTAATATATTCTGTGCATATAAACTCTGGAGTTCGAAGAATTTTCCTTCGTCTGCCAACAACCCGATAACTTCTTTCATGTCATACGGCTTGTTAGGATTATCAGGCACAATTTCGTTCAGTTTGTCTTCCACTCTGTTTATATAATCATTTGTGTCATATATAGGTGATACTTCAAGGTTATTTGAAGGTAAAAATGATAATAATTCCTTTATTCTTTCTATACATTCAAGTTCTGTTTTGTCTATAAAATGAGCAACTCCGCTTACTTTATTATGTGTACTTGCTCCTCCAAGTTCCTCTTGTGTTACCTCTTCACCTGTAACTGATTTAATAACCTGAGGTCCTGTGATAAACATCATACTCGTTTTGTCCACCATAAAGGTAAAATCGGTTAATGACGGAGAGTAAACAGCTCCACCTGCACATGGACCCATAATTACCGATATCTGTGGTATGACTCCTGATGCTATTGTATTTCGATAAAATATTTTTCCATATCCTGATAAAGCATCTACACCTTCTTGTATCCTAGCACCTCCGGAATCGTTAAAACCTACTATTGGAACACCCATCTTTACAGCCATATCCTGAACTTTACAGATTTTATTTGCATGCATTTCTCCCAGTGAACCCCCAACTACTGTAAAGTCTTGAGCATATACAAAGATTAATCTGCCATCAACCGTTCCATAACCGGTTACGACCCCATCTGCCGGAGCTTCTGTGTTTGTCATATCAAAATTGGTAGACCTATGTTCTACAAATTTATCGATTTCAACAAAGCTATCTTCATCCAATAAAGAATTGATTCTTTCTCTTGCCGTCATCTTACCGGAATTATGTTGTTTTTCTATCCTTTTTGCTCCGCCTCCTAAGTCAATCCCAGCCTTTATATCAAGAAGATTTTCAATTTTTTCTCTCATTTTATCCTCCTTATCAAACCTTATTCTCTTTCACATATTTCAATTAAAACTCCCGATGTGGATTTAGGATGTAGGAAAGCTATTTTTGCACCTCCAGCTCCATATCTTGGTTTTTCATCAATTAATCTAACACCTTTAGCTTTTAAGTCCCTCAAAGCCTCTTCTATACTATCAACTCTTAATGCTATATGTTGAATCCCTTCCCCCTTCTTTTCAATGAATTTGGCAATTGTTCCGTCCTCTGTTGTTGATTCTAATAATTCCACTTCCGAATCTCCTAATGGCAAAAATCCAACTCTTACTTTTTGATCTTCGACTATTTCCTGACCGATACATTTTAATCCCAATACTTCTTCATAAAATTTTATTGCTTCATCCAAATTCTTTACGGCAATTCCTATATGGTCAACTTTTTCAATCATCTTTTCACCCCCAGTAGTTCTTACCTTTTCACTCTTAGTTATCACTTCTTAAAAGAATATCCCTTAACTCCGGTTGAAATGGCACCTCCGATAACTCTATCTCTAGCTGTATATGGATCTATTGCCCTATCGGTTACGTCTTTGGATAAATAGTCTAAATCCTCTTTTATTGTCCTATCTAAGATAATTTTCATCAATTCTTCTTCTACCAACTTAATAATTAAATTTCGGTTCTTAACAGTTCTTGATTTATTTAATTCACCTGTTCTTTCCAGATATTCTTTATGTTCCAATATATTTTCCAACAACATATTTATACCTTGTTTTTTTACAGCTGAAACCTTTATAACAGGCGGTCTGTAATTCGATTTTTCATTTAAGTCCAAATTCATTTCAATTTCCAGCTGAGTCTTATCTGCTCCACCCAAATCTGATTTATTAATTGCAAAAACGTCTGCTATTTCCATAATGCCTGCTTTTAGAGCTTGAATGTCGTCTCCCAGATTAGGCACCATAACCATTAGAACGGTGTCCGCAATCTTTACAATATCGATTTCAGATTGGCCTACACCTACAGTTTCAATAAAAATATAATCACATCCATAAATATCCAATACCTTAACAGCACCCCAAGTTGCCTGAGACATGCCGCCAAGAAATCCTCTGGTACCCATACTTCTGATAAATATGTCTTTGTCCAGTGCTAAATCTTGCATTCTTATTCTGTCTCCCAAAATAGCTCCTCCGCTAAATGGACTGGTAGGATCAATTGCGATAATTCCCACCCTTTTGCCTTCGTTTCTTAATTCCTTTGTGAGCTTATCAGTCAAGGTAGATTTGCCGCTCCCGGGAGGACCTGTAATCCCTATAACATATGCATTTCCCGTATTTTTATATAGCCTCTTGATTATGTTTATTGCCTCTTTGTCATCATTCTCCAACAGAGAAATCATTCTTGCGCAAGCTTTCTTATCTCCTTTTAATAATCCCTCTTCTAAATTCAAATTTCGCACCACCAGTTATCTTTTCAAATTGTTATAAATATAATCCACAACATCTTTGGTAGGTGTTCCGGGAGTGAAAACAGCCTCTACGCCCGATTCCATTAAAAACGGAATATCCTCCTTCGGAATTACGCCGCCACCTATTATCAATACGTCATCTACGCCTTCAGCTTTTAAAAGATTTACCACTTTAGGGAATAAATGATTATGCGCTCCGGATAGGATGCTCATCGCTACTACATCCACGTCTTCTTGGACAGCTGCGGCTACTATTTGCTCCGGAGTCTGTCTCAAACCTGTATATATAACCTCCATACCCGAATCTCTTAATGCTCTGGCTATAATTTTTGCACCCCTGTCATGCCCATCTAATCCCGGCTTAGCAACTAATACTCGAATTGGTCTTACCATTTATTAACCTCCCATATTTAAATATAAAACCTGTAAGCAGATAGTCAAAACTTCCTTATAGTTTATAGAAAGCTTTTCTTATAATATTACAGTTTGTTCATATTCTCCAAATACTTTTCTTAATATATTGCAAATTTCTCCTAAAGTTGCATATTTTTTAACGGCATTTAAAATATATGGCATAAGGTTTTCGTCTGTTTGAGCTTTCTTCTCTAAAATATTTAGTGCTGTTTTTACATCCTCGTTATTTCTGTTAAGCTTCAATGCTTTTAATTTTTCTTTCTGTATTTTTTCAACATCTGCATCTACTCTTAGAATATCACTCTTAGCATCTTCCTCTATTCTGAATTTGTTGACTCCAACAACAATCTTTTCCATTGATTCAATCTCCATCTGGTACTTATAGGCGGATGATTGAATTTCTTTTTGAATATATCCTTTTTCTATAGCCTTTGGAGCCCCTCCTAATTCATCAATTTTTTTGATAAGTTCATATGCCTCTTCTTCAATTTTATCCGTAAGGCTCTCAATATAATATGAACCTGCTAAAGGATCTACCGTTTCGGTTACCCCTGATTCATACCCTACTATTTGCTGAGTTCTTAAGGCTATTCTAACTGAATCTTCTGTCGGAAGTGCCAAAGCTTCATCTCTGGAATTTGTATGTAGCGATTGTGTACCACCTAAAACAGCAGCTAATGTTTGTATCGTAACTCTGATAATATTGTTGTCGGGTTGTTGTGCCGTCAATGTCGATCCTGCAGTTTGAGTATGGAATTTTAACTGCATGCTCTTTTCATTTTTTGCCTTAAATCTATTTTTCATTATTTTTGCCCAAAGCCTTCTAGCAGCTCTAAACTTCGCTATTTCTTCAAATAAATCGTTATGGGCATTAAAGAAAAATGATAGTCTCGGCGCAAAATCATCAACATTTAAACCTGCCTTTATTGCGGCTTCAACATAAGCTATCCCGTCAGCCAATGTAAATGCTACTTCCTGTACAGCCGTGGCTCCGGCTTCCCTTATGTGATAGCCGCTTATACTTATTGTGTTCCATTGCGGAACTTCCTTTGAGCAGTATTCAAAGATATTTGTAATAAGCCTCATTGATGCTTCAGGGGGAAATATGTAAGTTCCTCTTGCTATATATTCTTTTAATATGTCATTTTGAATAGTACCTCTTAGCCTATCACTGGAAACACCTTGTTTTTCTGCTACAGCAATATACATAGCCAAGAGTATACCGGCAGGAGCGTTAATAGTCATCGAGGTGCTCACCTTGTCCAATGGTATCCCATCAAATAATATTTCCATATCTCTTAAGGAGTCTATTGCAACCCCAACTTTGCCTACTTCGCCTTCTGCCAATCCATGATCTGAATCATAGCCAATTTGTGTAGGTAAATCAAAGGCGACGCTTAAACCTGTTTGACCTTGCTCAAGTAAATATTTATACCTTTGGTTTGATTCTTCTGCAGTTGCAAATCCCGCATACTGTCGCATAGTCCATAGTCTGCCTCTGTACATTGTAGGTTGTACGCCTCTTGTAAATGGATATTCACCCGGAAATCCTAAGTCTTCAACATAATTAAGATCTTTTGCATCCAACGGTGTATAGAGTCCTTTTACTTCAATGTCAGAACTGGTAGTAAATTTTTCTTTTCTTTCAGGAAACCTTAATTTGATCTTTTCAACCTTATTATTCTCCCAGTTGTTATAAGATTTATCAATCTCTTCATATCCGTCAAAATTTTTCTCCATAATAAAACCTCCTATTGGTAGCTCCATCTCCTTTATTATATTAAATCTTTAACTTATCTACAACAAAAAAAGCTAGTTTATAAATTTATAAACTAACTTTTATATGTTTTAAACAGTACCTAAGAATAATTCTTCGAATTCTTTAGCATCAATTGTTTCTTTTTCTAACAAAGCGCTGGCTATTCTATGAAGTCTATCCATATTTCCTCTTATTAATGTTTCCGCTCTGTTATAAGCAGTATCAATTAAATTCCTCATTTCCTTGTCAATAGCAGCGGCAACATCTTCACTGTAATTCCTTGTTCTGCCAAAATCTCTCCCAACAAATACTTCTTCATCATCGGTACCATATGTCATGGGTCCCAGTATATCGCTCATACCATAATGAGTTACCATTGATCTGGCTATTTTAGTTGCTCTGTCAATGTCGTTTTGCGCTCCTGTGCTTATATCATCCAAGACGAGAGCTTCTGTAACTCTTCCGCCAAGCAATGTTACCAATTTATCTTCCATTTGTTTCTTGGTGACATAATTTCTATCTTCCTCGGGAATATATGCAGTAAAGCCGCCTGCCATACCTCTTGGTATTATAGTCACCATATGAACCGGATCCATTCCCGGAATAAGTCTGGCGGTTAAAGCATGCCCGGCTTCATGATATGCCGTAAGCTTTCTTTCTTTTTCACTGACTACCTTGCTCTTCTTCTCCGGACCTGCCTGAACTTTTATCGAGGCTTCTTCGATTAAATCCATTGGTATACTCTTCAGATTGTGTCTAGCTGTTAATAAAGCTGCTTCATTAACTAAATTTTCCAAATCAGCCGGTGTAAATCCAGGGGTTCTTTTTGCTACTACTTGAAGATCTACATCATCAGCTAAAGGTTTATTTTTTGTATGAATTTTTAGAATTGCTTCCCTGCCTCTTATATCCGGCAGTCCAACATAAATCTGTCTGTCAAATCTACCCGGACGCAATAAAGCAGGATCCAATATATCCGGTCTATTTGTCGCAGCCATTACTATAATTCCTTCATTGGTTCCAAAGCCATCCATTTCAACTAACAGTTGATTTAATGTTTGCTCCCTTTCATCATGGCCACCGCCAAGCCCTGCGCCTCTTCTTCTGCCTACAGCATCAATTTCATCTATAAATATTATACAAGGTGAGTTCTTTTTGGCTTGTTCAAATAAATCTCTTACTCTGCTGGCTCCAACTCCTACAAACATCTCAACAAAATCAGAACCCGATATTGTAAAGAATGGTACTCCGGCTTCACCGGCTACTGCTCTACTAAGATATGTTTTTCCTGTCCCCGGAGGTCCTATTAATAATACTCCGGTTGGAATCCTTGCTCCAATCTCTATATATTTTTTAGGCGTTCTCAAAAAGTCAACTATTTCCTTTAATTCTTCCTTCTCTTCTTCCAAACCGGCAACATCGTCAAATTTTATTATATTACCTGCGTCTTCTTTGTGTAATTTAGCCTTACTCTTGCCAAAGGACATTACTCTGCCTCCGCCTCCGCCTTGAGATTGCTGCATAAATACAAACCAAAATACTCCAAAGATTAAAAGAACCATAATAGTTGGTAGCATATCAATATACCAAGGTCTCGTTGGTATCTGTTCACCTGCATAGCTATCAATTTGCTTTGTGTCAACCAAATCTTTTATATAATCTCTATAAAAATCATAGGACCTTATTTCCTCAGGTAAAATTGTAGTAAATTGAGTCCCATCTTTTAATTTACCATGAGCCGTATTTCCTATCATTGTGATACTTTCAACATTATTTCTGCCTAAATTATCTACTAATTCAGTTACATCCATCTCTTTGACTTGTTCGACATCAGTTCCAAACATTCTAACTCCAAACATTATCAAAATAATAATCAGTAGATAGACGCTTATCCCTTTGAAAAATCGTTTCAATCCAAATCCTCCCTCCAACTAATGTAAATTGCATTTAAACATTATAACATAAGAAAAAATATATATCAATTAAGGTAGGATAAATTCTCCTCTAAAATTTTTTTATCCCTTTATCTTTAATATTCTCCCTATTCACTTAGTTCTTACTTCTTCACTTTTCTTCAACTGTTGTTCACTGTTATTTATTCACTGTTTCTCTTAACTCTTCATTATATTTTTAATCTTTTACCTATTACCTATCTTTTCGATTGTGAACTGTGAATTGTGAATTTTAATTGTTACTATCCCCTATTATAAACTTCTTCCTTCAATGCTGCGACAAATGGAAGATTTCGATATTGTTCTGCATAATCTAGTCCCCAGCCTACAACAAATTCATCCGGAATCTCAAATCCAAGGTAGTTTACAGGAACATCAACCTTTCTTCTTTCCGGTTTATCAAGCAAAGTACAAATTTTTACGCTATTTGCACCTCGTTTTTTAAGGTTATCGGTAAGATAATTTAACGTATAGCCTGTATCTATAATATCTTCAACAATAAGTACATCTTTTCCTATAACGCTAAAATCCAAGTCCTTAATTATTTTTACTTCTCCGGTTGAAATCGCAGATTTCCCATAACTTGAGACCCCCATAAAATCTATTGTTACAGACATATCTATATTTCTTACCAATTCAGACATAAAAATAACTGCACCCTTTAAAATGCCTATTATCATCAAATCCTTATCTCTGTAGTCTCTTGTAATTTCAGCTCCCAATTCCTTTGCCCTTTTTATGATTTCTTCTTCAGTTACCAATACTTCTTTTATAATATCTTCCATGTCAAATCCTCCTATGTAGTATATTTATATTCAATCATCAGAATTTTCGTAGTATCTTTATCTATCTTATATCTATCACTAATTCCATATCCAATGATCCAAATAATATCCTCCCCGTCAACCAATAATGGTATCCTATCCCTTTTATCTCTCGGTATCTTTTTATCAATGAAATAATCCTTAATTTTTTTGCTGCCAACCATGCCCAAAGGAACAAAAACATCTCCAAATTTACGATTCCTTATGTAAAGATTTCCTCTAATCTTATTGAAATCAAAATACTTTCTATCTTTACCCATTTTAAAACCATCATAATTATCAATTAAAGATAATTTAAATTTTAAATTTAAGTCCTTAAAATAATTCTCACCCATTCCTAATTTATACTCAAAACCTTCATATTTAAAACTTCTCTCCCTTTCTATGATTAACTCATCATAGCTTACTCTGGCAGTTAATCCTAAAGGCAGATTTATTTGTTTACCGGTTACTAATTCGGTAAACAAATCCAGCATCAACACAATATGTTGTTCTGTAAAACCCTGCAAGCTTCCTGTTAATTTTAAAACAAACATCCTCAACAATCTTTGCTTTATACCTTTTTGTTCGCTACCAAATAAATCCCCATCTATAATTATACAATCATCTTGTATTTCTTTCACCATCAATTTAAATTTTTTTTCACAATAATCGTCTAAAAATTCTACATCTAAGCTAGACGTTTGGGACAATCTCCACAAGGCTTCAATTATATTTGAGTTGAAATTTTTCTCTATATAAGGTATCAATTCTAATCTTACCTTATTTCTACTATAAATGGGAAATAAATTTGTTTTATCTAACACTGTTTCAATGTCATTTGTCTTAATAAACTTTTCTATTTCATCCCTAGATATATTTAATATTGGTCTTATAATGTCTCCCGATTTGAATTCCATACCTTTTAGACCATCTATCCCGGTACCCCTCATGATTCTCATAAGCAGGGTTTCCGCTTGGTCGTTTTTGTTGTGTGCAACGGCAATCTTACCTCCTCCCAAGTCTTTAAGCAAATTTCTAAAAAAACCATATCTTAATTCCCTGCCTGCTTCCTCGGCTGTTATCCCTTTTTCTTTCCCGTATTTGTTCATATCTACATTGATTGTATGATAAGGTATTTTTAGCCTGTTGCATACATCCTCGGTAAACAATTGATCAATTAGGGCATCTTCTCCTCTTACACCATGATTTACATGTGCTGCAACAATATTGAAATCCAGCTCTTTTTGTATTTCATATAGACAATAAAGTAGAGCCATTGAATCCGGTCCTCCGGATAATCCAATGACTACATTATCTCCCTTAGTAATCAAATTGTATCTATGTATATTCTCCAAAACAATAGAAATCATAACCTCACCTACTATCTAATATACCCTAATGTTTAACAATATTTCAACAAAAAAAGAGAACTTCTTAATTTATTTTATGAAGTTCACTTTAAAATTCGTAAATCACAATTCACAATTCACAGTTCACAATTCACAATTCACAATTATCCAAAGTCTATCTCTGAGGTTTTCCTAAACCTATCTTTTTACATTCACAACTACGAATTGTCCCTAATTCTTCCATATCTTTGTAACAACCACAGTCATATCATCTTTTATGTTATCTTCACTATAGTCTTTGGCTATATCAATTATTCTATCTGCTATTGTTTGTGGGTTTTGTGAGTCCATATTCATTATTATTTCTTTCATCCAATTTTCAGGATTTTCAATAGCTTTATTGCTCTCCAATACTCCATCTGACATCATCACCATAATATCCCCATCTTGAATATTTTCTTCATAGACATTGAAATCCACATCTTTGAAAATCCCAATGGGTAAAGATAGTGAATTTATCATGATTATCTCATCTTTACGCTTGATAAACGTAGGCACTGCTCCTGATTTTATCAGCTGTAACCTTCCTTTAAATAAATCTATAAAGGCAATATCAAGAGTTGCAAATCTTTCATCAGTCGATTTTGTTCTTATGACCGAATTGATGGTCTTCAATGCCATCTCTCTGTCAACATTTATTCCCATCATTTTCTCTAATAATTCTATCGCCATAGCGCTTTCATCATTTGCCTTTTGACCAATTCCCATACCGTCACTTATGGCTGCAAATGAGGTATTTTCCATTTCCCCAAAGGTAAAACTATCACCGGAAACTCCATCATCCGAGCAAATAATATTGGACGCTTTAGTTAATGTCCCATATCTATTGACACGTATCAATTTAAATCTATTTGAATTTGCTACTTGCCCATAAGAATAATCACTTGTTACAGGAAACCCTAAAGATTCAGTGACTATATTAGTAACTTTTTCTATTTTATCTATTGTATTGCATGAATCAAACTCCATGTATATTTCAATATTTTCACCTTCTAAATAAGCAACTATTATCTGATTTATATCGATTCTATTATTCTTTATCTCTTTGTATAATAAATCCTCAAGCTCTTCATTAAATACCGGGCTTTTATATAAATCCAAATTGATTTCATTTACAATTTTCTCTATGCTTTGAAGTTGTTCAACTAAAAAACTCCTTTGATCCATCAATTGACTATTTAACGATTCTTTTTCTTGAAATTTTAAATACATTTCATTTATAACCTTATACAGCTGATCTTTATCACTGCAATGTTCCATAATAGATTTAACCTTACTCTCCTTATCTTCCATATTAATTTCCATTATTCCCATTGCAGTAAAAAGTGAATAATATGTTGAATAATACTCATCCTTCCAACATTTGTTATGATTTTTACACCCATTGCATTTGGAAGCGGAAATATCATCAATTAAGTTATATATTTCATAGCTGGAGAACACGTCTTTTGTTTCAATGCTCTCATTAAAAACAAGCGATAGATCATGAATCAGTTCGCCGATATTTGAAAGTTTTTCACTTGCCAATTCAAATCTTCGATTCTCATAATCTTTCTTTACTTTATTTTCTTTTTCAAATATCTTATCTATATATTTTGAGGTCGGATCATAAAATGCTAAAAACATTAAGGAGCCTATGATTATTTCATTGTATTTAAGAAAGCTTGTCCCCAATCCGTTTATATAATAGCTTACTATAGCATTCCCTAAAATAAATCCCAAGATTGACCCACTTTTCCCAATATCCCGAAATAATCCGGCTAATAATCCCCCGATGCTTAATATTGCAATTATAAAAGGCATTTCAACATTTGATATATATGAAATCATTCCCAATATGATGCCGGATGTGGCACCCATGTAAATTCCCTTGGAATAGCTTAAATATACTATTATAAATAAGCTTATTATATTTTTAAGCGATGCCCCAAATACGCTAATATTCCCTAGTCCCGACAGGACAAGAGCTAATATGATAAAACTTGAAACTAATTTTTCGTATTGTACTTCCCCTTTTCCTAATCCATCTATTGGCGCAGAAAATGTGAAAATATATGTCATAGTAAATAGCAATATCCCTTCAAAGGCAATAATTATAAAATCATATATGTAAGTCTCCCTTGATAGATACATAGTCAACAATTTTGATATTGTAAATATAACCGCTACTATGCCGGAAGCCGAAATCAATGTATATTCCTTGTTTGTTTTATACTTTGTAAAAAATGCATATAAAATAATTGCTCCGATATAATAATCAAACCCGGCTAAACCCTTAACCGTAAATGTGCCCAGTATTGTTGCAAGCAATATACTCAATTTTCTTTCTTTCAAAATCATAAAACTGCCCAAAAATGCAATCCCAAAAGGTGTAAGCTTATTAAGCACATTTACTCTCGCAAGAAAAAAGCTTATCAAAATCACGAACACCTCACGCTTATCAATACCCAATTCCCATTTGTTTTTACTCAATACCGACTCCATTCTTGCCACTTATCTCACCCCTATAAAATATTTGTAAACTTATAGTAGCAAAAATCAATCGTTATATTTGTCAGTATTAGGTGTTTAGAAACAAGAAGTTTCCAACATAAACCCAGGTTTTTACCCATGAAGTTAAGTTAAGGTTATAAAACATTGAAATTCGAATATGAACTTTAAAACCATTGAATTTTAAAGGTTAAAAGCTTTATGAAGGCATTTTTTTATCAAATGTATTATTTTGTCACAAAAAACGAAAAACCGGATAAACCGGTTTTATAATTCCATATTACTCATCTTCTTGGATTTAAATCCATTTTGTTTGCGAGTATCTCTGACTTTTAATTGATCCATTTTTTCATTGCTGTCTTTTAAGAATCTATTTAACTTATCTTCAAAAGACATATATTTTTGATTTTCTTCAAGTCTATTCCATTCAAATTCAGCAGGCTTATTTGACTTGGGTTTTGCTTGCCTAATGGATAGACTGATTTTCCCAGTATCTGTAACAGATAATATTTTTACCTTTACTTTTTGATTTACTTTTAGATGATCAGCTACCTTTTCAACATATTCATGGGATATCTCCGAAATATGAACAAGTCCACTTTTTCCTTCCGGTAATTGAATGAAAGCACCAAAGTTAGTTATACCTGTTACAGTGCCATCAACTACTTCACCAACAGCTATGGCCATATACTAATAATTCCTCCTTATATAATATTGTTTAAGTAAAACTTACCTAATTCTCATTAAAAATAGTATATACAAGAAATCAAGGTATGTCAATTATCCCTTTTAAATATGTCAAAAAATGAATTCTTAGGTTTGTTTTTATCAATGTAAATTATCTCTCGAGGCTTAACCATACCCAATTCATCTCTAGCAACTTTTTCCACAAATTCTAAGGAATCACTGCTCTTGATTTCTTCGTTTAATGCATCAATATCCTTTTTAAGTTGCTCAATTTCAACTTGATTCTCTTCTTTTTTTGCCTTCATGGTATTCATTAGATTTCGTTGGTGATTTAAAACAACTATAACGTAAAAACTTAGGAATATAAGAAACACATGTATTAACCTTATTCCCTTATATTTTTTTTTGTTACTCATAAAACCACCTTTCCCTTTGTACCGCAGTTACTTTATTTTTTGCGTGAAATTATTTTTTTATATTTACCCACTTCCTTAAAAAATACTCTGATCAGCAAAAATATCTTTTTAATCTTAGCTTTTATAAATCCTATGCTCTTTTTAAATGGATTAGCTATTACATTGATTATCTCACTTAACAAATTTAAAATCAACCTAAAAATGTGATAAAATAAAGAATAAACTATCTTTGATAAAAAAAACATATAAAACAATATGCCGACAAGTGCCGCTATAAATACAAATCCTCTAAGAACACCTCCGGTCAACTTAATTAACAATATGAAAAATATAAAACATATTATCATCCAGAACAATAAATCTTCAATATAGGACATCACTTTGCCGGGTTTAGAAAAACGTCTGAAAACCCTATAAAAATCATAGAACATACCTATAGACATACCAATTAAAATAGAAACTCCAAAAGACATGAAATCTTTCATTATATCGATTTCCATATATTACACCACTTATTTGAATATTTTCCCTATCAAATTTTTAGGAGTCCCTTCCTTAGTGATATATACAATACTATTTATTAATCCCGAAATCTTAACGCTTCCATCATCCAGATTCAGCTTTGCTACATTAAGTCCTTCACCTTTGATGCTCAACCCTCCTTTTATGGTTGAAAGGACAATATTATTGTCATTAAAGCTATCTACCTGTTCTACCCCGCTTATAGTAACAAAATTTCTATCTTCTATCACAATATTCTGAGATTGCAATTTGTTTTCAGTCATATACCTACACCTCCTAAACTTCTATCTTATATTTATGAATAAAAAAAGGCTTTTATACCAAAAGCCTTTTTTATTATTATATATAAAAATTATTCAATTATTTTATATAAAGAAGAAGCAGCATCTTTGCCTACATTATCTTTTACTTCAAGTATTTCAAATTTCATTGTATTGCTTCCAAAGTTGATGTGAACTTGATCCCCTGCTTTAACTTCATCACCGGGCTTTGCACTATTTCCGTTTATAAAAACCTTCCCTTGATCACATGCCTCTTTAGCTATTGTTCTTCTCTTTATAATTCTTGCATTTTTTAAAAATTTATCTATACGCATTTTTATACTCCTATGAAAAAATCAGGTTCTTTGAACCTGATTTTATTTGTTTACACTATTTATTTACTACTTCCTTCAATGCTTTCCCAGCTTTAAATACAGGTGCTTTGGAAGCTGGTATTTTAATAACTTCTTCTGGATTTCTAGGGTTTCTGCCTTCTCTTGCTTTTCTTTCTTTAACTTCAAATGTACCAAAACCTACTAGTTGTACCTTTTCCCCAGATGCTAGTGATCCCTCTACAGATTTCATAAATGCATTCAGTGCAGACTCAGCGTCTTTTTTAGTCAAGTTGCTCTTTTCTGCCATACTAGCAATTAATTCAGCCTTGTTCATTAAAATTCCTCCTTAAGTTTATTCATTATTACTATATAAATTAATAAAAAGGGCTAAAAGATAAATCTTTTTAAACATAATGGAAAGTAAAATTCCAGACAGAACTTCCCATTTATTATGTGCCCATAAGGTTTTATTAATTATAAACACTCTTGCCTCTTGGCTTCTTGATAGAGAATTTCCATTTCATTTAACGTCATATTCTCCAATTTAATTTCTAATTCTTCAGATTTGTCTTCCATAAACTTTAATCTTTTCACAAACTTTCTTATCGTTCTATTCAATGCTATCTCCGGATTTACATCTAAAAGTCTGGACAAATTAACAACTGCAAAGAGTAAATCTCCTATTTCTCCTTCTACCCTTTTATCACCTCCGCCAAAATCCTCCAAAGCTTCTAAAACTTCCTTAAACTCTTCATCCACCTTATCTATAGGTCCCTTGATGTCGTCCCAGTCAAAGCCGACTTCTGCTGCTTTCTCTTGAACTTTGAAACTGGTCATAAGAGCCGGAAGTTTCGGTATATTATTGATTTTGTCAATGAGGCCTGTAATGTCTCTCTTGCCATATTTGAGCTTATTCCAATTATATACTACTTCATCAGAATTTACTATCTTTTTTTCTTGAAAGACGTGAGGATGGCGGAAAATTAATTTATTAGCCAACGCTGATGTAACTTCTATAGGGAAAAACTCTCCTTCCTCATAGGCAATTTGACAATGAAATACCACTTGCAACAGCAAATCTCCCAATTCTTCAATGATATTGTCTATATCATTATTATCTATAGCATCAACAACCTCATAAGCTTCCTCTATCAGACATTCTCTGATAGAATCATGAGTTTGTTTCGCATCCCATTGGCAACCCCCCACACCTCTTAATACCTTCATTATACCCATAATATCGTTAAAATCAAATACTTTTTTTATATTCTTATCAATTTTAGGTACATAAATGCTCAATAATGGGCCTGTTTCTATTAATCTATCCAATTTATATATAGGAATACAGAGTTTTTTCTCTTTTCCTCTAACCCCTGCATTTTGAACTAAATATACATTATAATCATCTCCATAAATTTCTGAAAGTATTATTTTTACTTCCGATAATATTCTTTGATTATATGTTTGCGTAATTATCAAATCAACATTTATATCAACCATGGATGAATTAAATACAGCGCCATCTACTATTTTCAACCCATTGATAGGATCTCTTCCTACCAACTCTATCATAGGCTCAATAAAACTCATTCCTGAAACAATTTCAATATCCAAATTCTCTTCTAATAATAACTCAACTGTCCTTTCCGCTACTAGAGGGTTACCAGGCACATAGTAATTGATTTCCTCTTCAGATTCAGATTCTTTTTTTAATTCCTCTACAATAAGCACATATACATCATTAAATTCATCTTCACTGTCATAAATATAATCATAGGACTTATAAGGTATATTATGCCTTTCAAAATACTTTACAGAAGGATGATTTTCAGTTCTCAAAAAATTTTTCCTTCCACTTTCAATCCTCTCAATCGCGCCTAATGTCAATAATTCTTCATTCCCCGGTCCTAATCCTATAATATATATTTTTCCCATTTTGTTCTCCTTTATATCATTTAAAAATTTTAAATCTTTCTAATTTCTTTTCTATCTTATCACCTTTAGGAAGCAGCTTGAAATCTTCGGTCGTAATTGAACCTGTTATAATCAATAATATGAAATATAAGACTACTCCTATTAAAACTGCCAGAATAGTAGCTAATCTTTGCCCTATAATATTATTTAATAAAATAAAGCTTGCTTTCGCAATTATAGCCATAACGATTGAAGATATTAAAGGTTTCAAAAATATATTTTTAAAGTCAAGTTTTATTTTACTTGACCTAACAAGGCTCATAAGGTCGAGTAATGCTGCTATGGTATAAGCTGCTACAGTGCTGATTGCTGCCCCTTTAATATTTATACTGGGTATACCGGTAAGTACATATGTAAGAATTACTTTAACTACAGCACCGATAAATAAGCTGATTACAGGGACCATTACCCTTCCTAATCCTTGAAGTATTGCCGTTAAACATTGAACTAAAGTTAATGTAATTACACCAAACGAAAGATAGGATAGTATCTCACCGGTACTATTTATCGTTTCCAATGTGTTTTTATAATATAATAATCCAATTATAGGCTTAGCTAAAACAAAGAGTCCAAATGCACAAGGTAAACCTATTAACAGAGTCATTCTAATCCCGGAGGATGCAATGCTGTTGATTTCTGTTTTTCTCTTTCTTGCCTTTGCATCAGCAATTGCTGGAACCAAACTCATTGATATAGCAATAGAAAATACTTGGGGTAAATTGATTAAGGTTTGCGCCATTCCTTTTAACTGTCCATACAAGCTATTTGCCAATTCTTCAGAATAGTTGATAGCTTGAAGCCTATTAAGCACAAAAGTGGTATCTATAGCATCCATAATCGGTGCTATAGAAGAGCCTAGGGTTATTGGGATAGATATAACGAGCAAATCCTTAACTATATTACTTACCTTGTATTCTTTACTTTCTATGCTATTTTCAATTTCATGATGAATTTCTTTTCTGCTCATCATAAATATGATAAAAATTGTTATTCCTCCAACTATTCCGCCTACAGAGCCTCCAAAGGATGCTCCTCCTGCAGCTATGGGTATCCCGTATTTCAACAAATAGGATGTTAGAAACAACCCGGATGCTACTCTTGAAAGCTGTTCAGCAATTTGAGATATTGCCGTAGGTGTCATATTCTGTCTCCCTTGAAAAAACCCTCTAAAGGCTGACATAATAGGCACAAAAAACAATGCGGGAACCAATGCTATTAAAGAATAATAGGCATTTGGATTTTTCAATTTCTCCACTATAGTCCTAGCGCCTAATGCAACAAAAAGAGATGCCAGCGTACCACCTATAATTAAACCCAAAAGAGCTACTTTAAATACCTTATACGCTCCTTTGTAATCACCTACCGCCCTTTTTTCCGATGCCAACTTAGCTATTGCAACAGGAAATCCTGCTGTTGCAATTGTTAATAACAAGGAATAAAAAGGATAAGCTGTTTGATAATATCCTATTCCTTCGTCTTTTATTATATTGACAATAGGTATTCTATATACTGCACCTAATATTTTTACAATAATACCGGCTATACCAAGTATAGCTGCCCCCTTTAAAAAATTGTTTTGCTTAGCGATAATTTCCACCCCCATTTTTACAATTCACAGTTCATAATTGAAAGCATTAGCCATCATTCGTAGGGGCGGATGACCCTATCCGCCCATTAGGATCCCTAAAGTCAAAAAAAGACTCGAAGTTATACCCTAATAATTGTAAACTATAATTTTTTAATTATTATATCATATTTAATCTAATAAATGCATAAAAAAACCTACCGTTTGGTAGGTTCTAACTTTGCATTTGTTTTGATAAAAACCCAGCTGCAGTTTCCGTTAACTTCACTTCCAATTCTCCCATCTTCACATTCGCATCCTTTGAAAATAATACCACGGTACCTATAGGATCTCCTTGCATTACTATTGGAGTAATAACTTGAGCTGTATATTTATCCTCATTTTCATCCTCATAATAAATTTTAATAGGCTTATTTATATCATTGGTAATATAGGTGCTTCTTCCCTCTGTAATCTTTTCTAAGTCAGGACTTATTCTTTTTTCAAGGTATTCCTTTTTCGAACCGCCTGATATTGCTATTATTGTATCTCTATCGGAAATAAGTACAATATGACCGGTATTATCATGGAGAGATTGGCAATACTCCGCTGCAAATTCATTTAATTCACCTATAGGTGAATACTTCTTTAAAATTACTTGCCCCTCTCTATCAGTAAATATCTCTAATGGGTCGCCTTCTCTTATTCTTAAAGTTCTTCTTATTTCTTTAGGAATTACAACCCTGCCTAAATCATCTATACGTCTAACGATTCCTGTGGCTTTCAAAATATAACCTCCTTAAACATCTTAGTGAGATTATTATTTTACTAATTGGGAAAATTTATACATCTTAAATAATAATCTATATAGTTTTAACCTTTGCTTTATTTCTTAATTCTCTAATTTTCTCAATGTATTCTTGCTCCTTCAGCATATCAACTATATCCTGTTTCAAATCTTCATAGGTCTCTTTTCTATCCTCCAGATGAATAATATGATATCCAACCTCGGTCTTTATCAAATCACTAGTTTCTCCAATCTCCAATGAAAAAGCAGCATCTTCAAATTCAGAAATCATTTGTCCCTTACGGAAATATCCTAAATCTCCGCCTTGAGCAGCAGAAACGCTGTCTAGGGATTCTAAAGTAGCAAGAGTTGCAAAGTCTTCTCCATCTTTAAGCCTTTCAAGTATTTTTTTACCTTCTTCTTCGCTACTTACTAAAATATGACTGGCTCTTATAAGAATTAAGTTATCCTTATTTTCTTCATAGAACTTTTTTGCATCTTCCTCTGAAATATTGATATCCTTTATTATATTTTCTTTATGCTTATCAACCAAAATTTCTTTTCTCATATTCTCTTTGAAAAAATCTTTTGATATGTTGTTTGAAAGCAAAAATTCATCGAATTTTTCATCTCCTCCCATCTGATTAGCATAATCATCCAATTTGTTTTGGATTTCCTCATCGGTTACGGTTATTTTCATTCCTTCGGTTTCTTTTTCAACTAATTTTTCCATAATCAATTTTTCCAGAATGTCTTCCTTCAATGTTTCCTCTAATGTTTTCCCATCCTGTCCAACCTGCTGTAACGCATCTTCACCTAATAATCTCTCATATATTTTTTTATAAACTTGATAATCTCCATTAAATTCCTCTTTAGTAATATCAACTCCATTTACTTCTGCTATTACTCCTTCCTTTGGCTTAGAACAGCCAAAGAAATTAACCGTAATTAAAGATACTATCAGCAATATTCCTAATTTCTTTATATCTATTTTATTCAAGTACATACATCCTCTCTTATCGGTATAATTGTTAACATCAACTCTAACAACTCTTCACTCTTAGTTCTTCACCTTTCTTCAACTGTTGTTCGTTGTTCACTGTTACTTATTCACTGTTTCTCTTCACTCTTAACTATGTTTTTTAATCTTTAATCTTTTACCTATCTTTTAAAACCGGAGATCCTTCGTTGCACTCAAGGATGACGTAAGCAGTAATCTTAGACCAATAAAAGCAGTATAATCACTGCAGGAGGTCATTCTGAACGAAGTGAAGAATCTCTATTAAAGCCCCTAAAGCTCGAACCCAACAACTCTTCACTCTTCACTTTTCTTAAAACCAGAGATCATTCGATAGTTAAGTTAACCCTGCCCGTCTCACCCTTAAACTACAAAGGGTACACGGCAGGACGACCCAAGGGTCGATTGTGAATCGTGAATTGTGAATTGTAATTACATTATATATTATTTTTATTCTTTGTAAAACTATCAATTTTTTCAATTAATTGTTTTAAGTTCTCTAACGGGTTCTTTTTGACATGATATTTAATTGAAGGAGAATTAGATAAATCAAAGGATATTTTATCTCCATAATTAGTTGATAAAAAATGTATTAGCTTCAAGGACAGGTTCTCTGTCGATACAAAATCAATCTTTATATACCTTTCAGTTTGGCTTATATTCTTGATATTATTTTTATTAGCAATTGATTTTATATACGAAATATCCATTAAATTTTTAACTCCACTGGGTATATCTCCAAATCTGTCTATAAGTTCATCAAGGAGTTCTCCATAATCATCTAAATTTTCGATGGAAGCTATCTTTTTGTAAATTTCAATTTTCTGTTCCTCATCTTCAATAAATTTCTTAGGTATAAAACCATCAACTTTAATATCTATTGAAGTTTCTATGGTTTCTGCAACCTTCTCTCCTTTTAAAGTCCTTATGGTCTCAGACAAAAATTTCATATATAAGTCATACCCTATTGATTCGATATGCCCATGTTGCTCTATTCCAATTAGATTTCCAGCACCTCTTATCTCCAAATCTCTCATCGCTATCTTAAATCCGGAGCCAAATTCTGTAAACTCTTTAATTGCTCTTAATCTTTTTTCAGCAATTTCCGTTAATACTTTGTCTTTTTCATAAACAAAATATCCATAAGCCAATCTATTTGTTCTGCCAACACGACCTCTCAATTGATATAATTGTGATAATCCCATTTTGTCAGCATCATATACAATTATCGTATTCACATTCGGAATGTCCAATCCGGTTTCTATAATAGTAGTACAAACCAACACGTCCTGCTTTTTATTTAGAAAGTCCATCATAACTCTTTCCAATTGTCTTTCTGCCATCTGCCCGTGAGCCACTACAAAACTAGCTTCCGGAACTAAAGCTCTAAGCCTGGAAGCAATTCTATCAATTGTCTCCACTCTGTTATAAACAAAATAAACCTGCCCGTCTCTTGCAATCTCTTTAAGTATTGCATCTCTGATTATCTCTTCATTGAATTCAACCACATAGGTTTGAATCGGATATCTTTCCTCCGGAGGTTCTTCAATTACAGACATATCTCTTATACCCGCTAAAGACATATGCAAAGTCCTGGGAATTGGTGTAGCTGTTAATGTCAATACATCAACATTTGCTTTAAGTTTCTTTAACGTTTCTTTATGTTTAACTCCAAAACGTTGCTCCTCGTCAATAATAAGTAATCCCAAATCCTTAAATACTACATCCTTTGATAATAATCTATGGGTTCCAACAACTATATCTATAGAACCTTTTTTAATCTCTCCAATAGATAATTTTTGTTCTGCTGAACTTCTAAATCTGCTCAGTAAAGCAACCCTAATAGGAAAACTTCCAAACCGTTCCATTATTGTATTATAATGCTGTTGGGCTAGTATTGTTGTAGGTACCAGAATTGCTACCTGTTTGTTATCCATCAATGCCTTAAAAGCTGCTCTTAATGCAACTTCGGTTTTTCCATAACCTACATCACCACATAACAATCTGTCCATGGGTTTTTCTTTTTCCATGTCCTTCTTAATCTCATCAGCAGTTATAAGCTGTCCTTCAGTTTCTTCATATGGGAATAAATCTTCAAATTGCTTTTGCCATACAGTATCGGGATTAAAGGAGTATCCCTTCATGCTTTCTCTTTTAGCATAGAGATTTAACAAATCAATTGCCATATCTTCAACGGCTTTTTTTGCTCTTTCCTTGGTTTTTTTCCATTCAGTGCTGCTCAATTTACTTAATTTAGGTTTTGCATTATCAGAACTAATATATTTTTGAATTAAATTCATTTGGTCAATAGGTAAATATAGTTTATCCTGACCTCCATACTGAATCTTTAAATAGTCTTTTTTAATTCCTTGAATATTTAATTGCTCAATTCCCTCATACCGACCAATGCCATGATTTTCATGTACTACAAGATCACCTATACTCAAATCGGAAAGGGCAAGAGCTGATTGTTTCTGTTCCTTTTTGGCTTTTCTTTTCTTCTTTCCTACTCCAAATACTTCCTTATCTCCAATTACCATAAATTTTAAGGTGGAATATTCAAAACCTGATTTGAGAGTTCCCGGCGTGATAAAAACTTGACCTGATTTTATTTCAGCATTTGTGTCTTCCACAAAACTGGATTCTATGTTCATATCTATTAGGCTTTTTTTAAGCCTTTTACCTCTTTCCTCAGATCCGGCTTGAATTATAATCTTATATCCTCGATATTTATAATCTTTTAAATCCTCCTTCAATAGCTCCATCTTTGATTGATAGGAAGGTACGGATTTAGATGGGAAGTTGTAAATTGCCTTTGGATTAAAATTGGAGTCTCCTTTTATTAGAGCGCTATTGGTAATACATACCATTTCCTTAATAATTGGCAATAAATCTCTATAATCATAATTAATATTTATATGCGCGGATAAAACTTCCTTTGATTCAAATAAATCCGTATATTTTTGATTAAAGTCTATTTTAATATTCCGGGACCTTTCATCAACCCTTTTAGGTTCATCAATAAATATCAACGCATTTGTCTTTAAATAGGAAATAATGCTTCCCATATATTCATCAGAAATATATGGGATTAACAAATCTCTATTAGGTATAAATTCCCCTTCTTTTAACAGTTCAAGATAGTGTTCAAACTTTTCATGATTATCTTTTGATTTCTTTAAATCCTTTTCAAGACCATTAATAATACCATTTTTGAATTCATCAACAATCAAAATTTCCTTAACCGGAGGAATCTTAACCTTATTAACTACATTTAGCGATCTTTGAGTATTTATGTCAAAAGCCCTTATTGAATCAATTTCATCATCAAACAACTCAACTCTATAGGGATCCTTGCTATTTGGCGGAAAGAAGTCAATAATCCCCCCGCGAACGCTAAATTGTCCTATCCCTTCTATCATCGGAACTCTCTCATATCCTCCATCTATAAGTGCAATCATTAGCTTTTGCAAGTCCAATTGTTTACCGTATTCTAGAGTTATTGTATATTTACTGACTATATCTTTGTCTAAAACTTTATCCAATAAAGCATCCAATGATGTTACAATAATTAAATCTTCATTATCCATTAACCTAGACAAAACAGTGAGCCTTTGGTGTGTGCTTTCAGAACTAAAGGCATCCACATCATAGAACAATATTTCCTTCTTAGGAAAAAGTTCAATATTGCCGGTTAAGTTTCTTATATCATCATATATGTCTCTGCTCCTTACCTCATCATAAGTAATTATCAGCAATTGACGCCCCAGATGCTCATTTAAGGCATAAGTAAAATGACCTAAGTTCTCATCTATAATCCCGTATGTAGCTATAGGGGACTTATTTCTTTCTACGTCATTTATTAAATTTTTATATGAATCTAAGTTTTTTAGTGGGTCTATTAAAAAATTAACCATTTTACTTAACTCCTCTAACACCTTAAGCCCAGGTTTAGTCCTGGGCTATATGTGTTCTTATATTATATTTATTCATTGCTTGATTTATACCTTCTTTGATTGACATCTCAACAGCTTCCGCTGCATTTAGTATGCTTACATCCATGTCCAACCTTTCACCTTTGGAAAATCTGCTTAATACAAAATCTGCTAAATCTTCATCTTCTTCTTTTTTACCTATTCCAATTCTTACCCTGGGAAAATCATCCCTTTGCAAATGATATATAATTGATTTCATTCCATTGTGACTTCCTGCACTTCCTTTTAACCTAATCCTTACAGAGGCAAAGTCAATATCTACGTCATCAACTACTACTAATATATTTTCTATGGGGACCTTATAGAATTGATAGATTTCCCTTACTGCAACTCCGCTATTGTTCATATAGGTTTGAGGTTTAACCAATAGGACTTTTTCACTTCCAATGATTCCTTCTCCGAAAACCGACTTAAACTTTATCTTATTCAGCTTAATATTGTTCCTATTTGCTAAAACATCTATTGTATCAAAGCCTACATTATGCCTTGTCTTGGAATAATCTTTCCCAGGGTTGCCCAGCCCTATTACAATAAACAAATAATCAACTCCTTGAGATAAAACTATCCTATTCATTAAGTTGAACCGGATTAATCAAATAATATACTAACCGATTCATCTTCATTAATTCTTCTAATGGATTCTGCCAATAAGGGTGCTACGCTTACAACTTCAATTTTATCTATTTTTTCATTTAAAGGTATGGTATCTGTAATAATAAATTTCTCTATTTCCGAGTTCATTATTCCATCAATAGCAGATCCTGATAGCACTCCATGAGTTGCACAACCATATACTTTTTTAGCACCATAATCCTTTAGTACACTGGCTGCCTTGACTATAGTCCCTGCAGTATCTATTATATCATCGACTAATACAACATCCTTTCCGTCTATATCTCCAATAACATTCATCACCTCGGAAACATTAGCTTTTGGCCTTCTCTTTTCAATGATTGCTATAGGTAAATCCAATATATTAGCAAATGTTCTTGCACGAGTTACTCCACCTAAATCAGGGGAAACTATAACGGAATTTTTGTCTATAAAGCCTTTACAATAATTAGCCAATATCGTTATGGCTGATAAATGGTCTACGGGGATATCAAAGTATCCTTGAATTTGCGCGGCATGTAAATCCATTGCTACAACTCTGTCAGCACCTGCTACTTGAATTAAATCTGCAACCAGTTTCGCGGTAATAGGTTCCCTAGCTTTTGCTTTTCTATCCTGTCTTGCATATCCATAATATGGTATAACCGCGTTAATTCTACCTGCTGAAGCTCTCTTACAAGCATCAATTAAAATCAAAGTCTCCATAAGGTTATCATTAACAGGTGCACACGTAGGTTGAATAATAAATACATCTGCCCCTCTTACTGTTTCTTTGATGCTAACACTTATTTCCCCATCGCTGAAACGATTAACCTCGCTGATGACCATTTCAACTCCTAACTCTTCGCATATTCTGGTAACTAACTCCCTGTTTGCATTACCTGATAGGACCCTAATCCCACCCAAACATAAATTCATTGCCATTTCCTCCTATTTAGTTATTTACGCTTTTTAAATCCTTTTTTTTCAACCCATCCTTCTTTATTGACTTGATGAGCCCTTGCTATGGAAAGATCACCTTCCTCTACATCTTTTGTAATGGTTGAACCCGCAGCAATATAACCCCAATCTTTGATTAAAACAGGTGCAACTAAATTTGAATTGCTTCCCAAAAATGCATGATCTCCTACAATTGTCTTGAATTTCTCTCTTCCATTGTAGTTAACAAATATCACACCGCAACCTACATTAACGCATTTCCCAACTTGGGCATCCCCTATATAAGCTAAATGACCTGCCTTGGAATTATCCATTATCGTAGCCTTTTTAACCTCTACAAAATTACCAATCTTTACATTTTGTCCTAAATGAGAATCGGGTCTCAAATGAGAATAAGGTCCTATATGGCAATCATATCCAACTGTGCTTGATTCTATAACCGAAGACTCAATATATACCCGGTCTAAAATTTGGCTGTCGGTAATTCTGGTATTTCCTCTTATTATACAATCTTCACCTATAATTGTATTGCCTTCAAGAGTAACCCCCGGATAAATAATTGTATCAGAACCTATTGTTACATCCTCTTCTATATATGTGTTATCAGGGTCAATAATAGTAACACCATCCAGCATTAATTTCTCATTAATTCTTTTTTGTATAACTTTTTCACAGAGCGCCAATTGTGACCTAGAATTGACACCATAAACTTCTATGGGATTATCAATCACAAAGACGCCGACCTTATACTCCTCATCATTTAAAATTCTAATAACATCGGTTATATAATATTCATTCTGTGAATTATAATTTTTTAATTTACCCAATGCATATTTTAAAGCTCTCCCACTGAAACTATACATGCCTGAATTTATTTCATTTATTTCTTTTTCAAAAGTCGTGGCATCTTTATCTTCTACAATCTTTGAGATATTTCCTTCATCATCTCTTATTATTCTACCATAACCTTCCGGATTTTCAAAAATTGCAGATAATACTGTAGCGTCAAAATTTCCCGTTCTATGGAAATCTAATAGTTTCCTTACTGTTTCTTCAGTAATCAACGGAGTATCTCCATATAAGATAATCACTATAGAGTCATCGGAAATTTCATCAATTGCCTGCATTACCGCAAAGCCTGTCCCATAAGGCGCATCTTTACTAATCGGCTGGGTTTTGAAAATTAATGAACTATCTTTAAAATATTCCTTAACGATTTCAGCACCGTGACCAACAACTACTATGTTTTTGTCAACATTTATTCTATTACAAGAATCGATCACATATTCCAGTAGTGGCTTACCGCAAATTTTGTGCAGTATCTTAGGTATCTTAGATTTCATCCTAGTGCCTTCACCTGCAGCCAAAGTTACAGAAATAATCATAATTAACACCTCTTCTTATAAGTCTTATATTAATATTTTAACCCATTTTCATTATAAGTCTACAACAAATTACATATAATAATATAAAATATTAATTCACAATAACTTTCAATTCACAATTCACAGTTCACAATTCACAATTATTAGGGTCGAGCTTTAGGGGCTTTAATAGAGATTCTTCACTTCGTTCAGAATGACCTCCTGCAGTGATTATACTGCTTTTATTGGACTAAGATTACTGCTTACGTCATCCTGGATCTCCGGCTTTAAAAGATATGTAAAAGATTAAAGCTTAAAAAACATAGTGAAGAAGTAAGAGCTAAGAGTAAAGAGTTGCTGGGGTCGAACTTTAGAGTCATTAAAAAGAAAGGTAAAAAACTACTGGAAGTATGCAAATAGAGGGTTAAATGTAAAAAGACCCTTTAGGGGTCCTCTTACTCGGTGGCAAGACTTTTTTCATATTCAACGAAAATAGCCTCTTGAATCTTTTGCCTAGTGGTAGCATTGATAGGGTGAGCAATGTCTCTGAATTCACCATCTGCCATTTTTCTACTTGGCATAGCAATAAATAATCCATTTTGTCCCTCAATAATTTTGATATCGTGTACAACAAATTCATCATCGAAGGTGACGGATACTATTGCTTTCATTTTTCCCTCTTCGGTTACTTTTCTTACCCTAACGTCTGTAATCTTCATTGTCTAATCACCACCTTATCCTTGAAGTATTGGAATTATAAATCTTATATACTTTATTCTCCAAAGAATTACCAAAATCCTTCTTTTTTTGAAAAATAATTTAAATTTTTGTATAAAAGTTCTCATATTTGTTATTTTATTTTATTTTTGATATGATATAATCTATCAGTGGTGTTAATCTAACCTGTGAATACTATAATATTGATACAATTTGGCTATAATATAATTGAATATATAATATAGGAGGAAAAAAATGTTTGAATTTTCCATAATGGATAAGAAATATAAACATATACATTTTATAGGCATCGGTGGAATTAGCATGAGTGGGCTTGCCGAAATACTTTTGTCAAACAACTATAGGGTGAGCGGATCGGACTCAAAGGATAGTTCGGTCGTTGAAAGGCTGAAAACTTTAGGAGCCCAAATTTACATAGGACATAGTATAGAAAATATCAAGGGTGCAGATTTAATAATATATACCGATGCAATATCAATGGATAATGTAGAATTAATAGCAGCTAAAAATTCTAATGCAAATTTAATTGACAGGGCTACTTTTTTGGGAGCCATAATGAAAAACTATATCAATTCTATAGCAGTATCCGGTACTCATGGTAAAACCACTACTACCAGTATGATTGCAACTATAACCAACCATGCCAATTTAAATCCTACAGTATTGTTGGGAGGAATACTTGATGATATCGGAGGTAACGTTAGATTAGGCAGTTCTAAATATATTGTTACTGAAGCATGTGAATATAAAGCAAATATACTTAAATATTTTCCCACTATGGCAATTATCTTAAATATCGATGAAGATCATTTGGATTACTTTAAAAATATTGATCATATTGTAGATACATTTGTAGGCTATGTACAAAATCTTGATAAAGAAAGTTTCCTAGTGATAAATAATGATGATGCACATACAGATATAATTATAGACCATACTGATGCAAAGGTAATAACCATAGGAATCGATAAAGATTCAGATTATAAGGCAGAAAACATAAAATTTACTGAAGAAGGTTTCCCAACATTTACTCTTAATATTAAGAATAAAGAATATCACAATATTTCCTTAAGTATAATGGGTGTCCACAATATTTACAACGCATTAGCAGCCATAGCGGCAACTCATACCTATGGTTTACCAATTAAAACAATAGCTGAGTATTTAAAGAAGTATAAAGCAGTACACAGAAGATTAGAACTAAAAGGTTATTTAAATGAAGTTAAAATAATAGATGATTATGCTCATCATCCCACAGAAATAAGAGCATCATTAAAAGCTATTGAAAATACTGCTGAAGGGAATATATATTGCATATTTCAACCTCATACCTTCACAAGAACTAAAATTCTATTGGATAGTTTTGCTAATGCCTTTGACGGAGTATATAAGGTCATTATTCCTGATATTTATGCAGCGAGAGAAAGAGATAATGGAGATATTCATTCAAGGGATTTAGTAAATGAAATAAATAAAAAAAGTTCTAATGCAATTTATTTATCTACATTTGAAGAAATTGAAGAATATTTGTTACAAAAAGTTCAAGGAAAAGACATTATAGTCACTATGGGTGCAGGAAATGTGTATCAAGTTGGTGAATCAATTTTAAAACATGTGAAAAAAAGAGAAGCGGTTTAAAAGATAGGTAAGAGGTAAGTAGACTTGATAAGACCATTATGAGAATTATCAAGTCCTTTCATTTTGTAGTATTAATTATTCACCACATTATAAATTTCTTCTACCAACTTCATAACTTCAGATTTATTATAAATAAAATATGAGAATAGCTTTCTATTGTATATTCTTGATTCAGCTTCTCCGGGAAGAGTCGAAAAATGCATGTTATCTTCATCTATTCCAATAGCATCTCTCCCATATCCTATGGCATCAAGCAAATTAACATCGGTTTTTACATGTTTAAAACCACTTATTATAATATTAACCAAATTGTCTTTTACCTTGGCTGCCAAGGATTTTATTATTTGCTGTTGAGCTTTTACCCTCCCTAAGTCGCCATCAATATATCCTTTATTTCTATTGTCCTTACGCCATCTTATAAAATCCAATGCCTTTTTCCCATCTAATACCTGCCTGCCCTTTTTTAAATCAATATATACAGGTGGATCTGCAGTATGGTCTTCATATTTCATATTTCGAGGTATATCTACCTCTACCCCGCCTACTAAATCTATAATATTTCTAACTCCTTTATAGTCTAAAATTATATGATGGTGAATTGGAATATCTCCAAGTATATAGGACACCGTCCTTTTTACTCCTTCAATACCGTGATCATTATACACGCTGTTTATTTTACGTTCTTCTCCCCTGTTATGACCCTTTCTATGAACATAAGTATCTCTTGGTATTGAAATCATATCTATATTTTTAGTATCCTTATTGAAAGATGCAAAGATTATTGTATCGGTTCTCACATCTTCCATACCCACTATCAAAAAATTAACCCTTGAACTCAATTCTTTAGCTTCTTCAAGGGATGTAAATGTTTTATCTTCCTTAGCTTCGGTTTTAATTTTTGATAATATAATATCTGGAATATTTTCAGCCTGATAAAACCCAAAGTCATAGTTATCCTTCACACTTAGTCCTTGGTCTTTGATATATGAAAACCCTCCTAAATAATACGCAACAATAAAAAATAAAAAAGATACAATAAACACTTTTATAAAAGTCTTCAAAATAAAAAACCTCCCTAGAAAACTTAAGTCTATTGTATCCACATTTAATAATTTATATTATACTATAGTTAAAATTAATATTGATAAAAGCCTCTTTTAGTTTTCCTTCCCAATAGATTGCCCCGTACCATCTTTCTTAGAAGAGGATGAGCTCTATACTTTGTGTCCCCAAATTCTTTGTACAATACATCCATAATTGCCAAACATACATCCAGTCCAATTAAATCAGCTAAAGCCAAAGGCCCCATAGGATGGTTTGCTCCAAGCTTCATAGCTTCATCAATGTCTTCCTTAGTAGCAACACCATCTGCCAGTATTCCAACTGCTTCATTAATCATTGGAATCAATATCCTATTAACAACAAATCCGGGTGCCTCTTGTACTTCTACCGGTGTTTTTCCCACTTCTTTAGATATTTTTATTATTCTTTCTTTTGTTTCATCAGATGTTGCTATCCCTTTTATAACTTCCACCAGTTTCATAAGAGGAACCGGATTGAAAAAGTGCATTCCTATTACCTTATCCGATCTTCTGGTAACGTTTGCAATTTCGCTAATTGAAAGAGATGAGGTATTTGTAGCCAGAATAGTATTTTCTTTACATATATTATCTAACTTTTTAAAAATCCCTTTCTTTATTTCCATATCCTCAGATATGGCTTCTATTATCAAATCACAATCTCTTAAACTATTTAAATCGTTCACAATTTCAATATTGCTTAAAGTGATGTTCATATGTTCTTCAGTTGTTTTTCCTTTTTGCACAAGTCTATCCAAAACTCTCTCGATAGGTTTAACACTTTGTCTGGGATTAGTTTCATCCAACGATCTAACCCACATCAATACTTCATATTCTTTTTCAGCAAATATTTGTACTATTCCCAAAGCCATAGTACCTCTGCCTAATATACCAATTTTTCTCATAGGCACCTCCATTATTTTAAATTAAAACTTGGTGTACGACTTTCCAGAAATGCAATCATTCCTTCTTTTTGGTCTTCAGTATCAAAACATTTTACAAAAAGTTCCTTTTCTATTTCCATTCCTGCTTCAATGTCTTGCCCAAATCCCCTATTTATAGCTTCTTTAGCATATCTTACAGATATCTGCCCTTTTGTGACAATCTTAGAAGCTATATTAAATGCCTCGGGCATTAGATAATCATGGTGAACTACCTTGTTTACCAATCCAATTTTTTCGGCTCTTTTAGTATCAATAACCTCCCCCGTAAAGATTAACTCCTTGGCAACAGAGCTTCCTACCAATCTTGTAAGTCTTTGTGTACCCCCAAATCCGGGTATAATGCCAAGACCTACTTCAGGCTGACCAAATTTAGCTTTTTCAGAAGCTATCCTTATGTCGCAAGAAAGACAAAGTTCACATCCACCACCTAAAGCAAAACCGTTAACTGCTGCAATAGTTGGTATTTTTAACAATTCAACCTTTCTAAATAAATTCACTCCTTTATTTGCAAAAGATCTTGCTTCATCAGAATTAAAATCTTTCATCTCACCAATGTCAGCTCCTGCAATAAATGCCTTACCTGAACCGGTGAAAATCAATACGTAGAGATCACCATCCCTTTCTATGGAGTCAATCGCATCATTTAGCTCATCCAGCAAGTTTGAATTTAAAGAATTTAATACATCCGGTCGATTGATAGTCAATAACCCTATTTTCCCCTCCTTGGTCAATAAAACATTTTCATAAGTCATAAAATACCCCCCTTTCTAAATTCACAATGCACAATGCACAGTTCACAATCGACCCTTGGGTCGTCCTGCCGTGTACCCTTTGTAGTCTAAGGGTGAGCCGGGCAGGATTAACTTAACTATCGAAGGATCTCCGGTTTTAAGATAGTGAAGAACTAAGAGTGAAGGATTTCTGTCACATTTATGGTTTTGAAGCAGATTCATTAAGTATTTAGATTTTGCCCAAAAGTTTAAACATATTCTTCTTATATTCCTCAACTCCCGGCTGATCAAAAGGATTAACTCCTAAAAGGTATCCCGACATAGCACATGCCTTTTCGAAGAAATATATTAATTTACCAAAATAAAATTCATTTAATTCCGGTACATTTATTACAATATTTGGGACATTGCCCTTCACATGAGCATTTAAAGTTCCTTCAAATGCCTTTTTATTTATAAAGTCCAAAGTTTTTCCATCCAGATAATTTAAACCATCCAAATTATCCTCATTTTTCTTAAACATTAAATCCTTTTTAGGTTTATCGATAATTATATTTGTCTCAAATATATTTCTGCGTCCGTCTTGTATCAATTGCCCTAAAGAATGTAAATCAGTGGTAAAGTTTGCACTTGCGGGATAAATTCCCTTTCCGTCTTTGCCTTCCGATTCACCGAAAAGCTGTTTCCACCACTCTCCTAAATAAAATAATGAAGGTTCATAGTTTACTAAGATTTCTATTTCTTTGCCCTTTCTATATAGGATATTCCTAATTGCCGCATATTTATAACTTATGTTTTTATCTAAATCATGATTCGAGTATTCTTCCATTCCGGAGTAACAACCTGACATAAGCTCGTCTACATCAATACCTGCAACTGCTATCCCTAATAAACCCACAGGTGTAAATATAGAATATCTCCCTCCTACATCGTCAGGAATAACAAATGTTTCATACCCTTCAATTTCTGCCAGTTTTCTCAATGCTCCCTTTTGTTTGTCCGTTGTCGCATATATTCTACCTTTGGCATTTTCTTTGCCGTATTTATTTTCCATATATTCCTTAAATATTCTAAATGCAATGGCAGGTTCTGTAGTCGTTCCGGATTTAGATATTACATTGATACTTATATCTTTATCTTTTATAACATCCATTAATTCTATGTAATAGGTACTGGAAATATTGTTCCCTACAAAATAAATCTCCGGAGTTCTATTCCCATTTTTCGATACCAAGTTGTAAAACGAATGAGTCAATGCTTCCACACATGCTCTGGTTCCCAGATAAGAACCACCTATCCCGATAATTATAAACACATCAGAATCGTCTCTTATTTTCTCGGCTGCTCTCTTAATCCTTTTAAATTCTTCATCATCATAATTTTTTGGCAAGTCAATCCACCCCAGGAAATCACTGCCTGCACCTGTTTTTAAGTGAAGTTGATTGTGATTCAATTCAATTGATGCTTTTAAATTATTCAGCTCATTTTCCACAATAAAACTATTCGCAAAATCCAATTTTATATCCATTAAATTTCCCCCATTCGATAAAAAACCTAGAAAAATTTCTAGGTTTATTTTAAAACTTCCATTAACACAAGGGCGAAATCATCTTTTTGATCTCCCCAATTATGTTGAATAATCCTATTATCAATTTCAGCCAATAAATCCATAGGATCTTCTTTTATTATATCAATTACTCCTTCTACTCCAAATTCATTACCTTTAGAATCTTTTGCCTCAGTTATGCCATCAGTGTAAAGAAGTATCCTGTCATGTTTATTTAACTTAACATATCTTTCTTCATATTGTATTTCATCAAATAACAATGTTATTGGATGTCCCTTAATTTCCAATAATTCCAATCGATTATCATTATATTTGATCGGAATACAATTGTGCCCTGCATTAGCAAACTTAAAAGTATGATTGTTTTTATTATATACACCATAAAAAATTGTAAAATATTTGTCAGGCTCTAAGCCCAAAACCGAAAATCTTCTATGAAGTTCAGTTAATACTACAGATGGGCTAAGTATATCATCCTTTATAGAACGCATTGTTTGTCTAATAAACATAGTCATCATAGATGCAGCTACTCCATGTCCTGCTACATCGCTTATATATATACCTATATTTTCGTCGTCAATATAAAATATATCAAACATATCACCACTTAAGAGCCCTGATGCTTTATATATATAATCAATCTTTATATTCTGAACAAAACCCTTTCTGGGTAATATTCTTTCCTGTATTCTCTTTGCAAACTCTAAATCATCAATCATTTTCTTATTTTTATCAATAAGTTCAAGCTCAAGTCTTCTTTCCCTTGTAACATCTCTAAAAACCTCGACAGAAGCGATGATTTCATCCTCACTATTTACCAGCGGAGAGCTTTTAACAGAATAATACCTTCCATTTATAGTTTGTTCCTTTTGTATAATTTCACCGGATAACAAAGTTCTATTGCATATACAAAATTCGCATTTTTCTTCATTGTCCAGCATCTCATAACATTTCTTCCCAACTATATCGTTGCCCAAAACTTTTCTCATAGGTTTATTTGCATAAATAATATTGTTTTCTTTATCCACTACCCTAACCCAATCTACCATGCCATCTAAAATGGAATAATCTAATATCCCTAAACTTCTTATGTTTTGTGCCAAAGAATAATTATCTCTTTTTAACATTATATCACCTATATTGTTAATATATTAACATTTTTTTAAATTTTACCTTACATCATCCCTTTGTACAACCATTGTATAATATAATCCCAAAAAATACTATAGAAAAATTAGATTACTTAGCATAAAATTTAATATTTAACTTCTATCTGATTATTCTCCAGATACCTTGCCATAGCATATAGCGTATCTGAAAGTCTATTGACATATTTTAATACCAATGGATCCACATAGCTAATATTGGATAGAGATATTATCCTTCTTTCAACTCTTCTGCAAACAGTCCTTGCCACATGCAAATATGAAGATTTTTTGCTACTTCCTGGAACAATAAAACCTGTAGGGTTATTCAATTTACCCATATATAAATCTATAAGGCTCTCCAGATTTGATATATCTTCATCTAATATATGGTGTTTCACCTTATTTTCATCCTCAGTGGCCAAATTCGTAGCTACAGTAAATAATTTATTTTGTATATCTTGGATTTGATTATATATAGTTTCATCTTCTACATAATTTTTAGCCAGCCCTAGAAAAGAACCTAATTCATCCACAGTACCATAGCTTTCAACTCTTATATCATCCTTTGATACTCTAACATTATCGAATAATGATGTAGTGCCTTTATCCCCGGTTTTTGTATAAATATTCATTCTCTCACCTCTTCTAAATATTTTTCGTAGGTTTCGGCCCGTAATATTGATAATAGTCCACTTCTATTCTGCCGTTATATAGTTTTCTTTTCCTATCTGCCTTCATTCCATATTTTTTTTCAAAGCTCTTATCCGAAGTTATTACATATATAGACCATGTTTTCAACTTTCTGAACTTTTCCCCAAAATCAACATATAGCTTTGTAATTTCTTCTTTGTCGCCTACTCTTTCCCCATAAGGTGGATTAGTTATAATTACCCCATATTCATCATTTAAATCCACATCCCTCATATCCTTCATAAAAAAAGTAATATCATCCGATAAACCCAAATTAGCTGCATTGTCCCTTGCCCGCAATATGGATCTTTTGTCTATGTCACAACCCATTATTTGTAATTTTGCATTATTATCTATTGCATTAAATGCATCCTGCCTAGCTATAGTCCAATATTCTCTGTCAATTATCTTCCAACCTTCTGATGCAAAATGTCTATCCAGTCCGGGTGCTATATTTTTACCTATCATTGCTGCCTCAATGGGTATTGTGCCGGATCCACAGAAAGGATCAAGGAGTACTCTGTCTTTATTCCAATAGCTTAAAAGAATCATTGCAGCAGCCAAAGTTTCCTTAATAGGAGCATCCCCTGCTCTGTTTCTGTATCCTCTTTTATGAAGGCCCTCTCCTGATGTATCTATGGTTAATGTTGCAATATCCTTAAGAAGCGAAACTTCAATTACATATTTGTCTCCTGTTTTTTTAAACCATTCCACATCATATTTAGTTTTTAATTTTTCCACTATTGCTTTTTCAACTATTCTTTGACAATCCGAAATGCTAAAGAGCTTAGAATCTATACTTTTCCCTTCAACAACAAAATTGCCATCTTCAGGAATCCACTCTTCCCAAGGAAGCACTTTTGTATTTTGAAACAGCTCTTCAAAGGATAGTGCTTTAAATTGACCCATTTTCAGTAATATTCTATCAGCGGTTCTCATCCATATATTTGTTCTCGGTATATCCTTTAATGCGGCTTTAAATTCTATCTTTCCATTTTCAACTTTCAAATCATTATATCCTAAATTCAGCAGTTCTCTTTTAGCAATTGCTTCCAATCCAAATGTGGTGGTTGCAATCAATTCAATTTTATCCATAGTACGTTCACTCCTTAATTTGCTAATTATATTATACTCTATTGTGAATGTTTTTAGTGTAAAATCTTGAGTAATATTATATTTATAGGGTATGAAAATAAAAGAATATGAAAAATAATATTATTTAAAAGGAGGAATTGTCAATGAAAAGTATCGGTTCTTTATATCAAAGCGGAGATTGGAAGGGCGAAAAACACGTACCTGTTATCCACGCTCCTGAAAATGTTAAAGCCGGAGAAGATATTGAAATTAAAGTATTAGTCGGTGAAGAAATCCCACACCCAAATACATTAGAGCATTACATAGCATGGATTAAGGTATATTTCTTGCAAGATGGAAATAAATTCCCAGTTGAAATCGGCTCCTATACCTTCCAAGCTCATGGTGAAAGCGAAATATATACGCAGCCCTTTGTATCAGCTAAATTTAAAGCTTCAAAATCCGGTACAATAATTGCGACCAGTTATTGTAATATTCACGGACTCTGGGAAAATAGCGTAGAGTTGAAAGTAGAATAACATCCTTTAAAATGGTATTTGACTTTCTTTTGATTATATACTAAAATAAATTAACCATATAAAAACTATGAAGACTACAGTAGATAATGCTAATTTTTGACAGAGAGTAGACTGGGGTGAAAGGTCTAAATATAAGAATTATCGAATTACAAGTTCTGAGTTTCAAGTTTACTTGGCGATTATCACACGTTACGTGACTTAAGGCTTTATGCAAATTAAGGTGGTACCACGGGTTATTTCTCGTCCTTAGACGAGTAATAGCCCTTTTTAAATTGAAATTGCAAATTGAAAGGAGTTGATACTATGAGAAATGTATTTGATGTTTTAGAAGAAAGGGGTTTTATAGACCAAGTAACACATGAAGAAGAGTTTAGAGAACTTTTGGGTAAAGAGTCCATAACCTTTTATATAGGCTTTGATGCTACTGCTGACAGTTTAACACTTGGACATTTCCTTCAGATAATGGTAATGATGCATATGCAAAGGGCCGGGCACAAACCCATTGCATTGCTGGGCGGCGGAACTACAATGATTGGTGACCCATCAGGTAAAACCGATATGAGAAAAGTAATGACAAAAGAGATGATTGATTACAATGCAAGCAGGTTTAAAGAACAGTTATCTCATTTCCTTGATTTTAGTGAAGGAAAGGCGCTAATCTTAAATAATGCTGATTGGCTTTTAGATTTAAACTTCGTTAAATTCATGAGAGAAATAGGAGTTCATTTTTCAGTAAACAGAATGTTGACATTTGATTGCTATAAAAATAGGATGGAAGAGGGTTTAACCTTTTTTGAATTTGGATATATGTTGATGCAATCCTATGACTTCCTATATCAATACAGGAATTACAATTGTATAGCTCAGCTGGGCGGAAGCGATCAATGGTCAAATATCCTAGGAGGCTATGAACTTATCCGAAAATTGGAAAAGGGCAATTCTTACGGAATGACATTTAAATTGTTGACTACAGCATCTGGTACTAAAATGGGAAAAACTGAAAAAGGTGCAATTTGGCTTGATCCAAATAAGACTCCACCTTATGAGATGTACCAATATTTAAGAAATACAGATGACAGAGACGTGGAAAAATTCTTAGGTCTTTTAACTTTCCTTCCTATGGATGAAGTGAAAAGACTCGGAGCTTTAGAGGGAGCAGAGATAAATAAGGCAAAAGAAGTCTTAGCTTTTGAAGTTACAAAATTGATTCATGGTGAAAAAGAAGCAAATAAAGCTCAACAGGCAGCTAAAGCATTGTTCGCCGGTGGTACAGAAGAAGGATCTATTCCGACAACAGAAATAGAAAAATCTATATTTGATGATGGAATAGGCATCATCGACCTTTTAAGAAAAACAGGGCTCATCAAAACCAACAGTGAAGGTCGTAGATTGATTGAACAAGGCGGAATCACTATTGACGATATAAAGGTTGAAACAACTGACAAAAAAATTACTTTAGATGACTTTAACGAAGGAAAGATTTTAATAAGAAAAGGCAAGAAAATCTATCATCAAGTAAAATGCAAATAATGTTCTAAAATATACAGGTATGAATTTACCTGTATATTTTTTTCAATGTATACATGTTTAAGGATAATTTGGGTATATAATATTTTGCAAGTGCTATTATTATATAGTATTTTTATTTATATTAAATCATACTATTTTAGTATACTTATAAATAGGGAGGGATATTATGAATACAACATTAGAAGTCATTATTAATGTAATAATTATGTTAGCCATTGTATATGGATTGATTCTTTTAAAGAAAAGAAATGTCTCATTTACAGTAAGGGTATTATTGGCAATGGCATTGGGTATAGTATTTGGAGCAGTGCTTCAATTAATTTTTGGTGCTTCATCAGCTGTTGTAAAACAGTCCAATAGTTGGTTTGCAATTATAGGGACAGGTTATGTTAGGCTACTTAGAATGATAGTCATACCTCTAATCTTCGTTTCCATTACGAGTGCAATCATAAATCAAAATTCTAAGAACTTAGGCAAAATGGCAACTCAGATAATAGCGATACTATTGATTACTACGGCAATAGCAGCATTTGTAGGTGCCGGGACTGCAAGCATATTCAACTTATCTGCTGAAGGAATGCAAATTGGAGAAGCAGAACAAAATGCCGGTTCAAACCTTGAAACAAGACTTGAAGATTATCAATCGAAACCTATGCAAGAGCAAATTGTAGAGATTATACCAACAAATCCTTTTTATTCCATGACAGGTCAAGGCAGCTCCTCTACGTTATCCGTTGTAGTATTTGCAGTGGCCATTTCATTGGCAACCATAGGCATTAGAAAAAGCAAGCCTGAATCGGCAGAAAATTTTACTAAACTTATTCAGACACTTCATGATGTAGTAATGCGACTTGTGACCATGATCTTGAGACTTACACCTTTTGGAGTATTGGCACTTATGACAACTATGGTTTCAACAAGCAATTTTTCAGAAATATTGAGGTTGATTAAATTTGTTATAGCATCTTATGTTGCATTGGCTATAGTATTTGTAATACACTTAATAATATTGGTGATATTTGGATTGAACCCAGTCACCTATGTAAGAAAAGCGGCAACACCATTGATGTTTGCTTTCACTTCAAGATCGTCAGCAGGCGCATTACCAATCAATATTGAAACGCAAATAGAAAAGCTCGGAGTATCCAGTGGTCATGCAAATCTATCTGCTTCACTCGGAACAAGTATTGGTCAAAATGGCTGTGCAGGAGTTTATCCGGCAATGCTTGCGGTCATGATAGCTCCAACACTTGGAATCAACCCTATGGCTCCTGCCTTTTTAATTAAACTAATAATTGTAACAGCATTTTCATCATTTGGTATTGCAGGTGTGGGTGGAGGAGCAACATTTGCAGCGTTAACAGTTTTGTCTGCTATGGGATTGCCTGTTGGGTTGGCAGGATTATTGATAGCTATTGAACCTCTTATTGACATGGGTCGTACACTAGTGAATGTAAGCGATTCAATGGTAGCAGGACTTGTATCCAGCAAGATGATGGGTGAATTGAACATGGAAGTTTATAATTCTAATATAAAAATAGAAGAGTAAACGGAGGGATAACATGAAAGTAATATTGGATCAAAAAGCAGTAAAATTTATTAAGAACAAAGGAAGTAATGCTATTACACTTTGGCTGGAAGGTTGCTCTTCTTGAGGCGTAGGCGAACCTCAACCATCAGTTAGGATGGGAAAACCTGAGGAAGTTTTAGATGATTTCGATAAATACGATTCTGATGGAATCGAAATATATGTAAGATGTGATGTTCAAGCTAAAAACGATGAATTGAAGGTCAAATATTCGAAAATTCTGTGGAATGAAAAACTTATAGTAGAAGGAATGTTATTTTAAATTTTTAGGGGTGGTTAATCACCCCTAATTTACATATCAGCTAACTTCTGCACTATTCCTTAAAATCCTTATTTCTTCAGCATAACCATCTAAATCATTGGGAGTTTCTAAATTGAATGGGAGTTTATTTAATTTAGGATGGTTAACTAGCTTTATAATTGTGTCCAAGCCTATACTTCCTTTGCCAAGCTTTTCATGTCTGTCTTTTTGACTATGAAATGGATTTTTACTGTCATTTATGTGTATTGCGTATAGTTTATCTAAACCTATAATTCCATCAAACTCATCTAAAACTCCATCCAAATCATTTACAATATCATAGCCTGCATCATAGATATGGCATGTATCAAGACAAACCCCTATTTTCTCAGAAAGTTTAACTCCGTCCAATATTTGTTTCAATTCTTCAAATGTACGTCCTATTTCAGTACCTTTACCTGCCATGGTTTCCAATAAAACAATAGTTCTCTGATCTTTTTTCAATATGTCATTAAGTAAACTTACTATATACTTTATTCCAATACCAACACCCTGCCCTACATGACTGCCGGGATGAAAATTATAATAGTTATGAGGTAAATATTCCATTCTTTTTAAATCATCCTCCATAACCATCCTTGCAAACTCCCTAGTTTCAATCTTATCCGAACATGGATTGAGCGTATATGGGGCATGAGCAACAATTTTTCCAAAATTATTTTCTCTCATTATTTTTAACAATTCCTCCACATCCTTCGGATCTATGTCCTTAGCCTTGCTGCCCCTCGGATTTCTGGTAAAAAACTGAAATGTATTCGCACCTATACGTATCGCGTCCTTTCCCATGGATTCAAAGCCTTTGGATGTAGACAAATGACAACCTATTGTAAGCATTTTTCCCTCCGTTAATTTTATATTTCAATAAGTTTAATTATCATACTAAAAAATTTTATCTAGAGCTTCCTTTAATGTTTTTGCTTCTTCATCTGAAAGGGTTGTTCCTTTGCCGACCTTTCCTTCTTCATGATTCCAATCTCTAATATCATATTTAGCTGCACGTAAGTTCCAGCTTACTTTGTTTAACTCCTTAGTCCAATCTCCTCTTTCAGACAATACTGCAATTTTTTCTACTATTTCATATTTTATTTCTGCCATATTTGAGCTCCTTTTCTAATTTATCCTTTGCAAATCCGGCTAAGTTATTCATTACGATTGTTGTTTCTGTATAACTAATCTTTACATACAATAGCTTTTCTCAATCTCTTAAGTCCTTCTTCCAACAATGCCCTTGGGCATGCATAGTTAATCCTTAAAAACCCATCTCCACCTAGCCCAAACCATGAACCGCCGTCAAACCCCACTTTGCCTTTTTTGGCTACTAACTCTTCCAATTTTTTGCCGTCGCTTTCATATTCTCTTAAATCAATCCATCCAAGGTATGTTGCTTGAGGCCTGACTAATTTAGCCTTTGGAAGATTTTCAGCTAAATACTTCTTTATAAACTCTATATTTCCTTCCAGATATTGAAGTAATTGTTCTAACCATTCCTCTCCTTCTCTATAAGCAGTTTCTACTGCAACTATACTCAATGGATTTTGATTTCCAATATTATTGCGCTCTAGTTGTTCTCTATACTTAAGCATCATTTTCCTGTTTGGAATTATAACATTTGAAGCTTGCATTCCAGCTAGATTAAATGTCTTGCTTGGCGCCGTGCAGGTTACAGAGATATTAGCCAAATCATCATCCAAAGAGCCAAACATAATATGTTTGTTTCCGGAGTATACTAAATCATTGTGGATTTCATCTGAGATTATGATTACATCATTGGCTAAGCAAATTTCGCCCATCTTTCTTAATTCTTCTTCAGTCCAAACCCTTGATACCGGATTATGGGGACTGCATAATATAAACATCTTTACTTTTGGATCCTTAATTTTGTCCTCAAAATCGTCGAAATCTATTTCATAAAAATCACCATTATATTTCAGTTCATTAACAACTATATGGCATCCATTGTTTTCAACGGATTTTTTAAATGGATAGTATACCGGCTGCTGAATTAGTACTTTGTCTCCCGGCCTTAAAAGGGCTTGTACTAAATAATTAACTGCCGGAACAATTCCCGGAGTATATTCTATCCATTCTCTTTTAATCTCCCAACCAAAGTGTCTTTTAGTCCAATCTATAATAGCTTGGTAATAGGAATCACTCCTCACACTATATCCGTATATTCCATGTTCTACACGTTTTCTTAGAGCTTCTATGATGGGTTCAGCCACCTTAAAATCCATGTCTGCAACCCAGAATGGCAATGCATCTTCTTCTCCAAACATTTCCCTTAATGTTGCCGGATCCCACTTCGAGGATTCAGTCTTAGTTCTATCAATAATTTCATCAAAATTGTACTTCATTAATACATCCTCCTTTTAATTTAATTCTCCAAATCATATGGTGCATACCTTCACCCCAATAATTTTCAATAAAATAATTAGGTTCTCCAAATTTCTTAGTCCATACTTTTTGAGAGTTTGAATAACCACTGTCCAAGCAAAATTCTTCTATATCTCTATCTATCAAGACACCATAAATGGCATTCAATAGTAGATTACTTATACCTTGTTTTTGGTAATCAGGTCTAACGAAAATAGTTCCTACCTCAAAGAAATCCTTTAACTCCCCATTAGTGCAGTTATCAATCAACTCACTTGATTTACCGTATTCTATGGTCCCAACAATATTCTCTTTATATTCTGCAATTAAAAAATACCTAAGCTTTCCTCCACTTTCAAGGTCATACTGTAAATATTTATTCTTAGTCTGAATTTCTTCTTCAAGGTCATAGATTTCATTTTCAATCCCTTCTTTTATGAAAGTGTCATTTATTACTAATTTGAAAAATTCATGTAATTTTTCCTTATCTTCAGTTTTTGGTCTTCTTATCGTAATGTCTAACAAATTGATCTCTCCAAAGCCTAATATTTTTATTTAAAGCATATGATTGGCTAACATATTTTATATTATAGCATATTTAATGCCAATTACCTTTTTATAACTAATGTGAATTAGCAAATTATTTAAATGGCAATTTCATAATTAGATTATCTTAAGAAATTAAAAAATAAAAATTATATTGTTAATTTTATTATATGATCAATAGGTTTTTAAAACAAGCAAACTAAACATTTATCCTATTTTTTGACTCTTTTTAGAATTGTCAAAAAATAGGACAAAAAAATATATTGTCTAATAGAATATATAAATTATTATAATATAATAAAATTGAGGTAAGATATAATAACTATTATTTTTAATTAGTTTATTATGTTAAATCTAAATTATAAATTTAATTTTATTGTTAAAGAAAGGAGAATATATATGGATTTAACTTACACTGCAGGAAGAAAACTATTCGAAAAGACTATAGATTTCCTTCTAAAGTATCTTAACGATGAAAATCATGACCAAAAAGAGCGCTTACTTAAATTAGTAGATTGGGCACAGACTTTTATGGGTGATATATTTCAAGAGAGGTATTACAATGAAGCAAGAAAACTTATATTAGATGAAGATGGAAAGTGGATGCAATTTCTTGAAACAACTCTTAAAGAAACAGATCCACATGTATTAAAGACACATGCATTAAATCTTGGTTATGAATCATCTCTATATGGACTTAAAAAGATTCACAAAATGAGAGAAAAGCATAATTGTAATGTGCCTTGGGCAATCCTAATGGATCCAACATCTGCTTGTAATCTTCATTGTACAGGGTGCTGGGCAACAGAATATGATAAAGTAAAAAATCTTACCTTTGAAGAAATGGATGATATAATTAATCAAGGAAAAGAGTTAGGTACTCACTTCTATATATTCACGGGCGGAGAACCTCTGGTAAGAAAACACGACATTATAAAGCTTTGTGAAAAGCATAATGATTGTGCATTCCATGCTTTTACAAACGGAACATTAGTTGATGAAAAATTCTGTGAAGATATGCAAAGAGTCGGTAATTTGTCTTTTGCAATAAGTGTTGAGGGCTTTAAAAATTCAAATGACAGTAGAAGAGGCGAGGGTACTTTTGACAAAGTAATGGATTCTATGGATTTACTTAAAGAACATGGATTATTATTCGGTACATCAATATGTTATACAAGCAAGAACTATAAAGATGTAACTTCAGATGAATTTTATGACTTGTTAATTTCAAAAGGTGCAAAATTTTCATGGTACTTCCACTATATGCCAGTTGGAAATGATGCATCCGTTGAGCTGCTACCAAATGCTGAAGAAAGAGAATATGTATATAGACAAATAAGAAAGACAAGAGCTTTAGAGGGTGGAAAGCCTATATTCTTGATGGATTTCCAAAATGATGGTCGAGCTACAAAGGGCTGTATCGCAGGAGGTAAAAATTATTTACACATTAACTCAAATGGCGATGTAGAACCCTGTGTATTTATACACTTTTCCGGGGCAAACATTAGGGATGTGAGTCTGCTAAAGGCTCTCAAACAGCCACTGTTTATGGAATACAAGGAAAAGATGCCTTTCAACGAGAATCATTTTATGCCATGTCCAATGCTCGAAAATCCTGATATTATCGTTGATATGGTCAAGAAAAGCGGAGCAAAATCTACTTATCTGAATTCTCCGGAAAGTGCAGAGGATTTAGCGGCTAAAACTAAACCATATGCTGAGCAGTGGAATGAAAAAGCCGATGAATTATGGGATGAGATATTAGAAGAACAAGCTGAAAAAATAAATAGTTAACAAATATATGTTTATCGTGATTCTCAGATGATTTCTGTTGTAAAAAAGGGCAGACAAGTTCCAATATGATTGTCTGCCTATAGAATCATTATATTCCATTAAATTACAATTAAATAAATCTCTTTATCTAATGATAAAGAGACACCTTGGGGTCTTTTTAAGTCATATAAAAAGATAGCTCTAACAATTGTGCATTGTGACCCGTTTTCCCAACGCTAATTATCCATAATTTCCTCTATATTATCCAATACAAATTTTTTACCCATATCATTTGCGACTACCTGCATATACTCTCTTCCGTCAAAATTTCTTTTAATTTCAGTAAATCCATAATCCTGTGAGATATCATTAATTGTGGTTCTTTTTTTACCATCATAAGTTTCCGTTTCAGTTAATATTCCCATTCTTTTTAACCCCTTATTGATTAACATACCTGATACCTTCCTGCTGACCAATGGATTTATTGATTTATTGATACATTTTGCTATTTCATTTACTCCAATATCTCCATCTGTAAATACTACATCCTCCTTTTGTTCCGGGGTAATAGCAAATTCTGTTATTTTTGTGTCCTTAGAGTAATCCCCTCTGATTACATTATCCAATACTTCTGACACAAAGAAAAACATCCTGATTATCCTAGGGTCGCTTAGTATATGATCATCCCCAACTTCTCCACCGGTGGTAGGATCTATGCCATTTGCCAACTTTTGAATTATTTCTTTAGCTTTTCCTATTTTATCTATGTCTCTAATCATAACTAACACCTCCAATTATTTAATGTTGATTTATTCTACAAAGCATTATAAGCAGGTTATAAGTCCCATAAGTCCATATTTTTCTTTATCTCGCCTATATGAGTGAAGTAAGGCGGAATTTGAAAATGTTGATAAGTTTATATCTATAATATTTTCCTCTTTAATGCCTTTTTCAATTAATGTTCTTTTATTTATAGTCTTTAAATCAATCAGAAATTTTGCATTTTCTTTTTTAAATATAATGTCCTTATAATTGAATTTATCCTCAAATAATTCCTTTACATCTAAATCGACTTCAAAATCATCCTTTTCAATAGAAGGACCTAGAACTACTAATATATCTTTGGGATCACAATTATACTCATTTTTCATTAAATCAATGCCATTTGCGCCTATTTTCTGCAATGTCCCCCTCCAACCGGAATGAATATTGGCTTGAACATTTTTGAAATGATCATATAATAAAATCGGAGTACAATCGGCAAATCTTGTAATAAGTGCTATATCCTTCTTATCTGTTATCAGCCCATCGGTATTTGGGAAATACCTTCCGAAAGGGCTCTCTTTACCTTGATATGTATCTTTAATGATTTCTATATTCTTAGTATGTGATTGATATCCATTATATAGAATCTCTGGTCTAATCTCTAATAATTTATATACTAGACTTATATTGTTTTTAATATCTTCTATTGATTTATTGGTTTTCATTCCTACATCCATATCTATAGTAGTAAATACATGTCTTAAGCCCAAGTCTTCAATCTTAGGAACAGTTATATAACGCTTATTTTTATATGTTAATATTTTATAATCCATAATACCTCCATATTTGTTTAATCTCCATAGCTCAGCCCAGGCAATTCTTCACTCTTATCTCTTCACTATCTTCTATTGTATCTATATCTTTTAATAAAATCTCATCTTGTACTTCTACTTTTTTAATTCTGGTAGGATTTTTATGAATTATCTCTCTTCCGCCTTTATCTCCTTCTACTTTAAGTAAATCCTCTTTAAAATCCGGAGGAAATATTATAGGCATATTAATTTTGCCTTGGTAATAAGGAATGACTATCTTTGAAGGACTTTCATTATATTCTTCAATTAAATTATTGATCAATTCAGAACTTATAAACGGCTGATCACATACGAAAAACATATATGTATCACTCTTGCTGTTTTCTACACCCAATATTACGCTTTGTGATTGCCCTAAATGAGCGTTTGGATTATAAACAGTTTTTATTCCGTATGAATCTGCAATTCGTTTGATTTCTTTTGTTCTGTATATTAGAATTATTTCATTCAAATTGGAAGCCTTTACCGCTTCAAGAACCCATTCGATAATCTTCTTACCATTTATTTCGATTAGTAATTTATCTTTTCCCATTCTATTGGAAAATCCTGACGCCATCACTATTCCTGTTATCATTTTATACTCCTAACTAGATATACTTATAAAATTTATTGAGTTATAAGCATTATCGCCTACTTTGAAATACCAATATCATGTATAAGTATATATTATAATAATTATATTTTTTTGTAAACGTCTACATCTTTTACTTAAAGGAAATATTATGAAGCATGTCCAACTATTGTGGGTTTAATTTAAGAATGGCCAGTGTTATACTTAAAAAAGTTACAAATTAGTTACAAGTTGTTGGTTGTTACTTTTAATTTAACTTTTAAGGAGGAATTTAGAATGAAAAGTAAAAGATTGTTTTGTTCACTATTAGTAGCAGTATTATTTGCATCACAGGTTAGTTATGCCGAAAGTTTCTTCGGTAACATTAGCCCAAATAAAATTAATATTAGCAAAAATTCATACGTATATTCACTAAATGATTTATATAATGGTTCAAAAAATACTTATAACCCAAATAAAAATTACACTAACATATATAAAAATGTAGTGACCATTCCAAACTATAATTGTAACTGGGGCAATACTGTAATACCTAGTAGACCTACTACTCCAAATAATCCTGAAGTCCCTACTAAACCGGAAGAACCAACAACACCTGCTGAACCTACAAAACCGGTTGAGCCCACAAAGCCAACAGAACCTACAAAGCCAGCAGAACCTACGACTCCCACAGCTCCGGCAGCCAATTTGTCAGCTGAAGAACAAGAAGTTGTTAGATTGGTGAATATTGAAAGAGAAAAAGCAGGATTAAAAGCTTTCACAGCAAGTAGTGAGCTTTCAAGAGTAGCAAGAGCAAAATCTGAAGATATGGCTAAAAACAATTATTTCAATCATACTTCACCTACTTATGGAAGTCCATTTGATATGATGAAACAATTTGGAATCAAATACTCCACAGCAGGAGAAAATATAGCTAAAGGGTATTTATCAGCTCAGTCAGTAGTTAATGGATGGATGAACTCATCAGGACACAGAGCAAATATTCTTAACCCAAGCTTCAATAAAATTGGTGTAGGCGCATATAAAGCAGGCAGTACTACTTATTGGACACAAATGTTTACAAATTAATAGACACATTTTTAAAATAGTTAGGGTTCTTAAGCCCTAACTATTTTTTATTAAATCAAATTATATTCACTTTATTATATCTATTAATTGTTTAGTCATTTTGGCCGTATAGCCCCATATTATATATTCTTTATACTTATAGAATAAAACTGAATTTACTCCTCTTCTCCATTTATACTTTCTTCCATCGGGTATCAAATTATATGGGAATTCATCATTGTCCACAGTTACTAAATCGAGATAATACTTGTCCGGTTCATTCTCTAAAAAGAAATTTACAGGTACTGTGAATATATGGTCTACTTCATCGTGATTTGGTTGAATTTCATCCACTATTATTCCGCTAATTATGGCCAAAAAACAATGGATAGTTATATTGGAATAGGAAATAAGATAATCCAATTCTCCTATATAATCTATATTTTCCCTACATATTTTTAATTCTTCTATTGTCTCCCTTATAGCTGCATCCATAAAGGCTTCATCTAGCTCCACCTTACCGCCCGGGAAGGATATTTCTCCCGGCTGGGACTCAAGGCTTTTTGCTCTTAGCTCATATAACAATTCCCACTCGTCATTTACCTTAATTAGTGGAATTAAAATGGCATATTTTTTATCAATATCTATTGGTTGAGGTGATCTTGATTTTACCTTATCGATTAACATATTTATATCCAATTATTTTCCCCCCTACCAAATATTAGTATTCATCGCACATAATTATACCTGCAATTTCCAAGATTAATTCCTTTTTATTAAACATACTGGATATATCAACTTTTTCTATGATATTTTCTAGTATAGTACCTTCGTTTTCTTCGCTTCCCTCTTCTTTAACAATAGGATGGCATTTAATTAAATCCAATAACTCATCATATTTGTAGATTTTAAATCTTTCAATATGACAAGCTTCAGCTCTTTTTTCCATAAGAGCGATAATAAAATCTTCATAACTAAAATCTTTAGCCAAACCCATAGCAGAGGCTAATTTGGGTATAATATATTCAAAAAATACCCTTTTATCCGGCAAATCCGGCGTCTTTATTTGGGTTCGGATTCTTCTTATTTGTTCATTGTCTATGGCAAATAATTTCCCCAAAAAATAATTCTCGTCTTTGTCAGTATCAATATAATATCTAAAACCTTTTAATCCTCTTATAGCTTTAAGTCCGTCAAAATAACCTAATTCTATATTGCTTTTTGCCTTTTCGCTTTCAAACTCATAAGTTGAACCGATATCATCAGAAGGAGAAATAATAATTGCATTTAAATCATATGAGCTTAATCTTCTGGTAAAACCCCTTGCATGAGTTCTAACTATGATTAAATCCTTATATCCTTTTGATTCAAGCAGCTTAAATGGTAAATTATCATAAAATCCACCATCCAAATATCTTTTTCCTCCAAGCCTTTCTTTTTTAAAAGCAGGCAAATAAGCCGATGCCAATAGATAGTTTTTAAGTTCCCCCTTTGGGATGTCATCTATAAAAATTTCTATAGGCTTTAAATCGGTAAGATTTATGGTTACTAACCCAAAATCCATATTTGAAGCTCTAATCTTCTCCTCATCTATATAATCATTGAGAAGGTTTTTAAACGGGGTAATATCAAACCCTCTATCGGATATCAGGGATTTCAATTTTTCAGTTAATAAAATTAAATCTTCTTTATCCAACTTTAAGTTTTTTAACCTTATTAGCTCATCATCATTTGCATCTATAACCATTGAATAGCTGACATCTTCCCAAAGTTCACGACATTTTTCAAAATCTCCTTGAGCTATCATCGCTCCATTTAGAGCCCCTATAGAAGTCCCCGCTATAGCACCTATTTTTAACCCTTCCTCAAGGATAGCCTTGTAAGCACCAACATGATATGAGCCTTTTGCTCCGCCGCCTTCTAATACAAGTCCGTACATTTGCAACACCTCTAAAGTTTATTATATTTTAATATAACCATTAAAGAAAAACTAATTCTTAATGATTATATTTTTATTACTCTAAGCTTGATGTACAATGCGGACATTTGACAGCATCTATAGGTATTTCTGTTTTGCAATAATTGCATGTTTTTGTAGTTGGTTTTGTTTCTTCTACAACTTCTTTCTTTTTAAATTTATTTAACTGCCTAATTATAAAAAAGATAGAAAAAGATATAATTAAAAAATCCAATACAGAACCAATAAATAGACCGTAGTTTATGGTGGCATCTCCTAATGATAAAGTCCATTTGGAATAATCAACTCCACCCAATAATAGTCCAACAAGCGGCATTATAATATCATCTACCAATGATGTTACTATTTTGCCGAAGGCACCCCCTATAACGACACCTACTGCTAAATCTACCACACTGCCCTTCATAGCAAACTCTTTAAATTCTTTGAGCATAATTTTAACCTCCTCCTTTTGGCCATTTATACCCAATAATATTTTATTAATTCATTTTGAAGATTCTGTGTTATAATCTTTATAAGTGATCCCTTCTTTACATTTATAGACTTTGAATCATCTTCTAATCAACTTTTGACTACACAATAAGTCTGTCTTGCAAAATGAAGGGACTTGATAATGTAAAGATCCTTCGTTTCACTCAAGGATGACATCAGCAGTGATTTTGGGTCTTTAATTATTAACTCTTAATTTTTACTATATTTTAACTGTTGTTCACTGTTACTTATTCACTGCTTCACTCTTCGCTCTTAGTTCTTAACTCTTCACTCTTTTTAATTGTGAATTGTGAATTGTGCATTGTGAATTGTGAATTGTGCATTGTGAATTGTGCATTGTGAATTGAAATATGGGAGGTATTGTATGTCAAGAAAAAATTGGAAAGATTATTTTATGGAGATTACTGAACTGGTAGCTAGCAGATCAACCTGCGATAGAGCCTTTGTTGGATGTATCCTGGTTAATTCTGATAATAGAATAGTCTCAACCGGATACAATGGCTCAGTATCCGGAAGCGCACATTGTGATGACATTGGTCATACTATGCGTGATGGACATTGTATAGCTACTATACATGCTGAGATGAACGCACTTTTATATTGTGCTAAAGAAGGTATATCTGTAAAAAACTGCACTGCCTATGTCACCCATTTCCCTTGTTTAAATTGTACAAAGGCTTTGATTCAAGCCGGGATTAAACAAATTTATTATAAACATGATTATAGGATAGATGATTATGCTGTGGAGTTATTAAACAAAAGCAATGTGAAATTTGAAAAGTTAGCTCCGTAAATGGACTGACTTTTCGACTAATCCAAACCATATATGTCTGCGAACTCAATGGCAATTCTTTCGGCATTCGTCTTTTTAGGAATATACAAATTATCATCCATACATTCACCAACAAAAGATATGGGCAGTTCTATAATAAATTCAGTGCCACTTTCCACATTTGTGTTCAAATAAATTCTACCATTATGCTCCTCAACAATCATTTTAACCAGAGCAAGTCCAATTCCGCTGCCTTCGCTTCTTCTGTTAAACAGAGTATCCACCTGCCTAAATCTATCAAATATTATATCTGCCATTTCTTTAGGTATACCTATTCCGTCATCCTTTACAGAAATCATAATCATGTCCTTATTGTCCTTTATTATAACCTCAATTTTATTTCCATTTTCAATAAATTTAACGGAGTTAGACAATAGATTTAGCATTACTCTTTCCATTAGATATGAATCACAAGCCATTATCTTCTCTTCAACCTCAGTATCAAATATTAAGGTAATGCCCTTATTTTTTATAAAATCTGCTACTGTCAGCGTTATATTTTCAATTATGCTTATAATATCCTGATTTTTCAATTCGATATCAAAAAATCCAGTGTCTATTTTATTAACATCTACTAAATTGTTTGTAAGTCTTATAAGTCTGTAGCAATTTTGTTTCAATATACTATTATATTCTTTAATTGTTGAGCAATTAAGGCAATTTCCTTCATATTTTAAATTATCTATCAGTTGAAGGATCCCTAAAATAACAGTCAAAGGCGTTCTGAATTCATGGGCTACAGTGCTTAAAAATATATCCTTGAGTTCATCGTATTCCTTTATTTTTTCAACGATAGCCCCTTGATTTCCATTTTTCCTTTTTATCATCAATTCATTTTCAGATTTTAGCTTTTCTATAATAGTTTCTAATTCTCTATTTCTGTCTATTAACATATTATTAACATCTACTAAATTATTATATGGTTCTTTTATATTAATCTTTACCAACGCTAATAATATAAAGTGATAAGAAACAAATTTTAATATATATCCAATTAGATTAAATATATTATCTTTCAAAATAAAATTTATAAAAAACAATTGCGAAAAAAGAAATGATGTTTGTCCTAATCTTAATAGATTGTTAACATGATTTTTTCTTAATTTAAGTGCATAATAAAAATTAAGAAAAATTATAGCACAAATAACGATTATATTATATATTTTAAAGTTCTTAATATATTGCTCCCTTATCAATAGAGCGGAAAAATCATTAAAATAAAAGCCGAACCCCAACATGACAATTGAAATTGAGCTGAAAAATAATATAATATTCCTTAATTTCATTTTCTTTTTAATCGGTAAGAAAGAAATTACGAATGAAAGGTTTTGCATACATCTTGCCATTATCCAAAACCTTGTTGATATATTTATAGCTTTATAATCAAATAGTTCTATTCCTTCACAAGTTGAAATATACAGAATATCAAATAATCCCACAAAGCCCAATGATATTCCTAATATCATAAGTTGGTTATCCCTGTTTATTCCATAAGTATTTATAGCCATGGATGATATAATGAAAGCAAAAATAATGCATAGTATCTCAATAAAAATTCGAATTATAGAGTATTTCTTTAACACTATAAAAATACTAAAAATTATGAAATATAACACATAGAGGTATAACTGCTTATTGTATAAATTAAATCTGGTATTAATTATACTATCATTTTGCATTTTTATTCCTTTTCTCCATTCATTTTTATTCAAAGACCAGATTTAATTATAATTAAATCAAATGACGATGTCTGTCAAAAAGTGTCAAATGAAAAAATTTTAACTTAATATCATAAATATTATTTAAATATTGCTTCTTTAGCCAATTTATCTGCCTCTTCATTATATTTTACTCCCGAATGAGCCGTTACCTTAATAAATACAACATAAAGCTTATCCTTTATTGATTCGTAGTATTTTTTATACTCTTGCGTGCCTTTCTTATTTGCTTTCCAATTGCCTTTTGCCCAGTCTTCTATACCTCTATAATCATAATAAAGATATAAAATTTTCTTGCCTTCTTTTATTGCATAATCCATAGCAAACATTGCGCCCTTAATTTCTCCTGCCACATTTCTCATTTGTGCCATTTCAATATCCTTTTCACGATGACTAAAAGTTTGTTTACCCTTTAATGTCAATATAACGACTCCATAACTATAGGTTTTTGTATCTAAAGAGAATGAGCCATCTACATACGCAATCATCTCATTTTCCTTTAACTCAGCATTTGGTCGTAAAGAAACGTCTCCTTCCTTTATAAAGTCTTGAGCTTCTTCAATGGATCTAAATTTTTTATATATAGCTCCTTTAAACTCTCTTACTTCCTTCTCGCACTCATCCCAAGAATTGTATATACCAGGATTTCTACCAGCTTTAACAGCATAATAAAATCTTGCCATAGTTCACCTCTAAAATTATTTTTGTATATATTGTAACATAAATTGGGTATTAAAATACTAAGTAATGACAAAAGTATATTTAAAATGATATAATATTTATATAACTTAATTCAATAAGTTTTGACAAATTGATAAACGGAGGGAATAATTTGGATATAAATCTAATAGGTGTTCCTGTACAATATGGTTGTGATAAGGATGGTTCACAAGAAGGCCCGGGGAGGCTTAGAGAATTAGGCATCAAAGAAGCCCTAGAAAATAATAGAAATACTGTTTATGATATGGGTAATATTTTCGTGCCTAATATATTGCCAGACTTAAAATATAAATGGCATAAAAAGATGAAATACTTAAACCCATTGGTGGAAATAAACAAAAACTTAGCTCATATGGTTTATTGCTCATTGTCCGCAAACTGCTTTCCATTCGTTGTTGGAGGAGATCATTCATTAGGAATAGGAAGTATTGCAGGTGCAAGTAAGTATTTTGATGAAATGGCTGTAATATGGGTCGATGCTCATGGAGACATAAATGATTTGGAAACATCACCATCCGGCAATATCCATGGAATGCCACTTGCAGCATCATTAGGCGTTGGTCATTCTTCAATTACAAATCTATATTATGAAGGCAGAAAAATAAAACCGGAAAATGTATATATTTTAGGTGCTAGGGATCTGGACCCCGGAGAAATCAGATTGATTGAAAAACTAAATATTAATTTATATACAATTGATTATATCAACTCTAATAGCTTAGATGGTGCTGTTAAAGAAATTTTATCTAAATTAAAAACTTCCAATGTTGATTCCGTTCATCTAAGTTTTGATATAGACGTATTTGATGAAAGCCTAGTCCCAGGTACAGGTACACCAGTCAAAGATGGGCTTAGCTTTGATGAAGGTAGGTACGTTTTAGATGAATTCATGGGAAGTAAGCTAATTACTTCAATGGATTTTGTAGAATTGAATCCGGCTTTGGACCAAGATAATAAAACCGAGATTTTGTGTATGGATATTCTTAGATTTATAGGGGAATTGTTGTAGTTTTTTTAGATAAACTTGATTTTTTATTGTCAAAGTTATATAATATATAAAGTTCCTATATAAGTATTTTTACATGGAGCTATTATGAGACCCATTTACAGGATTACTTCATATGAATTTTACACATCTATGGGTCACAATTTGAATTAATAAAAAGGGGGGAAATGTAAATGAAGAAGAAAATGATCACTTTGACTATAGTTATGGTAATGGTTGCTTCAACATTGGTAGCATGTGGTGGTGGTGCCAAGTACAACGACGGTACATACGAAGGTGAAGCTACCGGTATGCAACCACTAAAGGTTTCCGTTGAAGTAAAGGATGGAAAAATAGCAGATGTTAAAGTTACAGAACATGACGAAACTCCGGAGATTTCAGATCCTGCTATTGAACAAATTCCAGCGGCAATAGTTGAAAAAAACTCAACTGACGTAGATGCAGTTTCAGGAGCTACTATAACTAGTACTGCAATTAAAGACGCTGTTAATAATGCTTTGGAAAGCGCAAAATAATTTATACAAAAAATACGAGGATTTTTCCTCGTATTTTTATTTTAAAGATTATATTCTCTTTCTATAGGAATCTGCGGGTTTATATGCTACTTTGTCTTTCAACCCCTCAAATTTCACTTCCATCTTATCTTTAATATCTTCAAAATCAACTTTATCCTTTACATCTTCAAGTTTTTCCTTTACATTTTCTAATCCTTCTCCGGCTTTCTCCTTTAGGTTTTCAAGATTTTCTTTTGTCTCTTCGCTTTCAACTTTATCCTTTAAGTCCTTTAATCCTTCCTTTATATCTCTTAATCCTTCTCCGGTTTTTTCCCTTAGATTCTCAAAGCTTTCTTTTGTCTCTTCGCTTTCAACTTTGTCCTTTAAGTCCTTTAATCCTTCCCCTACATCTTTTAATCCTTCTCCGGCTTTCTCTTTTAGATTATCAAGGCTTTCTTTAACCTCTTCACTTTCAACTTTATCTTTTAGATCATCAAACCTGTCTTTTGCCCCCTCAAACGTCCTATCAAATATATCTCTAAATTTATCCATGATAACCTCCCTTATTATTTTTATCTATTTTACCCCTAATTTAATTTATTAACCCAGTCTCATAAGGATATTCATCTATCAATTCTCCTAATGCAAAAAATCTCTTTCCATTTTTCGAGGTATAGTAACAAGTCATTAACGTGATAATTGGTTTTCCTCTTTCTGTTGCCATTTTATCTTCAAGCATATAAAATGCTGTATCAGGAACAATTCTTGTATCATATATCTCATATTCATAAATGCTTTTTTTGTCAGTAATTTTGACTATACTGCCAATTTGTATATCCATTAAACTTCCAAATAACAAGCTTTTATCCTTCATATAATGACCGGCTAAAGAATAATTCCCTTTTCCCATAACAATATCAGGAACCATGGTAACAGCGCCTGTCAATAGATTTGAATTTGTCATGCCTTTTAGTATTGGCAGGCTAATATTCAAATCTTCAATTGTTAATAAACCTATTATATCCTTATTGCTGAAATTTATATTTTCTGTAATAGTCGAAGTTATACCTACATCATTTATTGCAGAAAAATCATATATTGCGACCTCTTTGGAGTTTTCTTCTATCTCCTCGGGTGATATTTCTCCAACCATTCCTTGGGTTTTCTCAACTAGATTTTTTATAAGCATTTTATTTATAACAGGAGATAATATTAAAATTACCCCCACTATAATTAACAATGTTGAAAAAATTTTTATTCCAAATGCCTTTTTCAAATAAAACATCCTCTCAAATTATCTTATTCCATTTTAACACATTTCGAATGTAAAAAGGCACTATTAATTAAACCATATTTCTAATTCCCTTTGAGCTGATTCCTCTGAATCCGACGCATGGACAATATTCTTTGTTGTTGTATTAGTAAAATCTCCTCTTATGGTTCCCGGTAAAGCTACCTTGGGGTCTTTGTCACCCACCATAAGTCTCATCACCTGTATAACATTCTCTCCCTCAACCTCCATAGCCATTACCTTTCCGCTTGTTATAAAATCTACCAGTTTTCTAAAAAACGGCTTATCCTTGTGTTCTACGTAATGATTTTCTACGGTATCTATATCTGGAGTGATTAGCTTTGCCTTAGTTATTTTATATCCCTTTTTTTCAATTCTGCCAATGATTTCACCTATTAATCCTCTTTCAACACCATCAGGCTTAATCATAATAAAAGTTTTTTCCACTCAAAAACCTCCTATTCAATTCACAATTCACAATGCAAAGTTCACAATTCTTGGGGTCTATCCTATTTTACCCAATGTAGATTTTCTATAAGCAAAACTTTTAGAAATTTAAAAAATCCATCTCAAGATGGATTTTTTAACCTTATTTTTTCTTTCTCGTGATGACATCAAATACGACCGCCACTACTAAAACTATTCCTCTAATCATATACTGATAGGAAATTCCTACACCCATTAAATTCATACCGCTTGTTAATGAAGCCATAACCAGAGCACCTATTATTGACCCTGTAATCTTTCCGACTCCTCCGGCCGCAGACGCACCCCCTACATAAGCAGCAGCTATTGCATCTTGTTCGAACAAATTTCCTGCAGTTGTAGTCGCTGATTGAAGTCTTGCAGTATATAAAATTCCGGACAATGCAGCAAGCATACTCATTGAACAGAACACGAAATAGGTTATCTTTTTTACATCTATTCCGCTCAATTTGGCGGCTTCAGGATTTCCTCCTACCGCATATATATGTCTTCCTAAAACCGTCTTTGTGGTTAAATAGTGGTATATAGCCACTACAATTATAACTATTACTATAGTCCAGGATAGGCCGTTATACTTTGCCAATGTCCAGGTTATATACATTATAACCGATGAAATCAGTATAAGCTTTGCTATAAATAACGGTTTAGATAAAACTTCAAAATTATACTTCTCCTTATTTTTCCTTGACTTTATTTCATTTGAAATGAATAATATTATCCCAATAATTCCCAATATTAATGTAATAGAATGATAGCCTTCTATTAATTTAATATCCGGAATAAATCCATTTCCAATGGCATTAAAAATTTTATTTGGAATAATAATCGTTCCTGATTTCTCAGTTACCCTTAATAAAGCCCCTCTAAAGATTAACATCCCCGCTAAAGAAGATACAAATGACGGAATTCCAAAATTAGCAACTAATATACCGTTAAAAAAGCCTATTATAATGCCAAGAAGTAAAATTATTAATATCGTTAGAAAAACAGGAACTTTGTATGTGGTCAATAGTATGGCAGCAACAGCTCCCAAAAAGCCCGCAATAAACCCAACAGATAGATCTATATGCCTTATGACTATTACCAATGTCATTCCTACGGTCAATACAGCTATATAACCCATTGAATTGATAAGGTTGCTTATATTGCGTGGCGACATAAAAGTCCCATCGGTAAGTATGGAAAATATAATCATTATAACAAATAATGCTATAAACATCCCATACTCTCTTATATTATTTTTAAGAAGCAGTTTCAATTCATCAATAAACCTTAATTTTTCCTTCTCCATATCTTGTTTTACAGTTTGATTAGATTCACCCATATTTATTAACCCTCCTTAGCTCGTTGCTAATTCCATTATCTTATCTTGTGTTGCTTCATCTTTTGAATATTCTCCTATAATCTCTCCATGGGCAACTACATAAATCCTATCACACATACCCAAAATCTCCGGAAGTTCGGAAGAGATTAAGATGATACTTAATCCTTCTTCTATCAATCTATTGATTATATTATATATTTCAAATTTAGCTCCTACATCGATCCCTCTAGTGGGCTCATCTAAAATCAAGATTTCGGGTTTAGCAAACAACCATTTTGCAAGAGAAACTTTTTGTTGATTACCTCCGCTTAGATTTTCTGCAAGTTGCTCAATACTTGGAGTTTTTATAGTCAAATCATCCTTATATTTATTTGCCACTTGTATTTCCTCATTTTCATTTATAATTCCCATAGAAGCCAATAAATTTAAATTTGTAATAGTGATATTCCTTTTAATATCTTGATTCAAAATTATTCCTTCTCTTTTTCTATCCTCTGTAACATAAGCAATACCGCCTTTTATTGCATCCGTAGGCTTATTAAAAGTCTTCTTTTTCCCTTTTATAAATAGATCTCCATCAATTTTATATTCCCTAGGATTGCCAAAGATGCTATATGCTAATTCTGTTCTACCGGACCCCATAAGACCAGCAATTCCTACTACTTCTCCTTTTTTTAAATTAATATTGATATTCTTTAATATGTTTCTTCCAATATTTGGATCATAAACATTCCAATTTTGTACTTCCAATACAATTTCTTCTGAAATTTTTGATATTCTTTCAGGATAAATATTATTTATTTCCCTACCTACCATATTTCTTATCAAAATTGGCTCCGAAATTTCATTTTTCGATGCCTCTAATGAGCAAATGGTTTTTCCATCCCTAAGGATTGTCACGGTATCAGCTATTGAGATGACTTCTTTTAGTTTATGAGATATCATAATTGAGGTAATTCCGTCATTTTTAAGTTCCCTTAATAAGTTAAAAAGGTTTTCAGAATCATCATCATTAAGAGCTGCAGTTGGCTCATCCAAAATAAGCAGCTTCACGTCTTTGCTAAAGGCTTTAGCTATTTCAACTAATTGCTGCTTACCAACACCTAATTCTTTTATCTTTATTTCGGGATTTATATTTAATTTTACCTTGTCTAATAACTTTTTTGATTCTGCGATGGTCTCAACCCAGTCGATTGCAGAGCCGTTTTTAATTTCATTTCCAAGAAAAATATTTTCATAAATGGTCATCTCGGGAATTAATGCTAATTCTTGATATATTATGCCTATTCCCACATTTACGCTGTCCTTAATATCATTAAATCTTTGAATTTCTCCGTTAAAAATGATATCTCCGGTATATTCACCATTGGGATAAACACCTGATACCACCTTCATAAGGGTAGATTTCCCCGCACCATTTTCTCCTACCAGACAATGAATTTCTCCCCTTTTAACCTTGAAATTTACATCATCTAATGCCTTAACTCCGGGAAATTCTTTAGTAATATTTTTCATTTCCAATATATAGTCATTATCGTGTCTACTCATAGGTATACACTCCTTACAGATAAAATTAGGGGGTGGCCTTTCATCCACCCCTTCACCTCTTGCTACCTATTTTAAGTTTGTAAATTCAGAAGCATCATAATAACCTGAATCAATTAAAGCTTCCTTTACATTTGATTGGTCAACTACTATAACTTCTGTTTGTTTTGCCTTAACATCTATAGTTTTATTGTTATATGAGCCGGTGGTTACAGGTGTTTCTCCCTTTAGCAATTCAATTGCCATATCCATAGAATCCTTTACCAATGTGCGAACATCCTTAAATACCGTCATTGTTTGCTTACCATCGATTATATACTGTATAGAAGCTTTTTCCGCATCTTGACCGGTAATTACATAGGACTTAACATCTGTATCAGCCGCAAATGTATCAGCTATTGATCGAGCAGTACCATCATTTGGAGCTAATATAAACACATCCCCCTTATCCCCTGCGGATGCTGCAGTTAGATGTGATTCAGCTTTATTCTTGGCATCATTAAAGTCCCAATTTGTTGTAACTTGACCTATTATCTTGCTCATTTCTTCCCTTGTCAATATTGGCTTATCTTGTAATGCGATTGCCTCGCTTGAATTTTTAATTACAAATGTACCATCGGCAATTTTAGGTTGCAGAACATTCCACGCACCTTCAAAGAACAAAAACGCATTGTTATCGGAAGCGGCTCCGGCATATAGATATAGCGGATTGCCCTCGCCCGATGCTTTATCTATCAAATATTGACCTTGAGCTTCCCCTACTGAAACGCTATCAAAGGTTACATAGTAATCTATTGCGTCAGTGCCTGTGATAAGTCTATCATAAGATATTACTTTTACGCCTTCCTTCCTTGCTGCTTCAGCTGCTGCGGCGGCGCCATCACCATCATGAGGACATATTATCAAAACCTTTATCCCTTTGGTAATCAAAGCTTCTACATTTTCCTTTTCTTTAGCTGATAAACCTTGACTAAATAAAATTTCGACTGAATATTCTGTATCCTTTAAAGCCTCTGTGAACCTGGTCTCATCTTGAACCCATCTTGGTTCGTCTTTTGTAGGAAGAACTATGCCTACATCGACCTTACCACTAGTATCTGTATCGTGCGTGGCATCGTTATCACCACTGGTTGGTGTTTCCCCACCATCTGTTTTAGGGCTACATCCTACAAATGCACCCAGTGTAAATACCAGAATAAGTAGGAAAACGATTGCCCTAATTCTATTCTTTTTCATTAAATCCCCTCCTTAAATTTGTTTAGATATTAATTATAGAAACCAAGCATCTAATACGTACAAGTTGTTAAATTTATTATATAGTGGACAAGTTAAAAAGTCAATGTCAATTCACAATGAAAAGAGGATATCCTTCAAAATCATCGCCCCTACGAATGATACCTAAGATATTAATCGAATCTTTTTATATTTATATTAGATGTATATTCTATAATATGCTTAATTATAATTAAAAAAGAGATTAGCTTCTCGCTAATCTCTATACATTACTCACTTTTAGAACCCGTTGCGCCTTCACTCTTCATTATCCCTTTCATGCCTAAAGTCGCCTCAACACTACCGTCTTTAAAAACCCATAAAGCTTCCACTCCATCAAGGGATTCAACAAATTTTTTGCTCTCTTCAAACGGAAGCATAAAAACAGTAGTAGATAAAAAATCCGCTTCTCCTGAATCAGCCGTTACAACGGTTACGGCTCTATAATAATCTCCGGGCATCAGAGTCTTTGGGTCTATTAAATGATGATAAACTTTGTCTCCTACCATATAGTATCTTTGATAATCTCCGCTAGTTACAACGGAAGCATCATTTATGAATACTGTATCCAAAACATTGGACTCATTGTTTCCAATGCTCATATTGGGATTTTGTATACCTACTCCCCATCTTTCCCGTATTCCATCTAGTGGCTTTCCAATAGTTCTAATATTCCCCCCAGCACTTATGATCCCTGAATTAAAGCCCTTTGCCTCAATTTCCCGTGCAACGATTTCGGTTGCAAATCCTTTAGCTACAGCTCCGACGTCTAAACTCATTAGAGGGTCTTCCAAATATATTGTGCTATTTTCTAAATCAACTATTACCTTATCTATGTCCGTATGTTTATTTGCCTCTTGGAGTTCATCCATTGGCGGAACCATTGCATTTTTAGGGTCTTCTTCCGCCATTTCCCTATATTGGGTCCATATATTTAAGACTGCACCTAATGCAATATTTGTTTCCATTCCATTTTTATAATACATATCTTTTGAGAATTGAATTAAATCAATTATCTCTTTATCCACCTTTACAGGTTGTTTCCCTGCATTATCATTTATAGTTTTTATATTGTTGATACCTTCATAATTATTATATTTATCATAATACTTATGAAGTACCAGCATCCTTTCATGTATGTCTTCTACATAGGACTTAAATTCTTCCTCGGTATTTGTATATCCGACTATTTGAATAATAGTATCAAATGTATCAAAAAAACTATCGCTGTATTTATTATATTTATCTTTCTTACAACCTGATAAACTGGCTATTAAGATAATTAAGATTAATATCATTGAAATTTTTTTCTTCATTTATTGTTCACCCTTGTTTATAATAACAAAAATAAATCTAACCTACAATGAAAATCGTAAAAAATTAACTCCCCCAATTAATGAGGGAGTTTAAATATTCCTATCTATCTATTTAATTATTTTGCATTTGCTGCTGCTTTTCCAACTACATCAAGATAACTAGAAACTGATATAGTAACTGAGGATGTTAATTCCGGTACGTCAGGGATTCCTGGTCCATGATCATTTTCTTTAACCTTTAATCCGGTGATTTCATCTGCAGTCTTTCCAATCATCCATTCTTGGAATGCATTCATTTGTTCATACCATTCTTTCTTTATAGGTGAAGCATTCTTCATATTATAATCTTCTTTTAATTCATGTTTTGTTTTATATTCTGCTGCTGCATCTGAAGTGACCTTGCCTTCTTTATCGAAGTTTATCTTAACTTGTGCAGTATCAACTATAGCAGCCACTACCTTACCGTCTTTGTCAAATGCCATTGCTGCCATATTTGTATCGGATTGAGCTACTGGTAATACTTCTTTTCCGTCTTTATCAGTTCCTAATTCTTTTGAACTAGCAATACTGGATGATACGCCTAAACCAACTTTTTCTGCACCTGTAGCATCTACTGCATTGTCCCAAGCTTCTGCGACTGCTGCAATATAGTCTTGAACAGTCATTGTAACAGAAGATGTTAATTCTGGTACATCAGGTATATGTGTATGATGTTCGTCTTTTTGTGTAACTTTAAGATTCTTTATTTCATCGACAGATTTACCAATCATCCACTCTTCAAATGCATCCATTTGTTCAAACCATTCTTTGCCTATTGCTGATGCTGGTTTCATATTATAATCCGGTCCTAATTCTTTTTTTGATTTAACCGGAGCATCTATATCTGCTGAAATCTTAAGATCTTTATCATATGGTGTCTTAGCTTGAACTACATCTATAGATACGCTTGCTACTTTACCATCTGCATCAAATCCTACAGCAGCCATTGTTACGTCTGCTTGTCCTAAAGCTAATACATCATTTCCATCTGCATCTTTTGAGCTTGCAATTGAAATGTTTTGTCCTAAACCTAATTTTGCAATCTTCCCGCCTTCAGCAGAAGAATCTTGATCATTATCTTGATCTTCCGGTTGTGTTACAGGTGGTTCTGGATTATCCTTTGTTTCATCAGGTTTTGAACATCCAACTAAAGCTGTCATTATTAAAGTAAGTACTAGTATCAGTGATACTATCTTTTTCATTTTCAAACCCCTCCATTAAAATTGAAATATTAATTTATGTGCAACAATATTTATTATACCACGTTGTCTAAAAATAAACAATAGGTTTGTTAAATATGTAATTATTCTATATATAATGTCATACTAAATTTATTGACAAAATGTCATGTATGAGATTAGAGGATTTTTCTCTCACTTTTTTCTATTTAAATTCTTATTAACTCTTATTATTGAATTTATAACCACAGCAATCAATGGTCCAAGAAGTACTCCTATTGGTCCAAGTATTATGGAACCTACAATTGTAGCTATAAAAGTGTACAGAGGCCTTACTCCAATCTGGTCACCTAGTATTTTAGGTTCTATAAATTGTTTTAATATTGTCATAACCATATATAGAATTGCTAAATTTATACCAAACTCCTTATTTGTCCAGAAATAAGAAACAAATGACCAAGGAATCAATACAATTCCAGCACCCAAAATGGGAATTATGTCTAATATTGATATTAATATAGCAATGGGTATAGCAAAGGGAGCATCTATAATGGTAAGACCAATACTCAAGATTATAAATGTTATAAACATTATAATTAATCGTGATTTTAAAAAACCCCTTATGCCTTTACCTGTATCTTTTACGATTTCTTTAAATAGATTTGGACGATTATCCATAGAAGCCTCCTTGTATTTTGGATACCCCTATTATATCAAATAAATACTATTATTTATACCCTCCTCTTAGGGGGTATTTGCGGGATGGTACAGTCCCCATCCCCTACAACTGCAGCCGAATGACACAAAATGTGTTTTTTCTAATCTCTAATATCCCATAAATGCTGTAGCTATTGGGTAGCCTATAAATATGGTAACTATAACTGATATAAACATAGTTACAAATCCATATTTCATCATCTGCCCCGTAGTAGTCCAACCTGATGCACTTGCCAAGGCAACATTGGGATGAGCAGGGGGAGTAGCAAAAGCAAATGCCCCCATCATACCAACAATTGATGCTACAGCCGGTGTACTAATCTTCCCATTTGTAGCAAGACAAATTGGAATTGCCACAGCGCAAACTACCGTTATAGTGACCATATTGGAAGAAAAGTTCGTCTGTATAGCTGCCCACAATGTAAAAATAGTTATAAGTGCCAATGGGCTTAAACCTTCTGACATCTGCGATATATTACCTGTTAGCCACTCGGCTAATCCAATATCCTTATTTGTCATAGCAGAACCTAAGGCCAATGTAGCTGCAGTCATAATCAAGCTTCCCCATGAAACTCCTTTGCTCATTGAATCTCTAAAATTCATTAAGGGTTTTCCTTCCACTGTAATAATTAACAAAAGAATAGCTCCCACTAATGGTGGAAATGAAGTCCCCAATGAATTGATATAGTTAGCAAAATTTGGGAATACAGATTCAAGAAAACTTGGTAAAACCCAAAATGCGATTACAGTAAAGAAAATACATAATATAATTTTTTCGTGTTTTTCCATAGGTTTAATGCTGGATTTTAATGATCTCATATCAATTGTAGAGAATTTAGACATATCAGGTCTTAAAAATACCTTAAATAACAGAATCATAGCTACAAAGCTAATCAAGCCAACAGGAATGGCAAATGCCATAAATGAAGCATAACTTATAGTCTTACCCGTTGCAACTTCATAGAAGCCCATTGCCATATTTGAAAATACATGTGCAATAGGGGTCATCCCTGAAGACAATGCACAGGCTATAGTTTGTCCCATTACTAGACCATTTGCTAACCTATCATCTTTCTTAAGCTTAAGTGTATGGCATATCTCATCTAAAATAGGCAAATAAATTACATACAACACTGTTGGTGACATAACTAAACCTATTATCAACACAGATGCACAATATGATATTAAGAACCACCATGGTCCTTTTCTGGCGACTTTGCTGGTAATAAAACCAATAGCGCATCTTCGTACAAAGGAAGTCTGTGAAACCGCATAGGTGCACATAAATGTGAACAATAGAAATGAGAATGTTGAGCCACCTATTGAGCTTGATATCATTGCATTGAAATCTATCTCCGGTATAAATGCCAGCCCTGCCAGAGCTAATAAACTAGGCCAGTCTATTGATATTGTTAACCATAATATCAAAACACCTATAAATACACCCAAAACCTGCATCTGTGATGGAGTAAGCCCCCCGGGACCGGGTATAAATCTAAATAATGATATAAACAATATAGAAATAAAAATTAAAATATTCCTTTTTAATGAACTATAATTATTGGCATTTGAATTCGAATTCCGTGCCATTTTATACGCCTCCTAATAATGCTTAATTTTATCCAATACATATAATATCCTTATTACTTGCCAACAACTCTTTTTTTGATAGGCTTATATAGTTCTTCCTTATTTATATCAGGCTTTATTCCATATAAGTAATCCAGAACTATCTTTGCTCCCTTATCCATGCCCTGACAACCTGCCAAAAGTACTATATCATCTTTTTCTACCTTTTTTAATGCCTTTTCTATAGCTTCCTCCAATGTATCATATATATTTAGCTTTATACCGGCAGACTCAATAGTATCCTTAAATACTTTTTCTTCCTCATCTGACACCATATCCTTACCTGTCACAGCCCCAATGCTTTTTGTGCCTATAATCTCTTTAATATTCAATTTGTCCTTCCATGCAACAACCGCCTCTGCATTTTCCTTATTTACGGTAATCCCCCTATTCCCTCTTATTGCATAAATGAGATGTAAATCTTTGTGATCTATTTTGCTTAGAGTTTCAAGACTGACATTTATATTTTTTAAATTTGCAAAATGATCATCTATGATGAGAAAGTCGTTTTCATATATATATTCAAATCTTCTTTCTACTCCTTTGAATCCCTTTAGTCCTTCTTGAATTTTTCCCTTGGGTATTCCATCTGTTAATGCTATAGCAATTGCTACAATTGCATTTTCTACAGAATGATAACCCGGAATACCTAATTCTACTTGGAATTCATCTTTTCTTATTATATTTGAAAATGCTCTATATTCTCTATTTACCACTACCTTAAATTTTGCTCTGCCCTTTATAAGTTCTATATCTTTCAAATATATATCTGCATTTTCATTCTTCTGTGAATAGGTAATTACATTGGCTCTTGTTTTGGATATAAGCGTTCTTATTTTTGCATCGTCTATATTTAATAATGCATAGCTTCCTTCCTTTGCATTCCTAATTAGGCTTGACTTAGCCTCCCAATATTTTTCAAAGGAGCCATGTTGGTCAATATGCTCTCTGCTGAAGTTATTAAATGATACTATATCAAAGTCTACATCATTCACTCTATATAATTCCAGTGCAGAAGATGAAACTTCCATAGGAACTTTTTCTATCCCTTCCTTTTCCATTAAACCAAATAATCTATGCAAATCTAAGCTTTCCGGGGTAGTCAATTCGGCCGGGACATATCTCTTCCCGACCTTGTTCATCACACTGCCTATTAATCCTGTTGTAAAATTGGCCTTCTCATAGATTTCATTTAACATGAATGTAGTTGTAGTCTTTCCATTTGTAGCCGTCACCCCTATTACCCTCATATGTTCTGATGGAGAATTATAAAACTTATTGCTTAATTGAGACAATGCCTCTCTGGAATTTGAGACCTTAATTTGAGGTATATTTATTCCATCTGAAAAATCTTCCACTACTACCGCTACAGCACCATTATTGATACTCGAATTTATATATTTGTGCCCATCGGTTATATATCCTTTTATTGCAACATAAAGGAAATCCGATTTAACTCTTTCTGAGTGATATGCTATGCCCTCTATATTCAGATTGCCCTCATAATTTCGTGTATCTATTATATTCAGTGATTTAACTAATTCTTCTAAAAGCATATTTTTAAACCTCCTACCTGAACAACTTCCTAAACACCTTCCCTACAACTATTCCAAAATAATTGAATGCAGGCTTTGGGTCATTTAGACTCCATATAGCCGGCGCTTTTTTTCTTGATAATGACTTGATAACACTTCCGGTTGTCAGCTGATTTTTCTTTATATATCCTCTTATAGCCAATAAATCTTCTTGAAGATATCTAAATGCTAGCCCCGTATCCTCTTTGACTGCCTTTGGTTCCAAAGGGTCTCCTATCATATCTCTATAAGCCACATACGGAAAGTTTATACCTGCCTTGTAGAGCAAGCTGTTTAAGTTTGTAGTTCTCGTATTTATTTCGATTAAATAATATTTCTTCGTTTCAGCATCCTTTTTAAATTCAATTTCTCCAAAGCCCTTATATTTTATAGCCTTGAAAAATGGCGCGCCAATATCATAAAGTTCTTGAACATATTTTTGTTCTGTATATACAGAAGCGCCAAAATTGATTGGATATTGTCTTAGCTTGTGACAAGTCATCCAGTGGGTAACTTCCGATTCCTGATTCATATGAGCATCGAAGGTATACATATGGTCATCAAATCCCGGAATTATCCTTTGAACAATGACATCTAATTTTGCATCTTTACTTAAAGATAATGCCTTATCCAATTCCTTTTTATTATTCACAAGGAATATTTTTTTTCTGAATTTTGCTACAAATGAAGCCGAATCCGTTGGCTTTACGATACAAGGATATTTAATTTCTTTTTCCATTCTTTCATAGAAATCTTTATCAGTTGGCCTAGTTGTTTCAGGAACTAAAACTCCATGCTTTACTGCCAATTCATGAAGAGATTCTTTGTTCATTACCTTTGTCCAAAGGCCCTGTTCCGTCATAGGGATTAAATAATATTCACTTAATCTATCAAGATAGGCATCCATAAATTCAACATATTGATCTGCTCCAGGATATAATACGGGTTTTAATTGTTCATCTTTTGCAAAGTCAATTAAAAATTTTAGAAGTCCTTCCGGATTTTCCTTATAATGTGGTGCTATTAATTGTTCATTTAAATATTTTGATTTAGCACCGTATGTTTCCTTTTTTGAATAATCAACAGCAACAGTATAAACTCCATTTTCTCCTAAACACCTTATAATACTAAGACCTATATAATAATTTGAGCCCAATATAACAGCCTTATTATTCATTATAATCCCCCCGATTAGAGCAAAAGTTATCTTTCTTATCGCTTAAAAGAACAACTTAGCTATTTATTATTATTTAAAAATATCCCAAATTCCCTTAAGCTTAACTTCTTTGGAATTTGGGATATTCATTTTCCTTATTAAATGTTTCCTCTTGAAAAAACATAAAGATACCCGACATTAAAAATATGTCTCCTATACTTATAATTTTGGGTAATGGATAGGGTTTAGGTATCAATATAATATCCGCCAGATATTTGAACTTAGTATTTTTATTTATTCCCATGTGTTTAATATCAAATTCCCTATAAGGCAAGATAGTCTCATCTCTAATGCCTTTAAATCCATTTATAGATACCGGCATTTTCCCATTATTAGCTGTTATTACTATTAAATTTAATAATATACCTATTAAAAATAATTTCATGTATTTTTTTTCTATGTTCAAAAGTATAGTAATAATCATAAATAAATAGGATAAAATTATTAAATATTTGAAATTTTTAAATACAAAGTCTTCTAGTATATTATATTTTACGGATAAGGAAATAAGCACCTGAACACCGGCAGATATAAATAATATATACCATCCTTTAATATTAACATCTTTAAGCTTTTTTAAACTTCCTTTTCTTAAAATAACTAAAAGTATAGAAATAATGGCTGGCTCTATAAACATTGAATCTACTCCCTAGTGTAACATAATAGATACAAATCTCTCGGCCAATTCGGGATGAAATTGTGTCCCGGCATTTACTCTAATCTCCTCCAGAGCTTCTTCTTTTGACAGCGCCTTTCTATAAGGTCTATCCGATATCATAGCATCATAGGAATCCACTATAGTAAGAATACACGCTTCAATAGGTATTTCATCTCCTTTTAATCCGTCAGGATACCCTTTACCATCATATCTTTCGTGATGATGTTTTATAATAGGGGTGATATTTTTTAGAAAGTCCACCTTATCAATTATTTCGGCTCCTATACTTGGGTGCTTCATTATTTCTTGAAGTTCCTCCTGACTCAACTCAGCTGCTTTGTTCAGAATGCTATCATGAATACCAATTTTGCCTATATCATGTAATATTGCAGCAGTTTTGAGATCTTCTATTTTATCAAAGGGCAAATTGTAATCTTCTCCCAATCTTACGGCTAATTCTTCAACCCTAGAGGCATGTCCACTTGTATAAGAATCTTTTGCCTCTATTGTCTTATTCAACGCTTGTATAGTGGATATATATAGATTTCTCATTTCTACATAAAGTTTGAATGAATATCTGGCCAAAAGCAAAGGTCCAAAAAATAGAATAACCGCTCCATATCCATAGCTTATATAAGCTAGAGCCATTATAACGCCTAATGACCCAACGGCTACGGCACTCGGAAACACTCCCTTTATATTTGTACCCCAAGTTTTAAAAAATTTTGTATTGTTTGAAACGGATAAAAACCCCGATATCAACACAGTATTTAATAAAACACCGAAAAGCAATATTACTATAGTTGGTATTAGATTGAATTCCCCAACTTTACCACCCACAAAAATATATATTAACCCAATTGTTGTTGTTACTATTATACTTTGAGACACATTAAAAACCGTCTTATATAAAGGAAGATTAAATGTATGGATATAACCCTTTCCTGTTACTTTAGCTACCCTGCATAATACACCCAAAAATGAGGAAGTAGTTGCAATTAATGGACCACCAACAATAAGAGATGCAATATTAATAGCATAGCCAACTGAAACACCAACAGCATTATTAGGTAATGGAATAAGAAGAGATTCAACAATTATTGATAGGATTGTCCAAAATATTAATAGTTTTATATCAGTATTATAAGAACTCTCAAGCATAAAAGAATAAATTAAGATAGCAAAAACTGATAATAATCCAATATATATCTTAGTTTTTAAATTCAGTTTCATTTTTTAAACTCTCCTTTTTGCAATTATGCCGGCTAATAAATTAAATCAACTAGATTAAAGTAAAGTTTGCACCAGCAGATAAAACTAATGCTAATAAACTAAGTAATGCTAATGTAAGTTTTTTCATTGAATATAGCCCCCTTTTAGAGTACTATGCTCTTTCGCTATTTAAGCATGCTATATTCGCTTCGCTTTAGTTATATTTTTTTAAAATTAGCCGGCATTAACTACCCTCTTTGATACATATCGATTTACTGCATCTAAAGTTGCTCTAACCGCTGCTTCTTTATAATCATTTCCTATAAGGCATGATCCACAGAATCTTTTTTCTATTCCGTCTAACAGCGCCATAACAACAACTACTACTGCTTTTTCGGTAGATACAGGTATTGACTTAATATCCTCTAATGTAAAGGTATCTCCAAGCTCACAAGCTTGTTCTACAGTTTTTAATGTAGATTCTACTAACATTCTATCTACATTTCTTTTAGAATTTATACCTGACAAGGTATTTTCATATGTATTTTTATTATAACTAAGTACAACTTTTATGGTTGCCCTTGTTCCCAGGTTTTCATAAGATATTGATTTTAAAACAAGTCTACAGTTTACCTTACCTAAAGATTCATCCAATATTTCAGCAACGCTGATTATTTTGTGATCTACTTGAATATCATATGTAGCTATAAGTACAGATTGCACATCCCTCACTATTTGTTTGGGACTTCTAAGTGCATTGGAAACAATATGAATCTCCTCAATAATATCCTTTTCACCTAAAACAATTTTACAAGAAACTACCGATTCAATCTTTTCCAAATTTCTTTCAATTATTTCAAAATTCATATTACCCCCCACCGTCCTCATATGTTATTCATATAGTAACCATTCATCATTATGATATTATCATTATTTGGCAGACCTTTCAACAAAAATATTACAAATTCGGATATAATATGAGAATAAATTACAAATTGCAATTCACGATTCACAATTCACAATGTACAATCGACCCTTGGGTCGTCCTGTCGTGTACCCTTTATAGTCTAAGGATGAGACAAGCACTAAAAAAGAATGGTTAGCCAAAACCATCCTCTATACTAAATCAATTCATATAACATTTTTACTGCGACTACCAATGACATGGTAACAAATATCGGTTTAATAAATTTTGCTCCTTCTTTTATAGCAATTTTTGAACCTAAAGATGCTCCGAAAATCATAAATATAGCCACCGGTATACCCATTAGGTAATAAATCTTCTTATTTAATGAAAACATCAAAAGAGAAGCAAAATTGCTGGTAAAATTCATAGCTTTTGCATTTCCGCTAGCTCGTACAAAATCAAAACCAAAGATTTTAATAAGCCCAAATATCATAAAAGAGCCAGCGCCCGGTCCAAAGAAGCCATCATAAAACCCCATGCAAAATGAAAATATCGAACCTATAATAAGAATCTTTTTATTGACTCCCTTAAAATTATCCTCAAGTCCGATGCTCTTAGAGAAAAAACTATATATTCCCACACCTAATAGCAAAATCAATACTATAGGTTTTAATATATCGGAATCCAAAAGAAGTACAGTCCTTACCCCGGTCAAGGCACCTAAAAACGTAAAAGGCAATAATACCTTCAATATGTTCTTGTCAGTCTTTCCCGATTTTGTAAATTTTATAGTACTTGTCATCGAGCTGCAACTTGAAGAAAACTTGTTGGTTCCTAAAGTGAAGTGAGTAGGAAATCCAACTGCAAGGTACGCCGGAACGCTAATTAAGCCACCGCCTCCTGCTATGGCATCGACAAAAGCAGACAAAAACCCTGCGCCACATAAAAATAATATCTTTAATGCTATATGTGCATTTGCTAACATTTAGTTCCCCCAAAAATCCAAAATTATAATACTATATATTATGGTACTAATTTTCATAACTTTTGTAAAGCAAAATGTATTTAAAAATGTTTTATCCTCATCCTGCTTTTATCTCTTTGTCTCTTCTAATTTTTTCTCATTCTTAATAACTAGTTTAGGAACTCTGCCTATCAATAACCACCTAGGCTCAAATAATGCTATCAAAAATACAAGTCCTGTTGTCAAAATCCAACCCAATGCATAAATTATTAGAAATGAACTTAATCTTCCATACCCTATCCAACGTGGAAAATTTGCCATTAGTTTTTGCTTTATAAACTCTAATACCATGGGATGTGCAAAATAAACTCCCAACGAATAAGTTCCAAAGGATTTTAAAAGTCTTACAGATGATTTATCCATATCCTTTATTCTTCTGGTAACCCAGACCAATACTGTAAAAGTTGTCAATCCATATATCATATTCATTGGTCTTATAGAGCCATATTTCTCAAATTCACTCATATTATTGTTGGTATATATGTTCAGATAGACTTCCCCTAAAAAAAATGCTGCGGATAAAATATATATAATTCCTATTTTCTTTATATGTTTCTCCACCATTTCAACAAATTTATCATAATGATAACCGATAATTCCTCCGGTTAAAAAATAATAAAACCATCCCATTGCCGTCTTCCAATAATATTCATCGATAAATTTAAAAATAGCAATATTAGTAGGTACCTTAAAATAAAACTCATATATAAGTAATGCTGCTTGTAATACAAAGATACTTATAAAAGTTTTAACAGGTTTATTTATCATCGAATTTGATAAGTATTTTATAAACAAGGGAAACAGAATATAAAATTGCACTATTAAAAATATAAAATATAGATGAGAGAAGGTATTTCCCAACAATATATCCTTAATTAGACCTCCAAACCAATTTTCTCCAACAGGTATCCTATAAAGATATGCCTTAAATAAAAAATATCCAATAGCCCAAATTATATAGGGAAGTATCAAATAAACCGCTTTCTTTTTATAAAACTTTTTAGCATCGAATTCCTCGGGAATTCTGTAGTTATAAAAAAGTACAAATCCTGAAAGCATCATAAATACCGGCGTTCCAAATCTAAAAAACTGGTTTAAAAATGTACTTAGATGCATTACCTTACTGCTAAATTGGGAGTATAATGCAAACCCTCCGGTTGCATGTATGGTAAATATTCCGAAAGCCGATATGGCTCTCATATAATATAACTCCATGATCTGCTCCCTCTTCTTCATAAAAATCAAATCCTTTCTATAACAATTCACACCTTATAAGTATACATAAAAACTTTAAAAAAAGCAAAAGCATTGGGGAAAATGAACAGCCCCAACGCCTTTATCCTTCTAAATATGCTTTTCTCACCCTATCATCCTCTAAGATTTCCTCCGATTTTCCTTCTATTTCAATCTCACCATTTCTTATAATATATGCCCTATGGCTTAATTTCAATGCAAGATTGGCATTCTGTTCCACCAGCAAAACTGTGGTGCCTGACTCATTTATATCACTTATAATCTTAAATATTTCCTTAACTATTATAGGCGCCAACCCCATGGATGGTTCATCCAATAGAAGCAGTTTAGGTCTGGACATCAATCCACGACCTATAGCAAGCATTTGTTGTTCTCCTCCTGATAGAGTCCCCGCAATTTGCCCCTTCCTTTTTTCAAGAATTGGAAATAGAGAAAACACCTTCTGATAGTCTTTGTCCATTTCTTTCTTATCATCACGTATATAGGCTCCCATTTCAAGATTTTCCATAACACTCATCTTTGTAAATATCCTTCTCCCCTCAGGAACATGGGAAATGCCCAGTTTAACCAAATCAGTTGCTCTTAAATTATTAGTTATCTTACCATTGAATTTTACTTCCCCGCTCTTAGGAGTCAATAACCCGGATATGGTTTTTAATGTAGTGCTTTTACCTGCGCCGTTGCCCCCGATTAGGGTCACTATTTCCCCTTCATTAATTTTTAAACTTAAATCCTTTAATGCATGAATCGCACCATAATAAACATTTACATTTTTAACCTCCAGCATCACACTGCCTCCTCGCCAAGGTACGCCGTTATAACTCTCTTATTATTTTGTATTTCTTTCGGTGTTCCGCTGGCAACTAAATTCCCATAATCAAATACAAAAATTCTTTCGCAGATATTCATTACAAGGGACATATCATGCTCTATCAATATAATAGTAAGATGATATTCATTTCTAATCCAAAAAATTAAATCCTTCAGCTCTTTTGTTTCCTTAGGATTCATCCCTGCGGCAGGTTCATCTAAAAGCAATATCATAGGTTTGGATGCCAAAGCCCTAGCTATCTCCAATCTCCTTTGATCTCCATAGGGCAAATTTTTCGCAAGCTCATCTTTTTTATTCAGCAGATTAAATTTTTTCAAAAGCTCATAAGCCTCATCAAATGAATCCTTTCTCGATATAGACCTTTTAAATAATAAACTGTGAAACCCCAAAAGAACATTATCAAGAACGCTCATATCTTTAAATAATCTTATGTTTTGAAAGGTTCTGGAAACACCGTAGTGAACCATCTTATGAGGTTTTAAATCCTTAGTTTTAACTTTAGTATTTAAATTATATTCTATTTGACCTGATGTAGGCACATATATTCCGGTTAATAGATTGAAAAGAGTGGTTTTCCCAGCGCCATTCGGTCCAATAAGTCCGATAATTTCGCCCATCTCAATATTTAAATTTACATCAGTTACAGCTTTAATTCCGCCAAAATTTTTAGTCAAATTAGTTACCTTTAGCACTGACATGTTGGAAATCCTCCTTTCTTAATCCCTTAAAATATTTTCCTTCTTTATCTTTTTTCCCTACAAGTCCTGTAGGTCTGTATACCATTACTAAAAAGAGAATTATTGAGTAAATTACCATTCTAAGTTCCGGTATATTTTGTAAAAACAATGAAATAACAGATAAAGCTATGGCTCCAACGATTGAACCTAAAATACTACCCATACCGCCAAATACAACAGTTACTACTATATCAACTGATTTCATAAAACCAAAGGAATCAGGCTTAATAAAATAAAAGTAGTTTGCATATAAGGAGCCTGCAATTCCGGCAAAAAATGCACCGATAGCAAAAGCAAATACCTTATATAAAGTTAGATTTACGCCCATAGCCTCGGCAGCTATTTCATCTTCTCTTATGGCAATACAAGCTCTCCCATGAAATGAATTGAGAAAATAGCGGATGACCAATACTGTAACCACTGTCATTATAAAAACATAGGTCCAATTAGTATATTGAGGTATGTCATTAAACCCTATAGCTCCACCTATGTAATCAGTATTTAAAGCTAAAATCCTAACTATTTCTCCAAACCCAAGGGTTGCTATTGCCAGATAATCTCCTTTAAGCCTTAAAGTCGGTATACCTATCAAAACTCCTGCAATTGCTGAAACAATACCGGATGCGATCAATGCAACTATAAAAGGCAATCCCATCTTAGCAGTGAGAATAGCAGATGTATAAGCGCCGATTGACATAAAAGCAGCATGCCCCAATGAAAATTGCCCTGTAAACCCGGTAATGAGATTAAGGCTTACGGCCAAAATTATATTGATTCCAATTAGGAAAATATTGAGCTGCAGATATGAATCAATGATTCCTGTATTTATCAAATATTGTCCTGATAAATATGCAATCAATAATGAAATAATTATTATTATGTTTTTCTTCATATCGATACCCCCTATACCTTTTCCTTAACTGTCTTGCCCAATAGACCATTGGGTTTAATCAACAATATTAGAATTAATATGGCAAATGCAACAGCGTCCTTAAATACAGATCCCCCATATGCACTTACCACTGTTTCAATCATCCCAAGAGAAAATCCCCCCAATACAGCCCCCGGGATTATTCCGATTCCGCCAAATACCGCAGCAACAAATGCCTTTAATCCGGGGGTTGCTCCCATTAGAGGGTTGATGGTGTTGTAATAAATTCCCACCAATACTCCTGCTGCGCCGGCTAGGGCAGAGCCTATGGCAAACGTAAATGATATTATCTTGTTTACATCCACCCCCATCAGCTCTGCTGCTTCCTTATCCTGCGCTACTGCTCTCATTGCCTTTCCCAATTTGGTCTTCTTAACTACATATTGTAAAAGCAACATCAATAAAACCGTGATTGCAACTATATAGATATTCTTCTGATCAATGATTATTTTTCCATTAAGTAAACTTATGCTTTTTCTTTTCAAGACCTCCGGGAAAGTCCTGGTCTGCGGGCTTACAAAATACATCATAGTATATTGTAAAAATAGAGAAACACTAATTGCTGTAATAAGAGCTGAAATTCTCGAAGAATTTCTAATAGGCTTATACGCTACCTTTTCAATTACCATTCCTAAAATGCTGCAGCCTATCATTGAGAGTATCAATGAAGGTGCAAATCCAAGACCTAAAAATGTAGTAAGAGCAAATCCTATATAAGCGCCCATCATATAAATTTCTCCATGAGCAAAATTGATTAAATTGATGATTCCATATACCATCGTATAACCTAAAGCTATAAGTGCATAAATGCTGCCTAAGGATACTCCGTTAATCAATTGTTGTATAAGCTGTTCCATTTAAAAACTTCCTTTCGATTATACCTAAGCTTAAAAGCCTAAAATTCTATTTTGGATCCAATTTTTTTAAAAATGTTGGTTCTCCCTCTTTAAGTTCCAGAATAGTAACAGATTTTAGTGGGTTATGCTTCTCGTCAATGGACAAAGTTCCGGTAACTCCTTTAAAATCCTTAGTTGCTGCAAGGGCTTCCTTTAATTTTTCCGGATCTGCTTCTCCTGCTCTAATAAGTGCATCTTTTAAGAAGTAAATCATATCATAACCTAAAGCATTAAATGCATCCGGATAATTCCCATATTTAGCCTTAAAGCTTTCTTTGAATTTAGCCACTTCTTCTGTATCATCCAGTGGAGAATAGTGACTTGAATAGTAAACATCGTTTAATGATTCCTTTCCTGCAATTTCTATTAACTTAGGTGATTCATAGCCATCGCCGCCAAGGATCGGAATATTCAATCCCAATTCTCTTGCTTGTCTGACAATTAATCCTACTTCTTCATAATATCCCGGTACAAATAGTACATCAGGGTTTTCACCTTTAATATTTGTAAGCACTGCTTTAAAATCCGTATCCTTTTGTTGATATGCTTCCATTGTCACAATACTGCCGCCTAAATTCGTAAAAGTTTCATTAAAATTCTTAGATAACCCTTGGGCGTAATCACTTGTAGTATCAGCTAATATTGCCGCATTCTTAGCCCCTAAATCATTGAATGCAAACTCTGCCATCATAATTCCTTGGAATGAATCATTGAAACAGGTTTTAAATATATAATCTCTTACATTTCCATTGCCGTCTATTGTAATGCCGTCTTCAGTAGCCGAACCGGATATCAGGGGAATTTTGTTTTGCATAGCTGCCGGTGTTGCTGCCTTTGTATTTCCTGAGGTTGCAGGTCCCAACAATACCACTACATTATCTCTTGTTGCTAATTTGGATGATACATTCGCAGCTTCAGTATCTTCCGATTTATTATCGGCTTTAACCGTTTCAATCTTCTTTCCCAAAATGCCTTCTTTATTCACTTCTTCTATTGCAAGTTCAATTCCATCTACTAATCCCTGACCATACGTTGCTGCTCCGCCGGTAAGTTCATAGTTTAGCCCTACCCTAATAGTATCCGCATCTTTACTATTAGCATCATTACTTACAGTTGAAGGTTTACAACCTGAAAGCATACCTAAAACTAAAACCATTGACATAACTATTAATAAAACTTTTTTCATATTAACACTCCTGTCTTTTTCAATTTGTTTAATTGATAAAGTTAAATCAAAAAATTAAAAATGCCCCCATATGTATAGTTACATATAGAGGCTAACATTAGCGGTACCACTCTATTATATTATTATCTTGCGATAATAAACTCAAAATCAGGTTCCGATGGAAAAATCCAAATAAACCCTAGCCTTGTAACGGAGCAACCGTTATAACCTACTTAAGTTCAGTTATAAAACTTAGAAGTGAGCGCTTACTATCCAATCCATACCGGCTTTCACCAAATCTCGGCTCTCTTTTAAAGATTATCTTGATAGCTTACCCTTCATCATTGTTTTTTAATTTTTCGTTTTTTAACTTAAGAAATAATATAGCATCATATTTCATACTTGTCAACAATAATTTGAAATTTATTTTTTATTATTTTTCAATATAAAAATAATTTGCAATAGTAAGTATTTAATCTAATTGTTGCCAATTACATATAATTGGCTATGCCCCACAATTGTTTTTTCTATTGTTTCTAAATGAGAAAAATTGAAAACACTTTCCTTGCCTAAAAATGAAATATATATTTCGTCATCTTTCATTTTTCTGACAATTTAGGGCCATTGGATACAGTTCCTAATGACCCTAAAGCATATCTTTTAATACTTCAACATCTTTTATCAGTATTTTTTTATTTCCCCTAAAATCTATATAACCCATTTCCTTAAAATGATTTAATTTCCTAGTCATAGTTTCTCTTGAAACGCCTGCAAAACTTCCCATTTCTTCTCTATTTATAGAGAGATTGAGCATTATCCCTTCTTTTGTATCTGTCCCGAAATCATGTATCAGTTCCAAAAGCAAACTTGCAACCCTTGAATCTATATTATTAGAAGATAATCTATCTACCAAATCTTCTGCCCAAATAATTCTATCATATGCCTTCTCCAATATCTTCAAAGGAATTGTAGGATTTTTCAAAACAATTTCATCGAATTCAGCCTTGGATAGCGTACTTACTATAGTATCCTCTAATGCGACCCCATTAAATTTATATTCATCCTTCTTTAAAAGATTAAATCCTCCGATAAAATCCCCTGTTGAATAAATATAAAGTATTTGCTCCCTACCATCAGTTAAATTTTTGAATATCTTCATTTTTCCTGAGCAAATAATATATAGCCTATCAGCGCTATCTCCGGTTCTAAATATAACATCACCCTTTTTATAGGGTTTAACAACTACGCCTTCCGAAATCTTTTCGATTTCATCATCATTTAAATTTGACAATAAGGGGATGTTTTTTATACACATTATCCCCTTACAGTTTTCATTGTTGTATTTACATACTTCACACTTTGACATGTTATCACCTGTTTATATTATATGATACTTTTTTGTACCCTTATCTTTTCCTTTTCCAACAGCAAAGAGAGTATCTCTTCATACTTTTTTGCCTTATTCAAATCCATTTCAGGTACATTCTTTAATTTATAGTCTCTCCCTAGTTTCTCATATTTATCTATACCCATTTTATGAAAGGGGAGTATCTCTATTCTTTCAATTTTTTCGCATAAGTGTGAAATATTATTAAAAAGCTTATACATGCTTTCCTCATTGTCGGTAAATCCGGGAACCATAACATGTCTAATCCATATTTTTCCCTTAAAGTCATTTAGATATGACAGGAATGTATAAAAACCATTCATGCTTTTACCTGTTAAATTTTTATATTCTTTATGGCTGAATTGTTTTATATCCAATATAACAACATCCGTATACTCCAGTATTTCTTTGTAATATTCTTCTTGCCCATATCCGCTGGTATCTAAGCAGGTATTTATTCCTCCTTTTTTTAGTAACTTTAAACTCTCCAGTAAAAATTCTCCCTGAATCAAGGATTCACCACCGGAGAAGGTAACCCCTCCGTTACTTCGTTTATAATATGATTTATATCTCTTTGCCGTTTTTAGAACTTCTTCCGGTGTTATTCGATTTTTAGAAAACATTGTCTGACTATCAGGATTGTGACAATACGCACATCTTAGCGGGCACCCCTGCATGAAAAATACAGTTCTTATACCGGGTCCGTCCACCAGTCCCATAGTCTCTATGGAATGAAGCCTACCTTCTACCATAAAAATCACCTTTTCTTTAGTTAAGCGCTCTTGTGGAATGTTCTGTTTATTACCTCAAGTTTTTGTTCTTTAGTTAGCCTATTGAAATGTACCGCATAACCTGAAACTCTGATTGTTAATGTTGGATACTTTTCCGGATTTTCCATAGCGTCGATAAGTAAGCTTCTATCCATTACATTTATATTTAAATGGAATGCATTTTGCTCAAAATATCCGTCCATTATTCCAACCAGATTATCAATCCTCTCCTCAATGCTGTTCCCCAGTGCTGATGGAATAATTGAAAATGTATTGGAGATACCATCTTGGCAAATTCCACCGTATGGTAGTTTCGCTACGGAATTGAGCGATGCCAATGCACCCGAACTATCTCTTCCATGCATTGGATTGGCACCCGGAGCAAATGGTTCTCCTTTCTTTCTTCCATCCGGTGTTGAACCTGTTTTCTTTCCATATACCACATTTGACGTGATAGTTAAAATCGATAGCGTGTGCTCTGCATTTCTATAGGCTGGAGTTTTCTTTAACTCATTGCTGAATTTAGTCACTATATCAACTGCTATTTCATCCACCCTATCATCATCATTACCGTATTTAGGAAAATCCCCTTCTATTTCAAAGTCAACTGCTATGCCGTTTTCATCTCTAATCGGTCTTACCTTTGCGTATTTTATTGCACTTAGGGAATCAGCCACTATTGAAATTCCCGCTGCGCCAAATGCCATATATCTATGAACCTCTGAATCATGTAAAGCCATTTGACCTTTTTCATACGCATATTTATCATGCATATAATGAATTGTGTTCATTGTATTTACATAAAGAGCTGCTAACTCCTTCATTACTTTTTCATAGTTTTCCATAACTTTATCATAATTTAAGACTTCATCATCAATTCTTTCTATATCATCAAATAGCTTTATCAATTTCCCATCTTTAGCTCTCTTTAATTCATCTACACTACCGTTGATTGCATATAACAGCGCTTTAGCGAGGTTTGCCCTAGCACCGAAAAACTGCATATCTTTTCCTACTCTCATGGCCGAAACACAACATGCTATGGCATAGTCATCACCGTATATTGGTCTCATCAAATCATCATTTTCGTATTGAATTGAGTCGGTTTCAATAGACATCTTTGCACAATATTTTTTAAAATCTTCCGGTAATTTTATTGACCAAAGAATTGTCATATTTGGTTCCGGGGCAGAAGTTAGATTTGTTAATGAATGTAAAAATCTAAAAGACGTTTTAGTAACCAATGTTCTGCCATCTTCACCCATTCCGCCAATGGATTCAGTTATCCAATTAGGATCTCCGGCAAATAATTCATCATACTCCGGTGTTCTTAAGTGCCTTACCATTCTCAACTTAATAATAAATTGATCGATTAACTCCTGTGCCTCTTCTTCTGTCAATGTTTTATTTGCCAAATCCCTTTCAATATAAATATCAATAAATGCGGTGTTTCTCCCCAATGACATAGCAGCACCGTTGTTCTCTTTTACAGCAGCCAAATAACCGAAATATAAGTATTGAATAGCATCTTTGGCATTTTTTGCAGGAGATGAAATATCATACCCATATGATAATGCCATTGCCTTGATTTCATCAAGAGCTCTGATTTGTTCCGAGATTTCTTCTCTATGTCTTATTAATTCTTCAGTTGCATTTCCTTTTAAGTTATTTAAATCCTTTTTCTTATTCGCAATTAGAAAATCAATACCATATAGGGGAATTCTTCTATAATCACCTATGATTCTTCCCCTTCCATATGCATCAGGAAGACCTGTTAACAACCCTACTGTTCTCGCTGTTCTCATTTCTTGTGTATATGCGTCGAATACGCCTTGATTATGAGTCTTTCTAAATTCGTTAAAATTTGATTCCAATTCGGTATCCATCTTATATCCATAAGCATTTAGGGATGCCTCCACCATTCTATATCCACCGTAAGGATTTACAATCCTCTTTAAAGGTTTATCTGCCTGATAACCTACAATCAGTTCATTTTCCTTATCTAGATATCCCGGCATAAAATTATTAATTCCGGAAAATCTTGTGGTATCGATCTCCACATTCCCGGTTTTTATTTCTTCTTTAATTATTTCGTCCGCTTTTTCCCATAGGTCTTTAGTCCTACTAGTCGGATTTGCTAAAAATTCTTCACTTCCTTCATAGGGTCTATAATTAAGCTGTATAAAATTTCTTACATCCACTTCTTCAACCCATTGACCTTTAATAAAATTGTCCCATTGCATCTAAATCACCTTTCTTCTTAATCTGTTAATTTAATTATAATTTCTAGCAGCCTTTTATGCAGTGATTTAAATCACAGTTTTTAAACAATTCAAAATTGAAAAGACAAATCACAATTCACAATTCACAGTTCACAAATCACAATTCACAGTTCACAATCGACCCTTGGGTCGTCCTGCCGTGTACCCTTTGTAGTCTAAGGGTGAGCCGGACAGGATTAACCTAACTATCGAAGGATCTCCGGTTTTAAGATAGTGAAGAGTGAAGAACTAAAAGCGAAGAGTTGTTGGGGTCGAGCTTTGGGGTCTTAAAAAGAAAAAATAAAGTTAAAAGGCCTGGAAAACAATCCATTTAAAGGAAGATGATATATCTGTTAATTAAATGGCTAATATTCTTTTAATTACAAATAATAATACCATATTAAACTGAAGGTGAATAAATATGGGTAAATTTGAAACCACATATGATGGCTTTTTAAAACTATCATTTTCTGCAATGAATCCTATAAAAAAAGTTATAATAAATACTCATTGCAAAGTGCATATATTCATCAATGCACACGCTATCATCATCTTAAAAACCGATAAATATTTACCTCAATATAGATTCTTTAACAACTATCTAAATGATATAAACGAAGGAAGTGTTTGGGCAGACCAAGACTTTAAAAGTTCGAATCATTTCTATAATCCATATAAAAAAAGAGGCATGTATGGTAGAAAAAGCGCAATGGACTTAGGAGTAGAATACTATAACAATGCTTCAGATCTTTGGAATAAAGGAAAATTCAATGAGTCAATGTTTTATCTGGGTGCATCCTTGCACATCATACAAGATATGACGGTACCTCAACACGCCAATATTAGGCTTTTAAATAATCATAGGCAATATGAAAATTTTATAAAACAAACTTATAGCCTGATGGAAGAATATAACGTCAAAAACGGAGCATATCTTTTAACCTCCATCGAGGATTATATAGAATTTAATGCAAGAGTTGCAATTAGAATTTATAAAAAGTTTAAAAACATAAAAGATGATTCCACAAGATTTTATAAAATTGCTAGATGCGGCATTTCCTTAGCCGAAAGAACTACTGCCGGGGCAATGGTTATGTTCTATAAGGATGTGATAAATGAAAACCTCAATTAGGAAAGGATGAATTGTATGCAAAATAGAAAAATGAAAGATAATTTATCAATCAAAACAATATCTGCACCAGGAAATATTGTGACACAATCTAATATTGTTGGAAATGCCGGGACTGGGGCTTTTTGTGTATACAACAATGAACGTCATGCAGTAGGCACAAAAATCAAAAATGAAGACGGTAGAGAATACCTATGCAGTCAGGATGGCTCATGGCAAGTAATTAATGAGGAGGGGAATTAAATGTCTAAAAGAAAATTAGTAGTACCTGAGGCAAGGCAGGCTTTTGAAGAATATAAGTTGGAAATCGCCAATGAATTTGGAGTAGATGACCCAAGAAATTTAGCTTCAAAACATACAGGTATGATCGTACGTCATTTAGTTGCTGACGGTGAGAAACAAATTATGAAAGAAAAAGGACAAAATCCAGAGGATTAATATCCTCTGGATTTTTAAAATTTTCTTCCGCCACCACCATGAGTCCTTCCGCCGGATGATGTATGAGTCGAACTTCTTCCTGCTGATGAACCCCCTGAGCTACTACTAGGCTTGGGTATATGCCTTGTTGTTACAAAGCTATTAATCAGTCTGTCATTATTAGTCGTTAAGTTCACTATGCTATTTGTTTTATATGAATATGGATTGTCACGTTTCGGAGTTCTATATCTGGCTTTAGTGATTCCATAAAATATTCCTCCTGCTGCAATTCCACCTACAAGGCTTATTACAATATCCATTGTAGTTAGTTTATTTATTTTTTTGACTTGTTCCGGTTCGTTATATTGTCCTTGTTGTATTCCCAGCTCAAGATATTTTCTTGTTCCCTTCAAAAATCCACCAGCAGCACCATAATAATCCCCAGCGATAAGTCCATTATCAAATACCATATCAAGTATTGATTCAATTCTTATATCTGTTAAATATCTTATCCCGATTCCTGATGTGGAAATATATGCCTCTCTGTTGTCCATATCGATTAGAAACAATATCCCATCATAATCACCGCCTACTCCAAATCCTCCATTGTCAAAAAAATCATCCGCATAGTCTCTTGATGATTTCCCCTGGGCATCATTTGTAGTAACGATTACTATATCCATATTATACTCAGTTGATAGATTGTTCACTTCCGCTTCAAGACTTTCCATTTCTGAAGATGAAAAAAGATTTGCATCATCATATACCAATTGTCTATCAGCAAATGAAATATTCGGTATTATTAAGGTAATCATCAGCATAATGAGTAAAAGCTTAGTTTCTCTTACCATATAAACATACCTCCTAACAATAGGACAACTGAAGTTATCGCAAAAATCATTCCAAAGGCTTTATTCAATTTTGAACTGCTTATAGGTAATTCTCCGAAAGACTTCCCTGTCTGCCCATTTACAGCATACACATAGGTCTTGTTATTATATCTATAGGTCAAAACCCATGCCGGCAGCAGGGTATAATTCCACTTGTTTAAATCTATGTTTACATTGTTTTTGATGTTGTTTACTCTATCATATCCGCTCACCAATTCATTGACTAAATAAGAATAATAGCGATCCAACTGATTTTTTATTAGAGGCATAGCTTCTTCTCTACTTATATCATAGTTTTGGGCAAAGAATCCTGACAGATATGGCATTGTAAATGGTATTGCATCCTTTTCATTAAAGGGAGATATGCCATTTAATAAATTCCTGTCAATTTTGGTAAAGGCTAACTCAGAAACATTGTTTATATCTATTTGCCCTTGTCTTACTATTTCATATTTCTTAGTTTCCGTGTATTCTGTCTGTCCAACTCTCCAAACACGTATATTTCTTCCCTCCGCTAAATAATCGATATTTACCTTGGAATCTACCCACCAATAAGGCAGATACATCCCTGTTATTTTTTCCAGTTGAGATTTATCTTTAAAGTCATTTGGAACAAAGCGCTTGTTCCCTGCCCATTTCATAAAAAGATCTTCCGCTTTCTTTTTATCTATAGAAAAGGGGATTATTTTGTTTGGTAAAAAGTCCCCCTCCAGCCTATCAGAAATGATCACAGGATTATGGCAATAATAACAAAATGTCGCTGTTGTCGTTTCATCTGTTACAACCTTCGCCCCACAGGATTTACATTCATATGAATTTAGTTTTCTGGACTTGATTTCTTCAGTCTGCTTCTTTATTTCCTCTTCCGTATATTCACTTAAACAATAATCGCATTTAAACTTTCCTAAATCAGGTTTATATTCAATCCCTGCTCCACAGCTCGGACATTTATAAATAGTTACGGCCATTTTTATTCACCCTTTAATAATTAGAATTTATGCCCGCATTCCGGACAGAATTTGGGAGTTTCGCCCGTTGGCTTATATCCGCAATTAGGACATTGATTAGATGTTGGTCTTTTATTGCCGCACTCTGTACAAAAATTGCCCGTATTTTTAACTCCGCACTCGGGACAGAACCATTGATTTTTTGGAGCTTCTTGGGATTTATTAGCCCTTTGTTCCTCCATTTGTTTTTGATTTGACCTTGATGCCTCACCCATAAACGCTCCGGCACCTTGCATGCCAATTCCCATTCCTAAAAATGCCCCGGTACTTCCTTCGGGATTTGACCCTGCTGCCTCTAACCCTCTGGCAATGGAACCTTGAACATATCCTTCTCTCACAGACGGATCTCCAAGCATAGCTCCTTTGTTTCTCATATTGATTAGTTCCTTGGATTCATCGTCATAGGAAATACTTGAGATACCTACAGCTTGAATTTCAAAGCCCCTCATCTCCTTCCAATCTTCATCGAGAATATGTGCCATGTATTGGCTTAACTCTCTGCCTTTTGATGCGACATGAGAAATTCTAATGCCATCTACAGACATTTGGTTCATTGCGGATTGAAGCGCCTCCAAAAACTCTGATAGATATTGCTCGTTTATGTCTTGGATTTCTACCTTATCCTTATTTCTTGGAACAGCTTCCATGAAAAACAATAATGGATCTGTAATTTTTATGGAATAATTCCCAAAAGTTCGTAAAAATAATTCTGCATTATAGTAATTATCAAAATAATTTAGAGGATTTGGAGTTCCAAACTTTATTCCCTTTATCTCTTGCAAATTTATATAGTATGCCTTTTGTTTCGTTGGGGTCACCCCTCCGTATTTAAAACGTCCGAAAGATTCCTTTAGTGCATCCTTAAATGGTCCATTGAATAATGAAGGTAATGTTGAATTCTCTACTTGATAATACCCTTCTTCCGCTGTATAATCTACAATTTTCCCCCCATCAACCAGCATCATGAATTGATTTGGGTATACATGTATTATGGAACCGTTAGAAATTGTATCTTGAGTACCTTTTTTATTTGAGCCTCTTCTATCATCACGTCTTACCTTAATCCCGGATGTTAAAACAGTATTATCCCCCATGTCGTTTGGCTCTATTACCTCCAGCCATTGATCAGCAAGAGAACCTCCTATTGAACTACTTATAGCTTTTATTAAACCCATGAGAATACCTCCTTAAAGTTAAATTATTCTTAAACAATATATTTAATACCCTGATTGTTATTATACAATATGTTTTTATTAAAATGCCATATGCTAAAAAATAAGGCGAGGATCTTCCCGCCTTATTTAATATACTACCTTGCATATCACTCCGCACGCAATTCTCGTTCCGGAGTTTCCAGCTGGCTGAGTGCGATAATCATCCGGATTTTCATGGATAATAACTGATTTACAAATTACATCCTCAGGCTTGAATTTATCTGTAAAAAAGGTCATATTTGCATATCCACCATTTGAGAATAATACCGGAAAATCTCCTGCATGATTTCCATGGGGCTGATTTGTCGGATTCCAGTGCCCGCCTGCAGACTCAAACGGATTGTCGGGATCGGTTATTTTACACGATCCGTTTTCATGTATATGAAAACCATGCGGTCCAATAGGTTGATTGTTTGGTGTTTGAGATGCCGGAACATAATTGGGTAAACCCCAAACAGTAACTTCTACATCTGTTCCACCCGGTGCATCATAGAATTTTACAAGTCCTCTAATATTGGGATACATATTGCTGCCACTAAGTCTTGCAATAGCCATAGGTTTTTTATTTTCACACATTTTCATTCCTCCTCAGTACATAATATGACGGAGAAACTTATATGTTATATTGAAAATCTGTTATATTGAAACCTTATCTAATTCTAATAGATTATATTGTTTGATTAAATTCATCAGCTTGATTGGATATTGAGAATCCGTTGCATATCCTGCTCTTCGAAGCGCCCAAGCTCCTTGAGTGCTATCATACATTACATCTCTTAGAATTTGATATCTATCTTTTTTCAAGAATTCCTTATGGTCTTCCCAGCTTTCGTTCACCGATTTATATGCTCTAAAATCTGCATCTATTCTAAATTTGATTCCATCATATTCCTCCCAAGTATTAGATGTTACCGAGCCATTGGGACCTGACCCCTTTATGCCAAATAGATTGTTAGAAAGCTTCCCGGTATATTTATCTGTCGGAACGCTTTGCCCCCAGCCTGTTTCAAGGATCGACTGCGCAGTTTGTAATGCTGCGGACATCCCGGTCTTTTTCCATGATTTAACGGCTAATCCCGATGCTATCCCCAAGAACTTATCTTTTTCTATAACAGGTTGCGGTCCATAGATTTTTCCTAAATAAATTTTAAATGGTATTTCTTCACCCTTTATTGTATTTCCAGCAAAAGTACCTTCCACCTGTATCTTCCAATCACCTGAGATGGTCGGTGTATAGGTATATTCAGCTGAAGGATCTTGATTTGTTGCTATAGGTATTCTAGCTCCTGTATTTGGATTTATAAGAACATAATTCACGCTTGTTAGTTTCACATTGTTAATTGTCTTTAGTTTAACAGGCTCTGTTAATACCTGTTTTGGTCCTATGCCGCTTAAGATAAGTTTAGGAGTTGATAGAATGTTAACCGATATCGGTTGGCTTTCATAATAAGCGCCTTTGCCATCTCTTACCCTAACAAAAACTTCTTTATTACCTGCTAAATCAGGTTCCGGAAACCAAGTATAATTTCCATAGGGAATAGTTGCTATGACTTGTTCATTTCCATTCGTACTGTCCCTTAATATATATTGTGTTTCACTAACTGAAAAATTCCTCGAAGCAAGCAACGATACCGGTTTATCTATTATTCCATTGGACGGAATTCCTGTCAATGTAAGCTTTCTTGCTATATCCGCTTTAAAAAATACTGCAGGCGATTCATGAGGATTTCCGTTTTCATCATAAGCTATTGCCTTTACAGAATAATTTCCGCTATCCTCCATATCCGGTGCCCAATTATAAGAGCCAAATGGATCTGATTCATCAGTTAAAGTAGCTTTTGGCTTGTCTATATTAGTGATTTCATATTTTACAAAAGTAGGAACAAAATTAGTATCGATTCCAAATCCTACTGTACTGTCAATTATCTGATCGTTGCTAATGCCGGTCAATTGTACACTAGGTACTACATTCACATTTATCTCTAGTGCATCCCCTGCGGTAAAATTACCGTTACCATCATATATTGCAGCAACCAATACTTTTTCTCCATTATCATTTACATATGGTATATATTGATACTGAGATGTTAAATCAGTACCCCTAGATATTACCTTCCCTGTAACAGTCTTTGGATCGAGCAAAAGGTATTTTATTTCTGCCGCCCCATTTAGATTCGTGTTCCCGGTAGAAATTTGCAGGCTTATTTTTCCGGTTATTGCTTGTCCATTATCGATATTCAAGAATTTAACATCAAAGAAAGGTTCAAACGTTGAGATTATGTTTGAATCTACCCTTACAATTCTATTTGCATTATCCCATTCAACGCTAATTCCCAAAAGATTCCCTACAAGACGTAAGGGCACATAAGTTCTATCATTAATTATCTTTGGAGGAACATCAACTAAAGTATATATTTTTCCCTCTTGATTAATCTCAATTAAATGACTGTCTATCTTCAAAACAACCTGCATATCTCCTTTTGTGATTTTTACAGATCTTTCGGCATTGTTCCATTCGACTTCTCCGTCCAATTGTTCTGTAATTACTCGAATCGGAACCAATGTCCTGTCGTTCTCAATTACCGGAGCAGCATTTTGAGTAAAGTCTTTCCCATCAATAACTAATCTAATCTGACTAGCAGCTATTGTATTTGGACTTAGATATTGAGGAAAAGTGAGCATTATTGCCAATATCAGTAGAACTATCTTATTTAATGCCTTATACTTATTTGCCATAGCATATCTTTCTCCTTTTTTCGTATTTTGACTATAAGTTATTATAGCATTAAAATATTACAAAATAATTACAAATAAAAATAAAAAAATCATTAGGTAATTAGTGAAGCATCACCAATTACCTAATGATCCTTATTTTGGTGCGGAACTTATTTCCCTATCCAGTCTCCGATCCATTTCCTTATCCTTTTGTCGTTTCCAAGAGTGCAGTATCAACGCAAGTGTAACTACTCCATATGAAACGAACATACGGAAATATTCACCAATCATTGCTTGACCTGTAATATATTTACCGGCTACAGGCATTACCAAAAACATTAAATGGAAAAGTGCAGTCCCTATTATAGCATTGGATATTGTAGCTTTTGCCACAGTAGCTCCTCCAACCAATAGTGACGCTGCAGCAAACAATGCAGCTTGGTCTGCTCCATTATATGTGTTAAGAGTACCTATATTCTGTAGATAAATGATTTGCCCATAACATGCCAATACGGTGGAAATAATGATGGATTGAATACGCGTTTTTTCTACATCTATACCAGCAGATCCTGAAACTGACATATCTTGCCCTACAGCTCTCATATCATGACCTAATTTAGTATTTTTAAACCAAACGGTAAACAAGCAAATTAAGCCTATTATTAGAAATGTTCCAACCGGAATATTTACTCCGCCAATTTTTATTAACAGCAGACTATCAAAACCCTTTGCTGTAATCAAATTTAAAGCATTACGAACTCCATAACCCCTCGAAAGCAATAACCCAGGATTCTTAAACGGTATAACAGAACCGCATAAATACAAAAGGAAGAACTGATAGATGCCTGATATAAATAGACCTAACATCATGGATGTAATCATCTCTCGTCCTTTGGCTCTATTTAAAACCTTGCCTCCAAAATATCCAAGCAATATTGCAATTGGGGTTGAAACTATGGCAGCTAGGATAAGACCGGGAGCTCCTTTTATACCCCAGTCATTTATGAATATAAGCCCTATTTGCCCTGCCATTGCACCTAATGTCATACCGAAATTGATACCCATTCCTGCCATAATAGGCAAAAGCAACGACAATACCAAAAAAGAATTTCTTACCAAACGAGTTACAATTTGATCCGCTAAATAAACTCCTGTAAATTTTGAAATCGGAATTGCAATTAAGCTAATAATCAGGAACATCAAAGGTACAACACTACCGGTCAATAGTCGATTTAATTTTTTTCTATCAAAATTTTTCATTTCTTCTATTTCCCCTTCCTTGTAAGTGCATATACTATCATTCCATTTGATACAACAATACGAATTATTTCAGATACATCAATATTGATTGCACTATTGATAACAGATGGAGTCATAGTTAAAATGCCTTGGAACAATATTGTCCCTATGATTACATTGGTTATGCTTGCTTTGTTTACAGAAGCTCCACCTAATAGAATTGCTGCGACCGATGGAAAGGCAAATGCAGACGGCGCATTGTACATTTGAATGAATCCAAAGCTCTGCTCATACACTATCATTCCTACAGCTGCAATCATTGTGGAAAGCATTACTGAAATTGTACGCATTTTATCAATGCTTATTCCTGAAGCTCTTGCATAATCCGGATTAGATCCTACCGCTGTAATTGCAGTACCTGTTTTAGTCTTAAAAAATGCCCATACAAACAATGCCATTATTGCAAATACCAAAATCATTCCTACCGGAATTGATAGATATTTTGTTATGTCTATCTTTAAAAAGTTGTTAAATATATTAAACCAATAATCTTCTACACTGATAGTAACACGCAGTCCTTCGCCTTTAAATCCTTGAACACTTGCAGGGTTCTTAAATGGTAATACAAGCCACATCATGTTCATAAAAAATACGAATGAAAATCCTACATATGTAGCGATTATCATTTCGTCACCTTTTACCCTATTTAAAAGCAATCCATATAAAAATCCGAACAATGCTGCAAATGCAACTCCTATTACCATTGCAACCAATATACCTGAAAGACCCGTTAAATTGAACTCAATACTTATCACGGCTCCAAGCATACCTGCGACTAAGCCAACAGGAATTCCAAAATTTAAGCCACATCCTGATTGTATCATCGGAATCATTGAAAGTACCATAATGGCATTCATACCAAAACGGACGATAACATCATGTATAGAAGTATCTACTCTTACTCCAAAAATAGGAGCTACTATAAATAGCGAAAGTAGAAATATAGCAATAATTATACGTGGCCATCCTATATTTTTAACAAATCCCTTAACTTCAGCCATTATTTTTCACCTTCTTCTTTTGTGTGTATCCCTGACATCAACAGCCCAAATTTTTCTACCGGAGCATCAGGAGGAAGAATACCAAAGATTTTCCCTTCACAGACAATAGCTACTCTATCGCTAATCGATCTTAATTCTTCCAATTCAGAAGAAATGATTACAATTGTTGTATTGTTTTCTTCATTATATTTTTCAAGTGCATTCAGAACTAGCCTTTTAGCACCTATATCTATACCTCTTGTAGGCTCTGAAACAAATAACAATCTTGGGTTCATAGCAAATGCTTTGGCCAGACACACCTTTTGTTGATTTCCTCCGGAGAGATTACGTGCCAGCTGCTTTTCATTAATACAACGAATTTCAAGTTCATCAATATATTTATCCGCACATTCTTTCATAGCCTTATCATCACGGAACTTTATAAGCCCTCCAAGATAAGGTTTTATAAATCTTTCTTGAATTTGCATAGCATTAAAGGTAATATTCCAATCAATAGATTCATCCAACAAAAGTCCTACACCTCTACGGTCTTCAGATACGAAAGAAATACCATTTTTTTGTGCTTCTAAGGTGTTATTTAGCGGAAGGGATTTTCCTTCGAAAATAATCTCTCCGCCTGAAGGGAACAAACCCATGATTCCATTTGGAATTCCTAACTTCCCTTGTCCGGCAAGTCCGCCTATACCGAGAATTTCACCTTGATGTATCTTTAGTGATACATCCTTCACTGTTTCTCCCGGCATATCGACCCAAAGATTTTTAACCTCCATAATGATTTCTTTGTTTTCTATTTTATCAACTTTACTAGTCTTTATATTTTCAGTATCTACATCTCTACCTACCATCCACTTGGCTACTTGCCCTATGTCAACACCTTCCGCCGGTGTTTCTACTACTACTTGCCCATCTCGTAGAACTACTATCTTATCTGAGACCTCTGTAATCTCGCGTAGTCTATGAGATATAAATATAATTGACACTCCCATATCAGCTAATCTTCTCATAGATTTTAGTAAAATATCTGCCTCAGTCTCTGTTAGAACCGCTGTGGGCTCATCCAATATGATAAGCTTAACCTTCTCACGATTTATCTCTCGGGCAATTTCTATAAATTGTTTATGTCCTACCGGCATTTCTGATACTAAACTTTGAGAATCCAATTGTACTCCCAATTTATCTATTGCACTCCGGGCACTTTCATGGATACTAGGTAAATCAATTGTATCTAATCTTTTACCTAATACTTTTGAAATTACGCTTTGTTGAGTTTTTTCCATATTTAAAAGTATATTTTCTGCTACAGTAAACCCCGGTATAAGCGAAAATTCTTGATGCACCATACCAATTCCTGCATTTAATGCATCCACCGGATCTTTAAAATTTACCTTTTTGCCGTCAAAATAGATTTCTCCTTCGTAACCACCTGTTTCAACAATTACATTCATGCCAAATAGGATATTCATAAGAGTGGACTTACCAGCTCCATTTTCACCAACTAAACCAACTATTTTTCCTTTATCTACCGTAAAATTTATGTCTTTTAAAACGCGGTTGCCATCATATTCTTTCCCGACATTTTTTATTTCTAGTAATGCCTCTGTCTCGGACATAGATTCACCTCCAAATGTCTATTCATATATATGGAACGGTCTCTATACGGGACCGTTCCATAAAGTATCTATATCTTACTTAATATCTTACTTAAGATTTCTATATTTTTCAGGAACCTCTACACTAGTATTCCCTAGATAACCTTCACCAAATACATAAGTATCTTGGTATACCATAACATGATTTTTTATTTCATTGCCGCTTACCTGATCTAGATATAAAGAACCATTCCATTCAGCACCCGGTGTGAATTCACTAAATGCCTTTAATACATCCTCAAGATTATCTTTTTCCATGGTGCCTTCAACTACATTTTTACCATATTCAGCTAAAGCTTGAGTAGCAGTATATCCATAGGAATAAGCCCAAGTTCCCATTCTGTGAGCTCCACCTTTTTCTACTACAGTTTCTTCTACTTTCTTTAGAATTGCTTCCCAATCTCCTGCTTCTTCTTTTAATTCAATACCAAATGCGCCAGGGTAACCCATAATTGGTGATGGTAAATCCGGTTCAACAAATATTGCTCCCAATTCAGCAACTTTCTTTAACAGAGGTTCTGTTTGAGCATCATTTGTAGCAAAGAATGCTGTATCCTTACCATATTTTTCAACCCATGCCGGCATTTTTTCCAAGATAAATTGTTGTGCTCCAGGAATACCCACATCGCTCATTGGATCCGGAGCTGTTTCTTGAACAAATGTAAGTCCTAAGTCTTTACAAGCTTCTTCAATAATGTTTCTTCTCAATGACAATAATTCAATACTCATATGTCTTGGGAATGAAATATGAACAAAAGTCTTAGCACCCATCTTCTTAGCAGCCAATACCATTAAATATCCACGATTAATATTATCCGGATCTACTACTAGATCTGCAGCTTCTTCGATCATAGCCGTATCTTCTTGTGAAGAGTTAGCTAAAAGTATAATATCAGGTCTTCTTTCTCTGATTTCATGGAAAGCCGCTGAAGTTCCAGGAACTGCTTGATTTACAACAATTACCTTCATATCAGGGTCATCAGCCAATCCTACAATTTGTGCTATAGTTGTTTCTGCTTCCTGCATAAAATTATCCGGATAAGTAACATGTTTGATCATGCCACCTTGATCTGCGTCTCCATATTTTTCTATCATTGCCTCTGCACCACGCAATTCATCTTCGCCTTGTGATACAGTACCGGTAACAATACCTATATGCATTTTACCTTCGCCGTCCGCTCCGTCAGTTGCCGGTGCTTCGACATCTCCATTAGTCTGGGGAGCTTCGCCTTGAGTACATGCTACAAGACTTATTACCATCATTATACTTAGTACAATTAATAATGATTTCTTAAACATAATTTTCCTCCTTTTTACACAGCTCTACTTTTAATTTCTTAATACTTTAGAAATTTTAAAAATCATATGAGCAACTAACAAATGATTTGAAATTTCAGAAAGTATTATATTTATTTTTATCTACTATACCCTTATACTGCATTAATGTCAATAGCTTTTAACTTCTAATCTATGACAAATTTTACGTAATTTGCTCATATTTTGTTGATTTTCTAATTGGGAACGTTTATTGAATGAAAATAATTGTGTATCGCCTTAGCTCCCAAATGCCTAATTATTTAGCTTTATAGCAAATTTAAAAAGAATAGTTACAAAAAAGTTACAATTTAATATTGAATTTTAAATTGTACTTAACCAAACCATAACTTGGCCTTTCCCTTTTAGAATTTGATGAAAGTAAAATTTTGTGTTATACTAAAAAATGTGTTTAAGCTAATAGTTGAATAAATGAATTGCATGCTTAATTCTTTTTAAGAAACGGGGGAACCAATCAATGGGGTTAATCCAATGAGGAGGGGTGCCCTTTACCCTAACCCGGCAGCTAACCTCGTAGGCATTTAAAGGGGGTCATATTGTACTGATTTCAGGACTATGGAACTCCATAGTCTTTTTTATGTTTTTTTGAGGAAGATAAATATGACAAAATTTAAATGTATGTTATATGCTTTTCATTGGTAAAATAAATGAAAAGAAGGTGGTTATATGAAAAAAATTATTAGTTTTGTTTTAATAATCATAATTTTAACTTCTTCTATAGGTTATTCTGAAGGAGCGACGAAGGAGATAAAATTTGCTGATGCCGGATGGGACAGCAACAAATTCCATAATGCTGTTGCCGGCTTAATAATTGAACAAGTATATGGTTATCAATGGAGTGAAGTCCCGGGTTCAACTACAGTATTGCACGAAGGACTATTAAAGGGTGAAATAGATGTCCATATGGAAGTGTGGACCAGCAATATAGCCTCATATGAAAATGATGTAAAAGAAGACAAGTTTAAAGATTTGGGCTTAAATTTTGGTGACAATTATCAAGGATTTTACGTTCCAAGGTATGTTATTGACAAATATGCTCCTGATTTAAAGTATGTCTGGGATTTGAAAAAATATCCCGATATTTTCCCGGATGATGAGTATCCTGATAAAGGAAGAGTATATGGAGCTATTCCCGGGTGGGAAGTAGATGAAATAATGCATAATAAATATCTATATTATGGACTTGATGAGAATTTCATCTATTTCAGACCGGGATCAGATGCTGCATTAGCTTCAGCCATCACATCAGCATATGAAAAAGAAGAGCCTGTTGTCGCTTATTATTGGGAGCCGACTTGGCTTATGGGAAAATATGATTTTGTATTATTGGAGGATGAGCCTTTTGATGAATCCACTTATAAAGAAGGAAAAACAGAGTTACCGCCTGTCCCGGTTACAGTAGGTGTAAGCAATGATTTCTATGATGAAGAACCGGAAATAGTGGAATTTTTAACAAAATATGAAACATCAAGCGCATTAACGTCTGAAGCGCTTGCTTATATGCAGGATTATGATGCTGATTATAATGACACGGCTATATGGTTTTTAAAAGAACACGACGAATTAATCGATAAATGGTTAAATCCTGATGAAGCCGAAATCATAAGATCCTACTTAAATGAAGGGACAGAATCTAAAGCTAAAGGCATACTGGATTTCCCCATACGAATACCATTAAACGTAAATAGTATAGATAATATTGTGAGGGATTTTAGCATAAAATATGATTCCTTCTTCAATAGCATCAGAGTTTTCTTGGGAAAATTGGTAAATGGAATAAATGCTGTATTAAATTTCATTCCGTGGTTTATAACCTTGATAATTGTATTTTTAGCAGGTTGGAAATTGAGTGGTAAAATTACTACAGGAATTATATACTCAGTATTATTATTCCTTATAGGTTCATTAGGGCTTTGGTCATTAATGAACGAAACATTGTCAATAGTTATTGCATCAGTAATAATTTCTTTATCTTTAGGATTTCCTTTGGGAATTCTTATATCTACTAGTGACAGAGCCAATGCAATTGTTCGTCCTATTCTTGATACAATGCAGACCATGCCTGTATTTGTATATCTAATCCCAGCTTTACTGTTCTTTGGACTGGGAAAGCCTCCGGCAGTAATAGCAACTACAATTTATGCTATTGTACCTATTATTCGGCTAACCAGTCATGGTATAAGGCAAATTGATAAAGAAGTTGTAGAAGCGTCGATTGCATTCGGATCTACCAAATGGCAATCATTAATCAAGGTACAAGTACCCCAGGCACTACCTACTATTATGACAGGAGTAAACCAAACCTTAATGATGGCTATGTCCATGGTTGTAACAACATCTATGATTGGTGCAACAGGATTGGGAATGGAAGTCTTAATAGGAGTAAACAGAGTTGAAATTGGCAGAGGATTAATTTCCGGAACTGCAATTGTTATAATAGCCGTAATTCTAGATAGAATAACTCAAGGATTTGTAAAAGGTAGCGAGGTGAAAGCTGATGAACAATAATGATACTATATTGACTGTTCAAAATCTATCGAAACTGTATGGTGCAGAAAAAAACAGAGCAATTAAATTGAAAAAAGCCAATGCAAATAAGGATGAAATTTATGATAAAACCGGAGTTACCGTAGCCCTTTGGGATATATCTCTAGAGATTAAAAAGGGTGAAATCTTTGTAATCATAGGACTCTCAGGCTCAGGTAAATCCACTTTGGTAAGATGCTTCAATATGCTAAATAAACCTACCTCCGGTCATGTATTATACGATGGAAAAGACATAGGAAATTTTAACAAACATGAATTAAACGATTATAGAAGAAATAAAATCTCCATGGTATTTCAAAACTTTGGGCTGATGTCCCACAGAGATATATTGGGAAATGTTGAGTATGGTCTGGAAGTAAAAGGCATGTCAAAAGCTGAAAGGCATGAAAAGGCTATGGAAATGATAAACATGGTAGGATTGAAAGGATTGGAAAACGAGCCTATCTCATCTCTTTCAGGGGGAATGATGCAAAGAGTCGGTATAGCGAGAGCGTTGGCGAATGATCCTGAAATTTTGCTTATGGATGAACCATTCTCTGCCTTAGACCCATTGGTAAGAAAGGATATGCAATTTGAGCTACTAAAAATCCAAAGTAAGTTGGATAAAACTATAGTTTTTATAACCCATGATATAAATGAAGCATTTAAATTGGGAGATAAGGTTGCTATTATGAAAGACGGAGAATTAATACAGATAGCAACACCCGAAGAGATGAGCGATCATCCGGAAAATAATTATGTTAAACAATTTATAGACAGTGCGGATAAGACTCAAGTTATAAGTGTGAGCAATGTAATGATTACTCCAAATAGCATAGTTAGACTAAAGGATAATCCAAGCTACGCTATCAATCAGATGAGAAGCAATGGAGTTTCAAGTGCTTATGTTGTAGCTGAAAAAATGAAACTGCAGGGCGTGGTGACAATAGATGATGCAGTTCGAGCCAATAAAGAAGGATTGACCATCGCTGATATCCTTATAAGAGATATAAATACAACCACACCTGATACTTTGCTCCATGATATATTGCCAATTGCAGCGGAAACAAAATTTCCGATTGCAGTAATAGGCGATGACGGAAGCCTTAAGGGAATAGTATCCAAAGCACATGTATTATCTTCTATGATTTAACTTAAAGGCAGCGGATATATCCGCTGTCTTAAAAAATTGGAAAAAATAAGTTACAAAATAGTTACAATTTTCTCTTCCATTTTAGATTAATTTGTTGTATTATTATTAAGTAACAACTTACAAAAAGCAAAGGAGGATGTTACTTTGACTATAAAAGTAAATACTACAAGAAGAAAAATAATCTCTATTGCCTTAGCAGGGATGTTAACTATTGGGACAAGCCCCAGTTTTGCAGCTTTGGGTGATGAAGTTCTAAAAGAAGGTATGCAAAATAATGATATAAAGGTACTTCAACAATGCCTAAAGGATTTAGGTTACTTTAAAAATGAAGATACTACTACATATTATGGAGATATAACTAAAAAAGCAGTTATGGACTTCCAACAGAATAAAGGATTGGATGTAGATGGAGTATTTGGACCTAATTCGTACAAAACTTTGATAAATGCTACATCATCACCGTCTCGAAGCGATGAAGGGAGACGCAGCAAAACAATTTCGATAATTAGCACTGCTAAGAAATACTTGAAAGTTCCTTATGTATTTGGTGGTACAAGTGCATCTGGCTTTGACTGTTCGGGATATACAAGTTTTGTTTACTCACAAAATGGCATATCACTTCCCAGAACATCACAAGATCAAGCCCAAGCAGGTACCAAGATAGAAAAGGCAAATGTACAAATAGGCGACTTATTGATTTTTAGCAATACATACAAATCGGGTCCAAGCCATGCCGGAATTTATTTAGGAAATAATCAGTTTATACATGCAAGCTCTACAGGAAAGGGCGTTATTATCTCTGAATTAGATAATTATTATAATAACCACCTTTCATATGGAAGAAGAGTCTATTAAAAAAATTTATCCGATAGCTTAAAATCACAAGCTATCGGATAAGTCAACACATTCTACTTCATTTTTTTATATCTTTCTATATTGCCTTCACTTAGAAATTCGTAAGCATCATTAATCTTTTGAAATATCTTTGTTGCATCAGGGGATTTGTTTAAATCCGGATGATTTTCCTTAGCTTTCTTTCTATAAGCTAATTTTACTTTGTAAATATCCGTATCATAATCTAAACCCAACAAATCACAACTTTCTTCGTACTTTTTCTTGAATTCATCAGTAGGATTATAATATGTCTGACCCTGCTGATAGCCTCCATAGGAGTAGCCTCCGGTGTTTTGAGTGTTTTGATATTCATGCCATTGTCTGAACTTTTCTTCCCATTGCTTTTGTTGTTCTTCCTGTCTTCGTTCTTGTTCTTTTCTCCACTTTTCCTCTTCCATTCTTCGATATTTATTGCCATATTCGTTGAATGATTTGTACTTGCCTTTCTTTCCTTCTTTTAAATATCTTGCCCTATCAAATAGATATTCAGTTACAATATATTTTGCATATTTAAGAAAAGAAACAAACTTTGTTCCAAGAAAAGGAATTATAATAAGCATGGATATTATTAAAAGTATTGCAGGATTAAATAAAAGGGATGGCCCCAGAAGGAAAAAAAATAAACAGCCTCCCGCACTTATTAGTCCTAGTATCCCTCTTCCTACGCTAACTACAAATGATACAATAAAATCTGTAACTCCAATAATTATATCCAATACAACAGATATGATTTTGCCTATACCATATAGAATGTTTCCCAGAATTTTCCTTAACATTTCCATAATTAACCTCGCCTTTTTAAAAATAGCTTGTAACAATTCACGCGTCAGAGTTAACAATTGACCCTTGAATCATCCCATTTAACTTTTTTTATAAAATTTATGATTGCATTTTGAACACGTAACTAAGATTTTGCCCTTTCCTTTTGGTACACGTAACTTTTGTTTACAATTTGGACATTTAATATATTTATGAGTTTTTCGATCCTTGATGCGATTTTTAAGGCCTAAGTACTTCTTGTAAATAGGGCTAAAAGCCATTGAAAACTTATAATTCTCCATACTCCTTTTGGATATATCCTTTGAAAACATTCTAAAAATACTTATCACCAAAGGTATGTAGCTAAGCACAGCTATAAAGGTTATTTTAGATAACCCGCCTATTAATGACAAAATAATAGAAAGTACTAATAAAGCTAATGATAACTGATCTCCACCATATCGTCCCTGCATAAACTTCTTTAACCAATTCATAACAAATTCTCCTAACTATATTTTCTATCAAATAAAATTAATCTAACCTATTAAGAAAGATTATAACACATCAATACTTATTTACATTATAATAGACTTTGGACGTTATGACTACTAGAAATTTGCTTATTTAAAAATGGTAATGGCATATATTGCTAGCCATTACCAGATCTATTGTTTGCTTTTATATTAAATATTCATATATTAATAGGGATTAGCCAATATTCTATATTTATCTGGGCTGGATAAAAAATCTTCATACAATGGTCCATCAATAGTAAACGGTTGATCCCAAGGAATTGAATCTGCGTCGCAAATTGTTATTTTCTCTATAGGTAAATAATTATGATTCCAATCTAACCTGATGCCACCCTTACTATCTTTAAACATTAAAACAGGTGCCCCCTTTCTTTCTTTTAAAAGGCTATAATCTCCACCGGATACATTTGATATGATATCACTAAATATAAAAGGTTCGCTGCCTGTATTTATAGTTAAATGGTAGTATTCCTTTGGAACAATAAATCGATCTCCTGGTTTTACATTCACAATTATTACTTCAAATCCTTTATTACTCGGCAAAAATAAAAGAAACACACCTTTTCCATGTATTACCTCCATAAACTCCATTATACTTTTATCTGGATCTGTTTTAGCATAATGGATATGCCCATGAGCCTTTAGAAATTCTCCTCCTATTAATTTCGGCAATAATACAGTATACTCATACTTTAATCTGTAATTATCAAATAATTCTTTATGTTCAGGATAACAAACTCCATTAATCATATAGTATAAAGGTTCATCTTCAAAATCGGGATTCAAATCCCTGAATAGTGTATTCATATCAGACAACATTCTTACTGCTTCTTCCTCTATAATTAAATCTCTGTCGCAAACTAATTTGTTAACTTTATCATTATACTTTACTTTTAATATGGAATTTGGAAATGATAAGTCAATTAACATTGTATAGCCTCCTTATTTTTCATATAAATTATTTATTATAGTGCTCTAGTGATCTGTTTTGAATTAATTACCATGGCTCCATTCCGCTCCTATTAAGCCTAAAGAATAAATTTATCAATAACTTCTTTAACCCCATCGTAATTGTTGGAATTTTGGGTTATATAATCAGCATATTGGTTCGTTCTAACCCATTATCTTTACTAACACCTCTTTCCATAATATCAATGGAATATTGATTCGAAAATTGTACACGTAAAAAAACCGGATTGGGATCATTTTAAGATTACCAACCATACCTATCACTATCCCAATCTTTAATTATTAAATCTTGGTTTACAAAAACAATCTTGTTATTCTGAACATCTTTTTGTATTACTGCTCCAGGAGCTAGAGCACAATTACTTCCAATTTTAACCCCCGGATAAAAAATATTTCCTATTCCAGTCCTAGTATTATCTCCGAGAAAAGCAGCATTGCTAAATCTATTGTTATATACTTTGTTTCCCACACGATTTGGATTTTCTAAATCATCAAATCTCATAATAGCAACCTGACAGCCTGCTGCAATATCAGTACCTCTTCCGACAACACCAAATATTTGGCTATGGTGAACCATAGAAACCCTATCAAATGTCACACCTGATATTTCAGCCGTAAATCCAATCTTATTGTGATTCCCAATTACGGTATTAGAGAGTATTTTACAATAATCATTTATTATAGAGTCATGACCAATAACACAATTTTCTTCAATTATTACTCCATTTTCGATAATTGTATTATCTCCTATAAAGCAATTACCTTTTATAAGGACGTTGTCTCCAATTATAGAATTATCTCCAATATACAATTTCCCATTTATCTTTGCCTTATCACTTATATGAACGTTTATACCGATTTTATTTTCCTCTAATTTACCTACTTCTTCAATGCAATATTTCTCATTTGCAAATAATATATCCCAAGGAAAGTCCATATCGACAATCGGTCTGTTTACATAAACAGCACTAATCTCCTTATGGTCTTCAATAGCATTCATTATACATTGTTCTAAAAAGAATTCAGTTGGCGGCATCCCACCTACAGGTACATTTAAGAATGTTTCGGGGCAATACCTAATATACTCACTCAAACTATTTTCTATAGCAAAGACACCACCTATTCTTGAATTTACATAATGCTCTCTAGGATGTCCATATATACTTCTTATAATTCCATCTTTTTCATTTGCACAGATATAATCGCTATATCTAAAGTTATTATTCTTTTTTTCTAACAATATGCAACTTCCCTGATTTATAAATGTTAATAATAAATTGTTTATATCCTCATCGGAAACATATACATCTCCATAATAAATTATGGCATCTTTATCACCAATACCATTATAAATATCATTTCTAATCGTATTGGGTGATGTTTTAACAATTTTTACCTTTTTATAATCTCTAAGATTATAGGTTACTTGAGTATCCAGATAATCGACTAATACAACCGTATCTTCTATCCCCGCCTTCTCTAGTTGATCGATTATTCTAATTATATTTGGTACATTCCCTATAGGAAGACATGATTTTTGCCATTTTGAGTTATATGGAAAGATTTTATCTCCCTTCCCACCGGCCAATATAATTGCTCTTAGTTTATCTTTATTTCCAATATCCATAGTATTTGTCAAATAGTTCATCATTATATTTATCAGCTCCATCAACATTTGAACTCATGAAAACAGGTGGTTTTATCCCTTCTTTAACCAATTTATCTATTACTGCAACTATAATAGCTTGTGCTATTGCAGTCCCAACAGTATCTGATGTTGGACCAGTTGGTATATCAAATCCGTCAATATAGAAAGCTGCATCACCTTTTTCAGCACAATTATCAATTACAATATCAGCTATCTCATAAATCTTTTTTCCACTTTCATGTCTTGAAGCAACTTGAGTTGAATGTTTAAGCGACGTTAAGGCAATAACACTTGCACCCTTTTCCTTTGCATATAGGCACATTTCAACCGGAACATTATTTCTACCAGAATTGGATATAACCATGATAGTATCATTTTCATCAATTTTATATAAATCTAGAATCGCCTTTGAATAACCATCTAACCTTTCTAAATAGGTACTTTTATTGGGCATTTCATGTAGCATCAATTCAGGCGGCAATATTCCTTTTACATACGCCAATCCTCCTGCTCGAATATAAATCTCTTCTGCAATCATATGGGAATGTCCGGAACCAAATACATAAAAGCGACCATCCTTTTTACAAGATTCTGCTACAAGTTCAGCTGCTTTGTCTATATTTTCAGTTTCTTTTTTCTGTACTTCTTCAAACTTTGACATTACGAAATCTAAATATTTTTTTGTTATCAAGTTAAATCCCTCCTTAATTATTGGAAAAGTCCTCGTTCAACTTACTTAAGATTATTGATACCAGTCTCTCACCTTCACCTTTTTTCACATAACTAGAGGAAGCTTCATAGTAATTTTTCTCCCATGCTTTTTCATCTGGGAAATATAAATAATATCCATTTGTATATCCTAAAATAATATTGTTATCAGTTTCTCTTATTGGTTTGGACAGGTTCGAAAAAATTTCCCCTGGTATAGTAATAAAATTCCAATCATTAATTCTAAATATATTTATTTCTAATTCCAAATACTCACGTCTTTTCATAGTCTTGGCAATCTTAAGATCCCTAGAGGTTCCCTCAAATAATGATTCAACCAACCTCATTTCACTTGGAGGTAAATTAGCTATCTTAGCCTCTTCAACCTTTTTTATAGCATCTAGATGCCTCCTATTCGCTTCTTCTACTGAATGGATATCTCTGAATTTTAGAGAAACCCTATATCTTTTTGTTTTAAAGTAATTAATACTGCCTGAGTATATAGGATCCTTTATCGCATTTTCAATGGCTTTTCCTAATTCCTTTCCAATCCTATCTACTTCTTCAAAAGTAGTACTTTGTCTTGTAAATCTGGTGCTTATATCCCCAGCACTTCCATTTGTGAACATTATCATATCATAGGAATTACCAAAATATTTCAAAACCCCATAGGGCAAGTCACTAGAAATTAATAAATTATCATGGTGCAGAATAGTTGGATGACAAGAGAAATTATATAATAGTACCTTCTTGCCATCTTCTCTTATCAACTTCATCACAAATACCCTGCCATCGCCCTCAGTATTTACATGCCTCTCCGACCCAATCCCTTGGACATATGAACTTCCTACTTCCATCCTTTCAAGAGGCATCATATCATCGAATGCTGCTCTTATGCATTTTTCTACCTTGTTGACATAATCTGAAACCAATTCATAATTATAAAATCCAAAGCTCTCTTCATCTAAAATACTTGTTTCATCAAAAATACCCTTTGGTCCAGAATGTGTATGGGTTGTGCAGGCAATCAAATTATCTTTTTTGATTCCTAAGTCTTTAACTCTATGAAATATTTTTTCTATAAAATGTTCATCAATTCCAATTAAATCCATTTGAACGATACAAAATAATTCTCCCTCGAAATCTATCAATAAAGTTCTAGCAAAAAGTTCATCATGTACCCCCTCGGATATCCTTTCACACTCATATCCTGAAAGTGTTGTACCAATTGGTGGTGTTATATCAACCTGAGAAAAACCCAGCTTGGCCATGTCTTATCCCCCTTTAATTATCCGGTAATTAATTGATCTAATTGATCGTCACTATTTTTTAAATTGCTTTCTTTATCTAATTTAGACATAGGGCTTTCAATACTTTCCTTCCCTACATTAAGCAAATGTTCTAAAAGGAGGGGTAATGACATTTTGCCTCGCATCATTATGGCTTCTATTAACAAAGGCACATTTACTCCTGTAATTACCTCTATATCATCTCTATGTTTTTGTAAAAGAACGCCTTGATTTGCTGGAGTTCCTCCTGGGATATCGGCTAATATCAGTATTCCTTCTCCCTCATCAACTTTTTCAATTGCAATTTCTAATTTTTTACGAAACATATCCGGTGAATCAGTTGGCTCCAACTTTGCCGATACTACGCCTGCACTTTCTCCACATAGCATTTTAGATGATTCTAAAAGTCCATCTGCCAATATGCCATGACTAATTATAATTATACCTATCACAATACCTCTCCTTTTTATGATTATTCTAGAATAAACCTACCATCGCTCCTAAAATGGATAAGATAATGATTCCAAACAAAATCTTAGTAACTGATTTACCTTTCTTAATTAGTCTATAAACCAAATAAGTAATTCCAAGTGGAATTAGGTTTGGCATTATGCCATCTAAAATCATTTGCAAAGACATTGCTTGATCACCTTTTCCAATTACAAAACCCAAAGGAACGGACACCATTGTAGCTGTCATCACACCTAATACCATTAACCCTAATATAGTAGCTGCGTCTGAAATTCTTTGCATCACTGAACCACTTGTAATTTCTCCTATAAAATTAGTTCCTAACTCATATCCTTTCACTACACCATAATAACGTGTTCCTAAGTTAAATATATTAAATAGAAGCAAAAATGCAATAGGACCAAGTATATTTCCACCTTCTGAAAGTGAGATGCCTATACCTGCACAAATAGGAAATATCGTAAACCAAAATAACGAATCTCCAACACCTGCTAACGGTCCCATCATTGCAATTTTCACTGCACTAATAGTACTTGGATCTATCGTGCCATCTGTTGCTAATTTTTCCTCCATTGGCAAAGTTATTCCTAATATAGGTGCTGCCATATAAGGCTGAGTATTGAAAAATTCAAGATTTCTTTGAACTGCCTTTTTTAATCCTTCCGGATTATTTTTATATAGTTTTTTAAGAATTGGTAAAATAGTATAACAATAACCCAAAGCTTGCATACGCTCAAAATTCCACGATAATTGAAAGATTATATTACGTCTAACAACTCTATTTAAATCCTTTTTAGTTATCTTAGCGTCCATGTTTTCCCTCCTAACTATTCATTAATTTATCTAATTCATCTACAGTATCATCAGAGGGTTTTTGATTCTTTGAAAAATAGTCAAATAACAACGCTATGCAGCAGCTTAACATTGTTACTCCTATTAAACTAAATCCTCCGAATGTAGCTAACGCAAAACCTATAAAATAAAATGGTTTTAATTTTTTAACGTCTAACATAGTAAGTAACATTCCGAATCCAACTGCCGGTAATATTCCTCCAGCTACCTCCAGTCCCCTTAAGACTGAAGATGGTATTGCTGAAATAAGATTTTCTACAACTTCTACTCCAAAATATATAGCTGGAAATACTATTATTGCAACACGAACAAATGTTATTAATGCTCCAAGATAGTGTGTTAATTCAATTTTATTGTAATTTTCTTCCTCTGCTGCCTTGTCAGCCACATGCATTAAACCTGTTGTAGCAGTCCTTGCAAATATATCCAGTGCTTGAGACGCAACAGCAACAGGAACTGCCAAGGATAGAGAAACCTCGACACTTTGATTAGCCAAAATTGAAAATGCAGTAGCAATAACACTACCTATTACAGCATCCGGTGGAACAGCAGCACCTATACCGGTCATACCCATAAATATTAATTGTAGCGAACTGCCTATTATAATGCCAGTTTTTACGTCTCCCAGTAATGCACCTACAATCGTAGCTGCTACAAGCGGCCTGCTAAATCCAAAATGACCGTTCATATATTCTAGTGCTAATAGCCAAGCAACTATAGTTAGCAAAATAGCATTTAACAACATAAATTTACCCTCCTTTTATAGAATATCTTTTAAATAAACCTTTGTATCAGTTTGTAACTGTCTATGTTCAACTTCTACGCCATGGCTAATAATACTCCTGATAGCTTCCGCCTCTCTTTCAGTAACTGAAACAGATTTTGTCAATTGTCTTCTTCCTTCTTTAAAACGCATCCCTCCTATATTCACAGAATTAATTTTGATACCACTTTCAATCAACTTAAGCGGGGCAAATGGATTATTAAATATTAGCATTATTCTATACTTATCTAAGATTCCTGCTTTATATTTTTCTGTGAATTTATCAACTGGCAGAACATATAATTTGATATTTGATGGAGCTGCCATTTTTAAAACAGATATTTGAATTTCGTCAGTTGCAAGTTTATCATCTACTACAACTATTACTTGAATATCATTAGATCTAACCCAGTTCGTAGTTACTTGTCCGTGAACTAGTCTATCATCTATTCTTGCTACAACAATTGCCACTTTTCACACCTCCTTTCACGTAAAGTATTATATCCCGCTTGTTAATTGAACAGATTCTTATAAATAAAACTTGCTTCTATTTTCAACAAATCTAGTATTAAACCTTTCTGCTATAAGATGTGGATATGTAATAGCAGAACCTATGGTGACTGTATCAGCTCCCATTTCCATGACCTTATCCAGATGAGATAACTCCCAAATTCTTCCTTCAGCATTTACATAACAATCTGTTTTCGTTTTCAATTCTTTAACTATCTCATAATCTGGACCGTCATATATGTGCAAATTTTCATGTGTATATCCTGACAAAGTAGAAGATAGTATATCAAAACCAATTTCTGCACAAATCAATCCATCTTCTATGGTCGCTATATCTGCCATTAATAAAATATTCGGATAACTTTTTTTTAATTTGACCACTATTTCTTTTAATTCATCATAAGTTCTTCCGGCTATTAACCTACCATCTAACGCTGCTATATCACACCCTGCATCTATTATTTCAACAGCATCCTCATACGTTGGAGTGATTATTATATTGTTCCTAGAATCATATTTACCGTCAACGGACTTTTTATTGATTCCGACTATGGGTAAATCAAGTTTTGATTTTATATATTTAATATTTTCTGGCCACGATATCCTTAAACCAACAGCACCTCCCATTTGAGCGCATAATGCAAATTTAAAAATATCCTCTGGACCATAAAATGGATTCCCATCGAAAGCTTGACAAGAAACAATAAGTCCATTTCTCAAATTATTCATCATTGAATTCATGACCAACCCCCAGATTATTCAATTTAATTTCGTTAGCATTATTTATTGCAAATAATATGCCAACAACGTGTCGGTAATGTGTCGAATATCTAAATTAAAAGAACTTTCGCATAAAAGTACGAAAGTTCTTATTTCCAATATTTAATTTGTAAATAAAATCTCATATAAAAATGAAATCTCTGTATCTGGCACATTTATCCTAAAGTTATTATTGATTACACGGATATTTTTATCTATTGCACTATATTCCATTGAATCTTTTATAAAATGCTCACTGTAGGTATTTAAAACCTCTTCATTTGAAATTATTCTTTCTATCATGCATGCAGTATGAATAATAAATCTTAAAGTAACAGGATTATCAAATTTAATATTCAATGTTCTTTCAATCTGCTCTAAAAATCTTGTACATATTTCTATAGTCTTAGCAGGGTTCAAAAATGTTAGATAATCAATCAATAAATCCATTGACAATGATTGAATAATACTATTTTTAGATATGCTATCTTCTATAGTGGTCATTTCATTTTCCTTCAACATTTCATTGATTAAATCTATGCCCCTACCGCTTAGTAAGTCCTCTAATGGAATAAACGGTATATAGCTGATGTGTGGGTCAAATGTACCTACTATACAAATTACATTTTCAAGATTTTTATTTTCCTTTAAGTTACTAAATTCAATTGCATCTATTGCTAATTCCTTTTTAATATTTTTATGGATAATATCTTCCAACATTTCCTTAATTTTAACTGCAGTACCAATTCCAGTTAGGCATGATGCAATTATTCTTTTTTTACCATTTTCAATCAAAGGGTAGTGTCCAACTTTTAAATAATCAGAATAATTAACTTCCCCAATAATTTTATCCATCGATGTATTTGTATAGTATACCTTCCTTGATACGTCTAGCAGCATAAGAGTATTTACCCCCGTAATTATTCCTACCTCTATCCTTTTATCATAATGAATCCAAATTTTCTCAGCTAAATCGGATAAAGACCCCATATCAACCATTAACAATAACTTATGAATATTGCCATATTTATCTATTAACTTTATTACATTCGCTAATAATTCCTTTGCACCCATATCAATTGGCATATCTATTCCTTCTATTATGTTATCTCCCATTAATTGATTAATCAATTTTTTTGTAGAAGTTGCAACTCCTAATCCATGACTTAACAATATTATCAAAGTATTTGTGCCAATTTTCCCTCGTACATTTTTACTTGCTGTATTTAGAAACATTGTAACAAACCCTGCTTCATCTTCAGAGTATTCTATATCCATATACTCGGATATTTGTTTTATAAAATTTGCAGATAACATAAATTCCTCAGGATAATTTATTTTTATATTTTCTAAATTAGGATTATTTATGGGCTTGTGAGTTTTGCTTCTTTCAATAAATGATTGAATATGTAAAGATAAACTTAGCAATATGTCCTTCCCATAATGTTCTGATAATTCCTTTTCTGCCAATAATAGAAATTCATTTGTTATATTATAAATATTTTGCGGAATTATCCTTAATAAATTTATTTCTGCTTCTTCTATATTTTCAAATTTAATAAGTAAATCCTTAAAATAATCATTCACTGTTCCTATGAGGTTATCTAAAGCATCCTTTTGTGAATGACCATTTTTTATTAAAAAGTTGTAATTGCTTTCCAGCCTGTCATAAATTGTCTTCTGTTCAAAATTAGATACTCCGATTCTCTTTTTATTTTTGATTGGAGAAATTACCAATTCATCTTCAAATTTAAGGATTTTTAAAGTTAAATCAATCTCTGCATTTGAAGCATTTATATTATATTTTACCTTTCCAAGAAATGAACGATTGTCAATTACTATACTGCCTGTATCTTTCTGTATAGATTTTATAAAGCCTCTAGCACAGATAAATTGAATCTCTCCCCTTAATTCTCCAATATTGCCTTCAAATTTAGTTTGTAAAAGAGTTCTTAGTACATCCCTTTTTAATACAATTTTCTTTCCGATCCTTTCAGCCTCGTCAGAGAAAAAGGTTATAATCAATTGGTATTTTTCTTCCAAGGGTCTTTCATCTAGCGAAGGAATTCTTATTATAATTGGTATCCTTCTTAAAAATGTTTTTAGGAAGGTATATTCAGGATCCTTTGTTGTTGCACCAATAATACGTACTTTTGCCTTTCTATCTCCTTTTGTTTCTCCCATCTTTCTATAGATGCCTTTGTCCATGAGATAAAAAAGTATTTCTTGACCTTCTTCAGGCAATCGATGAATTTCGTCTAAAAATAATATCCCATTATTTGCCTTTTCAACTAGCCCCTCTTTATCATCATCTGCTCCAGTAAATGCTCCTTTAACATGTCCAAATAAATGGCTAACCAATAATTGCGGATTGTCTGCATATTCAGCACAATTAAACGAAACAAAAGGTTTATCATTGTCTATTATATTTCTAAATTTTGCGTATTCGTACATTAATTCAGCAAAATATGTCTTGCCAACTCCACTAGGTCCTGTAATTAAAGTATCTAATCCCCCTGGATATAATATTGAAGCTTTTGCTTGTTCAATTTGTGGGAACAGACTGGAATTATATCCTATTAATGAAGTAAATACGTTATCCTTTGATGTTAATTCATTGTCAACGATATCGTTAATTGAATCATTTAAATTAATAATATCGTTAATATTGGATACTTCTAACCCTTGATTAGTATAATTCAAATCTATATTAAGTATCCGTTCAATAGACTCCCTAGCTATAAATCTAACAGGTTTACCTTTGATTTTTATTAAATATCCTTCGTTATATAATTTATTTAACTCTGCACTTGCTGTGTTCCTCTTAATGCCCAATTTACACCCAATTTCTTCGGCAGAAAACCCAATTATGATATTGTTTTTAATATCATTCATTGTATATTGACTACTTAAATTTTCAACTATTGAATAAATATTTAATTTGGTAGACAAAATAATCACCTCAAGCACTTCAGCTTAATAGAACTTTCTTTTAAACTCTCTTACCAGATATTAAGTTATATTATCGCCATTATTAATAAGATTATAATATGAATTTTCGTCAATAGTCAAATTACATTTTTTATAAAAGGTGGTAATGCCTTGCAGATTACATAGAGAACTTTTTACATAGGCTATATAAAATATTTGAGTTGCTTTTCTTATGCTATAATGTTAATGTTGGGTATAATTATTATTAGTATAATTTTAGGAGGTTAATTCATGAAAAAAATCAGATGGGGTGTATTAGGATATGCCAGAATTGCAAGACTTTCAGGTATCCCTGCTATAATGATGGCACCAAATTCAGAATTCTACGCTATTGCATCCAGGAATGAAGAAAAACTGGAGCAATGTAAAAAGGAATTTGGTGTGGTAAAAACCTATACGAGCTATGATGAGCTTTTAGATGACCCTAATGTAGATTGTGTATATATTCCATTGCCAAATTCACTTCATAAGGACTGGGTAATTAAAGCAGCAAATAAAGGAAAACACGTTTTGTGTGAAAAGCCTATAGCTCTTAATGCAGAAGAAAGTACGGAAATGGTCAAAACTTGCAAAAAAAATAATGTGAATCTTATGGAAGGATTTATGTACAGGTTTACTGATAAAAGTAAGAAGGTTAAAGAGGTACTTGATAGTGGAGTCATTGGAGATATTAAATATATAAACTCCACATTTAGATTCTTTTTGGATCGAGAAAATACTATCAAAATGAAACCCGAATTGGGTGGCGGATCTATCTATGATGTTGGATGTTATCCCCTCAACTTTGTAGGCATGGTAACAGATAAGGAGCCAATTTCTGTCTCAGCAGAATATATTTATCAAGACGGTGTAGACGTAATGTTCACAGGAGTGTTAAAATATGATAATGGAATTATAGCAACCATAAACTCCGGATTCAATGCTTTTAATAGAATGTACTCCGAAATAATAGGAACAAAAGGCTTGATTGAAATTCCGGATACTTTTTTAGACGATGCTGGTTTTATTACAATTATTACAAATGAAGGTAGAAAAGATATACCTGTTGAGAAGTGCGAACGTTATGCATTAGAAGTAGAAGAATTCGCAGATGCTATACTTAATAATAAAAAACCTAAACTTGATGCAGAAGAATCTATAAGAAACATGAGAATAATGGATAGATTATTAAACTTACGAAAAGAATAAGGTGTAATGATGACAAAGAGAGTAATATTGGGTATGAGTGGAGGCGTCGACTCATCGGTTTGTGCACTATTGCTTAAAGAAAAAGAATATGATGTAATCTCCCTCTTTATGAAAAATTGGGATGAGAAAGATGAAGACGGAATATGCACTGCAACTGAAGACGCAAGCGATGCACGAAGGGTGGCAAATCAACTTGGAATCCCCTTTTATACCGTAAACTTCGAAAAAGAATATTGGGACACAGTATTTACCTATTTTTTAGATGAATATAAGAAAGGCAGGACACCCAATCCGGATGTAATGTGCAACCAAGAGATTAAATTCAACGCTTTTTTAGACTATGCGTTAAAGCTTGATGCGGACTATATTGCAATGGGGCATTATGCCCAAGTTGAAAAAAGAGATGGAAAATATTATCTATTAAGAGGAGAAGATAATAACAAAGATCAAAGCTATTTCCTTGCTAGGATTGGGCAAAGGGCTTTGTCGAAGACCATCTTTCCTGTTGGACATCTGGATAAAAAAAGTGTGCGTGAATTGGCCGAAATGCATAATTTATATACTGCTAAAAAGAAAGATTCCACCGGTATTTGTTTTATCGGAGAAAGAAATTTTGATGAATTTTTAGACAGATATCTTCTCACAAAAGAAGGAGATATAATTGATGTAGATGGAAATAAAATCGGAAAGCATACCGGGCTTATACATTATACTTTAGGACAAAGAAAAGGCATAGGAATAGGAGGTATAGGTACCGGTGAGCCATGGTTTGTTGTAGGCAAAGACTTGAAAAAAAACATACTTTATGTAGCTCAAGGAGAAAACCACCCTGCATTATTTGCCAAATCATTAGTAGGGGAATCGCCTTCTTGGATATTGGAAGAAGCTCCCGAATTTCCGTTAAAATGTACTGCAAAATTCAGGTATAGGCAAGCAGATATACCTGTTACTGTAAATATGCTGGATGATGGAAATCTTCATATAGCATTTGACAATCCCGTCAAAGCTGTGACTCCGGGACAACAAGCTGTCTTATATCAAGATGAAGTATGTCTGGGTGGATCTATCATAAAATCCATAGAGCCTATGGAGAAAAAATATTTATATTTGAATAATTAAAAATTCATTTGACTATTTGATTATAAACACAATAATAGTGGGGTTCATCCCCACTATTTTATCTATTCTTATTTAAAAATTCTCTTAAGGCTTCTACAGCTTCAATCTTAGTTGCCCATGATGTTACAAAACGTACTGCAGTGTTATTTTCGTCTACTTTATCTGTAAATTCATATATAAATTCCTTTCCCATCTTTTCTAACAGCACATCCGGAAATATTGCAAATACCTGATTGGTACATGGCTCGGCGTAAAACTTATATCCAGCTTCATCAATGATAGACGCTAATCTTTCAGCCATCTCATTTGCATGTCTTGCTAACTCAAAATACAAATCATCTAGGAATAATGCTTCAAATTGAATTCCTAAGATAAATCCTTTAGCCGCCATAGCTCCTCTTTGTTTTGTCAGATAGCGAAAATCTTCTTTTAAATCCTCTCTAATGATTACTAATGCTTCTCCCAACAATGCACCATTTTTTGTTCCGCCAATATAAAATACATCTACTAGATTTGCAATATCTTTTATATCTAAATCGTTAGTCTTACAAGTCAAAGCCGAACCCAACCTTGCCCCATCTAAAAATAATAATAATCCATTCTCTTTACACTTGTCATTAATAGCACTTAATTCGTGCTTTGAATATACGGTGCCCAGTTCAGTTGAATTCGATATATATACCATCTTTGGCTGTACCATATGTTCATCAGTATGACGGTCTAGTGCTCTCTGTATAATTTCCGGTGTGAGTTTTCCATCCTTACAATGCATTGCTACTACCTTATGCCCTGTGGCTTCTATTGCTCCGGTCTCATGAACATTGATATGTCCTGTATCAGCTGCTATCACACACTGATGCGGGCGTAAAAAAGATGAGATAACCAGCATATTGGTTTGTGTACCGCCCGGTATAAAATGAATATCCACATTATCTTTTCCAATCAATTTTTTAATATATTTTCTTGCCCTATCACTATGAATATCTTCCCCATAGCCTATATTTGCCTCAAGATTGTATTTATTAAGTAATTCCAATATTCTGGGATGTGCCCCTTCACTATAATCATTTCTAAAGCTGTACATATACCTTACCTCCGTTTGTTTATATTATTGTTTATATAAATTGTGAATTGTGCATTGTGCATTGTGCATTGTTATTTGTTATTTGTTGAATGTTGGTATGACTAATTTTGCTTCAAACAAATCCCCATTTATTGATAACAATAGCTCTCCATTCATTAATTCCATCAAATTTCTCGCTATATACAATCCCAGGCCGCTGCCTTCAGTATGTCTAGACCTTTCACCCCTTACAAATTGTTCCATTAACTCATCAGGTTCAATATTCAATTTCTCTTTAGAAACATTTTTCAAACTAAATATTACAAAATCTCCTTCTCGCCTTGCAGCTCCATAAACCCTAGTTTTTTCTTGTGTATATTTATATGCATTTCCTAAGATGTTTTCAAGCACCCTGCCCAGATGATCCCCATCAGCTAAAACATAGATATCCTCTTGTGGGTCAAATACAAATGTGATTTCCTTTTCATTAAATAATGAATCAAAGTCTCCATAGATCTGTGAGATCAACTCATTCAATTCCAACTTTTTAAGATTTATATTTACATTCCCGGTTTCCGTCTTGGATGCATCTACTAAATCCGTTATCAATACCTTTAGTCTTTTAGAGTTTCTATCTAAAACTGTTATATAGTCCAATGCAGTGCTATCCTTTATATCCAAATTCTTCAATAAATCCGTATAATTTATAATGGAAGTTAATGGAGTTTTGAGATCATGAGAAATATTTGTAATAAGTTCCGTTTTTAACCTTTCCGATTTCAATTGACTTTCAATGGTTTCAGAGATATTTTGGTCTATATTGTTCAACATATTTACGGCTTCCAGAGTAAAACCAAAAGAACCTATATATGAAATATCAGTCTTTTGCAATTTGGCAATATTATCTATGCTGTACATTATCTTATTTATCTGTTCAGCATAGTTTAGCAATGTAATGGATATTAGAAGGGTAAAGATGAACAAGCATAGGTATAAAATGTCAACTTCACTTAAAAACATCAGAAAAAAATATAATATTAATATTATAGAAAACAGAAAAGGTAAAATAATGCCTTTATATACTTTAAAATCACTTTTATGGTATTTAAATATATTGTAGAGTAATAGGGACTTAAAAAACTTTTTTTTGATGATTTTATTTAAAATAATAATAAATACAATTATTACTCCAATTATAATTATTACCTCTGTTGATATAAAAAATTTTACCAATCTTGTAATTTTACTTAGGTTATCCCCAAATAATATCCTAAAAAAAGGCAGAAATATTCCGCCTATAATATAGACCACTGCCCTTAGAATTACAGCTCCTACAGTAAAAAACAATATGAAATACAAACACAATGGCTCAAGATACATATTATTTAGGATATATTTTATCTTGGATTTTCTACTAATATTTCTATTCATTTAGTCACCTACAATTTTGTACCCCATACCATAAACAGATTTTATATAATCAGGTTCTCTGGGGTTTATCTCCAGCTTGCTGCGAAGGTTGCTGATATGTACCGATATAATCTTCTTGACATTATAGGCAGGTTGATCCCATACATATTCATATATTTCATTTGAAGAAAATACCCTGTCTCTATTTTTAATCAATAGCTTTAGTATACCATATTCATTAGGTGTTAGACTGACTATATTATCATCAAGTCTAACCTCTTTTGTCCTGTCATTTAGTGTAATTCTTCCTACTTCAAACACATCCTCTTCTTTTTGCATGCTGCCAAGGCTTGTATATCTTCTCAAATTTGACTTTACCCTAGCTAAAAGCTCAATGGCATTGAAAGGCTTTGTAATATAATCATCTGCGCCAACATTAAGCCCCAATACTTTGTCCGTATATTCACTCTTAGCACTGAGAATAATTATGGGTATATTCTTCTC
>ENA-UOOE01000050-UOOE01000050.1-fermentation-metagenome-genome-assembly--contig:-NODE-50-length-119365-cov-16.483949_pt1 | contig 119365 bp, 58 predicted proteins | sample MGYA00245776_ERZ724021 | MGnify/ENA primary metagenome ERZ724021 (study PRJEB28704, sample SAMN03018321) | fermentation metagenome | biome: anthropogenic terrestrial biome; feature: soil... | reverse complement strand
CCTTGCGGAAATCATCCATCTTCAGGTCGAAAATATTGTTGTTCGGACCGATGGTTGCACCGGGCATATTTCCACCGGCGCCGTTGATCAACACATCAATGGTGCCATATTTTTCGGCAATATCTCTGGCATTTTGTTTCAGGACATCTTCGTTTGTTACATCTGTCTGCAGGAACATGGCTTCTCCACCTTCGTCCTTTACTTTTTTGATCAACTGATTGCCTTTTTCTTCATTTCTGGCCATCACGGCTACGTGCGCTCCATGAGCTGCCAGGTATTCCACCATTGAGGTTCCCAAAACGCCGGTTCCTCCGGTGATTGCGATTACTTTTCCTCTGATATCAAAAAATTCGTACATTGTAGTTTTTTAGTTGTGAATAGCGGCAAAGGCAAGACATTCGCCTGATTGACAGGGGCCAGTCAGGCTCCTTCAAAAGCGGGAGAATTACGTTTGCCGGCGCATTCAATTGTTTTTAAATCGTAAATAATCTTCTCAAATGTCTGTCATAAATATTCTCTTCCACACACGACCCGACGACATCGGCATATTTCACGAGCAAGCCGGTGTATGCCTCTCCCATCTCAGCTGCCACCTTATAGGCTACGTGAATTAACTGACGGAAATTGGAATTATAATCGGCATGCCCGGGAATATGACGAAGTGTATTTGCAAACTTTTCGCTTGCCCACCCATTCACCTCTTCCACGGAAGGGAGCTTAGAACCATCGATATCGATCACATCGGCATAAGGAGCGCACAGCTCTTCTTTCCGGTTGTAGGAGCTCTCATAAATCTTCTTTGCCAAATCCAGGCCTTCACCGCCTGCTACAGCCAAACCGATTACCTCCTCCAGCCAGGTTGTTCCGGCAGTTTTGAGGTGCAACCCTTTGTCGTATTTCCGGATAACCTCCGCCATAATCGGATAGATGGAAAACTTATCGCTTCCCGAATGGACACTCAGCTTCAGCTCCTCGGGCAGCCCAAACTCCTTCACGGCAAAATCAATCACAAGCACATCCTCTTCAAACTCTTTGGCAAACTGATCCAGATTGCCAACATAATCCACGCCCTTATTAAACCGCCCGGTAAATTTGGGAGCAATCGTCTGTGCAGGAACACCTTTATCGGCCAGCATTTTCAAAATGAAAAGCATCTCGATGGGTGTTTGGGGAGACTCAACCTCATCCATGGATACCTCGGTAATAAAATTGCCTTCGCCCTTCTCTTTTTTCAAATAGGCATAAATATCGGATGCATGCTGTGTTGCTGCCAGGAACTTGCCTGCAATTTCGTGCAACAATTCTTTGGTTACGTGCAGCGGCTCATCCATCCCGGGAATTTGCAGCTGCCCAAGGTATTTTTCACACGAAGCAACAAAAGAGTCTACCTCCTCCTTGCTGCTTCCTTTGCCAATAAATGAAGCGACATCGAGCGTGAAAAAATCGGATACAGCCACATATTTGGCTACTGTATTCAGGTTAATATGATCTGCATCCACAAAGTAAGTGCCTGTAAAACCCAGCGCTTTTACAGCCTCATCGGCTTCGTTGCGTGTGTCGGCGGGTTCTGTTCCCACATAGATATGTTCCCGGTTTGACTTATTCCATACAGGGCTAATATTCAACCCCTTCTCGTTTGCCCTCATGATAGCTTTCAACTGAGCTTTTCCCTGATGAGCGAAACGATCGCCCACGCCAATACTGTATTTTCCTAGTTTCATTATATCTGTATTTAAAAATTAAAAAAGTTTTTCGCATTCCTGTAGGATATGTCTTCCACCATTTTCCCAAGGAAATTCATTTCCGAAGCAGGCAGCAACCCATTCTCTACGTCATTGCCAAGGAGGTTACACAAGATACGACGGAAATATTCATGCCTCGGGTAAGAGACAAAGCTACGCGAGTCGGTAAGCATTCCCACAAACCGGCTCAGAAGCCCCAGGTTGGAGAGTGAGTTCATTTGTGCCTCCATACCGGTTTTTTGATCGAGGAACCACCAACCCGACCCGAACTGTATTTTCCCTGCCACCGATCCATCCTGAAAGTTCCCGATCATGGTTGCTATGAGATCGTTGTCGCGGGGATTTAGATTATAGATAATGGTTTTCGCCAGTTTGTTGTCTTTATCGAGTTGGTCGAGGAAGCGGCTCATTGCTTTTGCGATGGTAAAATCACCGATGGAGTCGAACCCTGTATCCGGCCCCAGCTGTTTAAACAGTCGGGTATTGTTGTTGCGGATAGCACCATAATGGAACTGCTGCGTCCACCCCTTTTCCCAGTCCATCAACGCGCCTTCGTGCAGCATGGACGATTTAAATTTCAATATCTCCTCTTTTGTCAATTCATTGCCACCATATACTTTATTAAATATTTGAGCAATCTCTGTTTCTGTATAGGGTTCTGCGTAGAACTCCTCAATACCGTGATCTGACAATTTGCATCCCGCACTCGCAAAAAAGTCATGACGGTTACGGAGCGCATCAATCAGATCACTGTACTTGCTGATTGTAATACCGGACACTTCCGATAATTTTTCCAAATATGCCCGGTACTCTCCCGGATTTTCCACTGCCATGGCTTTATCCGGACGCCATGTGGGAAGTACTTTTATCTCAAAGCCCTCTTTTTTCAATGCAAGATGATGTTCCAGGGTGTCTGCCGGGTCATCTGTGGTACAAACTACCTGCACGTTGAATTTTTTCATCAATCCCCGGGCGGAATATTCCGGCGTACGAAGTTTTTCTGTACATACGTCGTATATCTCCCTGGCAACATCGGGCTTCAGCAGCTTATCCACCCCAAAAGTTCTCTTCAACTCCAGATGAGTCCAATGGTACAATGGATTTCGCATGGTGTTAGGAACCGTCTCGGCCCATTTTTCAAACTTTTCCCAGTCGGAGGTGTCCTTTCCTGTACAATACTTTTCCTCAACCCCGTTGGTGCGCATGGCACGCCACTTGTAATGATCGCCCTCCAGCCACAGTTGGCCCAGGTTATCAAACGCATGATCTTTCGCGATATACGCTGGATTTAAATGACAATGGTAGTCGATAATGGGTTGTTTTTCTGCATGATCATGATACAGTTCTCTTGCGGCATCGGTTTGTAGCAAGAAATCTTTATGTACAAAACTCTTCATAGGATATATATTTTTAAAATTAATTCGCTTGACACTTTTATGTTCTCGAGCACACTCTTACTATTAACACGGTTGGGAACCCAAAGTTAGGCATTTTATTTAATTTTGAGTAATGCCTTGGAAATTTAATTTGAAACACATCTCGTCTTTCATTTCCGAAAGGATTTCAAATCATTAGCCTGATCATAGCCGATTCCCCAACGGATAATGAACAAGCATCTATCATGCTCTTTTCAAGTTTAGGTAGCAAAAAATCCTTTAATAGCCCGATTGTGATCGAACACAGTCGGCCGGTTCTTTCGCTGAGAACCTTTCCCTTTTCAGGGCTCCCTCACTCCAAATTCGTTTCATTTAACGACCTCCTCTCTGCTGTATCTCTTTTTATATTCGCTGGGCGTCATATTGAACTTTTTCTTGAAACACTTGGTAAAATATTTGGCATCGCTCATTCCCACCATATACGACACCTCTTTGATCGCATAATCACCCTTCACCAGAAATTCCGCTGCATGCTGCATCAACACATCGCGCACATACTCAATGGGGGCAAGGCCTGTGAGACCTTTCATTTTTTTAAAAAAAACGGTACGACTCATTCCCATTTCCACCGCCATATCTTCGATCACAAAATCGCTGTTGCCTAGATGCGATTCAATAAATTCGTTTACGGCCCGGATGAAGGTGAGGTCTTTTTCGTTGAAAGGAATATCCGCTGTCTGCATTGCCCGCGACAAAGCAACAGGCGAAGAATTTGTTCTGTCTCTGTAATAACGTTGCAATTCGCCTCTGCGTCGCAGCAAATTTTTGACCCTAGCCTTGAAATAAGAGACGCTGAAAGGCTTGGTAATGTACTCATCTGCCCCCTGTCCAAAACCCTCCAGCTTGCTATCCAGGGTTGTCTTTGCCGTGAGCAGCAGGAAGAGAATATGGCTGGTGTGGATATTGCTTCGCACCTTTTCAAGCAGCTCAATCCCGTCTACTTCGGGCATCATGATATCGCTGACAATAAAATCGGGAATAAGATCCAGAGCCTTATCAAATCCCTCTTTCCCATTCGACGCTTCGTGCACCTCGTATTCATCCTCGAGAATGGACCGGATAAATTGCCTTAGATCGTCGTCGTCCTCTACCAGCAGTACTGTGGGGTGCCCATTGATCTCCTCCCTGAGGAGGGGGGGAGTCTGTTCATCCTGATCTTCTCTTTGCATCTGGTTCATCGTTGCCGGGAAAGTATCGTCAATGGTTACGTCAGCACCAAAATGCGATGTTCCTTTCTTGAAGAACACGGTAAACCTGCTGCCCTTATTCTCTTCGCTTTCCACTTCTATCCTGGCACGATGCTTCTCGGCCATTTCTTTCACAATGGATAATCCGATGCCGGTACTTGGCTTACTTGGATCTTCGTTAAAAGACTCAAAACGCCGAAACAACCTCCCCATTCTTTCTTTATTGATGCCGATACCGGTATCCCTCACCTGCAAGGCAACTTCATCGTTAACATGGAACAATGTTACATGGATCAATTTTCCCGGAGGTGTATACTTGAACGCATTGGAAAGAAGATTCACCACAATTTTTTCTAGCGCTTCGGCATCTACCCATATCAACTGGTCGCCCACCCTGTTTTCAAAACGATAGTCTATTTTTTTCAGGTTTGCATTGTTTGTATAATTCTCATACAGGTTTTCCACAAATGGCCCTATTGCAATCTTACTGACAGTGAGCGGGGTTTGTTCCATCTTCTGAAAATCAAGGATTTGATTTACCATGTTTAACAGCCGTTTCGTATTTTTGGAAACAAGCAAGAGCTGTTTTTGAACTGCCTCGGGAGTGGATTTACTCTGTATCAGGTTTTCAATTGGAGAGACAATCATGGTTAGCGGTGTGCGTATCTCGTGCGATATATTGGTGAAAAAACGAGTCTTGATCTCCGACTCCTGCTTTTCCCATACGATCTTGTTTCGCATCCTGTAAAAAGCGTACAATATCCTGAAGATAATATACAAGACCAATATCGTCAACACCGCATAAATGAGATATGCCCACCCCGTGGCCCAGAAAGGAGGAAGCACCTCAATGGCCAGTGTCCGTTCGTTGTTGATCCATACACCATCGCTGTTGGTCGATTTTACCCGAAAAAGGTATTTTCCCCGCGACAGATTGGTATAGTTGGCAATGCGCTGATTGCCGGAATAGATCCACTCCTTATCGAATCCGTCAAGTTTATAGGCATACAGAATATTTTCCGGATCTGTATAGTCAAGGGCGGCAAACTCAATGCTGAGGAAGTTCTGATTATGCCTTAACTGCAGACGGTCAATCAAGTCGATGCTTTTATACAACGGCCCTTCGGCGGAGATGGGCAGGATGCGGTTGAACAGTCTGAACTGCACCAGTGCAAGATAGGGATTAAAGGTATTGTTCTTCACATTTTCGGGATCAAACATAAACATTCCATGCGAATAGCCGAATAACATTCTCCCGTCGCTCAGGCAACAACTCGAATTTTCAGAGAAATTGTGCCTTTTCATCATGCGTTTTATTTCGCTGAAGTTTTCAAAGGTCTGCTTCTCCCGGCTGAACTTGGTGAGTCCCCCTTCACTGCCTATCCACAGGTCCCCCCTTTTATCTTCATCGATAGACAGAATGATGTTTGAGGGCAGCCCCTCGGATGAGCTGTATGTCTCAAACGACAGCGGGAAGCCATTTTGATCTGTTTCCTTTATCTTGCTGATACCTCCACCGAATGTACCGATATATGTCTCTCCGGATTCTGTGGTACAGATATCGATGATATCGTTTGCGCCAATAGAATGTTCATCGGTGTTATTCCTTGTGTAAATCTTAAAAGCGATCTCTTGCGGGGAGTTGAAATCGGCATCAAACATCATAAAACCGAGGGTGGTCCCCACGCAGATATTCCCTGATCTGTCGCCTGCGATAATCCTCACCCGGTCACCCATGACGAAAGGATAGTTTCCAAGATCATTGTAGTAATGGAGAACTTTTCGATCATCCCCTTCACGAAGTATCAGGTTCAGTCCTCCACCGTAGGTCCCAATCCATATATTCCCGTTTTTATCTTCGAAAATTGAATAGACGTTGTCGTCGCTCAAAGAGTATTTATCATCGGCTCTATTTTTATAATGAAGTATATCAAAACTACTCCCGTTATCTTTCCTTGTCAGTTTGTAAACACCTTCTCCCTTAGTCCCGATCCATATGTTCCTGGCTTCATCTTCGGTGATGCTGTACGCTATTCCTTCCAATGGTGTTCCACTTCCAATCTCTCCCCGATTATTCAGGATGCCTTTTTCTTTCATTTCCGCATCATATATATGCAAAATCCCGTCTTTTGTCGCTACCCAAATATTGTGCTGCGAATCTTCGAATATGGGACGTACATCGTTGCTAATTGTGGAGTTGACATTGGCATGAAGAGGTATTGATTTAAATTTGGCATCATCGTAAAAAATCACCTTCTCCAATCCATTGGAACGTGTACACATCCACAAATTACCCTGTCTGTCTGAATAGGCAGAATGCATCATGTTGGAAAAAAGCCAATGTTGGGAGAAGGGTTCATTGTAAAAGGGTATTAACCGGTCATTCGATTTATCGTAGATCGAAAAGCCTCCTCCTCTTGGATGTACCCACAGACGATCGTTGTTATCTTCGAAAATAAAAAAGTTGGGAGGAAATACGCTCGACACCCTGCTTTCTATAAAGGGTGTAAAATGATTATATTGTCCGGTATAGGGATTGAATTTTGAGACACCCAACTGATCGGTTTCCAGCCATACGTTCTTTGAGCGATCAATATAACCGGTAATGATTTTGTTGAATTTCATGTCGGGAGATGTCTGTTTATTATACAACTCCATACTGCCGTCGTGCATATTGTATATAACGAAGCCGCTCAGATTAGACAGGATAAGTATTTTTTCGGAGGAGATTTCACGTATGGATATAATATCGGAGAAAAGACCGGTGGAGAGTTGCGTAAAGGTACCTCCTTTCAGATCGTACTTCCAAATCACCCCTTTCTCGGAGCCGAACCAAATTGTATCGTCCAGCTCCATGACGCAGAAAAAAGGGGCATTTTCCTTAAACCTGCCCGTGGATAAAGGATGAAAATAAAAAACAGACCCGGCACCATCAGCAGGCAGCATCGTCAATCCTCTGTGGGTTAGTATCCAGGAATTACGCTCTTTGTCTTCGTGAATAGCATGGACATGGTTATCGGTTAAATTACGGTTCGCAGTATGATATACCTCCGCATTAAAAAGGGAGTCTTTAATGGAAATACATCCGTGCTTTTCTGATAAAAGCCATACGACACCACTCTCCATGGGAACAATCTGACTGGCTGAAAATGTGCTTCCCCTACGCGCCTCTATTGAGTTTGTTCCCAAGAAAGTGGCATTTTCAACATTAAATCGAAAAGCCTGATTATCGTAGGAAAGGATCCAGATATTGTGATATTTATCCTCATACAAATTATCGATCCTACTGCTTTTGGATTCAACCATATTGCTGAATGGCAGGTGATAAGTAGTAAATGTGTAACCATCGAATTTACTCAAACCATCCCACGTGCTAAACCACATAAACCCCTTTTTGTCTTGCAGGATATCGGTGACAGTGTGTTGTGGAAGGCCGTTTTCAGCTCCATAATGTACGAAGTAAGCTTCGGGTTGAGACATAAGCGCACCCACACTAACAAAAAGTGTAAAAAGTGTCAGAATCAATATTTTGAATTTTGTTTTCAATGACAAAACAGATTTTTCAACAAAAAAAGACGACTGCTCGAGATAAGCATAAGTATGAAATCGTTATTTTGGGTTAAAAACAGATTTATACTTCACGGATTCATTAATCGCAAATATACATTTTTTTATACTCCCCTCATTATATTTCTTCACATAAAAACAATATGACACCCTTTAAAAACCAATTTGCCGCCTCTGCTTTGAATAAAATAAATTAGATTTGTATGCGAGTCAAAAGCAATATTACAATTGGCTGCCTATTGCTCTTAATACACAAATTTTAAACCTAATAACTCCCTTTTCACAAAAGGCCCCTTTATACAGGAAATATGACAAACATGAAAAATAAGTTCAATTTTTACATTTTATCTTTAATAGCATTGATTCACGTTGGAAGCTGTGAAACAAAATCAGATTCTCACTTAATGAAACTTTGGTATGATGAACCGGCTGAATATTGGGAAGAAGCCCTTCCAATAGGCAACGGAAGATTAGGTGCTATGATTTATGGAACCGTACATTCTGAGCAGCTACAACTGAACGAAGAAACAATTTGGGGCGGGGAGCCAGGGAACAACATTCCCGAGGGATTTAGTGAAGTCCTGCCGGAAATAAGAAAGCTTATTTCAGAAGGTAAATCCCGGGAAGCTCAGGAATTGGCAATGACACGCATACCCAGACATGCACCGAAAGAGATGAATTATGGCATGCCTTATCAAACATTGGGAAATATGATGATCGATTTTCCTGATCAAAACGACTATTCCGAATATTATCGGGATCTTGATATTAAAAATGCCATTGCCACCGTCAGATACAAAATAGGTGATACAACATACAAACGTGAGTACTTTACTTCAGCCGTCGATCAGGTTATTGCAATTCATCTCAGTGCAGACAAAAAAAAGAGTATAAACTTTACACTCAGGGTGAATACTCCTCAGTTTGACAACAGTATACGAACAGAGAACAATACCCTTATTCTCAAAGGCAAAAGCGGGAATGCGGACAACAAAGAAGGTAAGATTGAGTTTACTGCGAGATTTCAGCCTAAAATTGTGGGAGGTAAAATTGAGCAAACAGACTCCTCTCTTCATATCAGAGATGCAAACTCGGCGGTTATCTATGTGGTAATTGCCACTAACTTCAAAAATTACAATGATATCAGTGGCGATGCCGAAGAACTCAGCAAGCAGTATTTAAACAACATTGCGTCAAAATCATACAAAGCAATCAGGAAAGATCACATCGCACATTATCGTTCCTATTTCGACCGGGTTGAACTCGATTTGGGGGTAACAGACGTCGCTAAAAAGACAACCGATGAACGTATCATTGATTTCAAATCGGGAAATGATCCCCAACTTGTATCTCTTTACTTCCAATTCGGCAGATATCTATTGATATCCTCGTCTCAGCCTGGAAATCAACCTGCTAATCTTCAGGGAATATGGAATGATAAACTTTCACCCCCCTGGGATAGCAAATATACAATCAACATTAACACGGAGATGAATTACTGGCCTTCTGAAATAGCCAATTTAGCTGAATTAAATGAACCTCTGTTTTCCATGATAAAAGACTTATCAGAAACAGGCAAGGAAAGCGCCAGGAAAATGTACAAGGCCCGGGGATGGGTGGTCCACCACAACACGGATTTATGGAGAATAACCGGACCGGTAGATGGGGCCTATTATGGTTTATGGCCGATGGGAGGAGCCTGGTTAAGCCAGCATTTATGGCAGCATTATCTCTTTTCGGGAGACAAAGTATTCCTCGAGAACATTTACCCCATTCTCAGAGATGCAGCCACTTTTTATGTAGATGTGTTGCAAAGCGAACCGGAAAACAACTGGTTGGTGGTTAGTCCCTCCATGTCACCTGAAAACACACACTCCAGTGGTGTGACGATGACCGCCGGCACCACCATGGATAATCAACTTGTATTCGATGTTTTTTCCAATCTTATAGAAGCTTCTGAACTCCTTGGACGTGATCCTCTGTTTGCAGATACGGTCCGAAGTAAAAGAGACAGACTACCACCCATGCAGATCGGGAAACACACGCAGTTACAGGAATGGCTGCAGGATTGGGATCGTATAGAAGACCGACACCGGCATGTTTCTCATCTATATGGATTATACCCCTCGAATCAGATTTCGCCTTATCACTCTCCTTCGTTGTTCCAGGCAGCAAGGAACTCTCTGGAATACAGGGGAGATGAATCTACCGGATGGTCCATGGGATGGAAAGTAAATTTATGGGCCCGGCTCTTGGATGGCAACAGGGCATACAAACTCATTGAAGACCAGCTAACGCCTGCTCCGCAAGAAAAATCGGGACAAAATGGCGGCACATATCCCAATTTATTTGATGCACATCCTCCTTTCCAGATTGATGGAAATTTTGGCTGTACAGCAGGCATCGCAGAAATGCTACTGCAAAGCCACGATGGGGCTATACATCTGTTGCCAGCCTTGCCGGATAAATGGGCATCCGGAAAAGTGAAGGGCTTACGTGCAAGAGGCGGCTTTACAATAGACATTGAATGGAAAGAAGCGATGGTGAAAGAGCTGACCATTCATTCCCTTCTTGGCGGAAACTGCAGGTTAAGAACTCCCAACAAATTAAAAGGAGATATAAAGCTTAGACCCACAGACAGCGAATCCGAAAATATCAATCCATTTAACAAGACGGCAGCGATAAAAAGTCCGCTTATTCATGAGGGGGCAAATATTGTCAACTGCGAATTGCAGGAAACCCTGCTTTATGATTTTCCGACGGATGCGAATAAAGTCTATTATTTCTCTGCTGAATAATCTACCATCCTATATTGTCAGACACTTATGCATAAAGTAAAATTAATCGGATTCCTAGCGTTGTTTATGTTCCATCATGTGATGGCGGAGCATAATGGCAATCCGTCCCCAACAGATAAACCTGTCGCTTTTCCCGGTGCGGAAGGTTTTGGGCGTTACACAACAGGAGGCAGAGGAGGGAAAGTTTACTATGTGAGTACGCTCGAAGATGGAATTGAGAAAGGGACTTTACGTTATGCAATCTCTCAGGAAGGTCCAAGAACAATTGTCTTTAACATCTCCGGGACAATTTTTCTTGAGAGCAACCTTAAAATTATTCATGGCGACCTGACGATAGCCGGCCAAACAGCGCCGGGAAAAGGGGTTTGTATAGCCGGTTATCCCGTTACACTGCATGCAGACAATATCATCATACGTTATCTGCGTTTTCGTGTGGGGGACATGGGAAAAGGTGAGCCGGACGGACTGGCTGGAAGCAGGAATAAAAACGTGATCATCGATCACTGCTCGGTGAGTTGGTCGGTCGATGAAACCTGCTCAATTTATGGAGGTGAAGACCTTACCGTGCAATGGTGTATGATCACCGAAAGTCTCCGCACAGCCGGGCACAGCAAAGGGAAACATGGATACGGCGCTATTTGGGGAGGAACACGTGCTTCTTTCCATCATAACCTACTGGCTCACCACGAAAGCAGGGTACCACGTCTGGGGCCGCATGTTTCCACACAAGAGAATGAGCATGTAGATATGAGGAATAATGTTTTCTATAATTGGGCAGGTGCTGGCTGTTATGGTGGCGAGGGAATGAACGTAAACATCGTGAATAATTTTTATAAACCCGGGCCGGCAACTCCTGAAAACAATAAAATAAGATACCGCATTGCTGCAATCGGAGTGCGTACAACTGAATACTGTACCGGAAAGGACGGCAAACCAAATGCATGGAAGCCAATGGAACACGTCTGGGGGAGATTTTATGTTCATGGAAACGTTGTGGACAGAAATGATGAAGTCACAAAAGACAACTGGAAAAAGGGCATTTATGAACAAATTGACAAAACCGGCAATGACAACACTTTTACAGAACAGGTAAAAAGGGAGATGCGCTTATCAGCACCTTTGGAAACCGATGTTGTTACAACTCATACCGCCCAAAAGGCATATGAACTGGTGCTTGCATATGCAGGCTGTTCCAGGATCCGGGATGACATAGACATTCGCATCGTTCATGAAGTAAAAAATGGAACAGCCTCCTATTTCGGAAGTCGATCTTCAGATGCATCGAAATTTCCGGGACTCATAGACTCGCAGGAAGATGTGAAACCTGATGGTGCCGAGAGTGCATGGCCTGATTTAAGATATGAAAATGCAGCGGTTCCTTTAATAATAGATACAGATGGAGACGGAATGCCCGACAAGTGGGAAATAGAGAACAATCTTAACCCTTATAATGAATATGACGGGAATCAAACAACCTTATGCAAAGATGGATATACCAATCTAGAGAAATATATAAATAGCCTGGTTAAAGAAAATACGCTTAATCAGGAATTGGAGCCACGTAACAGGGTAATTTAAAAAAGATCAGAACCTCATTTATCAACTGATTGACATGATACCACAAAAGCTTTTTTTCATAACATTCGTTTTGTTTTTTTGTCTCACTCAAGAGGTAAGCTCCAAGGAAACTACTTTTAAAAGACCACGCATTCTTGTCAGTACGGATATTGGAGGCACAGACCCCGATGACAATCAGTCGATGATGCACCTCCTGACGTATAGCAATCAATTCGAGATCGAAGGGCTAATCTCGTCACCATCATATGGCAAAGGGCATAAAGAGGAGATAATCAGAATGATCAACCTTTTTGAGAAAGATCTACCACTGCTGCAAAGAAAGATTGAAGGTTATCCCGATCCCGCATACCTTCGTAGTATCTGTAAACAGGGAAGAAGGGGATTGGCCCCATTTAAAGGATATGATAAATCTACGGAGGGATCGGATTGGATCATAAAATGTGCAAAAAAGAAAAGCGATCGACCCTTGTGGATACTTGTATGGGGTGGACTTGAGGATCTGGCACAGGCACTGCATGATGCGCCAGAGATAAAAAAACGAATAAAAGTGTATTGGATAGGGGGACCAAACAAAAAATGGTCTGTCAATAGCTACCTCTATATCGTGAAGCACTTTCCGGATCTTTTTTTTATTGAAAACAACGCCTCTTACAGAGGTTTTATCTCTGACAATACAAAGGAGGACAAGTTTAACAACGGGTATTATGACAACTTTATCAATGGAGCAGGATATCTGGGAGCTGATTTCAAAAGGTATTACGAGGGGAACGTGAAAATGGGAGACACGCCTTCTTTGTTATATCTTATGAATGGGAATTCTGACAATCCCTGCGGAGAAAGTTGGGGCGGGAGTTTTGAGAGAATGGAATACAGCAACAGATTCGTTTTTGACAGAAACACTACAATAAATGACACTGTTCCGACGTATTCAATTATCGAGTTAATTTTCAGTGGTCCCAAAATAGAGAAAGAGGCGGGGACTCCCTGTTTTACATTGCATATTGACAAACAAAAGTGGGATGGATATTACCTTGGAAATGGATCTTATAGTGTGAAATACTCACCAAAAGCACCGGCGACATTACACTATACAATAAGTTCTGACATCATCGAAATAAATGGAAATAGAGGTGTATTTGTCAGTGATGGTTCTTGGCCGGGGAAGCCAACACCTTCCTGCATTGAATTAGGTAGAAACTGGTTCACAGATAAAACAGATATAAATCTTTTTGATGGAATCTGGCAGGGAAGCAAAACTGTTTCCAAATGGAGAAATGAAGTGCTGGCCGATTGGGGTAAGAGGCTTTCCTTGCTCAAACAAAAAGCAATGTTGAATGGTATTCCCCGGGACACGAGCTATACGGTGCAAAGCTCTTATATCAAAGAATTAAAACGTTTCCCATATATAAAAACAGTGAACACTTCAATTCCTGAAGGAGTTACTTCTTTTAATGATATTGTATACAAGAAGGTTACTGATACAAAATTTGGCGATAGGGAGCTAACGCTTTCAATTTACCGTCCCGATAATGATCATCCACTTCCAGCTGTATTAATGATACACGGCGGTGGCTGGAATTCCGGCTCACCCGATATGCAAAAATCATTGGCCATTAACCTTGCGAAAAAAGGTTTTGTGACAGCCACGGTAGAATACCGGCTGATACCGGAAGCAATCTATCCTGCTGGAGAAGAAGACTTGAACGATGCGACAAAGTGGTTATACGAAAATGCCGATGCCTATCAGATTGAAAGGGAAAAAATTGCCGTTTCCGGTTGCTCCGCGGGTGGACAACTGGCGGCATTGATTGGGACAAAAAATCGGGATGGCTTAATTAGAGCAGTACTGAATATTGATGGTATTTCTAGTTTCGTCAATAAGGAAACAATCGACCGGGCACAAAAAGCCCATGTCACCGGGGACAACATGCCTGTAGACGCACTGTGGCTTGGCGGAACATATTTTGAAAAGCCCGGAACATGGGAAGATGCCTCGGCACTGTTTTGGGTCCATACCAATTCTGCTCCTGTATGTTTTATCAACAGCGCTATCCCTCGTTTCCATAATGGACGGGATGAACATATTCGCAAATTAGACAGTTTAAACATTTATTCTGAGGTTCATACTTTTGAGGATACACCACACACCTTTTGGCTTTTTCATCCCTGGCATCTCTCCACGGTGAATTATGCCGCCAATTTTTTGTGGAAAATATTTGATAAAGTATCAGACATTGATCGTAAAGAGTATGATTTTGTGGTTGCTCAAGATGGATCAGGCGATTACCGGACCGTACAGGAAGCAATCGATGCGGTACCTGATTTTCGTAAACAATCAACCCGTATTTTTATCCGAAAAGGATTTTACAGGGAAAAAATCATTATCCCTGACACTAAGCATTCCCTGACACTAATTGGTGAGGACAAGCATAAAACCATTTTATCATTCAATAATTTCGCTTCCAGGAAAAGTATTCTTGGAGATGAAATAGGGACTTCGGGCTCCGCAAGCATCTATATCTGCCCCGATAATTTCAGGGCAGAAAATATTACTTTTGAAAATGCAGCAGGGCCTATTGGTCAGGCCGTTGCCATCATCGTTCGAAGCGACCGTGCCTCTTTTATCAATTGTCGTTTTCTGGGTTTTCAGGATACGCTTTACACCCATAAAATCGGGAGTAAACAATATTATAACAACTGCTATATCGAAGGCACCGTTGATTTTATTTTTGGCTCCTCTATCGCATATTTCGATGAATGTGAAATATATTGCAAACAGGATGGATATATTACTGCTGCTTCTACTCCTGAAGATCAGACACACGGCTATGTCTTCTACAGATGCGAGATAGAAGGTGAAAATAAAAATTCATTTTACCTGGGAAGACCGTGGCGCCCCTTTGCTCATGTCGTATTTATCGAGTGTCACTTGGGAGAAACAATTAAAGCAGAAGGTTGGCATAACTGGGGAAAAACATCCAATGAGGATTCCGTAAAATATGGAGAATACAAAAATGAGGGAAAGGGTGCAAATCCACTCAAAAGAGTTCCGTGGTCTAAACAGTTAAATAGAAATGATCTTCAAAAATACTCCGTTATTAATGTGCTTGGAGAAGATTTTATAAAAAAATAGACCAACAATCATGGATCAAAAAACATAAAACGGGCAGGATTGTAAAAATCTCTTGAATTAAATAAAATATAATTAAACGATTCAACACCCTTTAAAAACCAATTTATCAACCATTATAAATATAATATTGTCTAAAATTGTGATGTATAACTTTATGTTGTTGTTTAAAACGATGCCCTAAAAACGTAGTAGGGCGACAAAGAGAGCATAGCCGCTACGTGTTGACTTTTTAAAACATTTTAATTCATCTTATTATCTAATTTTACAATGTATGAACAATTTAACATGGAAACCAAGACTATTCGTTAGTCTGCTATTTTTCCTCTGCGTACTGATTATCACAGCTCAGGAACAAACAATAAGAGGCGTGGTAAAAGATACCAGAGGCGTACCTATCATTGGTGCCAACGTGATGGTAAAAGGCACCAGCATCGGAACAGCTACTGATCTGGAAGGGAACTATAGTCTTACGGTTCCGTCATCGGCAAATAGGCTGCACGTCTCCTATATCGGGATGAGAGAAATCGAAGTTCCAATCACAGGAAATGTTGTCAACATCATTATGGAGGAGGATGTTTCCAGTTTGGATGAGCTGGTGGTCATCGGCTATGGCACTGTAAGGAAAAGAGATTTAACCGGTTCGGTTGCGTCTGTCAGGGGGGAATCGATCAAGGCCGCGCCCGTCTCGAACGTTGCACAGGCACTGCAAGGAAAGCTGGCGGGTGTAAATGTGATTTCACAGGATGGACGCCCCGATGCCTCTTTCTCAATCCGTGTACGTGGTGGTGGATCCATCTCTCAAAGCAATGAACCGCTGATATTAATTGATGGTATACAGGGCAACATTGGCGATATACCGGCTGACATGATTGAAAGTATTGATGTGTTGAAAGATGCCTCCTCAACGGCAATATACGGTGCGCGTGGTGCAAATGGTGTAATTCTTGTCACCACAAGAAGGGGTAAAGAGGGTAAGGCCTCTGTCAGCTATAGTGGTTATGCTAAATTCAATACCCCAACAGGCTATCTCGACACTTTTAATCCCTATGATTATTTGACCTATAAATGGGGGCTCCTCGACACCTATTTTGGCGCAAGCTATACGGAACCATTTCAGCGGTTGTTTGGACTTGGTTCGTATGCCGGCAATACCTCAGGTATTGAAGCGTATAAAAATGTGGCCCCTTACAATCTTCAGAAGGAGGTGTACAACAGTTCATTTTCGCACAATCATGACCTTACTGTTACAACAGGTACAGAAAAGACCAAAATCATCTTTGGCTTGAATTACACCGACGAAGATGGGATGAAACTGAACTCATACTTCAGGAGAGCCACGGCATCCTTCAAGTTGGATCAGAACATCAGTAAAAATCTTGATTTCAATCTGGATGTACGATATACGGACAGGGAAACCATGGGTAACGAGGGAACCACCAATGGTTTCGGATCATCCCTCTCCGGTGCTTACCGGTTCCGCCCCATTGCGGTTGAAGATATCAAAGGGGATCTTACCTATTTAGATCACGGATCCATTTCAGGTGAAGAGAAGTTTGTGATGTACGACATGTTTGACCCGGTAGCCGTGATCAAAGATCACGAAAACTTAACAAAAGGTCAGTCATTTCGTGGCACAAGCGGAGTAAACTGGACAATTTTGAATGGGCTAAGTTATCGCACGGAGCTGACATTAGCTCGTAACTATGTTCAGAATGAAAACTGGCGCGGCCCAACACCTTTCGGCAACGAAGAGAGTTACCTGGATGGCAATGGCAAAGCTGTCTATGCAGGTGATGCAGACTACAGAAAAAGTGACGCTTGGAACCTGCGCTGGTCGAACACCCTCAATTATGCCATGACACTGAGCGAGGTACACCGCGTAAATTTCCTGGCAGGACAGGAATTAACCAATTCAAGCGGGTCGTTCATGCGCATTCAGGGAGAACGATATCCTGCTAATTTCACAAGAGACAATGCCTTCGCTATGATCTCGCAGTATGGTGCAAACCTCAGAATTTCCTCCGGAGTAACCACTCCCGGTCGCATCCTCTCCTATTTTGGCAGGGCAAATTACTCCCTTCACGACAAGTACATCATCACGGCGACCTTCCGTGCCGATGGATCGTCAACCTTCTCTCCTGAACATCGTTGGGGGTATTTCCCGGCAGCTGCTTTGGCATGGCGCGTATCTGAAGAGTCCTTTCTGGAAGAGGCCGATTGGCTTGACGATTTGAAATTTCGTTTATCGTATGGCGAGGTGGGGAATGATGCCATCAGCGCCGATCAGTGGTCACAGCTCTGGGCAGCCTCCACGGATCCGCGCTTCCAGTATGGATTAAACAACGAACCTTATCCCTCTTACGACCTGGCATCTGACCAGATGGCAAACCGCGACCTGAAGTGGGAAACTACCATTACACGCAATATCGGTCTCGACTTTACAGTATTAAAAAATCGTTTGTGGGGGACTATCGATCTCTACAAAAACACCACAAAGGACTTGTTGATGCTGACTGACATACCTTCCATCACAGGCTTTAATACCAGCTTCGCAAATATTGGCCAAACAAGCAATAAAGGTATTGAATTTTCACTTTCGGGTGAAATATTTAAGAACAACGACTGGAATATTTCAGCAAGTGCAAACATCAACTTTAATAAGGGAAACATTGATAAGCTTGCAGAAGGGCTCCAAAGTGCTTATGGAACACAATTTCTTCAATCCGGAATCCCGAGTGCCGACTATGCCTTGCTGGAAGGGAAACCTGTCGGCATTGTAATGGGATTAAAAATGGACGGAAAAGGATACTATACCACAAGTGATTTCGATTATGATGCGGGAACAGGCATGTATTCGCTGAAAGAGGGTATTCCTGATCTGGCCAGTTCCTTTGTAGGATTTCATGGTGGAATTGTACCAGCTGGTCAATATGCCTATCCCGGCATGCCAAAATTCAAAGATGTCAGCGGAGGCGAGGGTGTTCCAGACGGAGTATTGGATGAAAAAGACTATGTTGAAATCGGCAGGATGGTTCCTATACATACGGGAGGCTTCAATATCAGTGTTAATTACAAAAAATTCGATCTGGGTATGTTCTTTAACTGGAGCTACGGAAACGATATTTACAACGCCAACAAACTGGCAACACTTTACAACGGTGAAAAAGGCGGTGGCTTATATGGCAATAAACTAGCCATTGTAAATGACACCTACAAGCTATACGAAATCCAGAACGGAAATCTGGTGCGACTTGCCACACCCGATCAGTTAGATGCCGCAAACGTACACGCAAGTTTGCCCTTGACATATCTGAAACAAGGCTATGTATCCAATATCGGAATTGAAGATGGTTCATACCTACGGCTTAACACGTTGACTTTAGGCTATACCTTGCCAAGAGTGTTGCTTGATGCGGTAAAAATTAACAACATCCGTTTATATGGTTCCATTTACAATGTGTTTACACTGACAAGTTATTCGGGTCTTGACCCTGAAGTCAATACACAGCAGAACGCGAACAATGCGCGTTACCCCACTCCGGGTTTTGATTGGGGAACCTATCCCCGGTCCCGTCAGTTTGTGCTGGGGATAAACGCCACTTTCTAATCGTGTAAATGAATAATAATTTTAAAGGAACAACAATGATGAAAAAAATTGTAAAATATTTATTCCTGGCACTCATGCCATTCATGCTCGTTGTCTGCAGTGATTACCTGGATGTAGCAAATGCAGGCCAATCAGATGACAACTTTGTAATGTCAAGCCCCGATGAAGCATTTAAAACATTATCATGGGCGTACGCCAACTACCGTCAGGGAGCAGCGCATGGCGGTAACTACAACTGGCAGGATCCTCTGGGATCGGATGCTGAATATATGAGCGAATATCCTACAGCGAATAATGTCATCGCACGCCTTCAACCCTCCGCAACCACGATAAACTCAGCATCAGGCCTATACAACACATTGAACATTGTTCTTGCACGGGCTGCACGTATCGCCGACCTGATCGAATTGAAAGCAGAATATCAGGCCGATATTGCAGGTAATGGCCCCACAGCCTGGACACAACTTTATGGAGAAGCCAGGACCCTTTGGGCTTTGTGTGCCTGGGAATTGGTTCGCCATTTTGGGGATGTTCCTTTTGGATATGAAAATAAAATTGTGAACGAGTATCATTTGAGTTCACGTTTTGAGATAATGGACCAGATCATTGAAGAACTCAAAGCCGTAGAGGGTAAAATGTATGTATTGGGAGAGGGAGGTATCACAGTGGAACGGATCAGTCGCACTTATGCCAATGCACTGATCGGTGAAATTGCACTTCATGCCGGCGGGTGGCAAACCATCCGGAGCGATGTGGCAAACTTATATGGTGATGTAAAGTTTGAATACAAGGGTACCGATGACGGAACATGTGTCTACGCACGACGTATAGACTTTCAGGAATACATCAAAACAGCCGAACAATATCTCAATATCGCTGTCAACACACAAAATGGGACAGCAAAACTGATCACTACTGATGACAGAACGACCAACAATCCTTTTCAGAAGCACTGGCAAGAGATAAATTCCAGACGCGAGAGTCCCGAATCGTTGTTTGAAATTGCCACCATTCCCGGTGTTGGGAACATTGAAGTCCCTTATAGTCAGGGACGGCCCGGCTCCAATAACGCAAACGTAAGATTGTTGAATACATTTGCAGCAATCCGTATCATCCCCACATTCTTTTACAATGCATATGAACCGGGTGACAAACGTCGCGATGTGAGTATGGTGGTTACCGGAAGCAATGCTGCAACCGGCCAGGAGGACCTTGTACCTTTGGGTGTAGGCACTCGTATCGGCGGCGGCGGCCCAAGCATCAACAAATGGGACCAAAACAGAGGTGATGTTCCCGATTATCCCAATGCCACATTTCGTGCATCCGGTATGAACTACACCGTGATGAGAATGGCTGATGCGATGCTGATGCTTGCCGAAGCCAAGGCGATCCTGGGAACGGATAACTCCGGAGCAATAGCACTGGTGAACCAAATTCGACAGAGAGCATTTGGAAATACAAGCAAGAACATTGCAGGACTATCGGGAGAGGCTCTGTTGGATGCCATTTACAGTGAACGAAGATTAGAATTGTTAGGGGAGGGAGATATCCGCTGGGACATGATTCGATCCGGCAAATTTAACGAGAGAGCGATTGCGGTGCGTCAGGAGATGGCAGCCATGTCAGCGGGCCTTGAAGCGGATGGATATTATACTTTTCCCAGTGGAAGAACCATTTCCAACTATATCTGGACAAAATATGTACAGATTGGCGGTAACCCAAAGGCAGTTGTGACGCAGGAAGCCCCGAACGAAACGGATCCTGCTCTCTATCCCGGATGGAGAGGTATTTACAATTGGGGCGCACCAGCCCATACAGCCACCGCAAAAAATCTGGCCATCAAAGGACTATATCACTATATCAATCCGAACGGCGCCGAGGCTGCGGCATTGGAAGCCGATGGGTACAAAAGAGTAAACTGGGGAATCAATATCTGGAACAATGCAAATGCAAAAGCTATGTTCAATGCTGCTATCCTCGATGGAGTAGTAGGTCGTGAAACTCAGGCTCCCCGTTATTTCCATCCGATGCCACTTACGGTAATTGATCAATCGAAAGGCAATGTAACGAATGGATACGGACTACCGAACAATTAATGTCTTCTCTAAGCTTTAGGCAGTATATCACTCAAAAGGTTACTCAGGGAAAACTCCTCGAGTAACCTTTATAAACCAATTCATATGAAACAAAACAGCGATCATTTTTTACACAATGATGAGATTGACTGGCAATTTGCCGGAGAGGGGGTCACAAGACAGATTATGGGTTATGACAACCAAATCATGCTGGTGAAAGTCAAGTTTGAAAAAGGAGCGATTGGTGCAGAACATGCTCATCCCCATACCCAGACAACCTATGTTGCAAGCGGTCTGTTTGAATTTACGATTGATGGCAAAAAGGAAATTGTCAAGAGTGGCGACGGTATATATGTGGCTCCAAACCTATTACATGGCACCGTATGCCTTGAACCAGGGATATTAATTGATGTCTTCAGCCCGATGCGTGAAGATTTTATCACAGAGTGAGATGAAGTCGCATATCCTGCTATGCCTCCTGCTCTCCTTCTGTCACCCGGCAATGACACAGGAACAGAAGCTGACAAAAGATGCCGAACAGATCATGCTGAAAGCAACCCGATACATGGTGGAAAATGTCAGCACCAACGGCGGTTATCTCTGGTATTACCTGCCTGACTTCTCCAGGCAATGGGGGGAGATGGAGGCATACAAGACCATGATATGGTTGCAACACCCGGGCACCATCAGCATGGGGCACCTTTTTATCGATGCCTATCGGGCGACCGGTAATCCCTATTACTACCAGGCAGCGGAGAAAGCAGCCAATGCGCTGATTTGGGGTCAGAGCAATCAGGGAGGTTGGAATTACATGATTGATTTTGCGGGCGACCGATCTCTGAAAAAATGGTACAGCACCATCGGCAAGAATGGCTGGCGTCTGGAGGAGTTTCAACACTATTACGGCAACTCCACTTTCGACGATGATGTGACCTCCGATGCTGCCCGTTTCCTGTTGCGTATCTATCTGGAAAAAATGGACCCGGCTTACAAACCCGTTCTGGATAAGGCGATTGATTTCATCCTGAAAAGCCAGTATCCCAATGGAGGATGGCCGCAGCGTTATCCCCTGAGATATGACTTCAACAAGCAGAATCATCCCGACTACACCTCCTATTACACATTCAACGACGACGTGATCTGGGAAAATGTACATTTTCTGGTGCAATGCTACCTGACCCTTGGAGATGAGCGGTTCCTCGATCCCATCTACCGGGGGATGAACTTCTACCTCATCTCACAGGATGGCTGCGGGGCGTGGGGACAGCAACTGGATCTCAACATGCAGACCGCGGGAGCCCGCACCTATGAGCCGGCCGCATTCATGCCCTCTACCACTTTCACCAATGCGATGCTGCTCCTCAAGTTCTATCAGTACACCGGTGACCGGAAGTTTCTGGCCCGTGTTCCCGATGCCATCAGATGGCTGGAGGAGACACGGCTGCCGGAGCATCAGACAACAGATGACGGGCGTACCCATCCCACCTTTATCGATCCACAGACCAACAAACCGATCTATGTGCACCGCAGGGGATCAAACGTCATCTTTGGAGAATATTACACCAACGACAATGATCAGAACCTCTTGTCGCACTACGGTGGAAAATGTCATATTTCAATCGAACTGCTGAAGAAAGAGTATGAACGCATCTCAAACCTTTCCACGGAGGAGGCAACCAAGGATTCCCCTTTGAGAACCAGTATATTTGAAGGAAACGGCACTCCACAGAGTTATTATGACCTGAACCGGCAACAGCTGATGATGCCGGTGAACGATGAGATGGTCCGGGAAGTCATAGAAGCACTGGATGAACAGCATCGATGGTTGTCCAAACATGCTTTTATCAGCAATCCCTACGTGGGTGATGGCACAAAACAGGAACAGACCGACCGCTATGCCTCAACTCATGTAGGCGATGAAACCGACACCTCTCCTTACCGTGATCCGTCCGATCAGCTCTATATCTCCACAGGAGAGTATATCCGCAACATGAAAATATTGATAAACTTTATCACTGTATCCAAATCGACCGGTGAGCAACCCAAATCGGTTGTCTGGCACTAATATGCATCGATCATGAGTCATTCCCTGAAATTTATATCGGTTTGTCTATTTTCCACTCTCCTCTCATACACCGGACTGAAAGCACAGGTGTCAATACAAAATTCACTGAATCCCGATATCATTTTTGCCGGTGATCACCTCCTCTATAAAGGAGATAAGATTAAACTAGGTTCCAGAGCTTTTTACATTGATGGACAAATAACAGAGAAGGAGGCAGGAAGATATCCTTACGTCTTTCGTTCGGTGAATGAGGCAGCAAAACATCTGACAAACGGGACCGAAGCAGAACCGATGGTACTCTATATTGCCCCATGGGTGTACTGGATCGATGACCCCGACGATCCGGCCATCCGGCTCCCCAAAGAGACAGGAGGCACTCCCTTCGGCCTCGAGATAAAATGCAGCTGGCTGAAATTTCACGGCCTGAGCGACAACCCGCGCGATGTGGTACTGGCCAGCAACCGCGGACAGACAATGGGCGCAAAGGGCAACTTCACCATGCTGCTGATCACCGGCGACGGTACCAGCGCGGAAAATCTCACATTCGGAAACTATTGCAACATCGACCTGGAATATCCGTTGAATCCCGGATTGAACCGCCCGAAGAGAGGTTCCGCCATCGTACAGGCACAGCTGGCATTCACCTATGGGGATAAAATCTTCGCACGGAACACCCATTTTGTCAGCCGCCTCAATTTATGCCCCTTTGTGGGAGGCCAAAGAACCCTGTTCGATCACTGCCATTTTGAATCGACCGACGATGCGCTTGCTTCTACGGCTGTTTACCTCAATTCCTCTTTTGACCTCTACTCTTCCAAGCCTTTCTATCACACCATCGGTACCGGTGCGGTGTTGCTGAATTGCACGATTCGCTCCTTCACCATCGGTGAGCAGTACTGGTCAAAAAGCCGGGGACAGCTGGCTGCCATCGACTGCCGGATGGAGACCTCCACCGCCACCTACTGGGGCTGGCGCGATAAACCCGATCCGGAGGCGCGCTATTATGACTATCACAACAGCATCAACGGCAAACAGGTGGTGATAGGGATGCAGCATCCCCATGCAACGGTTGAGATGAGCGGTAAGAGCCTGTTGGATGCCTATCGCTTCACCTGTAACGGAGAGGTGATTTACAATGTCTACAATTTGCTGAGGGGAGATGACGACTGGGATCCGTTGGGACAAAAAGAGAGGGTACTGGCTGCAGAAAAAATTAACCATAAAAGCTACACAAACCTGCCAACACAATTGGTGGTCTCTCCCTCCCGTGATTCCATCGAAACGGGCAGAGAGACGTTGCTGCTGAAAGCCACTGTGAACAAGTTCGGCAACTATGAACTCGAAAATCAACAGGTCACCTGGTCAATTGCAAAGAAGGACAACTCACTGGCAAGGCTGGAGGCGTTACCCGATGGCAGTTGCAGGGTGATTCCGACCAATACTACCGAGGAAATCCAATCCCTGGTCGTGCGGGCAACCACAACCTCGGGCCTTGAGGGAGCCGCACTGGTCTATCTGTTACCGGAAATGATGGAAGCTCCCCCATTCCGTGCATTGCCCACACTGGAGATAAACGCTGATGGAACCATCAGCGTGGGTTATGCGCTCGATATGCCGTTCACCGACCAGTCGCTGGTCAGCTGGTACAGATGCAGGGATGCCGCCGGGAGTGATCCGGTTGAGGTGGCAGTTTCCCGCATGAATGTGCCCCATCTTCATTATAAATTATCAGCGGGTGACATCGGTTGGCATCTGATGGCAAAGGTGGAACCGAAACATTCGCGTTGTTTACCCGGAAAACCGGAAAGGGCGGTTACCCGGTCACCCATTCAATCATCCCATCTCAAGGGTGACAGTCGGAAGATGAGGGTGAACCTGAAAAACATGTCGACCAGATACCAGCCGGAGGTGAAACAGGGCTTCTTCACCCTCGACTGTTTTGCTCCCGAAGACACCAGGGCGTTCGACATGGTTGCGACCAACGAGGGAGACCCGTGGTATTACGGCAACGGCGTGGAAGGAGCAGCAACGGATACCGGTCTGGTACAGGCCAACAAGGGTGCCAGGCTGCGTTATACACCCGTAGGGGATACGTTTCATGACATGAAGATCAGCTTCACTGCCGTTCCCGCCAAGACAGCAGGCCAGGGATTCAGCAGCGCCCGTCAGCAATACATGGATGTATGCATCAAGTTCGACACAAAGGGTCTGAACGGCTATGCATTGCGACTAATCCGCACCACGAAATATAGCGATGCGATCGATTTTGTGCTGATGCGGTATGAAGGAGGCATCGCGACCCCCATCAGCGATCCTGTGTCCTCCGACTGCTACCGGCCTGACTGCCATATCCTGCTTGAGGTGAAAGGAAACCGCTTCAGGGTACAGGCAGAAAATTCAAAAAACCATCATATCGTTCCCGATCGTCCCGGGGTGGTACAGACTGTCCTGATGGAAGCGGAGATCACTCCCGAACCGTGGGGTGGATTCGGCTTCCAGCATACAGGCACGGTAGGAAGCGGTGCCACGTTGATCAAAGATCTGCAGGTAGAATGGAGATAATGAAACAATCATTATAAATTGAGATTATGAAGAAATATTTGTCGGCAATTATTCTGTGGTTTACTTTTTTAAACCTGTATATCCCATTATTCGCCCAAAATGAGGGTTATTATAAGAACCCGGTGATGGGTGGGGATTATCCCGACCCGTCCATTCTGAGAGATGGGAGCGACTACTACATGACCCACTCCTCATTTGAATATTATCCTGGGCTGATTGTCTGGCATTCAACAGACATGATCAACTGGAAGCCGGTGTCGCAGGCCCTGAAAACCTATATCGGGTCGGTATGGGCGCCCGATCTGGTGAAACAGGGCGACACCTATTACATCTATTTCCCGGCCGGCAGAAGCATATGGGTGGTCACGGCAAAATCGCCAGCAGGCCCCTGGTCCGAGCCCATCAATACCGGCATAAAGGGTTTCATCGACCCGGGTCACCTTGTGGACAGGGAGGGAAACCGCTACCTCTACCTCTCCGGGGGAAGCACTGTAAAGCTGAAAAAGGATGGGCTCTCGGCAGATGGCGAACCGGTTCACAACTACGACGGCTGGCAGTTCCCAAAAGAGTGGAGTACGGAGTGTTTCTGTCTGGAATCACCCAAATCGACCATCAGGAACGGCTATTTCTACCAGACAGTCGCTCAGGGAGGGACAGCAGGACCCGCAACCGCGCACATGGTGGTCTCGGCCCGCTCCAGAACACCTTATGGTCCCTGGGAGAATTCACCCTATAACCCGATCGTACACACCGAAAACCGATCCGAAAGATGGTGGTGCCAGGGACACGGCACGCTGGTGGAAGATATTGCCGGACAATGGTGGATTGTTTATCACGCCTATGAAAAACACTTCCAGACACTGGGTCGCCAAACGCTGATGATGCCGATTGAATGGACCGTCGACAATTGGTTCAGGATTCCGGAAGGCGTGCGCAGCTCCGACAAGATTACTCTCCCGGCAGGTGAAAAGATGAAAAGCTACACCTCCCTGTCCGACGATTTCTCCTCTCCTCTGCTGGGAATGCAATGGCAGTTTTTCAAGAAATATGACCCTGAACGCTACGCCCTCAAAAACGGACAGTTGATCCTGCAGGCAGAGGGCAACTCCTTCGACAACAGTTCGCCGTTGCTGGTGAACGCTGCCGATCGCAGATACCAGTTCCAGGTGGAATACACCATCGAGGGAGATGCCACAGCCGGCTTATGCCTCTTCTACAATGAACAGGGCAACATGCGCATTTCCGTGAATGCGAAAGAATTTACCGTGTTCAACCAGAAAGCCTCCAAGATCAGCAGAAAAAATGAGTTTGGCAACCATGGTTTCCTGCGGATCCTGAACGATGAGAATGAGGTGAGTTTCTATTACAGCCGGGACGGTTCTTCATGGGAAAAGCTGGAACGGACGATCGATGCCACGGGATTCAACCACAATGTATTTGGCGGATTTATGAGCCTGAGAGCCGGTCTCTATGCTTTTGGCGAGGGACGGGTGATCTTTGACAACTTCATCTATCAAAAACTGTAAACGGAAGAGATGCGAAAGGTAAATCAAATAAATAAGTGGTGGCGGCTGAGCCTCTGGCTTCTCCTGCCTCTGGCGCCGGTGACAAGTGATGCGCACTTCAAGACCACACCCAACTCACCGGTACAGGTACATGAGGATGGAACGCTTACCTACAGGAAAGCAGCCAACGGCGACCGTGTCCCCGATTATTCCTATTGCGGTTATCATGCTTCGGAAGCAGCAATTCCCGATGTGAAGGTGAAAGTTCTGGTGCCTCTCATCAAAGGCGATGCGACCACACAGATTCAGCAGGCCATTGACTATGTCTCCTCCCTGGCTCCCGACAAGGATGGCTTCCGTGGGACAATACTGCTGCAAAAGGGGAACTACCGCATTTCGGGGAGCCTGGTGATCCGAACCTCCGGGGTGGTCTTGCGTGGCAGCGGAAGTGATGAGGCAGGAACAGTATTGTATGCCGTGGGTAACGATCGCGAGACATTGATCCGCATCACCGGAGCCGGCAATCGGGTTACCGGACCACCGGTTGAAGTGGATGAAAAATACTTCCCGGTGAACACCACCCAACTCACCTTTGCAAAAGGTCATCCTTTCAGGGTGGGTGATAAGGTGCTGGTCAACCGACCCTCTACTGGGGAGTGGATCAGGATAATCGGGGCCGACAGGATCGGGGCATATGTGGATTACCCCCTTACCGTATGGAAAGAGGGCGACTTTGATCAAAACTGGTACCGTGAGATCGTAGCGGTGACACCTCGATCGGTAACCCTCGATGTGCCCCTGACCAACGCCCTCGATCCCGACTATGGGGGAGGCTACCTGGCCCGGTATGAGTGGCCGGGGCTGATCAGCCGGGTGGGGGTGGAGAACTTACGCTGTATATCGGAGCACGACACGTCGAATCCCAAAGATGAAAACCATCGATGGATGGCCATCACGCTGGAGCATGTACGCGACGCCTGGGTGCGACGTGTCGTGACACAACACTTTGTCAGTTCATCAGTGGCCGTATGGGAAACAGCCAGCAGGATCACGGTGGAGGACTGCAAATCATTGGCTCCGGTGGGAGAGATTGGCAATTACCGGCGATATGCATTTCAAACGCTCGGGCAACAGGTGCTTTTCCAGCGTTGTTATGCAGAATATGCGTGGCACGCCTATTCTGCAGGCTTTACCACCCCGGGGCCAAACGCTTTTGTACAATGCTTCTCCTATATGCCCTACAATTTCAGCGGTGCCGTGGGAGGATGGGCGACCGGTATCCTGTTTGACAAAATGACCGTCGACGGTGGGACGATCAGCTTTGGATACCGTGATGTAGACGGGCAGGGAGGAGGATGGAGCGCTGCCAACTCAATGAGCTGGCAATGCCGCGCTGCACAGATACTACTGGATGCACCCCCCGGAGCACAAAACTGGGCATATGGCAGCTGGGCACAGGGCTACGGAAACGGACACCATGAACTGGAACATACCTTCATCAAACCGGAGAGCTTCTTTTATGCACAACTCAAAGCCCGCAGAGGGAGGAGATCAGTCGAAGAGGACAAAATACGGGTATACAACAGCAGTGAAACAACAGCTCCCTCCTTTGCACAAACGGCTCAATTGAGTGAACTGGCACGGCATCCAGATCTCACAATGTTTGAATGGATCGACCGGATGATTGAACAATACCCTATTCAGGAAGATTATTCAGAGGCGGTGATGCTTTCAGACGTTGCATACATGAAGCCTGCCCTCCCGATCAAAAAAGGAACACCGCTACAGCTTTCAAATGGCCGGCTGCTGCTGGATGACAAAGTAGCTACCGGAAAAAGAACACGTACCTCCCTGTGGAGAGGCTCCACCCGTCCGGGTGATATCGCTGCTGCCGGTCCAAACCTGGTCCGTTTCGTCCCGGGACGCATCGGTCGCGGGCTGACAGATGATCTTGATACGGTTGTGGCTGATATGGTAAAACAAAACATCCGGGTGATGCAGAGTTTTCCGGCGCTCTGGTATGAACGTCGCCGCGATGATCATGCCCGCAGCAGAAGGGCCGATGCCGATGTGTGGGCCCCCTTTTATGAACAGCCCTTTAGCCGGAGCGGACAGGGAGAGGCGTATGACCGACTGAGTAAATATGACCTGACCCGGTGGAACGACTGGTACTGGCGCCGGTTGCGCCGGTTTGCCGACCTGGCAGATCAACAGGGACGCATCTACATTGAGGAACATTACCTGCAACACAACATCATTGAGGAAGGGGCACACTGGACCGATTACCCGTGGCGCACTGCCAACAACATCAACGGTCTCGATTTTCCGGAGCATCCTGCCTATGCGGGTGACAAACGAATATTCATGGCTGAACAGTTTTACGATACCACCCGTGTCAAACTCAACAGCATCCAAAAGGCATACATCCGCAAAAGCCTGGACAACTTCAAGGGGAACAGCAATATCCTGCATCATCTGGGAGTGGAGTATACCGGTCCACTGCATTTCGCACAGTTTTGGCTCGATGTGATTGCCGAATGGGAGAAGGAAAACCGGCAGGAGGTGCTGGTCATGCTCCCCGGCACCAAAGATGTACAGGATGCCATTCTGAATGACCCGGTCAGATCAAGAATAGTGGATGTCATTGATGTGATCCAGTGGCAATACCGGGATGATGGCACCCTCTATGCACCTCCCGGAGGAGTGAGTCTCGCACCTCGCCAATATGTCCGCATCATGGAAAAAGGAAACACTTCGTTCGGTCAGATTCACCGCGCGGTCAGTGAACTGCATGCCCGGTATCCTGAAAAGGCAGTTATCTATTCCGCTGACCGGAACGTCCGATATGCAGAATGGGCTGTCTTTATGGGGGGAGGATCCCTGGCTGCCATCCCCCGGGTTGCCGATCCCGATTTCCTCCGCGCAGCAGCAAGGATGAAACCATCGGTACAAATAGTGGATGGTATGCCTCAATATCTTCTCGGCAGGAAAGGCAACGGCTACATCGTTTTTAGCAACAGGCCCTCTTTCAGCATCGACCTGGGAAAGGACTCCCATCCTTACAAGTTGGTATGGATCCATCCGGAAAGCGGAGAAACAATCCATACGGGAGAGTTAGTGGAAGGAGGTGGCAAAATTGAAGTAAGAGCCCCGTTTGAAAATGAAGCCGTGGCATGGCTCTGCCTACAAAACCAAAATGCATGTCAGGAATGAAATTATCAATTCAAATAACAGAATCAAAATGAAAACAAAAGCGATTGCCCTACTCCTGCTGTTCATGACAGGAACGATGTCATCGGCTCAAAATAACCGGCAAAACAGGCAGGATGATTACCTGGAACGAAGATGGTCGCAGGTGGCCACACAGATGGAACCGGAATGGTATGGATCTGATGATGCCAGGAGAGTCGCCGAAACGGTGTTATCCTTTCAAAAAGAAATTGGCGGATGGGAGAAGAACCAACCCTATCACCAGCTGGAGGCCGATTCGTTGAAGTCAGCTCTGCTGCAGAAAACAACAAGGAAAAGTGCCACGATTGACAACGGCTCAACCATCACCGAGCTGCGATTTCTGGCGAACATGCATGCACAGACAAAAGACGGACGTTATCGGAAAGCGTTTGAGAAAGGAGTGCAGTTTATACTCGCCGCTCAATACCGAAATGGCGGCTGGCCACAATACTACCCGGTAAGAAGCACCCGTGATGAGATCTCAACCGACAAGACCATGCCCTACTCGATGCATATCACCTACAACGACAATGCGATGGTCAATGTGATGCGTTTTTTAAGGGATATCTATTCCGACAACGAGGCGTTTCGATCACTAGACATCAATCAATCAACGAGGAAGAAGGCAAGGAAAGCATTTGAAAAAGGGATTGACTGCATTCTCAACACCCAGATAAGAATCGACAATCAACCCACCGTCTGGTGTGCCCAGCATGATGAGAAGACACTGGCTCCCGCCAATGCCAGGGCTTATGAACTGGTATCCTTCAGTGGCTCAGAATCGGCCGGTATCACACTGTTGCTGATGGAAATCGACAATCCCTCAAAAAGAGTCATCGAGGCTGTCAACGGTGCGGTGAAGTGGTTTGATACCAACAAAATTGAAGGTATCAGGCTGGAAAGGATCATAAACGAAGAGGGGCAAAAAGACTTGGTGGTGGTGAAAGATCAAAATGCTCCTCCCATCTGGGGACGTTTTAATGATCTGGAAACAGGCAAACCATTTTTTTGCAGTCGCGACGGAATCAAACGGGAGACAATGGCCGAGATAAGTCATGAACGCAGAAACGGATACGGTTGGTATACCTACGCGCCGGCGGAGGTGTTGAAACAATATCCGGCATGGCAAAAAACAATCATCAGCCAACAAAGATAAACCTATACCCACAAACAAAGAGATAAGTAAAAATCAGAATAAAAAGGCCCTTACCCTGTAGACTATTCTCAGTTTCGTGATGATCGCGCTGTCCACACGGGGATGGTGTGTACTCGATTTGTCAATTTGACACCTATTAAAAACCAATTTGTACCCCATCTATAATGTGAAATTAGCTAAAATTGCGTATAAAACGCATTGTATTAACCCAGTAAAACAATTGATTAACAGGGATCTAAAAACTTATCCGATAGAGGATCACAATGAAAAAGCGGAATTAAAAATTTAATAAATTTAATTCATCAGCTCCATTTCGGATTTTTAATGAGACAACAATACAATACTATTACCTATGAAACGAGCATGATCACGGTTCCCACACAAGAACGTTTTCGATAAGCAAATACATAGTCAAAACAAGTTTTTACTATGACGAACGCAGCAATAGTCTAAAGTTATTAAAAATCATTGGTTTGAATCATATGAAACAGCATCTATTCTTATTGAAAAGCACTTGGGCACTTTTCCTTCTTACAGGTCTGATCCTGGTCTCATGTTCCGAGCATGATGACGCGAAAGGTGGTGAGGTGCGCTATGAAGTAACTTTTATCTCGGGATTGGACAGACCCACTACCCGAATCAGCTTGGATGGCAGCCAGTGGATTGCAGGCGATGCCGTGGGGATCTATATGCTGTCCACAGGAACAGTCTCGGTAGTAAACTACACAAATGTGCCCTACAAAGCCGAATCATCGGCAACAGTTACCGCCTTCAAAGCAGACATCGAGCCCATCTACTATCCCGAAAATGGCTCAGCGGTAGACTTTATGGCCTATTACCCCTATTTGGCAACGATTGAGAATTTCCTCTACCCCATCAACCTGACCGATCAATCAGCAGGTATCACGACCCATGATTTGATGCGTGCCAAAATGGATAACGGAGGCAATGGATATACCACAGGACCGGTTTCCTTTACTTTCGAACATCAGCTGGCAAAGGTTTCCCTCAAATTTGCAGATCACAGCGGCAATGCCATAACACCTTCCGCCGTGACGATCAAGGGCATGAACACTGTGTCAAACTACAACCTGAGCACCGGTGTATTGGAAGAAGAGGCTGCTGCCACAGATATTACACCCTACCTGAGCCACAATACCTGCAGCGCTATTCTGCTGCCGTTTTCGGTAAATGCGGGTCACGAGATTGTCGCCACAGTAAACGGGAAAAGTTATACCTGGCAGATAAACGACCATTATCCGGACATGCAGGTAAAAGCGGGTTACGTCTACCTATTCAATGTTACCGTAAATGCATACACCGAAGAGATGGCCGGCATACTGGCAGATGCCGACAACAATTCGGTCGCGCCGTGGGGGCCTGACATAGATGATAACGGAGAGGAAGATCCCTTTACCGACCTCGATCTTGGGCTCCCTACGACAGAAAATGACGACTTGGTTCGTGCATTTCCCGGTGCCGAAGGCGGCGGAATGTACACCACCGGTGGACGGGGCGGTAAAGTGATCAAAGTGACCAATCTCAACGACTCAGGTCCGGGCAGCTTACGCAGCGCACTCTCCGAAAGCGGCACACGCACCATTGTATTCGATGTCAGCGGTATTATTGAGCTCAAGAGCCGGTTAAACATCAATATCGGTGACGTAACCATAGCAGGACAGACCGCACCAGGTGACGGCATCTGCCTGAAGAACTACTCGGCCGTCGTAAACGGCAGCAATGTGATCATACGCTTCATTCGTTTCCGTATGGGCGATGAAGCCAACTTTGAAGACGACGCCCTATGGGGACGTTTTACCAAAAATGTCATCATAGACCACTGTTCAATGAGTTGGAGTACCGACGAATGCTCTTCGTTCTATGCGAATGAAAATTTCACGATGCAATGGTGTATCCTTTCGGAAAGCCTGAGGAATTCCATTCACGGTAAAGGTTCACACGGATACGGTTCCATAGCCGGAGGCGTAAACGCTTCGTATCACCACAACCTTTTGGCGCATCACGACAGCCGTAATCCTCGCTTCGACAGCGGTGAGGTATATGGCACCACCGATCAGCCGCTCACCAATGACAAGCGTGCGGTTGACTTCCGTAACTGCGTGGTCTACAATTACTCCAACTACCCAGCCTACGGCGGTGACGGTCAAAAAATAAACTTCGTAGGCAACTATTACAAATGGGGACCCGCTTCGACCGATGGCCCCGATGCCAATACAAACGGAAAGAAACGCGGATACTTCTATCTCGTAGGGGGTATAAATCAGGGGATTGACTGGGGTTGCCCACATATATACATGGGAGACAACACCAATTATCTGCATACCGATGGCACGTTCGACCATGTGAACAGCGACAACTGGGCGGGCATCCAGTACGATTCCAATCCCGGAAGCACAACCGTAACCAAGCTGACAACCCCTGTTGCCATTGCGCCAAGCGGTATCCCCGCACGGGTTACCACCCACACCGCAGCCATCGGGTTTGAAAAGGTATTGACCCACGCCGGTGCCAGCCTGAAACGAGACGCGGTAGATAAACGCGCGGTAAACGACACCCGCAATGGCATCGCAACTTGCATGGTTGGCGGCAACGGCAGCCTCAACGGGCTGATCGATACGCAATCGGCCGTAGGCGGATGGCCCACCTATAAATCGGAAAAGCCAAGAAAAGATTCCGACGGTGATGGGATACCCGACGCATGGGAAGATGCTTTCGGTTTGGATAAGAACTCGGCCGCCGACGGAAATAGCAAAACCCTCGATCCTCGGGGTCGCTATACCAACCTCGAAATGTATCTCCACTACCTGGTAAAGCATATCGTAAACGATCAGAATGCCGAAGGCTCCTATACCTCGTTCTAATTAAAAAAACAGCAACCGAAACAATAAGCTATTGCACTATGTATTTACGATACGAACATCTCATCGGTTTCCTCCTCACAATTGCACTGACAACGGCATGTAGCGTACATGAAGAGGAAACGACCGCTCAGGACGAAGTGACCTTCGCCGCAGGAGTAATAGGCAAGTACGCTACCCGTTTAAGCCAGGACGGCAGCCAGTGGACCGAAGGCGACCCAATTGGGATTTATAGCTTCGCCACGGGAACTACCTCCACTGCGCACTTCTCGAATATAACCTATACAGCGGGCGCCACGGCTGCCGCCACAGTATTCAATGCGGTGAACGAAGCCATCACCTATCCAAAAGATGGATCGGCGGTAGATTTTACGGCCTATTATCCCTATCAACCCACAATGAGTGATGATCTGTACCCTATAAATCTGTCGGATCAGGCGGCCAGCCTCGTGGCACACGACCTGCTGTATGCCACGAGCAACAATGGCGGCAGTGGATACACTGCGGGAACCATCTCACTGGAATTCACCCACCAGCTCACCAAAATCATCATCAACCTGGTAGACAATGAAACCGGGGCGCCACTTACGCCCGATGCCGAAGGCACGCTGATTGGAGGAATGAACACCTCCGCCAATTTCGATCTCAAATCAGGAATATTGAGCGGAGCGGCTACCCCCGCCGACATCGTTCCCCACGTGAATGGAAGCGGCATCGAAGCCATCCTTCTGCCGTTCACGGTGGCTGCAGATCACAAAGTAACCATCATGGCAGACGGCAATCAATTCTTATGGCCCCTGAACGATAAGTTTGGAGGTTTAGAGATGCGAGCCGGCTACTCCTACACGTTCAAGGTTACCGTCAATACCTCCGAAGTCCTGGATGTGGAGCTGGTACAATTCGATGGCAGCTCCATCACGCCCTGGGCAGATGGCGGTAGCGATGCTCAAGCGCCACAAGAGCCCTCAGAACCCGGGAACCCGGAAGAAGTAGAAGAGTTTGACATCCCTTCCGACTACACCGTCATCTCACTTACTCCCGGCGACAATGACAACATTCGCACAGCCATTGAAGGTGCAACGGCAGCCAAGGTGGCAATTAAATTGGCTGCCGGAAATTACACCGAAGCGAATACCATCAAAGTGCCCGCCGCGGTTAAATCGTTGTTGATTATTGGAGAAGTGGGTGCTACAAAGCCCATCATCACTACCACCGACTTTATTACATTCCCAAATGGCGATATCGACTTGCTACACATCTACAATGTAGAGCTTGCGGGTACCGATGTGACGAAGGGTTACTTCTCCAATCATAACAACAGCACCAACATAGGCGCCATTGGACGACTGACGTTTGAACACTGTATTGTTCACGATTTCCGCGGCATCATACGTGTACGCACGGCAATAGAGATTGGCACGTTTCAGATACTGAACAGTATTTTCCACCGCGTGCAAGGGTATAACGTGCTGCACCTCGAGAACGAGAATGCTTCGACACCTGTCATTGAATTATCCAAATCCACTTTCTACCACTTGAGTGGAAGATGTATCCATCTGAATAAACAGACCAAGACATCGGATGTAACAATCGACCAATGTACTTTCCACCAGGGACCTTATTATGCCATTGTGCAGTTCAGCACTTCCGGCGGTACGCTCCACTTCACGAAGAACCTTATCGGAGCGGCTTTCGACATTTCGGATACTTCGGTAGCCAGTCACTCGGATGCGAGGGGAATATCAGTTATCTCGAACGGCACACTGGCGACGAGTGAAGGGAACTTCTACGCTTCCAATACCGTTTGGTATGGTACCGAGGTAGGCTCGGATTGTGGATTCAGCACCGCCGAATTGTTTGCCAACCCTGCCGGATTAGACTTTACGCAATCCAAAGTAAACGCGGGCGATCCTCGTTGGTACTAATCACCCCAAGATAGGTAATCATTGTGATGCTAATGAATAAATGAAGAAACTTATGAAATACTATCAGATATATTTTTTCACCTTACTGGCTCTGCTATTTACGGCCTGTAGTGGCGATGATGAAAAAACAATCGAATCAGACCCCATCACGTTTGTCTCGCAAGTAGGTTCATTCTCGGGCAGCAGTGACACAGGAGAATGGCAATCAGGCGACCAGATTGGCGCCTTCATGTTCGAGCTGGGAGCAACTACCCCCCTAGACAATAGCTCGAATGTAATTTATGCGGCAGGTTCCACAGGGACAACCGCTGCCTTTTCTTCCGTCACACCGTTGAGATATCCTGCCGACGGCACAATGGTTTCATTCACAAACTACTATCCCTACTCTCCTGTGGCAGCCGACCTATTGTACCCCATTTCCTTGGCCTGCCAAAGAGATGGAACAAGAAAGCACGATCTGATGGTAGCCCGCTCTGCACAACATCACTCCATACATACGTCACCCAACGTATCGATGACATTCCAGCATCAACTAAGCAAGGTCGCTTTCAGGTTTGTTGATAAGAACGGCATGGCACTCTCACCTTCCATGTTGACAATCGAGGGGATGTATACTACGGCCAACTTCAATATCGCCACGACAACGATCCAGAATGCTTCAAACGCAACAACCATTACCGCACACAAGCCGGCCAATGGAGATTACGAAGCCATCCTCCTGCCCGTTGCCCTGGATGCCGACACGCATTGGGTGGACTACACCATGGACGGCAACAGTTTTAAATGGAATATGACACACGTACAAGGCGGTTTGAAGGCTCTTCAGCCGGGATACAAATATACCTTTACGCTCAATCAGGATGACCTCACAACTCCTGCAGTGGTAGAGATCGAAAATGGCTCGATTACCCCGTGGGACAATCAAAACTACGAAGACGGCGGCAATGCCGACTTGATGACAAACTATACGGTATTCCCGGTCAATGCCGCAACGGACGTATTTAAAGACACCTACCTGAAGCTGGCCTTCAACAGCGGCTCACCAACGATAGGCACAGCCGGAAGCATTCGGGTATACAGAGCCGACGACAACACGTTGGTAGACGAAATAAATATGAGTGACCAACAGCCTCGTTTTTCCAGCAACGGGACACTTAATTCGAAAATGGACATTCTGGGTAAAGTAGGCAATAACGGTGGCCGGCACCGTGTGGTAAACTACAACCCTGTTACCATTGAAGGCAACACTGCGGTCATCAAACTACATTACGACTGCCTGGATTACAACACGAAGTACTATGTGGTGATTGATAAAGGGGTAATCGGCCACGCCGACTTCAGAGGTATCTCTGGTTCGTCGAAGTGGACTTTTACCACCAAAACCGAACCGGCTGTGCCTGACGACAACGCCCATACTGTCACGGTAGGAGGAGATACCTCAAAAGCCGACTTCCGCACCATTCAGGCCGCTATCGACTTCCTTGCCTCGAAGATATCCAATACCGATCAGAAAACGGTATATGTACAGAATGGCACGTACGAAGAACTACTCTTTATGCGTAATGTAAACCTGTTGACGATTAGGGGCGAAAGCAGGGAAGGAGTAATCATACGCTACACCAACTACGACGGCTTCAACGGCGGAACGGGCGGTTCCGGGACAATCACCGACCGGACAATGGGTGCAACCGTCAGTGCAGGCGGCGGCAGAGCCGTACTTTTGCTTGAGCGTGTAGATAAATTCCGTTTAGAAAATCTGACCATGGAGAACACTCATGTAAAAAGCAACTCGGGCGACCAGGCAGAAGTCATCTACGCCAACAATGACACCCAACAGGGGATCATGATCATCAATTGCAATTTGTTGAGTTTCCAGGATACGCTGAACTTAAAAGGATTCAGCTGGTTTTATAACAGTCTGATCGCGGGTGATGTAGACTTTATCTGGGGTTCACCGATAGCGGCATTGTTCGAAAAATGCGAGATCCGTTCACGCGGCAACGGATATGTGTTGCAAGCCCGAGTGGCCAAAGACAACAAAGGCTTTGTTTTCCTCAACTGCGATCTGACCGCCACGAGCACGGAAACACAGACATACCTGTGCCGGACAACAGGCAATGCTTCCTATTTCGACAACATCACTTTTGCCAACTGCAAAATGGCCGATAACTACGGCACGTATGGCTGGGGCTATAGCGGCGGCGGAAGTGGTACTGCTCCCAACCCGGCACCCGGAACGCTGGCAAACGGTTACAAAATCTATCATTGTACCAATCCGGATGGCGGCACGATCGCAATCAATAACGCCCATCTTGCTTATACACTGACAGAGGACGAATTCCGGGAAGGATTCAGCACACCGGCAGTTGTGCTTGCGGGTTACACGGATATGAGCTGGTTTCAGTGATTCCCCGCTCATGGAGGGACGACATCAAAATGTAAATAAATTTTGATGTCGTCAATATATGAGTACGTTGAGTTCTTTGATTCTTTTTACATGCTCCTCCGTGATATGGCTATCTGTAATAATGGCATCTGCAAGCGAAATAAAACCTAGCTTGGCGAAGGCGCTGATTCCTATTTTGGAAGAATCGGCGACCAAAAAAACCTTGTCGGCAGATTTTATCATGGCCGTTTTGACCACCAGGTCGCTCAGACTCGGGTAGGTTAACCCCATATCCGAAGAGATCCCAGCTGTTGCCAAGAACAATTTATTTACCCGGATGTCTTTAAAGGAATCGGCCGCCATCTTACCGGTTAGAGATAATGTGGGAGCTTTAAATTCGCCGCCGGTTACAACCAGGTTGATCGCAGTGTTTTCTCCCAATATAAATGCAATATTCAAAGCATTTGTAATCACGGTGAGATCATGAAAATGAACAAGTAATTTCGCAATTTCGGTAGTCGTTGAGCCGGAGTCCAGAATGATGCTATCCCCTTCATTGATGAATGTGACGGCTTTTTTTGCGATTTCTTTTTTCTTTTCCATATTCATCTGGTTGAAAACCTGGCCGGATTTAACAACCGTACCGATATCGCTTAAGAAGGCTCCACCGTGCTCCCGCTGCACATAACCCATATTCTCCAACGTTTCCAGATCCTGACGAATGGTTACCTCCGTAACTTTAAATAAACGACTTAAATCATGAACTTTTGCGTGACCATCTTCGCGAATAAGTTCCAGAATTTTCAATCTTCTTCTGTTCAACGTCATATCTATTATCTTTATCAGAATGAATAGAACAACTCACAAATACAGGGTCACCCTCAACAAAACAGATAAGTCTGCGGCGCACCTCACCCTCCCCGCCGACGCTGGGACAGGTATCGAGATCCATCTCATCTGCGAGGTGACCGACGGCGGCTCGCCCGCGTTGACCCGTTACCAGCGATTTATCATCACCGTAGAGACAAATTTGAAAGGTTATTTGAAATGAAGAATCACAAACTAGGCTGTCAACAATTTTTCACCCCTTAAAAACCAAAATGACACCGACAGCATATATTAAAATGTATTAATATTGCAAAACAGATCAATACCTAAATAGTGATGAAAAAGTTCTACTTATCTATGTGTATGTTTTGGGGAGTTGTCTCATTTTTATTGTCACAAAACTACCCGCAGCAAAGTGACCTGTTGTGGGTCACCACCCCCGACAGGAACAACTGGCTCTATGAGCTCGATCAGGAGGCAACTGTTTCGATAGCTCTCTACCGCTACGGATCTTTAATGAATGATGTGGAGATTAACTACTCAATCGGCCCCGAACTAATGCCATCAGAAAGAGAAGGGAGTGTAACGTTGAAAAACGGAAAAGGGGCTGTCTCGCTGGGCACGATGACTCATCCAGGGTTCAAAGATTGCAAGCTGGCGGTGACAATCGACGGTAGAGAATACAGACACCACATCAAAGTGGGGTTCGAACCTGAAAAATTGAGGCCATATACCAGCTACCCGGACGACTTTGTTCCGTTTTGGCAGAATGCCTTACAGGAAGCTGCTCAATGTCCGATGGATATTGAAAAAAAATTTGTTCCCGAATACTCGAGCAACAGTGTAGATTGTTACCTGATTAAATTGCAGGCATACAAGAAAGGACAATACGTCTATGGTTACCTGACTCTACCGAAAAAAGAGGGAAAATATCCCGTTGTCTTTTCACCCCCGGGTGCAGGAATCAAACCGATGAACCCGATGAAAGATATCTTTTACGCCGAAAATGGATTTATCCGGTTCGATATGGAGATACACGGCATACGTCCCGACCTTGACCAGGAGACCTATACCGAAATCAGCCGTGCCTTTGGCTCCAGAAATAACAGTTATCTGGTGAACGGTCTGGGGCACCGGGACACATATTACATGAAAAAAGTATATCTATCCTGCGTGAGAGCAGTCGACTATTTGACCACATTGCCGGAATGGGATGGGAAAAACATAATCGCCCAAGGAGGGAGTCAGGGAGGTGCGCTGGCACTGGTTACCACCGCACTTAACCCAAAGATCACAGCTTGTGCTGCAAATCACCCCGCACTGAGCGATATGGCCGGGTACAAAGCGGGACGCGCTGGAGGTTATCCGCATCTATTCACTAAGTTTGAGGAGATGGACAGACCGGAAATACTGAAAACACTGGAATATTACGATGTGGTCAATTTCGCCAGACAAATCAAGGTGCCTGTATGGATGACATGGGGTTTCAATGACGATGTATGCCCGCCTACCACTAGCTATATCGTATACAATCTGCTTGATACGGAAAAAGAGGCGCTGATCACCCCCATCAACGAACATTGGATTTCATTTGATACCCGCTTTGCTATTATGAAATGGATAACTGCCCATCTTCGATAATCATCGTAGAAAATAAACAAAGTCAATTCGTCATCCAAAAAAAACAAATATTCCACCCTCAATATGCAGGAAACAACTAAAATTGCAATATGTAATTTTAACTATATACATGTTTAAAATATATAATTTTATCTCTGTTGCAACATCCAGTATCCAGTAGATACGCATGTCGAACTTAAGAAAACGTTTGCTTACTCTAATTTGAGTCGTAATAATTATAAAAACCAAAGACAATCGAACTCATCAAAGCTCGACCAAATAAAGTATTTATAAATAATTACCAAATTTTAAAAAACACGAATCATATGAACAATTCAACATGGAAACCGCGGCTACTCATTAGTCTGTTATTTTTCCTCACACTCTTGCCCCTCACTGCTCAGGAGAGAACAATCAGGGGTGTCGTGAAAGACACCGGGGGTGAACCCGTCATCGGAGCCAATGTGATGGTGAAAGGACACAACATTGGTGCTGCTACTGATATCGACGGTAACTACACACTGGCTGCACCTTCATCGGCAACCACGCTGACAGTTTCTTACATCGGTATGCAAAACGTAGAAGTTCCCATCACCGGAAATGTGGTGAACATTACGATGGAGGAAGATGTGTCAAGCCTGGAAGAAGTGATCGTGGTCGGTTACGGAAGCAGGGTCAGAAAGGATCTGACCGGATCAGTGGGCTCTGTGTCAGGGACAAAGATCGCAGCTGTTCCCGTTACCTCGGCTGCTGTTGCCTTGCAGGGTAAAATTTCCGGCGTGCAGGTTACTACTGTCGACGGTGCTCCTGGTGCCGACATCAACATCCGTGTACGCGGGGGTACGTCCGTAACGCAAAGCAATGCGCCACTCTATATCGTGGACGGTTTTCAGGTAGAACACATCAACGACATCCCTCCGACGGATATTGCCTCTATCGACGTCTTGAAAGATGCCTCCATCACCGCCATTTATGGTGCAAAAGGAGGTAACGGAGTGGTGGTTGTCACAACCAAATCGGCCAAAGCGGGGAAGATGCAGGTCAACCTGAACTCCCATCTCTCCACCAGCCATCTTTCCAAAAAACTGAATCTGATGGATGCCAAAGAGTTTGCCCGCTACCAGTATGAATGGTCTGCCAGCAACGGCAGTCGGTCCAGCAACGCAAAATTCTTCCGGGCCAACTTCGGCAACCCGAATGACCTCGACCTATATGCTACTTTGCCTACCCACGACTGGCAGGACGAAGTGATGGGTGAAAATCCGATTAACTACTCCACCAACGTTGCGATTGGTGGAGGAAGTGAAAGCATACGCTTCAACCTCTCACTCACACAGAGTGAAGACAAAGGGATCATCCTGGGATCGGGCGTGCGGCGTACCAACCTAAACCTCAAGACCGCCATCGACATCTCTGATAGACTGACTTTACAGATCAATCCAAAATTTACGTTCCGGCGCGATGAAGGAGCTGGTGGTGACAACATCGGTACCGGCGGCATCATCGATGTACTGCGTTATCGTCCCACCAACGGCCTACGTGAATATGGATACGTGGACCCTGCATATGCGGATCCCGATGAAGAGGAACTTTTCACCTATACCAACCCGAAGAGTGACATCAAGATCAACCAACAAAGACGATATACGTACAATTACTCCAACGCCTTCGCATTGGACTGGAAGCCGATCGATGGTTTGGTACTTCGTACAGAAGCAACGATTGGATTGGACTGGAGAGACCAGTATCGCTTCTGGGGGGCATTGACCAGTACAGGGCAGAGCAACAACTCTCAACCGGTATCAAGAATTGACAAGCGTCAATCACTCCGGTATATCTGGACCAATACCGCCAACTACGGTTTCACGGTGAAAGATGATCACAATATCAGCCTCCTTCTGGGGCAGGAAATCTTCCATGACCAATCGAAAATCAACTTCCAGCAGAATCGGTACTTCCCCCGTGCATTTGAAGCCCGACAAGCCTGGGACAACATGGGATTTGGTACTCCACAGGATTCCTATACCGCTACTTCAACGCCTGACCGTACCGCATCTTTCTTCGGACAGGCCAACTACAACTACCTGCACAAGTATCTACTCTCTCTCACCATGCGTGCTGACGGGTCCTCCAAATTTGCTCCCGGCAACCAGTGGGGATACTTCCCTTCTATTGCGGGTGCATGGGTGCTCTCGGAAGAAGGGTTTCTGAATGACACGGAATGGATCAACCAATTGAAACTACGTGCCGCTATCGGTATGTCGGGTAACAACAATATCGACAACGACATGTGGCGTTATCTCTATTCCATCAACTCAACCGGAGGACCAGGCTTTGGAGAAGCCACCCAGTTCGGTGAACAATGGTACGGCAACCAGGGAGGCACAACCTTTGCCAACAAGGACATCAAATGGGAAACCACCCTGACACGCAACCTTGCCGCCGACATCACTCTTTTCGATTCCCGTCTCACCATCACACCGGAAGTGTACTGGAACACCACCAAAGACCTGCTTTATCGTTCCGACATTCCCTCAGCAACCGGTTACGTAAGCCAGATGCAGAATATCGGCCAGGTAACCAGCAGGGGGTTCGAACTGACGGTTACTGGTGATATCCTCCGCGGAAGTGATTATGTGCTTACCGCCAACTTTACCATGGGATTGAACAAGAAAAAAATTGACAAACTGAATGGCACCGACGACGTCATCTGGGATCAGAACAACCGATGGAAATCGAGCTACAACGACTACTGCCTGAGGGTGGGAGATGAAGTCGGCCTGATTTACGGTTTCGTGTACGACGGCTTGTACACGATGGATGAGTTCTATTTCGACCCGACACAAAACCTCCAGGCACTTCCTTGGGGTTCCACGGCCGCCGAAAACGGCACGTCTAAAAATGCTCCTTCAGTCGATGAAACCGGAGCAGAACGACCCAAAACAATTATTAATCAGGTTTCGGGCAACTCCAACTCCGGCATTGCTACACTACCCGGTAAAATTAAATTCAAAGACCTTGACGGGGATGGTTATATCACCGAAAATGACCGTACCGTGATCGGTAACACCAACCCGAAGGTACAGGGAGGTTTCGGACTCAGCGGACAATGGAAGGCCTTCGATTTCACGATGAACTTCAACTACATGCTCGACTTTGACGTGAACAATGCAACGGCCTACACCCTTGCCTCATCAGAAGGGAACAACAGAAAGTTCTACAATTCGCTTTCTGAATTTGCTAAAAAAGGATGGCGCTACACCCGCGACATCGATGGGGAAACGATGTACAAAGCATACTTCATTGACGGATCTGTCGATATGTACCGCGAACTGAATCAGGGCCGCACACTTTGGAGTCCGACCGACGTGACCACAAAAGTGACACAGTCATACTTCATTGAAGATGGTTCTTTCCTGCGCTGCCAGGACCTGACGGTGGGTTACACTCTGCCACAGCACCTTACAGGCAAAGCCGGCATCAACAAGGCCCGCTTCTTCGTGTCAGCCTCGAACCTGTTCATCATCACCGGATATTCAGGTTACGACCCGGAGGTCGATATTCAGACCGGCTTGACGCCCGGTATGGACTACAATCGCTATCCGCGCAGCCGTAGCTTCGTATTTGGCACAAACATCACCTTCTAAAATTGAAAAATCATGAAACTGAAGAATATTATTTTAAGCGCCTTGATGGTAATGACACTGTTATCCTGTAATGATTATCTCAATGTAGATTCTCCATCAAGCTATAGCGAAGAATTTGTATACAGCCAGAAATCGGAAGTCAGCCGTGCATTGAACGGTGTGTATGCTTCCATCCTGGCGAACGACCTTTATGGCAATGCCTATCAGCGCACTTTTGTGCTAAACAGTGATGTGGACATGCAAACGTTTACCAGCAACGTGCCCACACATAACAGCTATGCACGATTTGACTCCGATGACGAAGGTAGTGAAACCAATAAATACTGGCAGGCTTCTTACAACGCCATTGAATATGCCAATCGTTTTATATACGGTGTTGAAAACAGCGAGTTGTATGATCTGAATGATGCCGAACTGATGCAGTGGTTGGGAGAAGCCAAATGCCTTCGTGCCATGGTTTATCACGACCTTGTGGTGATGTTCGGAGATATCCCCTTCACCTTCCAGTCGGCTGCACAGCTGGGTGACGGTTTTGTAATACCTGTGACCGAACGTGAAGAGATCCAGAAGAAGCTGATTGAAGACCTACAAAGTATCGCCGAGAAGATGAGCTCATCTTCATCCACTACGGTAGAGCGTGCTTCCAAAGAATTTGCCTGGTCCTTAATAGCCCGTATCGCATTGACTGCCGGTGGATACTCACTGCACCCCGACAAGAACAATCTCAACAGTTACGGTGTGATGAGCCGCCCAGATGATTATGAGAATTATTATCGTATTGTGAAGAATTATACCGACAAGGTAATTCAATCCAATGCACACTCATTAGGCAACTCCTATCAGGATGTGTTCGTGAAAGAGAGCAATTTTGAACTGATCAGCAACGGCGATCCCATTTTTGAGATCCCTTTTGCAAAAGAATCGACGGGCAACACCGGCTACATTCAGGGGCCTTCATCGACTGCTAATGAAGGCATTACATTAGGAAAAAACACTTGGGGCGCTTCCAGTGGAAACGGAAGGTTAAGTGCTTTCTACCGTTATTCATTCGATGAAAAAGACAAACGGCGCGATTTTATTAACGGTCTTTGGTACTACGGCAATGGAGCGAACAATCTGACACAAGACTCCTGTCAGATTCGTGCGGACTACACCATCCACAACAACAAATGGTCGAAGCTTTGGGCCAACTCAGGACAGTTCACAAACATCAGCTCTGGATCTACCGGCATCAACTATCCCTACATGCGTTATGCAGACGTATTGCTGATGAACGCCGAAGCGATCAATGAACTGGAGGGACCGGTAGCAACGGCACAAGAGTCCCTCCGTAAGGTACGCGCGCGTTCCTTTGAGGACCAGGGTACGGTGGCAGCCTACATTACCAACGCCGCCGCCAGCAAGGAGTCCTTCCTGAAAGCAGTGCTGGATGAACGAAAATGGGAATTTGCCGGTGAGAACATGCGCTGGCGTGACCTGGTTCGCAACAACCTCTACGGACAGGAAGTGGTGTTCAGCTTCCTTCGCTATATCTCCACAGCCATGTCGAATATGGGAGCGACTTCCGGCTTTGAGGATGACATTGCCGAGCACGATGGAAGCTACTACCTGGAAGAACTCCCCGAACAGATGTATTATCATGTGCTTCCGCAAAATGCCCAATGGAAGGTGGATGCCAGCCAGGTGTACGGGTATCCCTATCCGAACAAAACACTGGACATCCTCTACATCTACAATCCTTACAAACGTACAAGCATGCCTCCCACAGCCGCTACTGCCATTGAGGGAAAAACCTGGCAAACCGGCAATTTCTATCAGTGGGCTACTGCCGATTCAGAACCTAGCAACCAGTGTAAATATTCCTTCTACGGCTACATTCGTCATACCGACCAGGGAAACATTGTATTGGTAAAAGATGGCATTGAAACTCCATTGAATGGGAACACGGTTCCCTCGGTGAGTGAATTGCCGCCTGTTCGCTATATCCTGCCGTATCCCAATGCAGCTATCCAGCGATCTGCAGGTGTTTACAAGAACTATTATGGTTACAACTAACATTAAAGAGAAACAGATTATGAAGAACTATTTATTATTTATGCTGATATTCCTGGTGGGTTTCTCGTTTTACGCATGTAAAGAGGATTCATTGGATATACCGCAGGAGTTGGATAGGGAATGGATGACCATGTTCATCACCGACAACAACCGGGGAAAAGGAGATGACTATGCTTTTAACAGTAGAGCCGAAGGTCCGAACGGAAACGATATCCACCTCTACTGGTACGGAGTGAACGATTGCGCCGGATATCAGATCCGACAGGCTATCACACCGAACGTATCCGGCGGTGCAGACGCCTGGGCTACAACAGCCACCAATGGGTTGTTACTGCTAGACACCATCGTGGGGCCCAATGTTCTTGACTTGGTGATCAAGAATCAGCAGTATTCCACTGACTTCCGTTTTGCGATCCGGGTGCTTTCAACGAAAGATGACAATATCACCGACTTCACCCATGCCTCGAAATGGTACGGACACGGTGAAGGCAGACAGTGGGCAGAATACCTGGGAATCACCACGGCCGACCGCTATGCCACACCCTTCTGCGTCTATGTAGATGGATCGAAAACAACCGAAACAACCATGCGTGTGATGTTGAACCGAAGTTTCGATATCGTTACACAAGGTATTTCAGAAGACGACAAAGCTATCTACCGTGAAAAGTTTGAGCTGGACGAAAACGACAACTTTGTGTACCAATGGCTGGAAGTGGCTCCATCACCCAACAATCCGACATCAACCGTTGGTGAGCAATGGAAAAAATACCGATTGACCGAAGAGGATTTTGAAAGAGGCTATGTAGAAATTGATGGTTTGCAGAAGAATTCGGTCTATGTAATCAATATTCGTAACGAAAAAATACCGGTCAAATGGGATGCCTACTACAACACCTACTCTGCCCGTTCAGATGGTGAACCGGGTGAACCTATTGTATTGACTCACAATCTGACACCCCCCAGTCGTGACTATTTTGAAAGCGATGAGGCTTATCGGATTGCCATGGAACAGCATGAGGTTGCCCTGCAATACAACGCCATGCGGATTGACTTTATCCTGACCGACTTCATCTCTGATGTAGACCTGGCTGAAGGACAGACCTATTACCTGGAAGGTGGAAAAACCTACTGCATGTTCAACAACCTGACCACTGCAAAAGGTTTTATCCTGCGTACCCATCCCGATGATGTGGCCGCAGGCAAGCGCGCCAAAGTATTGTTCGGTGGCATGCACACAACCGGCACTAATGTCAACACCATGAACCTGATGTTCGGTCGTCAGCCCCAGGCAGGAGAAGCCGGTGAGATCTACATGAAGATGTTAGAATTCTACGACATCGACTTCGATTGCCCATTGGCCCGTAACTATGGGGACAATGTAGCAGGACTCGGTGGTGCTACCGGAAACTACTTCATCAATATGTATCCGAACGGTATGGCAATTCGTCTTGAAAAATTCGTGATCAAAAACTGTACGTTTAAGCGCATGGTTCGCGGATTCATCCGTGAACAAGGCCCCAACTACAAAATATGGGAACATGTGCTGATTGAAGACAATCAATTCTTCGATTGCGGATACTACAGCAACGGTGCCGGCGGTTATCCCTGGATCGCAGGTTCAGGTTCGAACGCCAATTCCAACTTGTGGAAAAATATCGTTGTTCGTGGAAACACTTTCTTTGACAGTCCATTTCCACACTTCTTTAATGAAGCCAGTGGCCGTAGTGACTGGAAGGGTGGACCATGGAATATTACCTTCGAAAACAACACGATGGTGAACTACAACACCCGAGGGACCGGTAACATCTTCAACATGCGCAACATCCCCGATGGAAGTGTTTACACCGTCAAGAACAACCTGTTTATTCTGACCAAACAGGATGGTGACAACCGTAACATGGGTCAGGCAGGGGCGGATATTCGCCTTACCATGAAGAGGCCGGATGGAACAGATGGACATGTGACGCTGAATTTCGAAAACAACTACTCTACCAACGCCTTCCTGACCAACGGGCAGATATTCAGTGCAAACCCATGGACAGGAACCGGGAATCACTTCGGCAGATTGGTTAATAATGGTTCAGCGACATTAAATGGCACTTTGGAGGTGATCGCGGATGACATTTCACCAACAGAATTGATGAAAAGCCCCAATCCGCCGCACAAAGCCACCACACAATCCGACCAGTACATGCACCGTGCCGATGCATTGGATGGTACGGGAGGTGTAGATGGTGCGAACCTATATTACAACAATTCAGGCAAGGTTACAAATTCGAAGATTTTCCAACTTAATGTGGGTGCCCCAAAATGGCGTAACAGTCAGAATTAAGGCAAAGCCGAATTAGTTTTGTATCATAAAATGCCCGTCATACACACAAATTAGCTGGTGATGGGCATTTTTCATATTTATCACAAAAACAGTACTCCTGGAAAATTTTTCGCAAAATACCCTGTATGGGGAAAATAATTGAGAAAAAACAATCTGCAACAACAATGAAAAAAGTTCTAAGTTTTACAATCATCGCTTTCTTTTCAATTTTTGCAAGCTACGCACAGGAAAGATATAAGGATAAAACATTGACAGCTCAGGAGCGGGCGGAAGACCTGGTCAGAAGGCTCACACTCGAAGAGAAAGTCGGCCTGATGGTCGATACCTCTCAACCTGTGGAGCGTCTTGGAATTAAACCTTATAATTGGTGGAACGAAGCACTGCATGGTGTTGCCAGATCAGGATTGGCCACCGTGTTCCCGCAGCCGATTGGGATGGCAGCGACATTTGACAGCAATCTGGTTTACAATGTGTTTTCCGCTGTTTCTGATGAAGCCCGGGCCAAGAACAGACAAAGTACTATACAAGATAGCTACAAAAGGTATCAGGGTTTAACAATGTGGACACCTACTGTAAATATTTTCCGGGATCCACGCTGGGGTCGGGGAATAGAGACCTATGGAGAAGATCCTTATCTTACCAGTGTTATGGGGGTATCTGTTGTGAAAGGATTACAAGGCCCTGGAGATTCGAAATATGACAAACTCCATGCATGTGCAAAACATTTTGCGGTTCACTCGGGGCCTGAGTGGAATCGACACTCTTTTAATGCAGAAAAAATTCCACTTCGGGATTTATACGAAACGTATCTGCCTCCTTTCAAAGCCTTAGTGAAAGAAGCTGGTGTAAAGGAAGTGATGTGTGCTTACAATAGATACGAAGGGGAGCCCTGCTGCGGAAACCGTCAGTTGTTGATGGAGATCTTACGGAAAGAATGGGGTTTTAACGGAATTGTGGTTTCCGATTGTGGAGCAATCGCTGATTTTTACAATGAGAAAGGACATCAAACACATCCGGATGCTGCCACAGCATCTTCAGATGCTGTGTTGGCTGGAACCGACCTGGAATGTGGGTCTAGTTATAAATCGCTGATTGAAAGCGTTAGACAGGGACTGATAAGGGAAGATGATATTGATGTTTCTATAACCCGCTTGATGAAAGCCCGTTTTGAATTAGGGGAAATGGATGACCACTCCGATGTACCCTGGACAAAAATACCCTATTCTGTTGTTGCATCTTCTTCTCATGACTCTCTTGCTCTGGAAGTAGCTAGAAAGTCAATGACATTGCTCCTGAATAAAAACAAAGCCCTTCCTTTGAAAAAAAACATCAAAAAGATCGCCGTAATGGGTCCAAATGCAAATGATTCAGTGATGCAATGGGGAAATTACAATGGGACACCCAAACGAACCATCACAATACTAGAAGGGATCAGAAATGCTTTGGAAAATAGGAACGAGCTTATTTATGAGAAAGGCTGCGGTCTCGTGGAAAGAACACTTTTTAAAAGTACCTTCAGCAATTGCATATCGGACAACGGTCCTGGTTTTTCAGCTCAATATTGGAATAATCCGGAACAAGCAGGCGAGCCGGTGGCTTCAGATCAGATAACTACTCCTTTTAATTTCATCACCACCGGAGCCACAGTCTTTGCCCCGGGAGTGAACCTGACTGATTTTTCGTCTCAATACAAAAGTACGTTTCTCCCTGATGAAGACGGTGAGATAGAACTGGACTTTTATGCTTGCGGCGAAGTTAATCTGATCATTAACGGGGTGAAGGCAAAAGGGATCAGAGCCAATCACGGCGCACGCAGGATGTCTCATACAATGAGTGTTGAAAGTGGGATGTCGTACGATATTCAGATTGATTTCAGATACACGATGGGAGATGCGCAGCTGAATTTCGATCTGGGATATAAAGAAAATATCAACATAGGAAAATCCATCGAACGAATTAAAGATGCTGAAATAGTAATTTTTGCCGGCGGTATTTCTCCTGCTCTGGAAGGTGAGGAGATGGGAGTGAACCTGCCGGGATTTAACCGGGGTGATCGCACAGAAATCGAGCTTCCTGAAGTACAGAGAGAGTTCATTCAAGCTCTTCGTGATGCCGGCAAAAAGGTGATTTTTGTAAACTGTTCAGGCTCCCCGATAGCGATGGAGACAGAAGTTAAAAACTGCGAAGCAATCCTGCAAGCGTGGTATCCCGGTCAGTCGGGCGGAACAGCTGTAGCTGAGGTGATTTTTGGAGACTACAATCCTGCTGGGCGTTTGCCGGTAACCTTTTACAAAAACATCACCCAGCTACCCGACTTTGAAAATTACCATATGAAGGGACGTACGTACCGGTACATGACCGAAGAGCCACTATTTCCTTTCGGATACGGGCTTAGTTATTCCAGTTTCCAATACGGAACACCTACAATAGATAAGGCATCAATAAAAGTAGGAGAAGCCATAACTGTGACTGTGCCTCTGAGCAATTTGAGTAAGATTGACGGCGATGAAGTAGTACAGGCTTATCTTCGAAAAGAGAATGACTCTGAAGGACCTGCTAAAACATTAAGGGCATTCAAACGGGTTTATATTCCGAAAGGAGAAACAAAACTTGTGAATATTTTGTTTTCTGCAGAGCAGTTTGAATGGTGGAATTCAACGGCAGCCCGAATGGAAATTCAACCGGGTAATTATGAAATTCTGGTTGGCAGTAGTTCCCACAGCAGGGATCTTCAAAAACTAAATGTAATTATTCAGTAAAAAACAGAAAAGACAGATGACAAAACAATACAACACAGCGTACATTTTTGCCATTACCCTGGTCGCCACGTTGGGTGGATTGCTTTTTGGATATGATACAGCAGTGATATCCGGAGCGGAGAAATCGATTGAAGCCTATCTGATCAGACCATTGGGATTAAACTCACTTATTCACGGAGCAACGGTTTCAAGCGCTTTGATCGGATGCATTCTCGGGGGAGTCATTTCTGGACTTTTATCAAACCATTGGGGCCGTAAGAAAACATTGATATTTGCTTCCCTGTTATTTTTCGTCTCCGCATTGGGTTCCGGCTATCCTGAAGCGTTCTTCTTCACCAAAGGTGAACCCTCCATCGCCTTGCTGCTGACATTCAATTTTTACCGTATTATCGGAGGTGTTGGCGTTGGTTTGGCATCGGCTGTCTCCCCCATGTACATCAGCGAGATAGCACCTGCCAATATTCGGGGACGTCTGGTGTCGTTCAACCAATTTGCCATCATTTTTGGTATGTTGGTGGTCTATTTTGTCAATTGGGGAATTGCATACGGGCAAAGCATCGAATGGATCAACGATATTGGCTGGCGGTATATGTTCGTTTCCGAAGCCATTCCTGCCGCACTATTCGGTATTTTGTTATTTTTGGTTCCGGAAACGCCGAGATTCCTTCTCCTTTCAAGTAAAGACGACGAGGCAAAGTCGGTGTTAAAGAAGCTCTACTCAGACAATGGAACATCGCAGGCCATTTTTCAGGAGATAAAATTGTCAGTCGGACAGACCACAAGCCGTGCAAAACTATTTTCGTATGGCAAAGTGGTGATTCTGATCGGCATCCTGCTCTCCGTCTTTCAGCAGTTCGTCGGCATCAATGTGGCGCTGTATTATGCGCCGCGCATATTTGAGAGTATGGGCGCGGCAAAAGATGCATCCATGCTCCAGACCATTATCATGGGGTTCGTGAACGTCCTGTTTACGGTTGTTGCGATATTAACCGTGGATAAATGGGGCAGGAAGCCACTGCTCATCACCGGCTCCATCGGCATGGCAGTCGGCATGTTTGCCATCTCCGTGTTGGCATTCAACAACATCATCGGCATCAGCACCCTGGTGTTTATCATCATCTATACAGCCTCATTTATGATGTCGTGGGGGCCGATATGTTGGGTGTTGATCTCCGAAATCTTTCCGAATAAGATCAGGGGACAGGCTGTAGCCGTGGCCGTGGCTTTTCAATGGTTTGCCAACTACCTGATTTCCTCCACCTATCCCGCCATGATGGAGTTCAGCGGAGGAATGACTTACGGCTTTTACGGCCTCATGGCCGTCCTGTCCGCACTCTTTGTCTGGAAAATGGTTCCCGAAACAAAGGGGAAATCATTGGAGGAAATGGAGAAATTATGGGGAAAGAAAAATGGGTAAATCAAAATGACACCCCTTAAAAATCAAATTACCACCCTGTTTACCGAAAGATCATGATTATTTTTATGACGCGTTAGCATTTGCAAATTAATAATAAGATATGAATACACAATACATGATTTTTATTGACCCATGATTATGTTTTCACCGTTTTTAAAGTGACAATAATTTTACACTATTACATATTCAATTTACATTACCGAATGAAACAAAATTTGTACCTGCTTCTGTTCCTGTTTATAACCATGTCGTGCAGCAATGCCACCGACCCATTGCCTTATAAATACGGATACTTATACACAGATCTGCCGTTTGAGATGCCACGGGTTGAAATACCTGTCTTCCCGAAGAACAGCGTAAACCTGCTCGATTTTGACGGCATTCCCGATGGAGTCACCCTGAACACGAATGCATTCGCTAAAGCAATGCAAGATTTATCCGATAAAGGAGGAGGTACGCTGGTCGTACCAAAAGGAGTGTGGTTCACCGGGCCCATCGTATTTCGTTCAAACATCAACATGCATCTCGAAAAGGGTGCCTTGATCCTTTTCTCACCCAATTTTGATCTCTACCCGCTGGTAGAAACCTCTTTTGAGGGACTGAACACCCGTCGCTGCCAGTCCCCCATCTCCGGTCGCAACCTGGAAAATATTGCCATCACCGGCGAAGGATCCATCAACGGGTCTGGTGAAGCGTGGAGGCCACTGAAGAAAGGGAAAGTATCCGAAAGTCACTGGAAACAGGTCCTGTCATCAGGCGGCGTTGTTAAAAACGGAGATTACTGGCTTCCATCGGAAGGGGCACTGAAAGGAAGTGAGATGAGCGACATGAACGTACCCCGGCAAGACATGACGGAAGAAGAGTGGCTGGAGATCAAGGATTTTCTGCGCCCGGTGATGGTCAGCTTCATTGAATGTAAAAATGTCTACCTGCAAGGGGTGTTGTTCGAAAACTCACCGGCCTGGAATATTCACCCGCTGATGTGTGAAAATGTGATCATCGACGGCATTTTTTCACGCAATCCCGGGTATTCACAAAACGGTGACGGACTTGACCTGGAATCCTGTAAAAATTCCATCATCGTGAACTCTCTCTTCGATGTGGGTGATGATGCCATCTGCATCAAATCAGGAAAAGATGAAGAGGGTCGTTTGCGGGGTCGCCCAACCGAGAACGTGATTGTGGAAAATTGCAAGGTTTTTCAGGGACATGGCGGTTTTGTGGTGGGCAGTGAAATGTCGGGGGGAGTGAAAAATATCTCCGTAAAAAATTGCCAGTTCCTGGGAACGGATGTGGGTTTGCGTTTTAAAAGCAATCGTGGGCGCGGAGGCGTGGTAGAAAATATATACATATCCGATATTTATATGTTTAATATTGCCACCGACTCGTTCCTGTTTGATCTCTTTTATGGAGGCAAATCGGCTTCGGAAGCGCTTGCCGACGGAGACACAACACCTACCGGTGAACCTGTATTTCCGGTTACGGAAGAAACACCGGTTTTTAAAAACATCTACGTGAAGGACCTGGTGTCGAGGAATGCCCGCAGGGCAATGTTCTTTAACGGGCTTCCGGAGATGAACATTGAAAACATCCATCTCGAAAATGCATTCATCACCGCTCGTTTTGGTGCAGAGTTTTCGGAATCAAGAGATATCATCCTTCAAAACGTGACGGTCATCCCCGAAGAAGGGCCTGCCTATCTGTTCCACAATGTGAAAAACTTCAAGGGCGAAAGCCTGGGTTATGAGATAAACGAACCGGCCAAAGCAGCTCAAATTACAGGAGAAAGCACCTCCGACGTGCATCTCTCCGGACTACCCAAAGAGCTGGTAAACATTGCTTCTGATGTGAACAAGGAACAGGTCATTTTCAAATAAACAACTACAACGATTAAATTCAGATCTGATGAATTCAAAATTGCTTTTGCCAGTATTCCTGTTGCTGTCGGTCTCTCTGATAAGTTCCTCACGCGAGCCGGTGAAGATCCTCATGGCGGGCGATTCTACCATGGCCGACAAGCCGTTGTTCAAAAGCGGGAGGGATACCCTAACGGGAGAGGCATTCGAGGAAATCAACCACGAAAGAGGATGGGGTCAGCTGCTGCCTGAGCTGATCTCGGAAAAGGGAAAGGTAGTTAACTATGCCCGCAATGGCAGAAGTACACGCACCTTTGTCGAAGAGGGATTGTGGACGGAGCTCATCAACAATACGGCGCCAGGCGATATTGTCGTCCTCCAGTTCGGACATAACGATGAAGTGATCACAAAAAAAAGCTATACCAACCCGGTACAATTCCGGTTGAATTTCGTCGCATTTGTAAACGAAGTGAAGGCCAAAGGTGCATATCCTGTTCTCTGTACTGCTGTCGCCCGCCGGAAATTTGATGAAAACGGGAAACTGGTACCCACGCACGGAGACTATCCCGATATCATCCGTTCTGTAGCAACACAGGAGAAGGTACCGTTGGTTGACATGGAGAAGATCACATCAGCATGGCTGCAACAGGCCGGCGTGGAAGGTTCAAAAGTGTTCTTTCACAAACTTCCTCCCGGTGTAAGCCGCCTGCATCCAGACGGATTGGACGATAACACACACTTCAACGAAAAAGGGGCAAAGGAAGTGGCTGCATTTTTTATTGAGGAAGTCAAAAAGCAACAGATAAAAGAATTAACCTGTTTAATTAAATAATTATTGAAAATGAAAAAAGGATTGATACTGTTATTGACAATCTTAGCCGTTCTCTCAGGCTGCACGCAAAAAGCGACGACCAGCGGGGAACCCAATTATGTGAGAATGGCCAATTCGGAGATGAAACGTAATCCGGAAAGCTGGATGGTCGATTTTTCAAAAGATATTAAGTGGAACTACACACACGGACTGGAGATGCAGGCGATGATCCAGGTGTCTGAAAAGACCGGCGATGAGAAATATTATGCCTACGCCGAAAACTATGCCGACACCATGGTGAACGAAGACGGAACCATCAAAACCTACATTTTGGAGCGGTACAACATTGATCACGTCAATCCCGGGAAGATATTGTTCCCCATCTACAAGAAAACCCAAAATCCAAAATATCTGAAAGCGCTGCAGCTACTCAGAAGCCAGATGGAGACACACCCGCGCATCTCCAACGGGGGGTTCTGGCATAAGCAGATCTATCCCCATCAAGTGTGGCTGGACGGATTATACATGGCTTCCCCTTTCCTGGCAGAATATGGCAAAACCTTCGATGAACCCGCACTTTTCGATGAGGTGGCGTTGCAGCTTACAACGGCCTACGACGACCTGATCGACGAAAAGACCGGACTGCTCTATCATGGTTGGGACGAAAGCCGCGAGCAGCGATGGGCTGACCCTGTGACCGGGAAATCGCCCAACTTCTGGTCAAGAAGCATCGGCTGGTATATGATGGCCCTCGTGGATGTGCTGGATTTCATGCCCGCGGATCATCCGCAAAGGAAGGAAATCATCGCCATCCTGAATAAAATCTCCACAACGGTGGAAAAATTTCGTGATCCCGAAACAGGCATGTGGTATCAGGTGACCGATCAGGGCAGCAGAGAGGGCAACTACCTGGAATCGTCCGGTTCCATCATGTTTATCTATACCTGGGTAAAAGGAGCACAAAAAGGGTATCTTCCCGAAGCATTTGCCGAAAAAGGGAAAGCGGCTTATGATCTGTTCGTAAAACAGTTTATCAGGGAGAATACCGACGGCACCATTTCCGTGACCGACGTATGTTCAGTAGCCGGCCTTGGGGGTGAGAAAAAATACCGCGACGGCAGCTTCGAATACTATATCTCGGAGCCGGTGAGAGACGACGATCCGAAAGCAGTGGGACCCTTCATTATGGCGAGTATTTTGTTGGACAAGTAAAAGAAAATGATAATCTTTATCTTATGAGTTTAAAACTGGTATCCCTGCAATGCATGCTTTTACTACTCTGGATTTCAACAGGTGCATCGGCACAGACGCCTGCCTTTCCGGGAGCAGAAGGTGCGGGAAAGTACGTGTCCGGAGGCAGGGGAGGGAAAGTGCTCTATGTCACCTCGCTCGACGACTCGGAAGAGGAGGGCACCCTGCGATGGGCCATCAGGCAAAAGGGCTCCCGCACAATCCTCTTCAGGGTATCGGGACAGATACGCCTTAAAAGCCCGTTAAAGATCAACAACGGAGATCTTACCATCGCGGGACAGTCGGCACCCGGCGACGGTATCTGCATCAGCGACTACGAGACAGTGGTCAGCGCGGACAACGTAGTCATCCGTTTTCTCCGATTCCGCCTCGGTGATAAAGCCGGGCGAGCCGTGGATGCTCTCTCAGGCATCGGACATGAAAACATCATCGTCGACCATTGCAGCATGAGTTGGGGCGTGGATGAGAACTCCTCTTTTTACGACAACAGAAACTTCACCATGCAATGGTGTTTCATCACGGAGAGCCTGCGCAACTCGGTGCACTCCAAGGGAAAACATGGATATGGAGGTATATGGGGAGGGCATAACGCATCGTTCCATCACAACCTGATTGCTCATAACGACAGCCGCAACCCACGTTTTTGCGGAAGCCGCTATTCCAGCAAACCTGACCTGGAAAGGGTGGATTTCAGAAACAATGTACTCTATAACTGGGGTGCAAACAACATTTATGCCGGAGAAGGGGGAAGCTACAATCTCATCAACAACTATTACAAACCCGGTCCCGCCTCAGGCAGCAGCACCGGAAAAAGATTGATCAATCCCGATGCGGACAACGGAGAAAACAAGCAGCCCAAAGGGATCCATGGCCATTTCTATCTGGAGGGAAACTATCTGGAAGGAAACTGCAAAGTATCAAAGGAGAACAGCCTGGGAGTTGAGCTGGGTAGCTCATTTCAGAAGTTTGCCCCGGAAGTGGTCCTGAACGATGTTCTTGCCGAAAAAACGTTCCCGTTTACACCGGTAGCCACGGATGTTGCACAGGAAGCATTTGAAAAAGTACTTGCCTATGGGGGTTGCTCCCTGGTAAGAGACAGGCATGATGAGCGTTATGTGGCAAATGTAAGAAGTGGATCATACACCTTTGAAGGCTCAGCCGGCAGTTCCAAAGGACTGATCGACAGCCAGGAGGATGTGGGAGGGTGGCCTGAGTACAACACTTACAACATGTACAAAGATAAAAATGCTGACGGCATCCCCGACGGATGGCTGGAAAAAAACTTCCCCGGGAAAGAGGCAAATGATCTGGATAGCGAAGGATACACTTATCTGGAAGTGTACCTCAATAGCCTGGTGTCACACTTGATTCCCGTCATAAGCAACGGGATTGGACAGAAGAGCTGTACAAATCCAAAGACGAAACAACCGAAACAATTTGTCGTGGATAAAGGAGGAGATGGCGACTTCAGCACTATACAGGAGGCTATTGATGCGGTTCGGGCCTTCGATCCGGACTATTCAACCACCATCTTTGTCAGGGAAGGTATTTACTATGAGAAGATCGTCGTTCCCGACTATGTCCGCGACCTCAAAATTGTGGGAGAGAACAGGGAGAAAACGATCATTTCAAACAACGACCACGCCCTGATCAACAATATGGGCACGTTCAGGACATATACAATGCAGATCAGAGGCGATGATATCATCCTGGAAAATATCACCATCGAGAACAATGCTCCCATGGTAGCCCAGGCCGTGGCATTGCATACCGAAGGGGACCGGATTATCCTGATAAACTGCAGGCTGCTGGGGAATCAGGATACCCTTTATACCGGAGGAGAAAATGCTCGGCTCTTTTTTTATCATTGCTATATTGAAGGTACGACCGATTTCATCTTCGGGCCCTCCACTGCATGGTTCGAAAAGTGCGACATCCGCTGCAAGAAAAACTCCTATATTACTGCTGCAAGTACACCAGAAGAGGTTGAATTCGGGTATATCTTCAATCGCTGCAGGATAACGGTAGCCGATGATGTCGCCTCGGTTTATCTGGGGCGACCCTGGCGGCCCTATGCCATGACACTGTTCATGAACTGTGAACTTCCCGGTGAAATTAATCCGTCGGGTTGGCACAATTGGGGCAAACCCGAAAATGAACAGACCGCCCGATACGCCGAATACAACAACACAGGCAAAGGCAGCAGTACCACACAACGGGTAGACTGGATGAAACCACTGACAACCGGGGAAGCACAAGACATTACACTGAAAAACGTGATGGGAAAGTTTTATAAGAAAATAACTATTGCACTACAAATGAATAATGAATAAAAAGAGCGTTTTCTACATTGTTCTATCTCTATGGATAGTTTTTTCCGGTTGCTCCACAACGCGGAATGCGATCGTTACGTTTAAGCATGACACGGAAAACTACAAAATAGACATCATCCTCAACGACCTCTATTTTACCTCATTGATCTATTCGGATACTCTTGAGAAACCATGTTTGTTCCCCATCAAAACGCCTTCGGGAAAATTCATCACCAGAGGGTACCCTCTCGAGCCCAGGCCCTTTGAGAGAACCGACCATCCTCATCATGTGGGATTATGGTTTAACTTTGGCAATGTGAACGGGATAGACTTCTGGAATAACTCATCGGCCATCGCCCCGGACAAAAAGATACACTACGGCTCTGTCCTGCTGGACACCATCCTGCTTGCAGATCCCACGAAAGGAAAGTTGAAGACACTTTCATCCTGGATAAATTTTCAGGGTGACACGCTCCTGTCGGAAGAAACGACCTATATTTTCAGCGGCATAAAAAACGAATACCGGTTTATTGAGAGAAAGACCCGATTAACGGCCATGCAGGAGGTTACCCTCAGGAGCAACAAGGAAGGATTGATTGCGCTGCGGGTTGACAAGTCGTTTGAGGAAGGGAACGGCACCTACCGGAATCGGCAGGGAGCAACCGGCGAAGCAGGAGTGTGGGGTAAAAGAACACCCTGGGTGGCATTGCGTGCCGATAAAGAGGGTGAAATAATTACCATCGTTATACTGGACCATGCACAAAACCCCAACTATCCGGGATGGCCACACGCTCGTGGTTACGGACTTTTTTCAATGAACAACCTGGCGGGTGAAGCAATGGACAAATCATCGGGACCCATAGAGATTAAATTACAACCCGGAGAGAACATCACTTTTACACACAAGCTGATCATCGGCGGCGACATGAGCGATGAAGAAATTAATAGCATGATGCATCAATTCAATCGGCAATAATATCCTGAATATTCACCTTACAATTGATATAAAAATGAACAACAAACTACATTCAATGTCGAGAAGAAAATTCCTGGCTGTCTCCGGAGCTATCGCCGGAACAACCCTTGTGGACCCTAAATCACAGATTCTTGCAGGGAACACCTCCGCTATCAGGCAAAATGCGGCTAAAACCAAAGTGGCTGTCGTCGGACTCGGAAACAGAGGTACAGGTATGTGGGGAGGTAGCGTGGTAAAAGATTACTCCAACTTTGTGGAGTATGTGGGCCTGTGCGATCATAATCCGGGAAGGCTCGAGACAGGCAGCCAAATGATTGGGGCAAATTGTCCTACCTACACCGATTTTGAACAAATGATGCGCGAGGTAAAACCAGAGGTGCTCATCGTAACCACCGACGATAATACACACGATTATTTTATTGAAAAAGGGATGGAGATGGGTGCCGATATTATCTGCGAAAAACCCATGGCGATTGACGAGAAAAAAATTCAGACCATCATCGATGCCGAAAAGAGAACAGGCAAAAGTTGCCGCGTCACCTTCAACTACCGATACTCTCCTCATCGTGCAAAAATGTGGGAGATACTGCGTTCCGGCGAGATAGGTGACCTGACTTCTGTCGATTTCCACTGGTATCTTGACACTTCACACGGGGCAGATTATTTCAGAAGATGGCACAGGCTCGTGGAAAAAGGAGGATCATTATGGGTACACAAAGCCAGTCATCATTTCGACCTGCTGAACTGGTGGATTCAAAGTGATCCTGAAAGCGTATATGCATTGGGTGATTTGGAATTTTACGGAAAAAACGGCCCTTTCAGGGCAGACAACTGCAGAAGTTGTCCTCACACAAAAGAGTGTAACTTCTACTGGGATATTACGAAAGACCAAAGGCTCAAAAGGTTGTATGTGGACAATGAAAAATATGACGGCTATCATCGCGATGGCTGCGTGTTCAGAAATGATGTGAACATCTACGACAAAATGGCTGCTACCATCAAATATAAGAATGGGGTTCAGGTAGCATACTCACTGACAACCTATTCCCCCTATGAAGGATACAGAATTGCCTTCAATGGCACGAAAGGAAGGATGGATGCCTGGATCCAGGAATCGAATCCCACGTCCGACGTGAACTACGACGAGATTGTTATCGCCAAAAATTTCGGAAAAAGAGAATACATACAAATTCCTCAGGGTAGCGGACATGGAGGAGGCGACAAGCTTCTGAAAGATCAGGTATTTATACCCAATACGCCCGATCTGCTAAAACAGGCTGCTGGAGTGAGAGACGGTGCGTTGGCCTGTCTGGTGGGAATCGCTGCCAGGAAGAGTATCTCAACGAAAGAAACGGTCTATATCAAAGACCTTACCTCCATCAAACCCCAGGAGAAGAAAGCTTAGGGGAAGATGCACTAAGTAGAATGAAACGATGCCAATAGCCTCCTGAACACGGTATACAATCAGAAAGAAGCTTATTTAAATGAGATAGCAAAAGAAACAAAATTGAATAAAAATGCTGAACAAAACGACAATCCTTATCTTATTACTAACAGTAAACATCTTTCCGATGTTACCGCAGAGGCAGCTTTCCAAAACCTGGATTGCCGACTTAGGAAATGGGAACTATCAGAACCCTATCCTTTATGCCGATTATTCTGACCCGGACGTGTGCCGTGTGGGCGATGACTACTACATGACCGCATCGAGTTTCAATTGTGTGCCGGGATTGCCGATTCTGCATTCCAGAGATATGGTAAACTGGCAGCTAATTAATCACGCTCTTCAGCGACTGACGCCCGATGCGCTTTTTTCATCACCGATGCACGGGAATGGGGTATGGGCACCTTCCATCCGCTACCACAACGGTGAGTTTTATATTTACTACGGCGATCCCGATTTTGGTATATATATGCTGAAGGCCGCAGATCCACGTGGAAAATGGAGCGATCCTGTACTGGTAAAAGCAGGGAAAGGATTGATTGACTCTACCCCGCTGTGGGATGACGATGGTAAAGCCTATCTGGTATACGCTTATGCCGGAAGCCGTGCTGGCATAAAAAGCGTGTTGAACATCGCTGAAATGAATGAGGAGGGCACGAAGGTGATCACGCCCGGTAGAATTGTGTACGACGGACATGAAGCAGACCCGACTATTGAAGGGCCAAAATTCTACAAAAGAAACGGATACTACTATATTTTTGCTCCTGCCGGCGGTGTAGCAACAGGATGGCAAACCGTGTTACGTTCAAAAAGTGTGTATGGCCCCTACGACCGGAAAGTAGTGCTGGCGCAAGGAAATACTGAGGTGAACGGGCCGCATCAGGGAGCCTGGGTGGATACGCCTGACGGCGAACATTGGTTTTATCATTTTCAGGATGTCGGCCCTTTTGGACGTATTGTTCACCTGCAGCCGATGGTATGGAAAAACGACTGGCCGGTAATTGGACTGGACCGCGACAACGACGGCTGTGGCGAACCGGTCAAAACCTACCGTAAACCAAAAATTAACGGTTCGTTTCCAATAACAACTCCTGCGGAAAGTGACTCATTCGAAGCCGGAGAGCCGGGTCTGCAGTGGCAGTGGCACGCCAACCCAATGGATTGGTGGTATTTCGCGGATGCGAAATCAAAAAAATTACACCTTTATTCTGTGCCTATATCAGAAAATTATTTAAATTTGTGGAATACACCGAACCTGTTGTTGCAAAAATTCCCTTCCAACGAATTTACGGCAACGGTTAAACTCACATTCCTGCCCTCAGCAGCCATCACCGGGGAGCGCACAGGGCTGGTGGTTATGGGCATGGATTATGGATTGCTATCGCTCGAGAAAACAGACGAGGGATTTATTCTCTCTCAAAACGAGTGTATCAATGCCGACAAAGGTTCAAAAGAGGCTGTAAACGAAAGTGTCGCTTTGAATGAATCCTCGCTTTACCTTCGTGTAAAAGTCACCCCCGACGCCAAATGCCTCTTCAGCTACAGCAAAGATGGCAACACTTACTCCGTTCTTGGGAAGTTGTTTCAGGCAAGGGAGGGAAAATGGATCGGTGCAAAAGTGGGTGTGTTCTGTACAAGGCCCGTGAGTAACAATGATGGAGGCATGGTTTCACTCGACTGGTTTACAATGGAGTGAGCAGCGCCCTGAGCACAAATGATTATTATTCAACTTTAAAATCTGATAAATATGTCACGACTGGTCACTCTTTACTCCCTTCAATGGGGAGATTTATCGCTGGAAGATGTTTGTAAAAAAGCAAAAGAATTCGGTTATGACGGTATAGAGATCGGACTGCCGGATCATCTTGATGTACGAAATCAGAACCCGGATTATTATCAAAGCATTAAAGATCAATTGGCAAAATACGGGCTGAGACTTCAGACAATTTCTTCTCACCTCGTGGGGCAGGCTGTATGTGACCGGATCGATGAAAGACACAAAGGGATTCTTCCCGATTATATATGGGGAGACGGCGAGCCCGAAGGAGTAAGGCTACGCGCAGCGGAGGAGTTGATTTTAACGGCGAAAGCAGCAAAATCGCTGGGAGTAGATACCGTCGTCGGATTCACCGGCAGTCCTATCTGGCATTTACTCTATGCTTTCCCTCCTGTTCCTGAATCAATGATTGAAGATGGTTACAAGGAGTTCGCACGCCGGTTTGGGCCGGTTTTGGATGAATTTGAGAAATTGGGCGTACGCTTTGCACTGGAAGTACATCCCACCGAGATTGCCTTCGACACCTTTTCAGCCCGCAGGGCGTTGGAAGCGGTAAATCATCATCCTGCCTTCGGATTTAATTACGATCCGAGCCATTTGGGATACCAAGGTGTAGATTATGTGAATTTTATTTATGAATTTCCCGATCGTATTTTTCGTGTGCATATGAAAGATGTCTACTGGAGCGACACGCCAAAACAGGTCGGCGTCTTTGGCGGACACCTGCCGTTTGGCGACCCTCGCCGATTCTGGAACTTCCGAAGTGTGGGCAGAGGGAAAATTAACTTTGAGGAGATCATCCGTGCGTTGAACGCGATAAACTACACGGGACCACTTTCAATTGAGTGGGAAGATAGTGCCATGGATCGCGAACAGGGTGCCCGGGAGTCTTGTGAATATACCAAGCGGATGGACTTCCAGCCTTCTGCACATGCTTTTGATGCTTTCTTTGCGAAAGACGCCGAAGGCTCTTGAAAACAAAATAATTGTATAAAAATATGAAAACCGGAAAATTGAGAATGGGCATGGTTGGTGGTGGTAAGACAGGGTTTATCGGTGCCATCCACCTGCGTGCGGCATTGATGGAAAACATGATTGAACTGGTGTGTGGTTGTTTTAGTTCCGATCCCGGTAGATCCCTTGATTCGGGACGTGCTTATTTTCTTCCTGAAAACCGCATTTACAGCTCATATCAAGAGATGTTTGAACGTGAAATGAAGCTACCCGAAGAGGAACGAATGAATATTGTGGCCATCGTGACACCCAATAAATATCATTACGAACCGGCCATGATGGCGTTGGAGCGAGGCATTCACGTGGTTTTGGATAAGCCCATGACTTTTTCTCTTGAGGAGGCCGTAAAGCTTCAGAAAAAGGTAAAGGAAACAGGATTGGTTTTGGCCCTGACGCACGTTTATACCGGATACCCCGCGGTAAAGGAGATGAAAGCCAGAATAGCTGCCGGAAATCTGGGCAAAATAAGACGTGTCTATGTGGAGTATCCGCAAGGATGGCTCTCCGATCGCATAGAGTTACAGGAAGGGAATAATGCCGGATGGCGAACTGATCCCGGGTTGTCGGGAAAAGCAGGATGCATGGGGGACATAGGAACGCATGCCTGGCATCTGTGTGAATATGTCACGGGACTAAAGGTTGAAGAAATTTGTGCCGAGCTGAATACCTTTGTACCCGGGCGAAGGATAGACGATGACGGAACAGCTTTCATGCGTATGGAGCAGGGAGTAAAAGCCCTGCTTTCTGCTAGCCAGATCGCCATTGGAGAAGCCAACAAGGTGAATATACGCGTATATGGTGAAAAAGGAGGGATGCAATGGGTTCAGGAAAATCCGAACGAATTGCGCATACTGCAGGGAAACAAACCGGAAGAGATCGTGCGCATAGGAAATAACGGTTATCTCGGGACCGATGCGCTTTGGAATACACGTACCCCCGCAGGGCATCCTGAAGGATTTATCGAAGCATTTGCCAACATTTACCGTAACTTTGCACTCACCGTGATGACCCGCCAAAAGGGGGAAATTCCTACAGAAAATATGCTTGATTTTCCAAATGTTAACGACGGGGTAAGAGGCATGCAATTTATCGAAACAGTGGTTAAGTCAGGCTGGAGCGATGGCCAAAAATGGGTAAAATGGGTCGAATGAAAAACGCAATACAACAATCACAATAATCATGAAAAGACGTAATTTTATTGCAAAATCTGCACTGCTTGGCGTGACCGTTCCGATGGGAGTTGGGTCCACACAAGCTCTCCTCACATCTTGCAACAGGGAAAAGAAAAAGTCGGACAAAAGGGTTACGCCCGAAGAGCTGGGTATGTTTTCCTTCGTCGATATTGCTCCCGATGGAGAGCCGTTAAAGGCAGCGCTCATCGGATGTGGCGACCGGGGCACTGGAGCTGCCTCCCAATTTCTGGAGTCGGGACCGAATGTATCCATCATTGCCTTGGCCGATCTGTTTCCCGACAGAATGGGAAATTGCCGGAAGGTCCTCTCTGAAAAGTTCGACAACAACGTGGCCGACAGCAATTGCTTTTTGGGATTTGATGCCTATCAGAAGATCATGGAAATGCCGGATATCGATGTTGTTTTATTGTGTACGCCGACCCATTTCCGTCCGGAACACTTTAAAGCCGCGGTAGAGGCCGGCAAGCATATCTTCATGGAGAAGCCGTGTGCGGTGGATCCTGTAGGCATACGCACGGTGATAGCAGCCTCTAAAGTGGCTACGGGCAAAGGATTGACCGTGGTGACCGGGAACCAGCGCAGGCATCGCCGCGACTATTGGGAAGCATACATTGAAGTAAGAAACGGAATCATCGGAGACATTGTATCCACCACCTCCCATTGGGATCAGGGTGCCTGGTGGAACAAATCCAAACGCCCTGAGTGGAGTGATATGGAATATTGTATCCGTAATTGGTTTAATATAAAATGGCTGAGCGGGGATCACATCCTCGACCAGGGAATCCATAATATTGATGTGGTCACCTGGTTTATGGGCGACAAGCCGCTGAAAGCTGTCGGTTTCGGTGGCAGAGCGCGAAGATTGACCGGCGACATCTTCGATTTCTTCAGTGTGGATTATTATTATAACAACAATAAAAGGATGTTGCACACAGCCCGCCAGATCGACGGATGCGATGGGAATGTATCGGAACAGATCCTGGGTACAAAAGGGATTGCGCAGCTGAACGACCGGGGAGAGATAAGGATACTGGATTGGAACGGGAATCTGTTGTGGGAATACGATTATGAGAACAAACCCGTGCAGAATCCCTATAACCAGGAACATATCCACCTGGTCGAATCGGTCCGGCTTAACAAAAAAATAAATCAGGCCGAAGACCTGGCCTACTCCAACATGGTCGCGATACTGGGAAGGGAAGCTGCCTATACGGGCAAAGAAATTGGCTGGGATGAGATCATGTCTTCCACGCTCCGCTACGGACCGGAAACCTATGAGATGGGCCCCCTGCCCGATTATCAGGAAGGAGTGGTACCCGTGCCGGGAAAAGATCCCAAGGCACCCATGTAAAGATCAGATCATAAAGAATTTTCATACGGGCATGCCTGAACGGGCTGACTCGTATGAAAATATTCAGGAAGAGAATCTAAAAGCAATCAATCATGAGAATCAACAAACAATTTTTATCTTTCTTTTTAGGTATTATGACAAGCATTGCGGGTTGTACCGGTGCAAATAAACCGTCCCACGACATTGAGAGCGGCAATAAAACACTACAGGGCAAAAAGGTGTTGTACGTATATGGTGGTTGGCAGGGACATGAACCAAAACAGTGCCGCGATATCTTTGTCCCCTGGCTAGAAGCTGAAGGAGCCGAGGTCTTTGTGTTCGACGAACTTACATGTTACACCGACTCCGCGTTAATGAATGAGGTTGATTTGATCATTCAACATTGGACCCAGGGTGAGATATCGCAGGAGCAGGAGAAAGCCTTGTTGAAAGCAGTAAAGGGGGGGGCCGGGCTGGCCGGATGGCACGGTGGCACAGGAGACTCGTTTCGCAACAATGTGGAATTTCAGTATATGGTGGGAGGGCAGTGGGTTGCCCATCCGGGAAATATCATACCCTATACGGTAAATATCACAACAAATGATGATCCTGTTACCACAGGATTAAGCGATTTTGTCATGAGCTCTGAACAATACTATATGCATGTTGATCCCAATGTGAAGGTTCTTGCGACTACCCGTTTTTCAGGCGACCACAACTCATGGATTGAAGGTGCTATCATACCGGTGGTATGGAAAAAGTCATTCGGAAACGGACGCGTATTTTATTCCTCTCTGGGGCACGTGGCAAAAGATTTCGAGGTACCCGAAGCGCTGGAGATCATGAAACGGGGCATACGATGGGCAGCAGAAAGCAAAGAAAAGGGATCCGAGGCATGGGTAAGCCCTGCCTATAAATGACCCCTTTCTCTACTATCTTGTTTTTCTCGTCAGAAACGCTTCCGGCCGTTTATCGTAATATTCTTCAGTGCTAGATTTCGGATAAAACCTTGGGGAATATCATCCTTTTTTGTTTTGATTTGCAGGTTTTCAAAGGTGAAATCAGACAGGATATACTGATCCGATTCGGCGACATCGAAAAACACGTTACACTCCAGGGAGATGTCACGCATAGTGATATTGCTGGAGTAGGAAAGCGGGATGGTCTCTTCTCCCTGCAGATCAAAAAACTGGGTCCAGGGCTTGATATAAAGGAAACTGTTTGCGTTCCCGGTGATATTTTCCACAAGAATATATTCGTAATTTTGTGGAGTATCGGGACGCATCTTCAGCCAGAGAAGCCTGACTGCCTGGTCCACTTGTAAACGACGGACAATGATGTTGCGGTTGTGAATGGACTCACTACCGCAGGTGAGCACACCATGGCAGAAGCCAAAGGTGCAATCTTCAATGATGATGTTGCGATTGGCTCCGTTATTTGGGTCCTTATCGGCATGGGGGCCCTTTCCTCCCTTGAGAGCGATGGCATCATCGTTGACCGAAATTTTACAACCAGTAATATGCACATTGGTACATACGTCAATGTCCACGGCATCAGAACTGGGCGCTTTCACTGGTTCCCTGGGAGCGAAAATCGTTAGTCCGGAAAGTCTTACATTTTCACTTTTGTAGAGATGAGTAGTCCAGAATGGAGAGTTGATCAGCCGCACGTCGGTGAGATGTACATTCTTACTGTTCGAAATGAAAACCAATCGTGGACGCATCTCGTCCAGATTGGTACATTGTGGGTTAAACTTCCTGCGTAGCCAGAATGATTTCCAGTAACGCAGCCCGTTGCCATCAATGGTTCCCTTGCCGGAGATGGTAAAACCATCGAGGTTGTCGGCATTCACCAGTGCTGCAAAATAGTCGATGCTTCTCCCCTCTATGCGGGTAGGCAGAATGGGGAAGTTGCTGATATCGTCGCTCCCCTTCAACACTGCATCCTCCTCCAGATGGAGATGGGTATTCTGCCTGAAGAAAAGAGCGCCGCTGAGGAACACGCCTTTTGGGAAACTGATCACTCCTCCTCCGTTCACGTGAGCCCTGTCGATGACGGCCTGTATCCGCTCTGTCTGAAGAAGGGTACTGTCGTTCACCACGCCATAGTCGGTGATCCGATAGATCTTACCCAGCTTCTCAATCTTTACCTTTTCGAAGTTCGTGAACCAGTCGGGGATCACTGTTCCGTCGGGAAACCGATCGTTCGCGAAAAAAGGGACACTCGTCAAAGTGCAAATCAAAATCAGAATTGTTTTTTTGAACTTCATATTTGTATCTTTTGTCGTAATAATTTTTGAATGATGTCACCCTGCAGCAATAGGAAGAATGATCTATTGACCGTTTTCGACTAAGCGTTGCGATACGAAAGAAACTGCATCATCCCCCACCTCACTGCCCAGATCAACCTGCTCACTGTCGTGAGAACCCATGAGTACAATCTTTTCGGTCTTGCCTCCCCTGATCTGATAGATGGTTTCGACCAGCGAGTCGGCCACCAGGTTTTCAACGGTCAGGTTACGCACATTGTTCAGTTTCAAGGCTGCTCCTGATTCGGTATAAATTTGAATGCCCTTCAGCATGATCTCTTCGGAATCAATCAATTCTGCACCTTCCCGGGCATGCACCACAAACCCCTCGATGTGGATATTCTCGATATTTTGTTCTGGCAAGCCATGGAAGTACATAGCCCTGCGTGCATTCCGGCAGGTAACTTTTTCCACGAAAATGTTCCGAAAAGCCGGCGTCGTCTCATCTACCGGAAGCAATAGCTCTTCCTGGGGCGCCTGATCGCCGTCGTCGAATGATTCCACAGCCGACTTACCACCATAATAGAGGTTGAACAACAAAGGCTCTGTCGCAATATCGAACATGCTGATATTGGAGATGTAGATGTTTTCCACCACGCCGCCTCGCCCCCTGCGACTTTTGAAACGGAGGCCTACATCCGTACCCAGGAACTGGCAGTTGGAGACGGAGACATTCCTCACACCTCCCGACATCTCGCTGCCCACGACAAAGCCTCCATGTCCCTTGAAAACGGTACAGTTGTCCACAATCAGGTTCTCGGTAGGCATGTTGCGCCGTCTTCCATCCTCATCTTTTCCCGATTTGACACAGATACCATCATCTCCCACATCGAAGGTGCTGTTCACGATCAGGCTGTTCCGGCAGGACTCCAGGTCGACGCCGTCGCCGTTCTGTGCGTAAGAGGGATTGCGCACCTGGATGCCGTCGATGATCACATTCTCGCACATCAGCGGATGGATATTCCAGGCGGGGGAGTTCTGAAAAATTACCCCCTGCAGATACACATTCCTGCAGTTCTGAAAGCTTATCATCACAGGGCGCAGAAAATCCCTTAAGGCAAGCCATTCCTCTTCCGATTGCAGGTTACGGGGTACATTCATCTCGCTGGTGGTATCACCATGCAGATAGGCGGCAGAAGGCATCCAGTAGTCGTCTCGTTTAAAGACTCCACCTTGTGAGGTTGCCTGATTCCACTCTCTCTCTGTCACCTTATCCCTCTTCAACGGACGCCAGTAATGGCCATTGCCATCGATGGTCCCACTGCCGGTGATGGCAATGTTCTGCAGATCTTTACCCCAGATAGGAGACTGACAGCGTCGGGTGTCCAACCCTTCGAACGATGTTTCTACCAGCGGATACAGATCCTTGTCGGGAGAAAAGAGTATGATTGATCGATCCTCCAGGTGCAGGTTGATGTTGCTCTGTAACACAATGGGCCCTGTGAACCAGACACCTGCGGGCACTACCAGCCTCCCTCCCCCCCGGGAGGAGAGATGGTCCATTGCCTTGGCAAAGGCACCGGTATTCAGAGATGTACCATCACCTCTGCCCCCGAATTCGGTCACGGAGACACTATAGTCGGGGAATATGGGAGGTGAGAGCAGTGGCATCTCAAACGGCAGGTTTTCATACAGATAACCATAGGGTGAATCCTGTCCTGAGCCATCCTTACAAGATGTGATCAGCATCAGGGCAAACAGAAAAAAGGAGAATCTTGAAAATGTATGCATAAAATCAAACGTTATTTTTTCAATTCGAGACATCCCATGATAAAGGGGCCGGTGGCCTTGGCATCGTTGTCTCTGATCTTTTCACTGATATAATATTCAAAGCTTCCGTCGCGATAGGGATTCCCTCCCAGCCCGCCCACAGAACAGCACTGGGTAAGAGATAGCGTACCGTCTTCGTGTTCGGTGATGAGCCTGTTCATCAGTCCCTCATAGGCTTTCTCCGCCACTGCGCGGAATTTTTCATTAATATATCCTTTGTTCGTTGCTTTTGCGAGCGAATACATAAACATGGACGAGACCGATGCTTCCAGATAGTTTCCCGCCCTGTCCCCCTGGTCCAGCACCTGGTACCAGAGGCCCGATACATCCTGGTAGCGTGGCAATGTCTCGGCCAGTCCCCCGATCATGCGGATCAGTTCGGAACGTTGCGGATGTGCTGCCGGTATATAATCCAATGCATCCACCAGTGCCATAAACCACCAGCCAATGCTGCGCCCCCAGAAGTTGGGCGACTGTCCGGTCTCCTTGTTGGCCCATTGTTGCCTCTTGCTTTCGTCCCAGGCATGATAATAAAGTCCGGTAGTTTCGTCGTAGGTGTGCCTGGCGCAGATCAGGAACTGATTCATCACATCATCGATGAGTTCCGGCCGGTCGAAGGTAACGGCATATTCAGCCAGGAAGGGTGCCCCCATGTAGAGCCCATCGAGCCAGATCTGATGGGGATAAATCAGCTTATGCCAGAAAGCCCCTTCGTGTGTGCGGGGATGCACTTTCATCTGATCTACCAGTCGGTCCATGGCCAGCCTGTACTTCTCATTGCCCGTCTGTCGGTAAACCTCGAAGAGCACCTTCCCGGAGTTTATGTAGTCGATATTGTAGGTCTCCACCTTGTAGAGATGAATCTCGCCCCGATCATTGATCAGGGTATCGGCCCACTCAATCACATAATCGAGATACTTGCGGTCGCCGGTCTCTCTCCATACTTTCAGCATCGCCATCGTACCCACCCCTTGTGCGTAACCGAAATAGAGTCGTTTACCATGATCCAGCTGCCAGGCCTGTGGAGCACGTTTCATCTCCGAATCGGCAAATCGGACAGCCGTCGACTGGGCTATTGTGCCCTGCACCATCAGCAGGGTCATTAAACAGAATGATGTTATTTTATACATAAATGTTATGGTGAAAGGTTTATCTTACGAGCGTGACCGACATCAGTCCGATGACCACCTCGTTGGCAATGGTCTTTAAGACAATGTCCTCCAGCTCCTTATTTTTATCCAGCGGCAGATCCAGTATGATGCCGGCCCCCCCATCGATGGATCGACCGTAAACTTCCTCCACGGGCACCTCATCGTCGAAGATGCGACTTACTTTACCGGTCTTGAGGGCTACCCTGTAGGGGCGTGGTTGTGATAGTTTGAAGGCATAGTCATCTACAAAGAGATCCTGTTCAATGGGGACCCATGTTTCCGGATTGCGGAGCTCCAGTCGTGACACAGAACCATCACGATAGGTGACCATCACCTCCCCGTTGGGCACATGCACCTGCATATGATTTGTAGAGCCGGCCATCAGCAGGTAGACATGGGATGCTTTTCCCGTCAGGGGGATGGTGATCGCCGAGGGGTAGTTGTCCCACAGCGACGTGAAAGCAATGTTCGCCGCATCATCGGACGGTGTCCGGAAAGGTATTCCAAATGGAGTTTCAAAGATTCCTCCACGACTGGTCTTTCTCAGTCCACTGTCGTCGATTGCAGCGGTGAGACTGGGGTGGCACCATTCACCAATTCCCTGCTTGGGTATCTGAAGGGTGGTGAAGGGTGGCCTGGGAGAGAGGTACTCGTTGGTAAAGACCTGGTGTACCGACGCATTCATATAACTATCCATCGGAATGGTTTCATATACCTGCTTTTTATTCTTCAGGTTCCAGTTGACGATCGATGTGGCAAGGAGGATCTCGTTGTTCTGTAGCAGCTCCACTCTGTTGGTACCGAAACGGGCTATACCTGCAGGCACATCGAACCGCGGAGAAAGAGCCCCGGCAGAAAGCACATATTCACTTTCCAGTAATTCACCATTCACCCTTATTTTCAGGTTGGCCTCCCTGTGAAGCTGGTTACGTATCCGAAAGCTAAGCAGTGAATCCTCGGGGTCATAAGTCAGCTCAAAAGGATCTATCACCTCAATGTCGACTGCCCTCCACCACTCCATCTCACCCTCTTTCACCCGGGCAAAGAGTGTGCGGTGACCCGGTTCACCCCTTACGGTGCCCCGGATGATGTTGCCTCTGGTCGTCGCTCCCTCTAGAACTTTCTGCGGATCGTACAGCTCCCGAACGTTGTTGTCAATGGGAATCTCCATCACTTCGTTCTGCACGGCCGTTGCCTCGACAGCAGTGGTGGCTGTTTTTGTTCCTTTCCAGTCAATCTCCACCAAATATTCATCTGAGGAGCCACAAGAGATCGCGATCACCGGTGCACCCACCGACTCCTCCCTGTTCCACTGCACCTTGCGCCCATTGACGGTGATCGACCCAATCCGGTCGTAGGGGGCATGCAACTGAAGGGTCAGTGCCAGCTTCCTGGTGAATGAGGACTTGATATTGTATCGGTCGGTCTGCCCTACTCTCCTGAAGTCAAACGCGATGTCGCGAGTCTCTAAGGAGGCGTAGTCCCAGTCGGCAGGAAGCCCAGGACGGATCACCAACCGCTCATTCATCGCGTCGGGGAGGATACCAAACAACCCTTGAATCAGTGTGCGCGAATAGACACCCACGGGATCACCGAAGTCACGATAGCACTCTCCTCTGGCAGCATCATAGAAGCTGACCTGTCCGATGTTACCGGGGCTAGCTCCCAGGTACATGCCATCCAATATGTTGCTTTTGAAGAGCCGGAATGCCTCTTCGCTCCTGCCTGCCTGCCAGTAGGCAAGGCTGGTATGTCCCACTTCGGCAAAGGCTACGTTGTTCACCGACCAGGAGTAGGGTAACCAGTTGGTGGTAGAGAGGGTGTAATAGCCCTCATCTTCCAGTCGACGTGCCCTGACCGGTATCCGGGGAATCGACGTATCTACATAACGGGTAGCCTGGTAAGCCTGAAAAGGAGTGTGAATCCTTGAATCGATAGCATGGTACACCGTCCAGAGCCCTGCCATGGGATGGATCATCTGTGCTCCCATCAGGTCCTTGTACTCTGCCCACCACCCCTTATGAGGGAGCCAGAGTGTGGAGTTGATTGCCTTCAGTATCTTCTCTGCCTCCTTTTTGTAAGGTTTCGGATCCTCTCCGATTTTCTCGGCAATCATTGCCGCCATCCTGTTCGCCCGGTAGTTGTAGGCTGAGGAGTAGGTAACCGAACCGCTGTTGTACTGCAATGCGTCGCTGGCCCAGATACAAGCATAGGCATCGTAGAGTCCGTCATCGTTGGGATCATAGTTGCGCTTCTCCCATGCCAGGTGACGCTGCAGCACCGGCCACATCTCCTTCACATAGTCCATGTCTCCCGTCCAGTTGAAGTGCCACAACAGTTCATCAATATAGACCAGGTTCATGTCGTAGTGGTGCATCTGGCTGTTGTTGCGGGGATTACGGCTGATATATCCGTCACTGTACATCTGTGTACCCCACCTTTTCTCCGCCCTGGTCAGGTTCAACACTGTATCCTGCGCCGGGTGTGCTATCACCGGCTTCACACCGGTCACCTGTGAGGCAGCATATCCGTTGAAATGTTCTCTGGCCCGGTCGTGCCACCCGATGGCATCGCCGGTATAGGCGGCTCGCCAGCCGTTCAGTGGCATACGCCAACCCACGGCACCGTGCTGCCATACTGCTGTCTCCTCATCCCAGATCCCGTCGGCCGCGATACTGAGCACCCCTCCCAGGGGGTTGAAATAAGGATCGGGTGTATTAATTCTTACGGTGCCTGCAATAAGACGCCGTTTCTGTTCGGCCTCTTCAAAGAGAGATGGCAGCATCTCGGGTGTCAGCACCTTACCGTCGTCCCCCTTAATAACGATATAGACCTCATCACCTGAGAGAGGTGATTGTGCAACGAGGAGGGGTCTGTTGTCGGTCGCGCTGGAACGAGAGAGGGCGGAAACAGTGTTGAGGCTATAGGGAGAGCCCAGTTTCAGGGTAGTTCCTTTGGAGAAAAGACCGCAATTATGGAGAGGACCACCCCGGGTACCCTCACCATAGGTCAGCCTAAACGATTCGTTACGGATCACGAACCGATTGCCCTCGCAGCCCTCCGCCTTGAGTGCGAACGCATCGGGATCATCCACTCCCAGGTCTCCGTTCCGGGAGAAACGACGGTTACTGGCTCCTCCATAGAGGGTGACGAGCGTGGCATCTTCAGGGACATCGTTCGCCTCTACCCGCAGGATAATCCCCTCCGCATCTGCCAGTGCCAGTGCGGTGATCGTCAGCTTGCCGGAACCCAACAGCGGATCCTTGATCTCATAGATACGGCTTCCGGCTCTGTAGACAGACTTCACATATTCTGCATCGTTCAGCCAGAGGCTCTTCCCTCCGGAGAGGATCCCCAGCTGGATGTTACCACCCATGTGCGGCATAAAGAGTCCAAATTCAGGCAGGTCGCCGGTTTCGATCCTGAATGCCGTATTGGTTCCGTAGAGTGCCCGGTTAAACTTCCGGTCACCGTTCACGATCACGAAATCCTCTCCTTCGGGAGTATATCTCAATTCCCGTTCCTTGTCATGCCAGGAGCCCATCGGTTGAGCCTCCATAGAAATAGCAACGATAAACAGCAGCAACAACGAAATAAGCGTTCTCATAAACATCAATATTTTAACGGGCTCTCCGGCACGACGACCAGATTCTCTCTCCCCGGCTCAATGAATAATCAGGGCATGGGAGCCAGACCTTCCCACTGTACATTCCACTTTCCATTTTTCGGGAAACCGGGGGTGTTTTTTTCATTACCGTCCCAGCCGGCGCACATCATGGCCACGGCAGTGAGCAGCCCCCCATTACCAGGAAGATAGACACGTAAACGCGCATCCTGGTAGTTGTGACCGTTCACCAGGTAGGTGTTGGTCCGTTTGTCCATCAGCAAGGCACCCACCGCTTTCTCCGGATCTCCCAGACGGGCAGCACTCATGGCGGTCATCGGGTAATCCCATCCCCATGTTTTGCCCCAGTTCCAGTTGTCCCAGATCCAGTTCAGTGTATTCTGCATGTAATCGCGACGCACCAGCTTGCATTCGGGCATCATGCCGAGTGCACCCAGTACCGCCGGATGATCGGAGGTGAAGCGGATATCCTTGTAAGTGTCTGTTGCATCCTCCGATGCCAGATAAAGGCCATCGGAATTGTAGGCAAGGGGTGAGAGCTTATCGATCAACTCGTCCCATTGCGGCTTGCGTTTCTGTCCCGCACGTTCCCGCCATTGCTGGGCCACGGACATGGCATAATGCCAGTAGGACAATTCAAACGGCGGATTGATGGTTTCCGACGCACGCAATGTTTCCTGGGCGGGGATGATCCCTTTCAACACATAGCGTCCTTCCAGTTCGTCATACGTCGCAAAGGAGGCCATAAATTCCGCGGTTTCTTCGACTAAGAAACCATATTTTTCAAGCACTTCCTCCGTCGGGTTGTTGCGATAGATCAGCTCAGCCATATAGATGAAATGGGGTTGCTGCCAGATAAGGAAGGAGCCCACTTTCGAAGGGGCCTCCGTTGCCGAGGGATCGGTCATCTTCATCCAGCGTACGCCCTCAAACTGCTGACGCTCAGCAATGGCCTTGGCTTTCGGATAAGCAGTGGCATACCAGTCCATGCTTCTCTCGAGCAACTCCGTTCTGTTCCACAAGGCAAAATGAACGGCATGCCACCAGTGCATCTCAAGATGAAACTTGCCGTACCAGCTGTTGTAGGTCAGCCCTGTCTCCTGTGGGGGATAGATGCCTGCCGACTGGATGGCCATCAGGTATTGCGAGAGCACGACACGCCGTTCCAGCTCTGCTGCGCGCTCGTCGGTGCTTTTCGAGAAATCGACCGCGCCGCCATTTTGCCAGAAAGCAGTCCAGTAGTCCGACGAAGCCTCAAACGATTCCTGCACAGGTACAGCATCGGCTTCCGGTAATTTCTCTGTAAAGGTACAGGTAAATGCAAACGAGTCGCTGCCTGGTGTGAGCACAAAGTAATGTGCTCCTTTCTCGGTAAGGGTTGCTTCACCCTCAAATTGGAGAACGACATAATAGACGGTGGAATCGAGTGTTCTTTTCAGCAGGTAGGAATGCTCATCCTGTGCAACTATTTCGGTTCGATGTTTCTCCGGCATGTTCCAGTCGGTGGCGTCGTCGGCATGTCCTCCTGTGGGATAGGGAAAGCGCAGGTTCACCTGCATCATTCCCTTACCAATGAGGGGTGACTGAAGTGAAACAGCCAACCGATCCTTGTCGGGGTGCACGGCCGTTTTCACAACGGCGGTGTCAACACCGACCATGAAACGGCTGTGAATGACTCCCTCCCAGAGATCCAGTTCCTGATTCATATCGGTTAACTTTTCAGAGTTCAACATATTACCCTCCGGGTCGGTCAGCTCCAAGCCGATGTAACCGAGATGCAGCCGATGGGGGTTGACCCTGAAATAATCGGCGGCAGCCTGGCTTCTGCCCGGCTCATTGAACTGCACCGCATAGGGTTCGTTCCAGCCTCTGAAGTTGTAATCTTTCAGTGTCTCTTCGGCCGTGAAGTCCTCGATGTTGGGGAAGCTGTGCCATCCCCATTGCGACTGCGTACCGAGGGGTACCCCTTCGGCATAGATCTCAGGGAAGGTCTGTAACCCCGTGGCATCGACTGTCACGGCGAAGTTACCATTACCGACAGAAAGTGACGACAACGCTTCAAATTCGGTAATCCTGGGGTTGTTACGCTTCACTAGCGCAAGCCGGTCAATCTTACCGGGCTGACTGTCTCCGCAGGAACAAACCGCTGCGGCGAGGAGCAGTATTATAAACTGCCATGTTCGAGAAAATTTATTCATAGTCGGATGTAATTTTAAATACAAACCCGGAAGAAGTCTCATATCTCCCTCCCTGCATGGCAGAGAAGAGATAAGCCGGTTTGCCGTTTTTCATCAATATCTGGGGGCGCTCAAACCGCCCGTATCGCTTCAGGTGATCAGGAGCGGGTGGTTCATGCAGGTAGGCATCGGCACCGAACCAGGCAATTTCAGGTTCACTCCAGTGGATTCCATCTGCGGAGGTGAAGATCAGTCCCACTTCGTGGTCAAAATAGCCCATATCCCGCATCAACATTTTAAAGATGCCATCCTCCCGATAGACATAGGCATCTTCCACCTGCTTGTTGTCGCCCAACGAGGAGAAGTCGACCACGGGATTACCGCTGTAACGGGTATAGGGACCTGGCACATTGTCGGAAACGGCCAGGCCATACTTTCTGTTGGCACGGATAGGGCCCGACTGATTCCGGTACTCTTCCTTGTTCCATGATTTATAGTAAAGCCATGACTCTCCGTTTGGATGGGTGATAAAAGCGGGGTTGGTAGTGTTGCAGTCGTCCCACGCTCCCTCTTCACCCGCCTCCAGAAGAGGCTTGTCGCTTCTCCTCCAGGGCCCTTTGAGAGAACTGGCGGTAGCCACTCCAATACGCTTGGTGTTCACTGTCTTGTCGCTGTTACCCATGTAAAAGAGATAGTAGACGTCACCAATTTTTTGAATGTGGGGATTGTGACAAGTGGTGGCATCGAAATATCCGGGACGGGGTGCAAGCACGGTACCCAGATCTCTGTAGGGACCTTCCGGGGTGTCAGCCACTGCATGTGCGATCTCGCTCTGATGAATCCATCCTCCCATGCCGTATTTCTTCGGCCAGCGAGAGTAAAAGAGATGCACTTTCTCCTCTTCATCGAAGATGGGTGCGCAACACCAGACGTAATACTCTTCCAGCTCCATGATCCGCCCCAGCGGTTTCAGTTTTCTGCTGAAATCGGATAATTTCTTCTGAGGATACTGCTTCACAACCAGCGAATCGATGCTCTCCTTCAGGAGTGAATAGTGGTAACCTCCAAAATCGACGAGTGAGTTGAGATAGAGTTCCACATTGCTATAGTCATCATGCAGGGTGAAACGCGATGCATCCGATGGGTCTGCGGGATCAAGCCCTTTCTCTTTTTCCCACCTATCGGGCATGCCGTCTCCATCGCTATCCAAAGAGCTCTCCCCCTTTCTCAGTTGCGGCCATCCGCCGACAGCCTCCTGAGAATCGATGATGCCTTTATTTCCACCGCCGTAAGATTCTCCTCCTTCTGCGGCACCCGTTCTAACCTCCTCTATTACTCTGCTGTCGTAGGAGTCTCTACGGTGACTGCAACCGGCATAGCGAAGTACCTTTTCGTAGGCGATCTCTGCGAGATCTTGCCTTATCGGTGCAAAGGGATAGGGTTCCGTGGCTCTGATCACCGGTTTTTTGGTACCCACTCCCTTCCAGTTGTCGGCGGTCACTTCAACACTTCCAGCCATGATGTTACCGGCCATATAATAGCCACTGGTACCATCTTCTGCCGGATCCAGAAACCAGGCTTTCAATTCAGGAGATGTCGCTGGCCCAGGCTTGTAGTAGTTTGCCACGAAGTTGATTCTCCCGTGACGGCCACCACCATATGCCGCTTTATATCCCCAGTTGTAGACCACGTTGTTTCTGAAATCAACGGGTGCATATCCATCGGAAGCAAAACGGGGATTGCGGCTGCTGTGATGCGCCAGCAGGTTGTGATGAAAAGAGGCGTTACTGCCTCCCCAGATCCCGCCAAACCCGTGGGCTCCTTTGCTGTGTGCCGACCTGGAAAGGCTGTGAGTGATCATACACCATTGCACCGTCACATTCTCCACCCGGTAAACAGAGAGAGACTCGTCTACCGACCACGAAACGGAACAGTGATCGATGATCAGATCTTTCACCCGCATGGCCCCCATGGCATCATCCTCAATCGCATGCAGGTCGCCCATACGTGCCCTGATAAAACGGATAATCACATTGTTGGCCTGCACATACAAAGGATACCCCTTGATGCAGATACCCTCTCCGGGGGCACTCTGCCCTGCAATGGTAATGCTGTCATTTGCAATGATTAGCTTCGACTGCAGATCAATGGTCCCATCCACATCAAATACCACGATACGGGGTCCTTCCTGCTCAATGGCATGACGCAGACTTCCCCGGCCTGAATCGTTCAGGTTGGTCACCTTGATGACCCTGCCGCCTCTTCCGCCGGTGGTATATTTACCGAATCCTTCGGCAGTAGGAAAGGCCGGTGCCTGTGCACCGGCCATACCCACATGAAGAAGAATCACACACAATGGAATGATTAAATACTTCAACATCCGTAAAAAAAATCCTTATAGTCTATATTCATAGCTCCCAATTGATAAAATAACCTCCGTTTAAGATTTTAATCCGAATTTCGTCAGGGTTATTATACTTAGGACATACACGATCAGCAATAATATTAAAATCATTATATCTCTTGGCTATTCTAATCATTGATGGATATATTTTACCTTCACATGGAAATTCCAGCATCATCTCATCCAAAATGGTCAGATCATTTTTCTTTGTGTCCTCTGAAAAAGGACGAACACCCAGATTAAATACCCCTCTAATTCCTTTATCCGGATATTTGCGAGATCCTGTAGGTGTAACAGAAGTCCATGCATCAGTGAATCCCTTCCATGTAACTCCTCCATTTGGGAAATAATTATTAACTCCCTGATTGATCAACGCGGAGGCTTCTGTATATCTTCCCAAGTTATTTAAAGCTTCTGCAAGCATAAAGTATAGATCGGCAGCTCTGTAGATATAAATGTGCACATCATCCTGATAAGCATGTTGACGTGTAGAACTACCTATTGGACGATACTTATGAATAACATAATTACCTGAATTATCGGCTCTAAAAGTAGCACCAGCTCGTCTGTCGGAAATAGATCCACCTAGTGGGTTGAATTCTGTGTCGAAAAACCGACTCATTCCTATAGATGATGGTGCAAGCAGATATTCATTTGGATATTCAGAGCCAAAATGTCTCAATAAATCATTGGTCTGATTTTTAGAATAGTCATAAATAATTGCCGATACTGTTTCCTGAGGTAAAGGTGTTGTTCTATCCCATATTCCGGAATAACCACCATTCATTCTTTCATTGCGCAGCCATGTTGTTGCATCACTGTTTGAACTGCCGAATTTCTCATTCATGGCCGCCAGAATAAGATTGGCAGCTGTCTGATAATCACCACTCCACAAGCAAAGTTCAGCATAGAGTGCAAAATACTCTGGAGTGGTATAGTCCCAATAGCGATAAATGCTTTCAGCTGTAGGAGTATATGGATCCAACCATTCTTTCCAAGTCATGTTTATTTTTCCGTTGACACCATCAAAACCTTTATCCAATAGATCTTTACAAGACAAAACAATTTCATCCAGATCCTTTAATGGAAACTGGGAAAGATCTGTCTTTTCACGTAAGGGATCATTAAACCAAAGCGCCCTACCGTATATTTTTCCTAAAGTTAAATATACCCATGCTTTTACCCTAAGTGTGGAACTGATTAAACCCTTATAATGTTCCATATTAATGGAAGATGGGTTCTTTTCTTTGTAATCGTATAATTTTAACAGGTAATCATTACATGCAATAATCACATCATAATAAGGAGCCGGATCAGCATAGGAATTTCCACTCAAATTATCCTCATAGTTGTATATACGGTATAACTCACTGGGTGTATTATGAGTGGTCTCCAATAATTCACCCCTGGTATCAGTCAAATAAATCGCTTTGTCCCCGATTAACTGTACTTTTGCCATAATACCAATGTATCCGGCATACATTTCACTCTCCTCATCAATGTATTCTGTATGGTTCAGTAAATCATCTGTTGTCACGTCGAAGAAATCCGTACAAGCATACACAGACATGATGGATATGAGAAAAGCATATTTTAAGATATTATTTTTCATTTTATTTAGAATTGAAGATTTACACCGAACTTGATCACTCTTGGTTGAATTAATTTCGCAAGATCGAAACCTTGGATATTAGATGACTGAGAATAGGAAAACTCAGGGTCCAGACCTAAATAATTGGTCATTGTAAGTAAATTTTCCCCTGACACGTAAAGTTTTCCAGAACGAATGAAATTCAATATTCTTTTTTCAAAATCATAACTAAAAGTAATATTCTTCATTCTGATATAAGATGCATCCTCAATCCATCGAGACGAAAAAGAGCTGTTCCCTAAAGGATCATTCCATTGTGCGCGGGGAATATCGGTTATCTGTCCCTCCAGGTTCCATCTGTTCATAACAGCAGTACTCTGATTACCAAAACTAGAAAGAGACTCCAAATTTCTTCTCACTACATTGTAGGCTTGATTCCCTTTTGAATAAGTAAATTCAGCTGTAAGAGCAAATGAATTATAGCTGACCCTTGTATAGAATCCTCCGAAATATTTTGGAGCAGGATCTCCTAAAAGCACTCTGTCCCTATCATCAATAATATGATCTCCATTTATATCTTCAAAATGAATGTCACCTGCTAGAAAACTGTGACCTTTCTTATTTTTAAGATTTGCTGATTCTGCTTCATTTTGAGTGGAGAAGACTCCCAATGCACGAAAACCATAAAATTGATATGGTGACTCTCCAGCTTTGGTAACCATTTGTGCTCCATCACTGAATTCAGTGATCAAGTGATCATAACCACCAAGTGAGACGACTTTGTTATTATTAAGGGCGATATTACCACCAACGATCCACTCAAAACTGGGTGTTCGTACAGGTGATGCTTGAAAAGATAACTCTATTCCCTTATTCTCTATTTCCCCTAAGTTGTCATAATACCTGGCTGTACCAAAAACCGATGACTGTGGTAATGCAAAGATAACATCTTTCGTTCGGTTGTGATATAAATCTAGAGAAATATCTAATCTATTTGAAAAAAGTCTGGTGTCAATCCCCACATTCAGTTGGACATTATTTTCTGGTTTTAATTTTGTATTTGAGATATTCCCTCGTACAATACCAGAGATGTTCTGATAAGGTAAATTTGAATAATAGAATTTGCCGAACTTAGAGGAGAATCGGCTATTTCCGGTCAATCCACATTCAGCTCTCACATTCAACAGGTTAACATATGTGGAGTTAGAGATGGGCAACCAGCCTTTTCCTAGCCATGTTACTCCTACAGAAGGATATGCCGAAAAATGATTCCCATACGCCCCTACAGAAGAAGCACCGTCAAGAGACATATTGACAGAGGCAGAAAGCTTTTGATTGTAGGTGTAATTGGCATGTCCATAAAGATTCATCCAATTCCATTTTTCCAGATAACCTGTGAAAAAACGTCCAATTGACTGTGTATTATTCAAAGTTTGATAGAAATCACTAGCCGTATTTCGTCCGCTTCCAAGATCATATTCATTCATAGATACGATCGCCTGTGATCCTGCCAGTAAGTTCAACACATGTCCTCCACTCCATCTATTGTTATACCGAAGATTCAGGTCATAATAATGATTACGTGTTTCGGCAATTCCGACTTTAACTGTATTCTGCGCTTCCCCAAACTGATCATAAAATGGAAGTATTGCCTGATCATTTAATCCCGGAACAAACTTACTCTCCTTGTTGTAATTATAAAAGAATCCCATTGATCCTGTAAGAGTAAGATTGGGTCTGATTTTATAGCCCAGTGTTGCCTTTATATTGATATCGTATTGGCGGCTACGTATATCCAATGTTTGGGTAATAGCCAATGGATTACTCATTGCAAAATCCATATTCTCTAATCTCCCAAAGTGATAAGATGAATAAGAAGACAGAACATTTCCGTCAATATCATGTTCATATGGACTTAGTACAGGTGATTTTGCATATGCTGCCAGAACAGGGTTTGTCTGATTAATCATACCCTGATCCTGAAATTTTCCATTTAGAAATGCTAAGCCAAAGGTCGCAGATAGTTCCATCTGCGGACTGATCAAAACATTCGTATTTAACAATGTATGGTAGCGTTGTGATGAAGTGTTGTGCAAGGTTCCATTTTCGCTCATATATCCTAATGAGAGGTTGTATTTTGCAATGGCATCACCTCCTTCTACCTTAAACATATTGTCAGAAATAAATCCGTTCCTATAAATTTCACTTTGCCAATCAGTAGAATTGTTATACAGGTAGTGAAATCTGTTATTTGGATCACTCAAAAACTGAAAATCATTCAAAAATTCCATCATATTATCATAATAGGTCATCCCCACATCAGATAGATAGGACTTGTATTCTATTCCCTGAAGTAAGGGTAGTCGTTGGTTGTTCCAGCTCACCCCATATTGACCATAATAGCTAATTTTTGTTTCCAGGTCAGTTGAGTTGGCTTCATCTGTCTCAATCAGAATCACTCCATTCGACCCCATTGAACCGTAGAGTGAAGTAGTAGCTCCTTTAAGAACAGTTATATTCTGTATATTTTCGATATTAAACGCCTGAAAAATATTTCTGGAAAAACCATTAATCAGCTGTGACTCTTTCTGATCAGGTAAATACGGCACACCGTTTATCACAATCAGCGGAGCATTTTCACTAATGAGAGATCGGATACCCCTGATATTCAGGTAGCTCCCCTCACCAGGCATACCACTACTCTGGATCACCTGTAAGCCAGGCACTTGCCCCGACAATGCCCTATCAACTTTCATACTACCTACCTTGAAGTCTTTATTTGAAATATTCATTGTGGAAGTAGTGTGCTGATCAACACCTTCAATTTGAAAAGGTGACAAAAGAGATTCATTATACTTATATTGATCTTCTCGAATCATCATAATGGTAACCTGCTCCCTTCCATTTATTGGTTGACTAACTGAATAATATCCTGGTGACCACACAGATATTTGTGTCGACTCGTTTCCTCTATACGAAAGAGTGAAAGTCCCATCCTGGAATGTGCTCACGTTCTCCACCTGAGAGATTGTGACAATAGCACCTTCAATTGGTTCATTCTGTGAAGAGATAACTCTTCCGCTGATTGTTCGCTTATCCTGTCCTAGAATCGAAAAAATAATTGAAAATATAAGCGTTACAACAATTACTGATATTCTATTTATTCTTTTCATGTTCCTCTTGATCAAAAATATTAATAACAGTTCTTGGTTGGACGTAAGCACCAGTGGTGTAGAATTGTTCTATTATTGGTCACATTCTTCCCATGAATTGAAATTTCAACGGGAACGGCTTCATTACCTTCAATCATGACAACACCAACCCGACCCCCATCACGGTCATAGTTACCTTTTTTCTTATCAGTAGCTTTGCTTAAATCATAACCCTCTGGATATCCTTGCCCACCTCGGTCGTAGTGATAAGTTGTAGAGGTTAGTTCAGTGTTAGTAATCGTTCTGATTAGCTCACCATTGAATGAGATCTCCAAATCGTGTCCAAGTTTCTGCTTAAAACCTAAGCACAAATCATATTCACCCGGAGGTATCAAATATGATGAGGCGGTATAGGAACCATCCTCGTTAGACCAAAACTTAAAAGGTACAAAATTCAAAGTATACTCTTGTACTTCTGTATTTTCCAGATTAAAATAGAGAACCCGATTCTCAACTAACGGAAAACCAGCAGCAGGCCATCCAGACCAACCAGCAACTTCGGTCACAACTTTATCAAACACCAAGTTAGTTGAAGCAAAGTATTTCTGTTTGTCACTTTCTGTTAGAAATTCATACCACTTATAATAGTCTTTAATTCTATAGATGAGCACATTGGTCGGTATTTTCATTGACTCAACATAATAGGCCACCCCATTACTCATCTGTACAGGATTGTCCAAGTTAACCTGCTGAACGGTTGTACGCCATTGTTTTCCAAATACAGATGTTAAATCTTCATTATCGATAAAATCCTGCTTCTGATACTGTTGATTGAAAAATGCTGATTCAAATATCCAGTTTTCAAGTATCGTATCATTCCTGGTTAATCCCCATGTACTTAAGCTCTCTTTTGCCGTGTAAAGTGCATTATTTACCACCTCATTAGATGGTAGCAACATGGTAGCGGTAAGTGATTCTGACATGATGTCGAAATTATGTGCTGTGAAATAGGGATTTGTTGTGATAAAGACACTGTCATATACAGTACTACCAGTATTATCTACACCAATCGGTATACTCGCATCCCTGTCGAATTCCCTTTGATTTCTGGAAAACACCATTTCCCTGAAAATTGAATAATTATCCCCCAAGCTTTCAAGAATTTCATACAAAGATTTCGGCGCAATGATGAAGATGTCAATCTCATAAATATAGGCATCGTTCGTTTTTATCACCTTTGTCACCTTGGCATTGTTGAATTGAATCCGATACGCTCCATTTAAGCCCTTTTCTTTTATAATATTCACTGCTTTGCCTGTCCACATAAACAATCGCTGACCATCAGACAAATTTTCCGGGGATAAAGCCACATCAGAAATATGTGATTTAGCAAGGTATACCTTATCTTCATTACCTTCAACTCCGGAATTGATAGCATTGTTGTTTACAACCATAATTGTAAAAAGCTGGTCTCTACCCTGCATGTGCTCAATCACACCTGTTTCCTGAAACAGCCCAAACATAGAACTATAAGCTGATTCAGATTTCAAATAGTCAACTGCATTGGAATTGACTATGGTGACATTTTCATTGTTCACATTATTATCCTGCGAATTGTAATGTGCATCCCACCCGCCGTTACAGGAGATAAAACCTGCAACTATAAGTATTAAAACGAGAAAATAATTTATTGTTTTCATTGGATTTCCTCAATTATTGGTTCAAACTGTAAATAATCTAACATTAAGCGAAAACTTTTATTTGTGCTGGCGCTTGGATCGGAGATCACAATCTTAAAATCATATACACCTGTTTTACTCAGCTCAAGATCTTCATAAACTACATATTGATATACATTTAGTGTATTTGATGGCACCGATGCAATTGGAGAGAAATCAGTTACATGTTCTCCATCAAAAGAAAATCGCATTCCCCCACCATTGCTGCCGCCGGACATTTTCCTCATAAAATCCATTGAGGAGGCATAACCGAACTGCAATGTTACCTTATATTTCCCTGCGATCAACAATGGTGTTTTCATCTCAATTGACCCCAAGTAACCCAGACTTAAAATCATAAAGTCCTTATACATCGCATTTGCAAAGCTATTACTAGCTTTCGCCGTGAAGTAATCAACATTATTAAACGAAGAAAGTGGTGCACCTGGAGTGTTTAGAATCTGTACTTTAAAAATGGGAAGTGTCGTAATAGCCGTCCTATATTCGGTACTTGCGTGTGCTGTCTGATAAACCTGCCCTGTTGTTCCTTTCGAAGCAATATAGGCTGCTATATCAGGATGGTTACAGAAATCCCAAAGTACATTTACGGGAATCTCAGACTGCCAAACCGGCAGATATCCGTCTACCTGATGTAGAACCCCATTTTTTGCATATATATTGGAAAATGATTCAACGAAACTTGCCTTGACGTTCCCGCCTCCTCCAAAGTTAATATAATAAATACCATCATCTTCCAGTGAGATCTCAAGCACAGATTCTGATTTTGTCCCCCATAATTTTTTTTGATCAATCCCATCAAAACTGTAAAGATTAAAAAGAGGATAATTACCAGCCATAATGTGGTAAGCAATATATTTATTTAATTGATTTTCAGGTTCTTTAAAATTATCCCCCGCTTCTAACAATGTAACCAAATCATTCACAGACGTGATACCATTATTGCTATAGATCTCATCTGTCACTGCCAACACTGTGTAGTCTCTTTTTTGCTTCAATAAAGAGCCATTGGGTTGCTTGATTTCGTCATAAATAATCCGCAGACTATCACCCCAACTAGTCATATCCAAGGCTCCCTTGAATATGGAATAATTACCATTTTCTACAACTCTATCATAAACTGACTCAATTAAAGGACTGAGTACACTATTAATCACGTAAACATAACCATTGGAAACTGGAGTTGCAAACTCCGATACCTGTGCTTCTTCATTAATGTAGACGGAGTTAAATCCTCCGTCTCCTGATGAATCATCAAAAGTTACAGTCAGAAAATCATCGGATAACGTTTTCTCTTCAAGTCTGCCTCCTTTAATAAAGCGATCAATTCCAACAGAGTCATGAATGATATGGTATTTAGCCAGATTGATCGCATACTCTTTACTTAAATCCTTAATTGAGCTAATTCCGCGTTTCTTGTAAAACTCCTCAACAGCACCATTGCCAGGTACAAATACTGTAAAGACCTCAGTAGCTTGATTAATGGCATTGAAAAGGTCAGCGTACTTTAAAATTTCAATCCATTCTGAAAATTCGTCGGAACGAGTTTCAAGGTAGGTTGAAACTGGATTGACATTATATACCTGAAATGTTGAGTTTTCATACGGATCATCACATGCATAAAACAGGATGATAGTCAGACAACATATTTTGAAAAAATGCTTCGGATGATTAAAGTTATAAACCATCAATGATGTTATATAGGATCTGCTATTAATCACACTCTTGTGGGTATATGGCTTAGATATTCGTTTCATATTGTGATTATTTTTGGGTTACATCGTAATAAGGATTCTGAGTCAATAAATCATTCGTTTCCAATTCAGAATCGCTAATAGGCAGATACCAAGCATTTTCGTTTTTCAAAACTGAACGAAGCCAACTGGTATTTGCCGATGAATTATTTTCTACTATCAAATTGATAAAATCGTCCTTATATTTGAAATTATTACTTTTGCCAAAGCGTAAAAGATCGTACCAACGCTTACCTTCGGCTGCTAACTCCATGTCCCTTTCATTTAATAAAAACTGCAGCATTTCCAACTCATCTGTCTCATTAAGGGAAATATCCAAATCTATAAGGTTGGAGCGGTTTCTGATTTGATTGATTATTTCCAAAGCTTCCGACCAACCACTACTTCCTTTCCAGATGAGTGCTTCAGCTTTCATCAACATCACATCTGCCATTCTATAAATAATATAATTGGCATCTGGCTGCACCCTTATAGCAGTTAAATCATCAATTTCAGTTCCACTATATTTCCATATGCAATATGCCAGATTTTCGGATCCATCCTCTCCTAGTGTCACGTATGCGCCAAAGTGACTTCTAACTGGAATTTTATCCTCTTCGTAAAGCGTTGTCGCTTCACTCACTAAACGTTCAGCCATCGCAGGCGTATATTGATATGATGCATTTGTTGCAATAGTAAAATAATTACTAGGGGAGTAAGATGTTTGATTGAACACCGAATAGTTCCAGTTCAACTCAAAAATGGATTCATTGGAATTACCTGGATTAAATATACTAAACCAGTGTTCAGGTATGGTCATAAAGGCAGGTCTCTTTGGAGAAGTTGAATCAATCAGGTAATCAGCATAAATAATACAGTTACCATAGTCCTCTGACCATAAACAGACATCAGCCATCAAAGCATATAATGCCCATTTGGTTGCTCTGCCTTTACTTGATCCATACCATGCATCATTATCGAAAAACTCCTTTGCTGCATTGAGATCCAGTGCTGCTGTGATATCTGCCTTTATTTGTTGTATAATCTCTTCTTCTTTTGATTTAGCTATGGAAAATGGAGCAGAATCATCCACATAAGATTCCAATATTAAAGGTACTTCTTTAAAATTTCGCACCAGATAAAAATAGGAAAGCGCTCTTAAAAAATATGCTTCAGTTTGATGTGACTTCATAGCCTGAACGGTATACGTCTCATCGAAATTTTGGACTTCGGGGGCGAAAGTGATCACAGAATTAGCCATGTTAATTACTTTATAAAACTGTTCCCATCTACATAGAGGAGATGAGGCTATAATCTGGAAATCTTGTAGTTTCCCTTTTTCAGTTGAATTATAAGAAAAGATAGATGCCCCTCTTAATTCACCCCAATCAATAAGGAATGGTGTGGTTTGACGTAAATAGAAGTAACCTGATGCAATTACGGCTTCAACTTCTTCTTTTGCTTTCCAATAATCAGCTGTAACCTGTTCATTATTTGGTAAAATATCCAACCAATCATTGCAGCTGATAAACAACAAGGTTGTAGTGACGATTAGAACAAAAACTATTTTCTTCATAAATTATGCTCCTTTTTAGAAATTCAGATTAACTCCACAAGACAACCTAATGGATGCAGGTGTATTGGCATTGTCCTGAGCAATTCTGTTCGCTTTGCTCGGGATGGAGACTTCTGGATCCTGTCCAGTATACTTAGTCCAGGTTATCAGATCATATCCAGTAACAAAAAAATTCATATTGTTGAAACCCAAACCCCTAGAGAACTTCCTGGGAACTGAGTATGTCAGTGATAAGGTCTTAAGCCGCACAAAAGATGCGTCTTCTACAAATCGATCAGAACCCAGAAAATTGTATCCTTCATTATAGAGTGCACGGGGTATATCAGTATCGTCACCCTCATTACGCCAGCGTCTCAATACGGCTTTGCTCTGATTGTTTTTATTATACATTGACTCGTTAGCAATTCGCGTAGCATTGATGATCTTCTGACCAAGTCGCCCATGAAAGAAAGCATTCAAAGTGAGCTGTTTATATCGGATACTGATTCCGGAGCCAGCAGTGACTACCGGCATGAAATTACCAAGATAAACAATATCATATTCATTGATCACACCGTCATGATTAATATCTTCATAAATCGCATCGCCCGGATATACGGTCGCTGTTCCATTTTTCATGATAATGGGATTTCCTTCCACATCGTTCATTATATTACCCTCTCTGTCTCTGGCGTAAGTCGATTCATGGTTCTGATAAACACCGCCGTAACGATAACCAAAAAAAGAACCAAGAGGCAATCCCTCTTCCACTCGGGTAGCATAGTTTCCATTGTTAAAAGAGTAATTTTCCTGTTTCATATTTGACGGTATTTCAATAATCTTATTGATATTCCGATTCAGATTAAGATAGGCACTTACCCGTAAATCATCTTTTTCATATAATACTGCATCGGTGCGAAATTCCCATCCAATATTGCTCAACTCCCCCGAGTTGAAATATTTTAGAGATGCATAACCCGAACTTGATGGAATATCTACATCCGTTTGTAACAAATCGGAAACATGCTTTTGATAATAATCAAACGTAAATCTAAGTTTATTGGTAAATAAACCTATATCCATACCAGCATTATACTCCGTAGATGTTTCCCATTTCAATTTATCGAGTTGTATCCTAATAGGATGAACCGCCGACATATCCATGTACTCACCCAATGAGCCAAATGCCCCGAGATAGAGAGACGAACCACCAGGAGATCTGCCACTCTGCCCTAAGCTTAAGCGTATCTTTGACTCATCCAACCATTCTTTTGAGTTTGCCAGAAAAGGTTCGTTCTGCATGTTCCATGAAAGGCCGAGGGTTGGAAAATAACCGAATCTATTGGACCTTCCCATAGCTGAATTTCCTTCCATCGTAAGTGTAAACTGTGCTACATAGCGGTCCATCAAAGTGTAATTCAACAATCCAATTCCAGAAATTTTACGTACTTCTGTGTCACCTGAACCTATTCCTTCTACTGTACTACCAACGATAGGATCAGAAAGACCAGAAGATGCATTACCAGAGGTTGTGCTTGTGTAACTTGATTTTTGTGATTGTGAGGTACGAAATACTCCAGTTGCCACTAGATTGTGTTTTCTCTCCCAGTTTTTAATAAAAATTAGTTTGTTCTCGGTTTGCAGATCCATCTGATCAGAGGAACCATCAGTACTTTGATTTGCATACTTGTCCGTCCATACAACCCCAGTGACTACCTGAGGGAGAAATTTCCTGTTTTTCAAAGTTCGCATATTGATAGATGCCCATCCAGAATAATTGAGACCCGGAGCCACTTTGTAGTCCATTCGAAAAGTGAGCTTTGATTCACCCTGCAAAGACTTGTTAAAACTCTCATTTGCCATTGCAACGGGATTATAATTGGACGAACCCTTGAACTCTCCCTCGAAGTCTGCAGTCTGGTAGGAAAAATATTGCGAAGTTCGTTCACCGGTAATTTTATCAATCCAATAAGGTGATTTATTGGGCATTTTCCTGAACGCTTCGGTACGCACAGTGGAAGCCCAGTGATTATCTCGATCGGTTTGAGAATAGGTCACATTGGCTCCGAATTTTAATTTATTTGAGAATTGGTAATTGATATCCAAAGAAGTGTTTAGCCTTTCTAATCCGGTACCAATGGTGGTCCCTTTATCTGTTAAATATCCCATCGACAATCGATAAGTTGCCCTATCACCACCACCTCCCATTGAAAAGCTATTGTCCCATATCAAACCATTCCTTCGTATTTCACCTAGCCAATCTGTTTCCTGATTGAATTCATTAAAATAGGCCCAATCAGGTTCAAATCCAATTTCAGGCGTATCATAAAGTAGCCTCAAGTAGATATTTGAGGGACTGGACATACCGATGTAATTGGCACTATTCCATATTGCCTCCTGCATTAAAGCTGTATACTCGCTACTATTTAGCATTGGGATTGTCTTTGGTTCAATCCTGGATGTTAGTTTTGAAGAGAATGAGAAGTTGGTCTTACCGGAGGATCCTTTTTTTGTTGTTATCAATAGTACACCATTCGCACCTTGCGTACCCCAAATTGCAGTAGCAGCTACATCTTTTAACACCTCTATCGATTCGATATCGGTTGGAGCAATATTGATCAACGCTCCCAGATCTTCATTGTTTGCTGTAGAAAAATCGAAATCTTCGCTGATATCTGTTGAATAAGGAATCCCGTCAATAACAATTAATGGATCAGATGAAGCATTGAGGGTGTTGGTCCCCCGAATACGGATTGAACTCCTTGCTCCTGGATCACCCCCGCCCATAACGATGTCTACGCCCCCCAAACGTCCTTGCAATGCCTCTTCAACCGATACGACCGGTGTTTGAGAAACAATATCCTCCATTTCAATTTTCTGAGTGGCACTAACCATCTCTTTTCGACTAATTCCCATATCGTTTCGCTCAACCATTTGAGCGCTGACCACTACTTCATCTAATAGTTCTTCACTAGATTTCATTCTAACATCCAAGGTCTTCTGACCGGTATATTTAATTCTCTGCGTCTCCATTCCAATAAACGAAAAGACTAGAGTGATATCCCCTTCTCCTCTGGGTATTCTTAATCTGTAATAGCCTTCTATATCAGTTGCAACCCCACCGATAGATCTATTTTGGGCATTCATTATATTTACGTTAACACCAATCATCGGCTCAGCTTTCCTGTTAATCATTTCAGTAACCTGTCCTGTTACAATCTGTTCTTGGGAAAGTACATCTTTTGCTAGTAAAAGCAGAATGATTATTATAGAGAGTTTTAAAAATTTCATACGATCAATTATTATTTTTCAAAATCAGAATTAAAGTATAGCCTCTATAAGATGAAACCCTCCATCATTATATGCGAATGGAAAGTAGTCGTATGAAGAGGTCACATTCACTTCCTGACGATCATCCAATTGTACACTTATGGTGTTACCTTTGTCACTATATTTCAGATTTCTTCCACTAGCAGTTTTATAGACTCCACTTTGCATAGCTGATCCCAGATAGGGATAAGTAGTAATTACATTCTCAGGTGAACGGAGGAAATACGAAAACAAATAGTTCTGAAGCATTCCAACATCAATTGACTCTGCCGAAATGGATCCGTCAGAAGCTATTGTACCATTTGTTATACCAGGAATCAGGTTATCAGCAAGAGCCACTTTTATTGCTTCGTTTGTGGGAATAAAAGCAATAAAGCGTCCCATTGATAATCCCATGATGTTGGTACCCACAACCATATTAGCTTTTTTCAACAATTGAGAAAACGAATTAAATGGATATCTAGCATCGTTGGTAACAGCAATTCTATAAGCGAGGCCATCTGATGCCTCTTCTTCAAAGAAGACTTCCCCACTCCCATAAGAATACGCTTTTCCATTCGACCACGGAGCTCCGTTATTGGTAATCTCCTGGAACGGAACAAACAAGGTTCCGTTGAAATCAGGCTCAATAATCCTGTTAAACAGTGCATTATTGGTAATCATACCATCTTTTATATACCAATAATTAAACGGCAGTTGGGTTGCAAGTACTTTCTTACCTGCAGAGCTTAAACCCATACCCCCATAAACGGTATGCATATTCACCATACTTTGTAACTTACCAGCTGACACCTCTCCCATACCATCTTCGGTTATTTCTTGTAAAACCTTTCCGGTAGTATATGACATCAGATACATTTCTGCACTGTTAATCTGTGCTTCGCTCGGTATTAACATTGTAAAACTCACATCGCTTGAAACAAAAGAGTTGAGTAAGGTTGATCCTTCCAATGCATACAAATAGGGTGTATTTACCTTGTCTCTGAAAGCTGGACCAACAACAGATGCAAACAATGGCGGAGTATCGATATGATCCAAACCGTAAAAACTTCCATTTATGCATATTTCCTTATCCGCAATTGACATAGGATCGAAATCGAAGTAGGTGCCATACGCATTCATCACTTTCCGATTGACAATCTCTTCAGGAAAAACAATTGATCCACCGTAAACATATTGACCAATCATATATCTCATTACCAAAGGGTCTACTTCATTAAGTGTTGTATAATCTCCAATTTTCCAGTAGCGGTTGAAAAAATCGTTCAACGCATTATTGGAAAGTGCAAAAATGCTATAAGACTGAGAGGATAATGCGCTAATATCCTGAAATGAAGTTACAGGCCACTCCATGGCGATTGGGGGCAATGCTCCATGTTTATGCAGATAAAGAGAGTCTACCCCAATGGTTTCCCCATAATCAGACGAGAGAGTCTGATCATACTCAAATGTGCTATAGGAATCGTAAAGATCAAAAAAGAGAGAATAGTTTTCTCTTTCTTTCATCTCTGTATAAATAGTTTCCAGTGGATCTAACACTTGGTCAATTGTGTAAATAAATCCATTATCTGCACGAATTTCATACTCCTCTACTGAAGCATTAGAAACATTAAATCCGTCATCTCCTTTCCATTGTGACTCAGGATAAAAGTATTCATAGTTGGTCTTGGCATCAATTCCTTTCGAATTAAAAAATCGGTGAGAAAACACCGGAGCAAAGCGTTCTAAATGATAAACTGTCACCTGTTTACCCTCTGAAGTTACCTCAATGGACACTTTGTTGCTACTTCTTGTCCTAAACTTATAGTAAAGGCCAGCGTTAATATTTTTATCTTCATCAGTAGCCAAATCACCTTCCGGCCGGAAATTAACCATCTTATTCTTGTTGTAAGAATAGTATAGCAGGTGAAATCCAATTAGCTTTCTCAACTCATCCTTATCTATATCACCAATTTGAGAATACCCCTTACTGGATAGATATCCAGAAAAAGCATCATTAGTTGGTGCCATTATAGTAAGAATACTCTTCCCTTCTACAATTGGCTTAAAACCAGCCAATTCAATTCCCTCGAGAAAAATGGAATAATTTCCTTTTTCCATTAATACATCCCAGGTACTCCCTTTCAACCATGCTGGTTCTTCATAATGTTCAAGCATCTTGTTTTCGCAGGACAATAGGACCATGACACTGACAATCAACAAGCACGACATTTTCATGACATATAACCTATTTTTCATGTTTTAAGTAATAATTAATTATTTATATTTATCAGGGTATTCTAACGAAAATGTATAATTCTCAATATTAGTATATCCGTTAATAGCAATCTTTGTTGCATCAGACGGATCATCCATATCCAACCCCCACTCCTTTTCGAAGGCATCTGGCATACCGTCCTGATCTGTATCCAATGGCAGAGAACCTGATTGAATGATACCCGGACCACCAATGGGGAACTGTTCCGCGTTTGTTTCATTTCTTATGATTGTACCTTTAATACCCAATGAGGTTAGCTCCTCCACCAGATAGGAGTCTACCTGATCACGCTTGGGAAGTGATGCTCCCACATTCTCGACGATCCACTCATATGCCTTATCAGCTGTTGTTTGACTTAGAATCAATGGATGTAAATCTGAACGAGAGTCTAAAAAAAGAGGCGATCCGGAACAATCTTTTTCCCAATCCATTAGTCGACCGTTTAAAGTACCGTCTTTGTCATTGTCAAAATAATTACCCCGCCAGAATGTTCTGAATTGTGAATTTCCTCCAGAGAATGGCTTGGATGGATTAAGATAGGAAACTTCAGTTACAATTGAACCATCTGCCTGCGCCACCCCTCTATAGGATTTTCCGAGTCCAACAATAAAATAATTATCTTCTATTGTTGTTTCTGATAATCCGCCAGAGTCACCTCCCATATCATAAGCAGTGCCACTACCCCAATTGTAAACCGTATTATTGACAAATTGATTTAATCCCTTTACCTTGGGATTTCGTGAATTGTTGTTGATATACAGATTGCGGAAAATAGTGACTCCATCATTTATTCCGGTCTGAATCAAACCTCCACAAGAGTGATTCTGGAGACCATGCCCAATAATACTGTTCTGAATTGTGATGTTTCGAGGAGGGGTGCCTTTTCCATCACCATTGATGGAGAAATTCTCATCCCGTCCCCAACTAAAAGAACAATGGTCGAATATTATATCAGAGCCATTCGCAACCCCTGCCGCATCTGCCTGACTGGGAAATGCAGCCCCCATTCTTACCCGTAAGTATCGTACGATGGTATTGGTTGCACCACTTGCCGATAATCGCCCGCCATAAAGTACAACTCCATCTCCAGGAGCTGTTTGACCTAATATGGTCTGATTACTTTTTAATACAATAGGCGTTGCGCTAAGCTTTATGATTCCTGCCACATCAAAAACCACAATCCTGTTCGACATACTGACAGCATCTCGAAAGGACCCAGGACCATTATCATTCAAGTTCTTGACATGGTAAATTTCTCCACCTCGCCCACCAGTAGCATTCCTACCATAACCTTCAGCCCCGGGAAAAGCAAGAACTCCACCGGGGAAAATAGGAAATGCTTTAGTTTCTTCTTCTTGATCCCCGTTATCTTCACCTTCATTTGAGACATCTTCACCTGTCGGAATTTCAGGAAAAAGATCAACTTCTCCATTCTTGTCAACACATGAAAAGGTAAATAATCCTATCAATAGAATAAGGAAACAGTCTTTTATTGCTTTCATAATATATAGTATTGTTAAAATGAGAAGGTTTAACTATTTGTATAGTTCAGGATATTCTAATGAAAATGCGTAATTCTCAATATTGGTATAGCCGTTAGGGGCAATTTTTAATGCATCGGACGGATCATCATTTTCCAGTCCCCATTTTTCTTCAAAAGCATCGGGTATACCATCATTATCTGAATCTAATTGTATTGAACCAGTTTGTATGAAGCCCGGGCCACCGATGGGGAATTGATCCTTATTAGTTTCATTTTGAATAATTATACCTTTTAATCCTAATGATGTCAATTCTTTCACTAGATAGGTGTCAACCTGATCTCGTTTGGGTAAGGTAGCACCCACATTCTCTACAATCCACTCATAAGCACTTTCTGCAGAAGTCTGAGATTGTATCAAAGAGTGTAAAACTGAGCGTGTTTCTAAAAATGTAGGACTTCCCTCACAATCTTTTTCAAAATTCATAAGACGACCATTCAGTTTCCCATCCTTATTGTCATCAAAGTAATTTCCAGCCCAATATGTTCTAAACAATGAATTTCCTCCCTTGAAAGGTTTAGATGGAGTGAGCGTATTTTTTTTAACAACAATCTCGCCATTACTTTGACGAGAGCCCCTGTAGGTTTCAGCTGGTCCCAAAATAAAGTAATTATTCTCTATGGTAGTTTCTGATGGGCCTTTTGAGTTACCCCCCATATCATAAGCAGTTCCTCCGCCCCAATTATAAACGACATTATTGACAAATTGATTTAATCCTTTTACTTTGGGATTCCTTGTATGATTGTCAATATAAAGATTTCTGAAAATTGTCACCCCTCCTGTCATATCAGTCTGCATAAGGCCTCCACAAGAGTGATTTTGTAAACCCTGCCCAATTATGCTATTCTGAATGGTTATATTTTCAAGAGGCTTGGTTCGGTTACTGCTGCTGATTGAGAAGTTTTCATCTTTACCCCAAGTGATAGAGCAATGATCAAAAATGACATTAGTACCATAAGCCATACCTACCGCATCTGACTGCCCTTGGAAATTTGCTCCCATCCTAATTCGTAAATATCGAACAATTGTATTGGAAGCCCCGCTGGCCGATAATCGACCACCATAAAGCACAATTCCGTCTCCAGGTGCAGTTTGCCCCAAAATTGTCTGATTGCTTAATAATTTAATAGGGTTAGAGCTGAGTTCAATAATTCCCGCCACTTTGAATACAACGATCCTGTTCGGTTCACTAACAGCATCCCGAAATGATCCGTGACCGGCATCACTCAGATTTGTTACACAATACAATTTACCGTATCGACCACCAGTAGCATTTTTACCATATCCCTCTGCTCCTGGAAAAGCTATAATATTTCCAGAAAAATCAGGAAAAGTCAGAGTTTGTTTCGAGTTACGCTTACTTTCAATAGAAAAAATATCCTTCTCTGTCAAAAAATGATTATTATTGAAACTAGCGAAGTCTATCGTAGTTAGAATAAATGTAAAATATAAAGTTAGCAGCAAATAATATTTAATCTTCATGATAATATAGTGAAGCAATAATTTGAACGTAGAATAAATATTTAAGTATTATATATTTCTTTTAAAGTTCACCGCACAGCAAAATTATCAGCATTTAACATCTCTGATCGGTAATTTCATTCATTTTTTCATAACAATTGTACAGAAATATACAAATAAAGATATTTACTGGAATTATTGCCTTAAAACCGTACAATTGTACAGCATCAGGCAATTTATTTATTGATTAATTATTATTTGTTATTTTTGCAAAGAATGATTCTTTTACACTAAGTTGACAAAACATGATTCCTATAATCATGATGGATATCATAGAAGAGACTTTACCAAATTAAAGACAACTACAAACAGAAATGATCCATCCATTCCACATAAAAAAAACACTGTTCACGTTCCTCTTCCTACTGCCAATGCTTATCTATGGCAACGAAGGGATCCGGATTGAACATATCGACAGCAAAGATGGATTATCGCACAACACGGTAAGATATATCATTCAGGATCATCAGGGGTTGATCTGGATAGCCTCCGTCAACGGTCTGAACCGGTTTGACGGGTACAATTTTTCCTCTTTCTATCCGGGGTTTTCCACACGTTCGCTTTCTGAAAGCAATATACGAATGATGTGGGAAGACCGTCATGCCTATCTCTGGATACAGACATCCTCCCGTTATGTCAACTGTTACAATCTGAACAACGAATCGTTTGTGAATTATACCGGAGATGGGGAAGCACGTCAATACCGCAGTATGCTGGAGGCCTCAAACGGAGACATCTGGCTCTGGGGTACAGAACAAGGGGCATGCCGTGTGAGACATCATGACTCTGGGGTATTGGGTACCCTTTACGACAAAACCAATATCGGGACCGATCATATATCCTTTATACTGGAAGATGCATCGGGCAATATCTGGGCTGGCACAGACAAGGGTTTATTCCTCTATAGCGACGGTATGTTTCACCGCTTGAGTGAGAAAATTAGTCGCTATAAATTTCATAGTGCGTACAAAACGGAAGAATACCTCTGTTTTTTAACAAACAATGCGGATATTTTAATTTACGACTTGCTGAACAGGCGTTTTCTTCCTGTAATCAATTATGCTTCCCAATTTCCAGGATTCAGCATTCACGAGACGGAAAAAATTGACAACGATCAAATCATTATTACCGGGAACCATGCAACACTGATCTTTCATATCCCTTCAATGCAGGTATACAACAGCAACAGGCTGATGCAGGGAGAAACCATCCGGGAGGGATACATTATCAGAGACAACAAAAACAAACCATGGGTCTACAACAAGTCGGGTAGTGTATGGCATTATAACACTGAAAGTAAATCATTTGACAGATATCGGCTGATTCCAAAACCAGTGCTTTCGTTCATCGATCACGAAAGGTATTCAATCTTCACCGATTCAAGGGAGATCACATGGATCTCTACCTATGGGAGCGGATTGTTTGCCATCAGAAAAAATGGAGAAATCTCTCACTATACTACCACAAACAGCGATCTGCGAACAAACTACCTACTCTATGTCACGGAAGATCGTACCGGAAGCATATGGGTGGGAACAGAAAATGCCGGCATTGCAAAACTGAGCTTCGCAAAACAGGAAAGTTCACAGTTAATACCGGCATCCCTCCTCACCAGTTCGCAGGAACAGACCATCAGGAGCCTGTATGAAGACCGAAATGGAAATCTTTGGGCAGGAACAAAAAATGGGGACATTTACATAATTGACAGCAACTGGAACAAAAAGGATCTCTTCACCGGCAGGCAAAAAGGGATCTACACCATCCAGGCAGACCACAAAGGCAACATCTGGATGGGAACAAAAGGAGATGGGCTGCGGATCTTTCTCGCGGACGACCTGTCGGGAAAGAGCTTTTCCTACCTCCTCTCTGATGACTTAAATGCAGGAGAGAACAGCATCTATGCAATCCTGTGTGATACAAAAGGACGTATGTGGGTCGGGACGTTCGGCAACGGACTGTTTCTGTGTGAGTGGGAGAAGGGATCGCTGCATAGCCTGAGATTCGATCAAATATCGCGTACACAAAGACAAATCAGGTCGCTCATGCAGGACAGGGAAGGTCGTATCTGGTCGGGAGGTGAAAATGGTGTGGTCATCTTTCACCCGGACAGTCTGATTAAGGATGGTAACTCCTACGAATGGTATTACTTCGACCGGAATGATCCTGAGTCACTAAACAACAACATTGTAAAAACCCTGTATGAAGACCGGAAAGGTCGAATCTGGCTCGGAACAGCTGGCGGTGGTGTCAATCTGGCTATAAAAAAATTACCTGCTGAGAGGTACCAGTTCACACACTACACCACCGAAAATGGCTTGACAAATAATATCATCCAGGCTATACTGGAAGATTACAACGGAAATCTTTGGATCAGTACTGAAAGCGGACTTTCGAAGTTCGATGTTGAAAAAAAATTTTTTGAAAATTACAATTTCGCCGACAGATGGGAAAGTGACTATTTTTCGGAGTCTGTCGCCTTGAGAAGAAAAAATGGAGACATCCTGTTTGGCAGTTATAGTGGCGTGTATGTTATTGACCCGGATGTTTTCAAGAAACAAACAGGCCCACTGACAACCCTGATTACTGATCTTAGTATCAATGGAGTAAAAGTAACACCCCACTCACAGGATACACCTTTGACAGCGAGCATCTCCAAAACCAGTCATCTCCGGCTCCGCTACAATCAGAATTCATTTGCTTTGGCTTTTTCCTCACTGAATTATCAGGAAATATCTTCGAGCAGATATACCTATATTCTGGAGAACTACGACAAGGAGTGGAATCCAATCACAGCGTACAATGTTGCAACCTATAAGAATATTCCACCAGGAAAATACCATTTCAGGGTGAAGAGTGTCTCCAACACAATGGAAAACCCCGAAACATTATTGGAGATTACCATCAAACCTTCATTCTGGCGATCTCTCGAAGCATCGATTCTCTATCTGCTCTCAGGGTTGCTGCTTCTTTATCTTACAGTCGTCACTCTGATGAAGATGAACCGGCTCAATAATGAAATCATTATCGAGAAAAAGATGACAGCTCACCGACTGCAATTCTTCACCAATATCTCTCACGAGTTCAGAACACCGCTCACCCTTATTCAAGGCAGTATTGAAAGCATATATGAACAACAGCTATCACCGGCGCTGAAGAAACAGGTTGATATCCTGAACAAAAGTTCCGACAAATTGATGCGACTGATTGACCAGTTGCTCGCATTCAGGAAACTACAGCATGAAGAGATGGAACTGCGACTGGAGAAGGCTGATATTGTTTCATTTCTTCGGGATATTTATGAGATCTTTAGTGAGACAGCGATCAAAAAAGGAATTGAATATACCTTTAGGACAATCGAAGATTCAAAGGTGATTATCACCGACAAAGGAAAAATGGAGATGATCATTTTCAACCTTTTGTCAAACGCTTTTAAGCATACTCCAAAAAATGGAAAAATCCGTGTAGAGATAACCTTCGACGAACCGAATAAGCACTGTGCCATTACTGTTTCCGACTCAGGCATCGGCGTCCCTCCTGAAAAGCGGGAACTACTCTTTCAGCGATTTAAACAGATCAACTACACCCCCACCGGAATAGGTATTGGCCTGCACCTCTCCGCCGAACTGGCTAGGGTGCTCCATGGCAGGATCGATTACCGGGACTCAGAATGGTCGGGAGCCTGCTTCATGCTTTCCATTCCTATGAGTTTGGAAGATTACGCGTCAAGCGAAAAAAAATATGGTCCTGTTGTACATGTGAACGAGTTGGAAGCAAAAGCAACAGCTGGTGCCGTATCGGTAAAAAAAAACCCGGTAAAAATTACTCCGGGGCGGAAACAAAAGGTCCTGCTAATTGAAGATGACGAAGAGATCAGATCATTCCTGGAGGACAAACTGATGGATTATTTTGAACTCTCCTCTGCCTCCAACGGGCTGAGCGGTCTGGAAAAAGCGATCGAAACACCTCCTGAGCTGATTGTATGCGATGTGATGATGCCGGAAATGAACGGTTTTGAGGTAACCAGGAAGATCAAAGAGAACTTTGAGACCAGCCATATTCCCGTTGTCCTGCTTACCGCCTATTCATCGCCCGAACATCAACTGGAAGGAATTAACGCGGGTGCAGATGCTTACATCATCAAACCCTTCAGCGTCCAATACCTGATTACCCGTATCCGTAAATTAATTGAGCAGCGGGAAAGGCTGCAATACAAGTTTGCACATGATCCCGGCATGGCAGGATCCCTCCCGGTGCATACATCCGGGAAAGACAGCCTTTTCATGGAAAAAATCCACACGGTAATGGTGTCCCACCTGAGAGATACACAGTTTTCGGTGGATGATTTCGCGAAAGAGATGAACATGGGGAGGACCCTTTTTTACAAAAAGATTAAAGGGATCACCAATTACTCTCCCAACGAATATTTCCGCATCATCCGCCTTAAAAAAGCAACAGAGTTGCTGATCAACAGCGAAATGAATGTAGCAGAAATCGCCTATGAGGTAGGATTCAACGATCCGGACTATTTCGGAAAATCGTTTAAAAAACAGTTTGGCGTCACTCCCTCACAATTCAGAAACGGACAAAAGAGTTGAAAACCACCTCTGGATATAGGCGCCTCCCAGGAGGCGTAAACTATATGAAAATTGTTAACGACGCAACGATACCCCGAAGAATCCTGGGACTACAAACAATTTGGCAATTTGCAACAATTTGGCAATTTGCAAATAAGTTGTACCTTTGTGTACGAGCACATGCCTGTCAGTACAGAAAGGGTTCGAAAGCGCCAAAATAATTTAAATCAAATATTAAAGATTAACAGAGGGCCAATCATACATGCAAAAGAAGATCCGGATAATTGACATTGCAAAAATGGCGGGCGTTTCAAAAGGAACGGTCGACAGGGTGCTTCATAACCGCGGAAACGTGTCGGAATCAGCGCGCTTGACCATCGAAAAAGTGCTGAAGCAGGTGAATTATAAGCCAAATATTCATGTCTCCTCCATCTCTTTGAAGAGAAGTTACAGGATCATTGTAACCACACCCGAAATGTCTCTGGGAGCCTATTGGGAAAGTATTCACAATGGAATTCGTCATGCCCTGGAAGAATATGAAAATGTAAAAGTTGAATTACGGGTTTTTACTTATAACCAATACGATATATATTCCTGCCGGCAGACTTTCGAAAAGATTGCCGGTTTCGAAATGGATGCACTGATCATCGGTCCTACCTTCACCGAGGAGACAGTTAATTTGTGCAAAAAAATGAACGACAGGAATGTCCCTTACATTTTTGTGGATTCAAACATCGAGGAGACATCACCGCTGGCCTTCTTTTCAGCAAATCACTACGTGTGTGGGTATATGATGGCCAAACTGATCACATCAATTATCCCCAAAAATGCCAATATTGCTATTTTTCACGCTGTCAGAACTGGAGATAAGAGTGCGAACACGACCATTCTCAGAAAAAACGGTTTCACCGATTATCTGGAGAAAAACAAATGCACAAACCTTGTCCTTGGCATTCCTTTTTCAGTAACAGAACCCGAAAATAACGAGATGTATCTCTCGCGGCTATTCGGGAGTCAGAAGGATACCCCGGCCATCGTGGTTTTAAATTCACGCGGTAATTTTATTGCTGACTACCTGGAAGCAAACCATATAGAAGGGGTGAAAATGGTATGCATGGACTTGACTTCGGCGAATATTGATGCATTGAAAAAAGGAAAAATCGACTACCTTATCGGGCAAGAGCCAGAATATCAGGGATTTTATGCCATGAAAACCCTGCTTGAATATCTGATCTTCAAAAAGCCGGTTACAAAACAGAACTATGTCCAGCTGGATATTTTAACCCGCGAAAACATCGATTATTATAAACGGTTCAATAATATCATGTATTAAGCAGGCCAAACCTGATCCAGCTTAAATCCTTGCCACTTACCCTAAAATAAACACATATTCAAAACGCATGCGTTTTACATTTATAAAGAACTATAAACATGATTGTTTTGAATAATCACAAGCGACTTTAATACATTTGTGTTCGGGCACAATGAGTATTTCACGAAAGTTATATTATTTCTCGCAATAGTATAAATCCAAACAAACCTGGTTTTTTCCATTACTTAATTGAATAGTCAACATAAACAAATCATTAAAACAATCTTCATTCACTATTGTGTCGTCCATGCATACGGTACCACGAAAAATCATTTCTGTCAATTTCCAACAAGCTTGCATATACACCAATTTATCAACGAATTAATTAAGAATAAATCCTAATAACTCTGAAAAAATCAGACTTTTATAAAGATGCAAAAAAAAATTTGCATCTTTGTTGTAATAGTTGCGTCCTTTGACTATTGATTTTATTCAGACAAACCATGCATATAGATTTAAGGGGTCTGTCCCTGTGCAAGCATTTAAAAATTGTGTCATCCATATTCATCGTATGGATTAATATCCTTTGTGGATATAGCGGGAATGAATTATATTTCTCGAAAATTGGAATCGAAGAAGGTCTCTCCCAACTTTCCGTTATGACAATTTTTCAGGATGAATTGGGGAATATGTGGTTTGGAACTCGGGAAGGACTGAATATCTACGACGGTAACACGATAAAGATTTTACAGCCAAAGGGAAAACCCGAAAACTCATTATCTGGCAACCTGATAAAGGAGATCAGCGGCGACTCACAGGGTTCTGTTTTTATTCATACCCAAAACGGAATTGATCAATACGACCTTACATCCGGAACAATCACACATCTGATCACTGTTCAGATTAATGCGATGAATTATGGCAACAATCGTCTCTGGTACGCAAAAGACAACAAAATATTTGTTATTGACAGCAAACAGACAGGTTTTTTTTGCGAAATTGACCATCAAGCGCAGATAACTGCCATCCTTCCGGTGTCAGGCAACCGTCTTTTAGTAGGTACCATAGCATCCGGCGTATTCTCAATTGATCAAAATAAAAACGTAAAGAGAGTACTCCCTGGCTGTAGCCGCGTAGCCTCTATTTTTGAAGATTCGGAAAAAAACGCATGGATAAGTACCTGGGAAAATGGGCTGTACAAGATCACTGCAAATAATACCATCGTAAATTACCGGCAAAACTTGAAAGATCCTTCAAAAGGATTGTCCTCCGATTTTGTAAGAACTGTTTGTGAGGACGACAACGGGAATATCTGGATTGGTACAAAGCAGGGATTAAACAAACTCGACAAGGCTTCGTCTTTGTTTTATCATTATAGCCCGGAAATAAACGATGATAAAAGCCTCTCCAATGAATCTGTCTGGTCTCTTTACAAAGACAATCACGGAAATTTATGGATAGGCACTTATTTCGGAGGAGTAAATTATTTTAACCCGAAATCGGACAGCTTTACTTTTCACAATTTAACCAGTGGATCGTTTGCCAACAGGCCCTTTCCAATTATCAGTCAAATAATCCCTTACGAGGCAAACACTACTTTTCTTTGTACCGAAGGTGACGGATTAATTCTGTACAACACCGAAAACAAAACTTACTCTGAAATACCGGCACTAAAAAACGACAATATCAAGACGGCCTGGCTCGACAGAGATAACAATCTGTTATTTTTAGGATTACACCTAGGGGGATTATGCATACTGGACATAAAAAATAAGGGATTGAAAAGATACAGCCACATAAGAGCAGATCTGGATCAATCCAATATTGTTAGAAGAATCCTACCCTGGCGGGACAAATATTTAATAGCCACCTACAACGGTTTATACCTTTTCGATAAAGAGAAGGAAACATTTTCTGTTTTTTCCGAAGATCTTCATCAACATGTTACCTTTTTTGTGGATATCATCATTGATAAACAAAGCAATTTGTGGGTGGCAAGCAGGGGAGTTTTTAAATATAATATCCAAACCAAAGAAATCCGGCAGTTTTTTCACGATCCCTATGATGATCGATCATTGAGCAATATTAATGCTACAAAATTGTACATCGACTCTAAAGACAGACTGTGGATTGCGACCAGCGGAGGAGGAGTGAATTTATACAACTACGATTCGATGGATTTTTTAAGGTTCACATCCCAGAATACTAGCCTGAAAAACGATTATGTAAGTAATATAGCCGAATCACCTCTTGGCTATCTTTACCTGACAACCACCCGCGGATTATCGTATATTAATCCTGAAAATAACGAGGTAATTAATGTCGTTTCAAACGATGGCATCACACTCAATTCCCTTTTTAACGGAGGAATAGCCATAAAGCCGGATGGTGAAATCTATGTGGCCGGCATGAATGGTATGGTTTCCTTCTATGAGCAGGAAATCCTGGAAGATCTGAAACCCGTTGACCTCTATTTTGCAAACTTATGGGTAAACAACAGGGAGGTAACACCGAACGATCATACCGGATTACTGAAAGAGACTCTCCCTTTTACCCATCGTCTTAAATTCAACCACAGGCAATCGATACTCAAGTTTGAATTTTCTTCCGACAATATCACCGCACTCGACAAATATCACTATCAATACAGAGTAAAAGGCATGTCAAATGAATGGGTCACCCTGAGAGAAGGGCTTCATGAGATAAATTTGATGAACCTGGATGCCGGCAACTTTTTATTGGAGTTAAAAGCTGTAACGTTGAATTCAAAAGCAACGGCAGGCTCCACATCCATTGCTTTTCGGGTAACCCCACCCTTTTACAGAAGTGCGCTGGCTTACATACTCTACTTATTGGGGGGGGTGTCGTTGATATGGCTTTATGTAAGATATATAAAAAATAAAATCAGGCTGGAATCCTCCCTGGAGTATGAGAAAAAAGAAAAGGAACATATCGAAGAAGTCAACCAATCTAAAATTCGTTTCTTCACCAATATTTCTCATGAATTCAGGACACCACTCACTTTAATTTCAAGCCAGGTAGACATGCTGTTACAGCAAAAAAAACTTCAACCGTCAATAATTAAACGAATCGAAAGCATCAGCAGAAATACAGCCTTGCTGACCAGTCTTATCAATGAACTGCTTGATTTCAGGAAGATCGACAACGAAAAGTTGGCGATAAAAGCCGGAGAATATAATATTGTCCCATTTCTATACGAAATATACACCTCCTTCGAAGAATATGCCGATGCACAAAAAATTGATTTTTCTTTCCACACGACGGACGATGCGATCTTACTGTGGTATGATCAAAGTCAGATGCAGAAAGTTTTTTTCAACTTGATATCCAACGCATTTAAATACACCCCGAAAGGAGGTAGAATAACCCTTAGCATCACGCAGGATAACAAAAGAGTCCGCATTTCTGTAAAAGATAGCGGCATCGGGATTGCTTCGGAAAACAGGGATAAAATATTCGATCAGTTCTATCAAATCGTGACCGGGGAAGATTCAGTTAACATACTGCCCGGAACGGGGTTGGGATTAGCATTGACAAAAGGAATCCTGGATGCCCACCATGCAGAGATTACACTCGAAAGCGAGGTAAACAAAGGAAGCAATTTCGAAGTCATGCTCCTCAAAGGATCGGCTCACTTTGCAGAAAACGAAAAAAATGTTCTGGAAAATCGGGATGACATCAGTATTCAAGAGATCAAGAACTATTTGCCGGGGACTTCGCACGACAGGGAACTGTTGCATCCCGATAAAAAAACAGGAAAACAGGAATCGAAAAACAGGATCCTGATTGTGGAAGATAACGAAGAGTTGCTGCATGTTTTACATCACGTGTTTGATCCTCTATATCATGTAATTACTGCCACTGACGGAGAAGAGGGACTGGCAAAAACAATCGAAAACCAACCCGACATTGTACTCAGTGACCTGATGATGCCCCACATGTCGGGGAGCGAAATGTGTTTAAAAATAAAAACCAATTTTGCTGTCTGCCATATTCCTGTTGTCCTGCTCACTGCTCAAACGGCTGTCGAGTCTAACATAGAAAGCCTGAAACTGGGAGCTGACGATTATATCACCAAACCCTTCGATGTGTCTGTGCTACTGGCACGGTGCAACAATCTGGTGAACGGACGCAAACTATTGCAAGAAAGATTCGCCAAATCAACCGATGTCGGTACTTATTCCATTGCCTCCAACGATATGGATCGCAACTTCTTGGAAAAAGCAAACAAGGTCATCGAAGATAACATCGCAAACCCGGATTTTGGTATCAACGAATTCTCAAAGGAGATGAATCTGGGCAGAACAAGCTTGTTTAACAAAATTAAAGGGATAACAGGCCAAACACCCAACGAATTTATTCTCACCATTAAAATGAAAAGAGCTACCTTTTTGCTAATTAACAACCCGGAATTGAATATTTCAGACATCACCTACCGCCTGGGATTTAATTCTCCAAAATATTTCTCAAAATGCTTTAAGGATCAATTCGGACTTACTCCTTCAGACTATAAATCTTTGCATATACAAGATTGATAAAGAACGCGTATATGTTGTTTTCCCTCCGGATGTTAAATCTTTCGCTTCGTACGAAAGAGGACCTTTTTTGAACTATTTTACCCCTCCTTGTCGATCCGCACGGGTTAACTTTGTCGCGAGAATAAAAATTTGAAGCCTAAGAACTTTAAATCTTTTTAATTTAATGTCAATCAAAAAAACAAATCTAAATGAAAGTGATCAATTTTAAAACAATGACGCTTGTCTTGTTACTTCTGCTGCCGATATCATTGCTGGCTCAGTCCACTGTATCCGGTGTCGTCGCAGACGAAAGAGGAGACTCTCTCCCTGGAGTAAATATTATCATCAAAGGGACCACAAAGGGTACAGTTACAAACTATGATGGAGAATTTTCCATCGAAGCAAAACCGGGCGATATCATTGAAGCTACTTTTATTGGCTTTGAGTCGCAGGAAATAGCAGTGAAAGATCAAGCACAAATACGAATTACTCTCCGAGAGTCTTCTGTACTCATTCAAGAACTCGAGGTTGTAGCTGTCGGCTATGGCGACGTGAGAAGAAAAGACCTGACCGGATCGGTGGCCAAAGCCGACATGTCGGAAATCATCAAAACTCCCGTCAGCAACATTGCACAGTCGTTGGGTGGACGTATCGCCGGAGTACAGGTATCTTCCAAAGACGGAGGACTGGGAGACAACTTCAGCATCACGATCAGGGGAGCCGGATCGCTGACACAAAGCACGGAACCGCTGTACGTAGTGGATGGCTTTCCTTTGGAGTCGAGCAATATGGGATCATTGAATCCAAACGACATTGAATCAATCGACGTTTTAAAAGACGCCTCCGCTACAGCCATTTACGGATCACGCGGCGCAAACGGTGTAGTAATTATTACCACCAAAAAAGGAAGCGCCGGAAAACCCCGCATTGAATATAACGGTAATTTGACTGTAAGCAATATTGCCAAAACACAGGAGATGCTCTCCGGTTACCAGTTTGTAGAATTACAACAGGAGATCATGAACGAAGAAGACTTTGCGCAAAATTACCTGCGAGACGGAAGAACGCTCGAGAATTACCTGACCGAACCTGAATATGACTGGCAGGACGCAATTTACAGGACAGCCATCACAAACAACCACTATCTCTCTCTGTCTGGCATGCAGGGCGATTTGCAATATTCTACTTCAGGGTCGTATCTGAATCAGGAAGGGATCATTACAAACTCAAGTTTGGATAAATATCAAGGGCGCGTAAGTCTTGACCAAAAGTTGTTTAACGACAAGCTGCGCTTAAGGGTTATTTCCAACGCCAGCCGCACCGTAAGAAATGGAGCAGACCCCACCGGCGGATCCACTTCCGTAAGTAATGCCCTGATGTACAGCGTATGGGGATACCGTCCGGTTTCTCCCACGGGATCAAACTTGATGGAGGAGCTGTATGACGACGCCATTGAAATGACGGAAGATTACCGGTTTAACCCTGTCTTGTCGGCAAAGAACGAATACCGCAAAACCACGACCGACAATTTCAGCATTAACGGGATGGCCGAATATGAAATCATCAAAAATTTGCGTTTCAAAGCCACGGCAGGTTATCAACTGGTTAATTACACCAACGAACAGTTTAATAATTCAAAAACCAAAACCGGTTTTTATCACGACAAAAACTCACAATACAGAGGTATTAACGCATTCTACCGTCAATCGAACACCGAAAGACTTTTGAACGAAAATACATTAACTTACCAGTATGGCAAAAAAGGACATAATGTGAATCTGTTGGGAGGGGTAACCTTTCAAAAGGAGAGCTTTTACAGTCACGACCTGACCAGCACATTTATTACCAATGAAATTTTTGGGATGGCCGGATTTGGGAAAAGCAGCAGTGTGCCTTCTGTGGAATCATCAAAGGGAGAAAATACGTTGGCATCTTATCTTGCCAGGGTAAACTACAACTATCGCTCCAAATACTACGCAACCGCATCGTTCAGAGCTGACGGTTCTTCCAAATTTTCCTCAAAAAACAGATGGGGCTATTTCCCGTCCACATCACTGGCATGGGCCTTTAGTCGGGAAGATTTTCTCAAAGACAACGAGATCCTGACAAACGGGAAACTCAGACTCAGCTATGGACAAACAGGAAACAACAGAGTAGATAACTATGCCTTTAGAGGAAAGCTGGAAACGGGGGACAACACCTTCTATCCTTACGATAGCAACAAATACATCGCCTACCTGCCTACAAGCATGCAGAACGAGAACCTGAAATGGGAAACAACAGATCAATACAACGTGGGACTTGACCTGGGTTTCTGGAACGACAGGGTAAGCATCATCGCAGACTACTACATCAAGAACACCCGTGATTTGTTGCTGCAAGCCGATTTGGCTCCTTCATCGGGTTACGCCTCAGCCATGATGAATATTGGCGAACTGCAAAACCGGGGGATTGAATTTTCTATTCAGACATCCAACATACAATCAAAAGATTTTCAGTGGAATTCAGCATTCAACATTTCGTTCAACAAGAATGAGATCACCCGGTTAAATGACAAGCAGATTGCCATGACAAACTCTGTATATTGGGACAACAAATACAGAACCATGCCGGCTTATATCAGCCCTGTGGGAAGACCAGCCGGATTGATGTACGGATACTTGTACGAAGGAACCTATAAAAAGAGCGACTTCGACATTACGTTAAACGATAATGGCACCGAGGTGTATACTCCCAAAAAAGGTGTGGTATTGTTCTCCAACGAGTCGAGACCCGGTGATCCCCGCTATACCGACATCAACGGTGACGGCGTAATCAACGATGCGGATAAAACAAACATAGGGGAAGGACACCCCAAAGCCATCGGCGGATTAAACAACAGTTTTGTATATAAGAATTTGGACCTGAGCTTTTTCTTTCAATTCAGCATGGGCAATGACGTTCTGAATGCCAACCGGATGATTTTTGAAAATCCTGCAGGAAAGAGGCACACGAACATGTTCGCAACTTATGCCGACCGTTGGACGGAGGAAAATGAATCTAGCGATATTCCCCGATCAAAAGCAGTTGGCTCACAGGAATATAGCAGCTTGTATATCGAAGACGGCTCCTTCCTCAGGTTGAAATCGCTTACACTCGGTTATAACTTCCAACCGGAGCTCCTGAACAGATTACATATTGCATCGGCAAGGATTGCTTTTTCAGCAGAAAACTTATTTACCATCACTTCATATTCAGGAAATGATCCGGAAGTATCGACAAGAAATACGGTATTAACACCGGGGTTCGACTGGTCACCCTACCCTCGCTCCAGAAACTATTCACTTTCTCTTAATCTGACCTTTTAATAAAAAAGCTTTATAATGATGAAAAATATACTATTTATCCTGCTATTTGCATTGAGTCTCAATTCGTGCAGCGACTTTCTCGACACGCGCGCCTATGATTTTGTCTCACCCGAAGAGTTTTATCAAAATCAAAATGATGCCCAGATGGCATTGGCCGGAGTTTATTCGACATTGGCTACAGAAAATGTGTATGGGAACCGGTACTCCTGTATGATTTCCAATGTGGATGACCTTAGTTTTTATGTTCGTCCGTCCACACAAACTGTGACACATGTATATGGGAATGACCACAATACAAGTAACACCGACATTTATAATGCATGGAGCTCCATTTATAAAGGGATCGAAAGTGCAAATATCCTGCTTGAGAGAATTGAAAATTCCAATATCGATGAAGCGGTAAAAACCAGAATAAAGGGAGAAGCCAAGTTCCTGAGAGCTTATTACCACTTTCTGGTGGCACAAGCCTGGAAAGATGTACCCATCAGAAAGGAGTCATTTAAAGATGTTTCCAAGTCTGCTCTGGCTGCCACACCACAAGCCGAAGCCCTGGATTGGATCATCAGTGAGATGGAAGAGACGATTACCATGGTGGATGATGAGATGTACGACAATCGCCCTTCTTATGTAAAAAAGACTGTGGTAGAAGGTATTCTCGCCAGAGTATGCCTCACCCGGGCAGGATATCCCACCAACGGCGGAAAACCTTATTATGAAAAAGCTGCAGCGTATGCCAAATCGGTGAAAGATGCACAAAAGCATGGTCTCAATCCGGATGTGTACGAGATGTGGAAAAGAATGGCCAGTGACAGGTATGACACCGAATATAATGAATCGATGTGGGAAGTGGAGTTCATCGGTTCAAGAGAGCTTGATGGCAACTGGACTGACGGAAGAATTGGAAATGTAATCGGCAATATCCAAAAAAACGGTTCCACCGAAGGGCTGGGATACAGCTATTGGTTCTACGGTGGGTCATTGATCCTTTGGGATCTTTACGACGGAAACGATAAGAGACGGGACCTATCCATGGCTCCTTACCAGATCGATGCTAAAGACCAATATATCTATTGGAAAGACAATCAGATTGTACAGCGAGCCTGTGGTAAATTCAGAAGAGAATGGGAAACGCTGATGCCGCGACACAAAAATTATACCCAGGAGAATTATCCGATCATCAGATACGCCGATGTGCTGCTCATGCTGGCTGAAGCCGAGAATGAGGTAAATCAGTCGCCGACACCACTGGCATACGAAGCGATCAATACGGTAAGGGAAAGAGCCGGAATAGAACCGCTGTCGGGATTGTCTTATGCCGAATTTCAACAGGAACTGCGTGATGAGAGAGGCCGCGAGCTCTGTTTCGAATCTCTGCGAAAATATGATCTTGTAAGATGGGGAATCTACACCGATGCTATCCAGGCACTGGGTGAAGCTACTTACGACAGTCGTTGGCCCGGAGGTAGCAATTATTCCACGGCAAGAGCATTTGCAGAAAGGACACAAAAGAAACATGAATTCCTGCCCATTCCTTTAAAAGAATTGGCCATCAATACAGAACTTTCACAAAATCCTCTGTGGTAAAAAAGTGACAAAACCATAGAAAAGTAACGAGTAAGTAATCACAATAACATTCACAGTGAATTGAAAACAATCAGTAAATATACTTTTTTTTCGGGAATAATTGCCGGTACTTCCATATTGTACGGCTGTCACTCAAAGACAACTTCAGGCAAGCGCCCTGATTCTCCCAACGTCATTCTGATTTATACGGATGATTTGGGTATAGGAGACCTGAGTTGCTACGGTGCCACACAAGTGTCAACACCCCATATCGACAGGCTTGCGGGGGAAGGATTGCGGTTTACCAATGCCTATTCCACTTCCGCAACCAGCACACCATCTCGTTATGGGATGCTGACCGGCATTTATCCCTGGAGAAAAGACAATACCGGAATTGCACCTGGCAATTCCGGCTTACTGATTGATACTGCCACGGTAACTGTAGCCGACGTTTTTCAAAGAGCAGGCTACACCACCGGTGTCATCGGCAAATGGCATCTTGGATTAGGCCCTGAGTCAGGTCCCGACTTCAACACCTATATTGCTCCCAATACCAACGACATTGGTTTCGATTATGAATTTATCATCCCCGCCACGGTCGACCGTGTTCCGTGTGTATTTGTGGAAAACGGAAGAGTGGTAAACCTCGATCCCGACGATCCGATATATGTGGATTATGGAAAAAAAGTGGGCGACTGGCCAACGGGCGAGGAAAATCCGGAGCTGTTGACGTTAAAACCCAGTCAGGGACACAATAATACCATTGTGAACGGCATCTCCCGAATCGGCTATATGACAGGAGGAAAATCGGCCCTGTGGAAAGACGACGAGATCGCACAGACCATTGTTTCAAAAGCAGAGGAGTTCATCACTGAGAACAGGGACAACCCCTTTTTTCTCTTCTTCGGGACACACGACATTCATGTGCCAAGGGTTCCCCATGCCGACTTTAAAGGCAAAAGCGGACTGGGAGACAGGGGTGATGTGATACTTCAGCTGGACTGGACAGTGGGAAAAATAGTGGAAATGTTAAATCGTCTACAGTTGTCGGACAACACGATCATCATTTTCTCAAGCGACAACGGCCCGGTAATCGACGATGGGTATCATGACAAGGCCTTCGAACTGTTGAATGGACACACACCAATGGGTCAGTACAGAGGTGGAAAATACAGCCTCTACGAAGCCGGCACAAGGGTCCCACTCATTGTTTACTGGAAGGATCAAATCGAAGCCGGGATACAACATGCCCGATTTTCACAAATCGATATGCTGCGGTCCGTGGCTGCCTTTTTGAATCAATCTCTGGAAGACGACGACGCCCCCGACAGCCAGAATGCACTCCAGGTATTATTGGGCAAGGAGCAAAAGGACAGGGACTTTACCATTCATCAAAACCTTGATAACACATTAAGTATTTCAAAAGGGGGCTGGAAATATTTTACACCCAGTGAACTTCCTGGCATAGAACGCTGGACCGGGATTGAACTGGGCAACTCTCCCGAACCCCAATTGTATCGAACCGAGGAAGACCCCTCAGAAAAGAACAATGTAGCCCGCCAGTATCCTGCTGTGGTTAGAGAACTGTCAGCCATGCTGGATTCCATTCAATCTATCAATTAAACAAGCAACATGCTAAAAAAAGCTGCCATATCAATTTTGTGCATGCTCATAGGAGTAAATACACTTAATGCACACAACTTTGAGAGTTCGCACATCCCTTCAACCGTTCACACGAAGGATGGAAAAAGTGAGCTGGCACTCAGTCAAAAATATTTCAAGGATGGTACGCAATCCCTTTTGTGGAGCTGGAAATCCGACAATGCGACACTTTCATTTACCGATACCGCCATTCGAGATATTGTCTCTTCTTTCGATCAAAGAAGCGGCGTGAAGCTTTGGATATTCAACGAAACACCCCAACCTGACCCCATTGTTTTCCAATTCAGGGACGCAGAAAATGTAATACAGTACACGTTCAATTTTAACCTCAACTTTACCGGATGGAGAGCTGCATGGATTGCCTATAGCGATATGTGGACTCCCGGAGGAGAAAAAACATCCGCCCGCCATGTGGTCTCCATGGATATTGTGTCTCCCGGGAATATACCTGAGGGTAAATTATGGTTCGACAGAATAGAATTTACTGATTATGTGGACAGGCAGGCTACACCCGATGCACAGATACCGCAAAATAACCGTCATCTCAACCGCGAGATATGGCACTGGGGATTACTCCATAAATGGGAACAACAGAAGCATGACATGGAAGTATCCCAGGAGATATCCACCAAAGAGTCAACCGACCTTGCCCTTGTTTATGACAATGTGAAGCAGATGTTGAAAAAAGGCAGCCTGTCTGATACGGAAAAAAAGGAACAACAACAGCTGATACAACTCTTTTCTATTTCAGAAAACGGAAAGAAGGGGGCACCACTCATGCAAAATGACAATACAAAGCCTGGCGATGTCAACTTTGGTCAGCTGAACAAACTTCTCGACCTGTCGGCAAGAGGATGGTATGCCGACAAAGATAACGCAGCAAAAGAAAATTTTCTCCTGACCATCCGCTATATGTTAAACCAGGGATTTGCCTGGGAAAGCGGAATGGGCACCAATCACCATTACGGGTACCAGATCAGGGATATCTTCGGCGCTGTCTGGTGGATGGAAGATGTGCTTCGCGCGAACAACCTGTGGGAGGAAACGAGAAAAGCAGTTACCTACTGGAGCGGCCTGCAGGAAACAAGACAACCTTTCAATAATTTGAGAGACGAACTTACAGACTCATGGAATACCTTGCTCATCCCCCGGCTAGCCTGTGCACTGTGGGCAGATACTGAAAACGAACGACTGAGAGATATGAAAGCTCTTTCGAGATGGGTCAACGGTTCGTTGCGGTTTTCTCCCGGCACCATCGGTGGCATCAAGGTTGATGGCACTGCATTCCACCATGGGGGACACTACCCGGCTTATTCTGTTCCCGGACTATCCTATGTGGGAAAGTACCTGAAATGCGTGAACAGGACACAGTTTACATTGAATCAGGACGCATTTGCGGTAATGAAATTCGCATTGCTATCGCTTTCCCGGCAGACAAACCTAAGGGACTGGGGAATGGGTGTATCAGGGAGACACCCCTTCAACGGGTCAATCCTCAAAAATGGTATACTCACCTATGCCTATGCAGCCATGGTGCCGGTCGAAACAGACAAAGAGCTTGCCGGCGAATACCTTCGCTTAATGGAAGGAATGAAACGATACTCCGAAGACAACGCCCTTATTCAGCAATTTAAAAAAGATGGTATCTCTCTCAACGCATATCCAAAAGGGTTTTATGTCTACAATTACGCTTCGCAGGGTATATACCGGTACAATAAGAAGATGGTCGCCATGAAAGGTTTCACGCAAAACATCTGGGGAAGCGAGATATACGTCCGTGATAACCGGTTCGGAAGATACCAGAGTTACGGCTCCGTGCAAATAATCGGCACCCCTACCCCGGAGGCGCTGAACAAGGAATATCCTGTCACAGAAGAGGCAAGCAGATACAAAGAAGCAGGGTGGGACTGGAATAGAAACCCGGGAACAACTACCATCCACTTACCTCTGGAGTTGTTAAATTCTCCGTTCCCGGGGAGCGACATGCTCCGTCAGCCAGAGTCGTTTGCCGGTGCATCACTGCTGAACAAGGGTGAGTTTGGCATGTTTGCCATGAAGCTGGGTGAACGGGACAGAAAGAATTTCACACCTTCCTTCCATGCACATAAATCGGTGTTCGCTTTTGGAAACAGAATCGTCGCCCTGGGATCTGCCATAAGGAACGACAACAGAGAATATCCGACCGAAACAACACTCTTCCAGCAACACATGCTTTCAAATAGCGAACCGTTGGAAATCAACGAAGTGAAAGCTATCACTTTTCCCTACCGCACGGAAATAGACAAAACCGACAACAAGCATGTCGTTTTAAAGAATCTGACGGGAGAGTATTATTACCTGCCACAGGGGCAATCGCTGATCATTGAGAAGAAAAGACAGGAATCGAAAGAAAATAAACGGATGAATCCTACCCATGGCAATTTTGCCACGGCATACATTCACCATGGAGTGGCTCCCCAAAACGAAACGTACGAGTATATGATTCTTCTGGATGCAACCAAATCCCAGATAAAAAAGCTGAAAAAGGGAATCACAGAGTATGAGGTCATCAGGAAGGATGAGATTGTGCACATCGTGCATGACAGATTGAGCGATGCAAGAGGATATGCAATTTTTGAAGATTTTGCATCTACAGAAGATGACTACCTGGAGAAGAGTGATAAAGAGATCATGATCATGATGCAACCCATGGGCGATAAGTTAAAAATGAGCGTATGCGACCCTGACCTCCACTTAGGGGAATATATCTATACAACTCCTACAGAAAGTAACCCTATCACCAGAGAGATTACCCTAAAAGGGAAATTCGTCTTGTCAGATGCTCCCGCTTCGGTGTCACTTCTTCACTCTGTCAACAACACGGTAATATCGGTGATCTGCTGCGATGGCATACCGGTGGAATTCACATTGAGCATGATTAAATAATGAACTTTTAAATTCAACAAACATATATAATAGAAAATGAAAAGGTTAGCGACATTGTTTTTACTGGCAACCCTCCTGGGTGCCTGTACAGAGAAAAACGGTAAGATGCCACAGGCCGGGGCAGACGATTTATTTGCCA
>ENA-UOOE01000049-UOOE01000049.1-fermentation-metagenome-genome-assembly--contig:-NODE-49-length-121990-cov-9.900742_pt1 | contig 121990 bp, 125 predicted proteins | sample MGYA00245776_ERZ724021 | MGnify/ENA primary metagenome ERZ724021 (study PRJEB28704, sample SAMN03018321) | fermentation metagenome | biome: anthropogenic terrestrial biome; feature: soil... | reverse complement strand
CATATTCTACCTTTTCCCTCCGCGCGACAGCTGCCTTACATTCTGGAATGATAGAGAACTGACAAAAAGCGTGTAAAGAAACGAAAAGAACAGAAAGAGTATTTCCCTTCACTGAAACGATCATTATATAAGTACTACTTCCCTTAAGTCTTTCTATTCCATATTTTCTATAAAGAAAATAATCTCTTAATATGTTATTCTTTATTATATTATTTATAGCTTTTCTATATCTTTCTTTACATGTGGTGATATTGTGTTTTTAGATGAGAGAACATGGAAAAACTTTTCTGCTTTTCTTTTGAAAGACGAAGTGACAGGACCTCTTATTAAGAATAATTATGAAAAATATCGTCGTACATCTTTTCCTATTGCCGAGTTTTTACATCTTTCGCCAGGATTAGAAGATCGTCTTCTTGCTCTCATGCGAATGTTTACGCAGCTTCCTATTGTATTTTTGCCTCTTTCCCCTCCTAATAAAGAGGCGTTGGCTTTTTTTACTATGGAACAGATAGAACGGTTAGACATTCTTCCTCTCTCATGTATTCCTGAAAAAAATGAACTTCAAATAGCTCTTTTTGACCCTTTTAACGCAGATAAACTCCGTTATATACATAATGCGACCCATATGAACCTTAAACTTTTTCTAGCTCCTCTCTCCCAGATCCGCAAAATCGTTTATGGCCTCCAAGGTAATAAAGAAGGGGAAGTAAGCTTATCATCTCCTAACTCAGTTGTATGTTTTGTAGATTCTATTATCGAAAAAGCTTTAACATGTAGAGCCTCTGATATACATGTAGAACCTTTCGCAGATTTTAGCCGTATCCGTTATAGAGTTGATGGATGTTGCTACCCTATGTATGTCTTTTCTCCTGATTTTCATCCATCTGTGATTTCTCGAATAAAGTTGCTTGCATCTATGGATATAGCAGAAAAGAGACTTCCTCAAGATGGCCGTTTTTGTCTCCATCCATCTCTGTCTATGCCTATAGATGTCAGAGTTTCTTCTTTACCGACGCTCTACGGAGAAAAATTAGTTCTTCGTCTCCTGGACCCATCGGCATCTCCTGAGAATATTGAAAAATTAGGACTTGGCAGTAGTGAGCTCGATCAACTAAGAAATATTCTCAATAAAGGAGAAGGAATGTTCCTTGTTACAGGACCTACTGGGAGTGGAAAATCAACAACTTTGCACGCTTTAATTGACGAAATGAATGCCGATGTTCTGAATATAACAACTGTGGAAGATCCTGTAGAACGTACACATGAAGGTGTAACACAAGTACAGGTAGACGAAAAAACAGGTCGTTCTTTTCATTCTGTTTTGCGCTCAATTCTGCGACAAGATCCTGACGTTATTATGGTCGGCGAGATTCGGGATCCTGAAACAGCGCAGCTCGCCATGAGAGCAGCACTTACGGGGCATTTCGTTTTATCTTCTCTTCACACGGAGGATGCAGCAAGTGCTCCTTTGCGCCTGATGGAAATGGGAGTTCCTCCATTTCTAGTTGTATCGGCTCTAAAAGCAGTTCTTTCTCAGCGACTGATACGTCTTCTTTGCCCTTATTGCAAAGAAGTTCTTTCTGATATAAGCGTGGGTAAAAAATACACAGCGAGAGGATGTCATTATTGTCAAGGGACTGGGTATAAAGGAAGGACTGGAGTTTTTGAACTCATGTTCATAACTCAAAATATACGTCGTCTTCTTTTGCAAGAAGAGCCAACGCAGTTACTTCGTGTTCAGGCTAAAAAAGAAGGAATGAAAACTTTAAGCGAGAATGCAATGGAAAAAGTGTATTTAGGAGAAACGTCTGTGGAAGAAATTTCTCTGCTTTAAAGGGAGGTTAAGAGAAAAGTGATTTTCCGGTACCGTGCTCGTTCGACTTCAAATGGCGAACGAATTTCGAGTGGCTCTATAAAAGCTTCATCAAAGAAAGACGCAGCACAAAAACTTCAAGCACAAGGCCTTATGCCTGTCTACTTGAGGCGACATGTATCAGCGGAACTTTTTTCTTTCCCTTCAAGAGGTAAACGCCGTCTTTCTTCTCGTTTCTTAGCGAGCTTTTTTTCTCAACTTTCCTCTATCCTGCAAGCAGGGGGAACTATATCATTAGCTCTTGTTGTAATAGAGCAAGAGTGCCCCAAAGCTTCTTTTATTCCGTTTATTAAAGATTTGAGAGTAAATTTAGAGAAGGGGTTGGCGTTCAGTGATAGCTTATATGAAAGTGCTTTTTTGCCTCCTGGAGTTGTTCCTATTGTAAAGGCCGGAGAAGAAAGTGGAAAACTTCCTAAAATGCTATCGCAATTGTCGCTTTTCTTTGAACAAAAAATTGATTTTCATCGGAAGCTTTTTACAGCATGGCTTTATCCCGCTTTTATAGGAATTTTAGCTTGTTTTGTCTTTGGAATTCTTTTTAATAAAGTCTTACCTGAAATAGAGGACTTTTTAAAAAGACTGAATATCCCTCTTCCTAAAATAACGAGGCTTATTATTTTTTTATCAGAGAGGCGGAAATTTATAGGGCTATTAACGTTGATGTTTTTGGTATTTTCTGTGGTTATCTGGCACTATTTCAGAAAAGGGTTTCCCTTTGATCGTTTTAATTATCAGAGATGTTCTATCAGTTTTTTTAGAAAAAAATTTTTATTGGTTCGAAGCCTGTATATATTGGCAGCTCTTTTAGAGGCGGGAATGCCCTTGTTAAAAGCTATTCACTTGACAGGAAATGCTACCGGTCATGAGGGAGTCCAAAGAATCTGGGAGGAAGTGGCTCAGAAACTTGGTCAGGGAGTACCCCTGGGGAGAGCTTTTCGAGAGCACTCTTTTTTCCCTTCCGCTTTTGCTCCTCTGGTTTCTTTAGGGGAACAGACAGGCACTCTGCAATGGGTGATTCAAAAAGAAGCAGAACAAAATAAGAAGAGCCTCGCTACAGATTTCAAGAGGGTTGAAGTCCTTATGGAGCCTGTCCTTACACTTGTAATCGGCATTTTTGTTCTCTTTATGGTTGTAGCTCTGTTTATGCCTCTTATGAGAGCTGTGCATAGCCTTGTGTTGTAACAAATTTATAGGGAAAGGAGCGAAAATAACAAAGTGAAAGGATTTAAAGGAAAAACAGAGGGGTTTTCGTTAATAGAACTGCTTGTGGTTCTCATGATCATGGGGCTCTTATCAGGGGGGGTAATGATTGCAGCTTCTCGGGCTATGGCTTCTGCGGAGGCGGTTCGAATTATATCTGATTTGAGGTCTATTAAAGTTGCTTATCTCATGTTTTCTATGGAAGAAGATGCAGAAATTAATGATCCATCTACTTTTGATATAACGTGCCTCGAAACGTATCTTGATAGAAAAATTCAGGCCGAATCTTTTTCTTTGTATGGAAATGAGGAAAAACTTTTTATAGGTTGCGGTCCCATAAAAAAGAAAGTTTCTCGGTATATAGAACAACGGGCGGAAGAAAATGGACTATATGGCTCATCCAGCTCTTCGGAAGAGCCCCAAACACCCTATGTAAGTGGTGAAGAACCTTGGGTATGGATAAGGGTTATGTAACTGAAGACGAGAAAAAGTCTGAAGGTTTTATCTTTGTCGAAGCCTTAATAGGTCTTTTAATAGGTTCTCTTCTTTTAACAAGTGTGTTTTATACCCTTACCAATACTATGGCTTTCATTTCTCGAAACCATAAATCTTTCGTTGGTTGCTGGGCTGCTCATTACGTAGCGGAATATGGCTGGGATGAGGACAACTTTTCCTCTCCAGATTTAGGCTTTTGGATTGAGAAGAAGCTTGTAAATTCTTGCAATATCATAGTTTCAGTTTTTTCTTGCTCATTTGTAGAAGGGGACCTGAAAAATCATGAAAAAATTTATGAACTTTCAATCTGGAGATAGAAGGAAATATTATGGTTTATGTCTTCCGGAAGTTCTTATGGCCCTCTTCGTAGGAGCGATGGTAAGCACAGCTTTATTATGGGGCTGGCGAGGAATGTCTGATTGTGTGTCTCTTATGGTTTTGGAAAGAAAAACGCAAGTAAAAACAGCTCATGCTATAGCTCTTTTAATGCCTAAAGTTCTCAATGGAGCCTTGGGGATTCCTGGAGTGCCAGAAGAGTACCAAAAGACCTTTAGTGATATACCAGCTCTTGGAGCATGGAGAAAGCCAGTAACTATTGTTCCGAACAATAGAGCTCAGAACCTTGGCATTGACTGGGGAGATGAGCTTCGAATAGTTTATGCCGTCCCTACTGCCAATAAAGTACAGTCAGTTTTTCCAGAAAAACAAGAGGTGGTTCTCTCTGTTCCTCCTTCACCTAATAAGCTTAGAGGAACGACAGGAAAAGCAGGAAAAACTTTTAATTGGGTGATTTTCTTAGGAGCTTCTCGCCCTTTGCGATTGAAGGGGATACGGGGAAGAATATTACAATTATCCGAATTGAGTGAAGATGTTGCAAGTATCCCAGTTGGTGCTTCCTTACATTTGCTTAGAGCTGCCAAAATATATGTAAAGATGGGACCAAGTGGAGGTCCAGAGCTATATTGTCACGATGTTACATATCAAAACTCGCAACCAGTGGTAAGCGGCATAGAAAAAGCATCTTTTGCTTATAACGAGGAGAAAGGAGTTCTAGAAGTTTGCTTTTTAGTAAAGCACAAAAAAAAGAGCCAAGAAGTAAACACTGCCTTTCGACTACGCAATATGCCTCTAAAAGCGGAGGATTCGTAGTAATAGTGATATTAATCTCTTTGGCTTATTTTTCCATGTTAATCCCTTGGTTCTATTCTTTCCTGGAAGACAATCTATGGATGACTGATGTTGTGGATATCTGGGTAAAACTTTATCACAGCTCTCTTTTTGGAGTATATCAAGGAATTCACTGGATCAAAACATATCATCAACAAGGGAAAGAATGGATTTTTTATGCTAGGAAAGAAGGGGTACCTCCTTATAATTTGTTACCCCCTGAATATGAAATTTTGAATCTTAATGGAGTAGAGGTACAAGTTGTAGCTTTGGATTGTGGTGTTTATTACGAAGATCGGGAAAAATGGATGCCTCCATATTTCAGATCATCTCAGGATGATCGATATATATGGTTTTGTTCTAAAGGGAGGAAGGGATCAACAGCTATAAAGGTGGAGTGTCTAGTGCATTACCCTACCTGTAGAAGTATCTATTGGTCTTTTGGAAACCTTTAAAGAGAGGTGATTTTTTTGTGGAACTTCCCTTGGGGGAAAAAATGGAAGAAAATTCCCCTCACTGGGGTTTCTATAGAGAAACGGGTGGTTCGATATATTCATCTAGACTGGGAAAAAGGGCAGTTGCATGTTAAGCAAGCATTAAAGTTGCCATCCCCAAAGGAAAAGAATATTTTTGATCGGACACAGGATTGGCTCTCTCTTTTCTTGTCCTTGAAAAAGGAATCGTTTCTACCGCTGAATCCGTTAATGAACATAAGTTTTATGCTAAAGGAAACGGCTTTGCATACTTTGTGTTTCCCTTTAATGTCTCATAAAGAATTGCGAGAGGCTTTTAAATGGGAGTTTCAACGAATTTTTGGGATGGGCTTAGATGATACGTGTAGAGACAGTGTTGCTCTAGAGCTGTCCGATGGGCGGAAGGGGCAACATTGTTTTCTTACTGCGGCTATAAAGAAATGTCATGTTTTGAAACTTATGAAACTTTTAAAAAAATCTCGAATAGGTGCAGCCTGCCTTGAACCTCCTCAAATAAGTCTTTTGCGAGCCTTTAAAGGGGTCGATTCTTTAGAGAGAGAGCCAATGATGCTTGCTTTTCGAGATGAAGAAGAAGAAATAACGTCTCTTATCATTTCTGAAAATGAAGATATACGAAGTGCTATTCTCCCTTTAAAAGAAACAGTGGAACAGATCCACATGGAAGTAGCTCTGTGCGAAAAAGATATTCAAAATCTTTCGGGACAATACTGGCTTAGGGGGTGCAAAGACATGAAGAATGAAATTACGCAAATTCTTCCTTCGTTTATACCAGCACTATCTCCATGGAAGAAATGGAAAATAGAAAAAAATGGGTTTGATTTAGATGGTTTTGAAGTCGCAGTGGGCGTAGCGTTAAGGGATTTCTCATGAGTTTATCTATGGATTTGCTTCCATCTTATATAAAAGGCAGAAAAAGAGACCTCCTTAACAAATGGGAAGAAGGGATTATGTGGGGCGTGGTTGCATTTTTTACTTTTTCCTTGGGATTTGCCTTGCATAACGGAAAGAAATGTGGAATGAAAATGGAGGAAAATATAGGATACATGCAGAATAAAATAGCCCAGATGGCGATTTTGCAAAAAGAGTTAGATCATCAATATACGACATTATGTTCTGAATGTAAAAACTGGATCTCGTTTTTTCAACAATCAAGATTTTTCTTCGGGCGTTTTTTAGAGATTCTCACAAGCAATCTTCCCGATTCGGTTTCTCTTAAAGAAATTTCTTTTGACCAAAAGTCTGTTCTTTTGGTAGGAGAGGGTAGAGGTGATGAGATATTGTTGTGGAGAGATTCTCTTTCTGAGTTTTTTCCTTCAGAAGAGATATGCTGCCCTCTCCTCTCGTGGAAAGGTGATTTTGCTCTGTTTAAAATGAAAATAACCCAGAGCAAGAGATGCGAGCGATCTCATTGAAGAAAAGTTCACTGTATCTGCGTTTTTTCAAGGGGACATGGGGAGTATTTATTCTCGTCTGTTTCTTTATTTTATGTTGCATGGTTGTGAGACAAAAAACAGCGAGGACGCGATTGCTACAAGTAAGCCTTCAAAAGCAACGAGTAGAGGAAAAGGTTGCGTGTTTAATGCAGCAAGTCTCTCTTTACGAAAAAATCTTAAAGCAAGTTGAAGAAAAATATAAAAGAGATACAGCTTCTTCCCCGAGCCCGAGAAAGAGACTTTATGATCTGGCAAAAAAATGTGGGTTGACTATTGCAAGGTTTTACGAAGATCAGAAGGAACCGAATCTTGTACGTATGGAATGTAGAGGGCTCTACTCTCAGTGTGTCGATTTTATTAAAGAAAGCGAAAAACTTTATGGCTTAGCACATTTACAGCAAGGGGAACTATATCCCTGTCGAGAAGAAGTTTTTTTACACATTTCATTTGATATAAGAAAGATAGGTGAAAAACAAAGTGACAGTAAAATATAGTCTATGGAAATTTTTATCTCTACTCAGTCTTCTTAGTGGTTCTTTTGTTTTTTTATATTTAGGTTATATCTGGTTCCCCCAAAATGTCGCAGTTTATGGTGATGTGATGGAATCAAAAAAGGCTCAGATTCCTCAATGTAACGAAAATTCACATGAAGACGAGCAGTATATAAAAACTCTCGCTACTTTTCTTCGTTGCGAAGTAGAAAGTAAAGGGAATAGAGAGCAACTTTTTGCACTCCCACGAAAACTATCCCCATTTATAAGCTCTCGAAGAGAATCTTTAGAAAAACGGAAGGAAGAGGAAGCTTCTCATCCTCTTATGCGCATCTCTGGCGTTCTACTGGGGGAGGGGGGAAATTTATCCCTCGTGGATATGTTGTCTAGCGGAGAAGAGGGCACCATTGTAAGAGAAAAAGAAGTGCTAGGAGACCAAAAGGTAGTGTTCCGTCATATCTCCATAGATAATGTGGAATTAGAGGTAGGGGGGCAGCATTCATTTGTGGCGATAGGGGAAAAATGGGAAAATTCTTCTTTTCAAGGTGCTGAGGGTCATTGATATTATTAAAAAAAGAATATGTTTCTTTCATGAAAAAATCTATCTTTTTTATTTTTGTTTGTATCTGTACAAGTAGTGTGGCTTGGTGTGAAGATTTCCCTACTATGCTTGGGGTTAAAGTTAAACAGATAGGGGATCAGAAGGTTTGTATGGAAGTATCGGGTATTTCCTTACCATTTCCAGAGATACGTAACAGTGGAGAAGGAGAAAGTCTATTGAAATGGCCAGGAGTCTTTCTCCCTGCAAAAAAGTGGGAGAAAGACTATCCTTTCCCTCTATTGTTTTCAGTTCGGGCCTGGGAAGAAAATGGCCATACTTTTATGAATTTATTACACGAAGATGGCATGCACATTTCCCTCAAGGATGGGGGGAATGGTAAAAAGCATATTTCTCTTGTAAAAATATTACAAAAGGAGAGGGGGCCTCTTATACAGAAAAGAAAAGAAATTACAAATTTTTCTGAGTACTCGAAACCTATCTCACTCTCTTTAAGAGAAGTGAGACTTACGGATGTTTTTCGTCTTTTTGCGGAGTTTTGGGGTGTGAATTTGCTCCTCGATGATTCTGTTCCTCAGAAGAATATAACCCTTACTCTTAAAAATCTTCCTGCCGATGTAGCTTTCGGATATATATTAAAGACTCAAGGTCTTCGCTTTGCTACTCTCGGTGATACAACTCTATGGATTGGGTCCTCTGAGGATCTTGGTAAAAAACTGGGGATGGCCAGAACAAAAGCGTATCATTTAGCCTATAGCGATGTAGTTCAGGTCAGGAACATAATTATGCGTCTTACAGGTTTACGTAAAGTAGTTGAAGATAAAAGAAGGAACTTTCTTTACATTACGGCGGTAGAAGATGATCTTTTAAAGGTTGAAGAGTTGCTTTCAGTTATTGATCATCCTGGGAAACAGGTCATGATTGAAGCTCGAATAGTAGAGGTGTCTGACCGAGCGGGGGAAGAAGTCGCTTCATGTATTGACTCAATTTATCGTCATTGGCTTTTAGAGTATCAAGGCGGAGGCAGCCCCGGAAAGGTAAGGTATCAGTACAGCTCTGGAGAAAAGGATTCTCCTGTAGTAGAAACTTTAACAGGTACTATGAGGAAACTTGATGCTCTTCTATCTATGTTAGAAAAAGAAGAGAAAGGACATGTTCTGGCCGAGCCATCGGTTATTGCTGTAGAGGGAACTAAGGCGAAAATTCGTCTTGTTCAGAAGTATCCCTATGTTTCTGTCCGCGACGAAGCTGGCAATCCTTCTTATGTTTCCGAAGAAGTGGGGCCTCAGTTGGAAATGACCCCTTTCATAGGAAGAGATCAGATAGTTACAATAGATTTAGCTATTCGAACGGGGGAAGTCTTGTCATGGCGAGAGGGAGCAAGGGGAGAAACCTACCCAGAAACGAGTACCCGAGAGGTTGAAACTACTGTTCGGATTCGTGACGGAGAGCCTTTTGTCATAGGGGGTCTTTTTAAGGAACAGAAACGGGAAAATCATTATAAAGTTCCAGTTTTGGGAGACGTGCCTTTTCTAGGGACAATGTTTGCTTCTCATAACACGGAGAAGGAAAAAAATGAGGTAATTGTGATTGTCATTCCACATATTCTTCATGTTTCTAATTCCGCCCCTTGACTAAACTGGGAGTCCTCCTTATAATGTCTGAGTGCTGGCCGGGCTGGCGGAATAGGTAGACGCACGGGACTTAAAATCCTGGGGACCGAAAAGTCCGTGCGGGTTCGAGTCCCGCGTCCGGCACCATAAAAGAATTCGTCGAGTTTTTATTTTAGGTAAAACTACATCGCGGGGTGGAGCAGTCAGGAAGCTCGTCGGGCTCATAACCCGAAGGTCGCAGGTTCAAATCCTGCCCCCGCAACCATTTTTTTAGGCGGTGTAGCTCAGATGGCTAGAGCATGCGGTTCATACCCGCAGTGTCACTGGTTCGATTCCAGTCACCGCCACCAATATTTAAAGATAACAGGCGGGAGCCATGTCTCCCGCCGTTTTTGTTTCACCTCGTATTAGTGGAGGTGGAGTGATGAATGGTGTGAAAAGCGTAGACAAAGATCTTCCCTTCGAAATGTCCTTATCATATTTACGTCGCCGCTTTTGGGCTATAGCCCAAAAGCAAGGCTGGGCAGATAAAAAAGGCCCGGCAGTGGTCGCTGTCTCAGGCGGTAGCGACTCCGTGGCCCTCCTGTGGTTTTTTGTTCAATTTTGGCCTTATGAAGTTATCGTAGCCCATTTGGAACATGGAATTCGAGATCAGAGCTCTCTAGATGATGCGGTTTTTGTCCGCCATCTAGGAGAGGGGTGGGGTTGTCGAGTATGTATAGAACATTCTTCTGTGCCAGATCTTCTTCGCAAGGGAGAATCTGTAGAGGAGGGAGCTCGAAGGATCCGCTACGATTTTTTAAGACGTGTGGCTCAAAAACATAATGCCGTAATAATAGCACTAGGCCACACGGCTAATGATGTAGCAGAGACGGTTCTTTTTAATATATGCCGAGGGACAGGCCCGTCTGGACTTGTGGGAATTCCAGAAGTGCGTGGTCTTTTTGTTCGGCCCCTCATAAATTGGTGGCGTGACGAATTAAGAGAGCTTATATCTTCTCGAGGAATTTCCTGGAGAGAAGATATAACGAACGTTGACGTTACTTATACAAGGAATCGAATTCGCCTCGAAATCCTACCTCTTTTGGAACGAACAGTAAATTCAGCTACTCGAAAGCATCTAGTAGCGTTGGCAAAAGATATGCAGGAGTATAGAACGGAAGAGGAGGAAACCGGACAGGCTCTTTTGTTAGAAGGAAGACGGGATTTCCCACTAGCCCAATATGCGGCGGATGTTTCTTTTGCTCGTTCTTTATCGAAACGAGATCTGGCCTGGTTTATCCGTGCAGTAGGTCGAGATCTTCGCCTTAAAGCTCTTCCAAGGCATCGTCTCACAAATCTCATTGATACTATCAAAAAATCTGGACGATGGCTTTTCCAGTGGGAAAAAGAAAGTTTTGTATATTGTGGATCTGATTTTATAGTATGGATAAATCCTAAAGTCCTGTATAATACTCTCGCTGAAGATCAAGAAATTCTCCTAGAAGGAGAGGGTTGTAGTTTCAGATGGGGAAGATGGAGTGTGGAATGGGAGAAGGTTCGTTCTTTACCCCCGATCAAAAAATATCCTCTTTCTTCTAGATGTGTTATATATTCTTTACAAGAGGGCAAAAAATTTCGTATTACTACTGTCTCCGCTATCAGTGCCACTCTCTCTAAAGAAGAACGGAAAGCTATTCCGTGGTGGCTCTTTGATTTCTGGCCTGTTTTAGAAGGTCCTGGCGGATGGCGTTGGATACCACAATGGGGGGCTTCACATAATGTCGTGAAAGAAGAAGGCCCCTGGATCATTTTTAAGCTGACGCTTCTGGCTTCAGCCCTGGAAGGGGAACGGTAGAATGAACTATGTAGTGTCGGAAGTGCTCCTGTCGAAGGATACCATATCGAAAAAGGTACAGGAGCTTGGGGAACAGATCGCTCAAGATTATGCTGGAGAAGATTTGGTAACAGTGGGGATATTGAAAGGAGCCGTTGTTTTCCTTTCTGATCTCGTTCGTCATATTGGAAATAATGTGAATGTTATTATGGATTTTATGGCAGTATCTTCCTACGGGGACTCCACGAAAACCTGTGGTGTTGTTAAAATAAACAAGGATATTGATACGAGCATTAAAGGGAAACATGTTCTTATCGTAGAAGACATTGTAGATACGGGCCTAACTCTTTCTTACCTCATTCGATTGATGAAGGAGCGTCATCCTAAAAGTGTTCGTGTGTGTGTTCTTCTTGATAAGATGGAGCGGCGTAAAGTTCCAGTGTCAGTAGATTATAAGGGATTTGATATTCCAGATGAATTCGTGGTAGGGTATGGGTTAGATTATGCTGGCAAATGGAGAAATCTTCCTTCAATCCACGTTGTGGATGTACAAGAATAGCCCTATAGAGGGCAATTTACTGAGAGGCGGCGATATTTAGTGGGCCGATTGATCAAGAATCTCGGGTTGTATTTGATTCTCGTTGTGCTTGTGGTCAGCTTGGTGAATGTTTTCCTTTCACCAGTTCACAACCCCCAGCAAGCAGAAGCAATTACGTACTCCGAGTTCCTGACCGCTGTGAATACGGGCCAGGTTAAAAGTGTTTCTATTAAAGACAATACTATAAGTGGACGTTTTATAGACGGCAGAAATTTCCAGGCGGAAGTAGTTGGAACTGGTGATCTTGCAAAGGAGATTGCAGCGAAGGGGGTTAATGTAGAAGTTACTCCTCCCCAGAAAACTCCGTGGTGGGCGACAATGATTTCGTCGTTCTTCCCTACCTTGTTACTTATAGGAGTATGGATATTTTTCTTATATAACATGCAGGGTGGCGGAGGTAAGGTCATGAACTTCGCTAAAAGCAAGGCAAAGCTCTTCCTTGATAATCGCCCGAAGGTAACGTTTAAGGATGTGGCGGGATGTGACGAATCGAAAGAGGAGCTCAGTGAGGTCGTTCAATTCCTCCGTGATCCAGGGAAGTTTAAGGCGTTAGGGGCGAGGGTTCCTAAAGGGGTGTTGCTTCTGGGACCTCCGGGAACAGGGAAAACCCTTCTCGCTCGAGCTGTAGCTGGAGAGGCTGACGTACCCTTCTTTAGTGTCAGTGGCTCCGATTTTGTAGAAATGTTTGTTGGGGTTGGGGCTGCGCGTGTGCGAGATCTTTTTGAGCAAGCAAGAAAGTATCAGCCTTGCATTATATTTATCGATGAGATGGATGCCGTCGGTCGTCAGCGTGGAGCAGGACTTGGTGGCGGCCATGACGAGCGCGAGCAGACCTTGAACCAGTTGTTAGTGGAACTAGATGGTTTTGACGAGTCTACAGGGATTATCCTTATCGCGGCGACCAATAGGCCGGATATTCTTGATCCAGCTCTTCTCCGCCCAGGGCGGTTTGATAGGCATGTAGTTGTAGATCGCCCAGATGTAAAAGGGAGAGAGGAAATTCTAGAGGTCCACGTTCGCAATAAGAAATTAGATAAAGATGTAGACCTTGGTGTTGTAGCTCGCCGAACCCCCGGTTTTGTAGGGGCGGACCTTGCTAATTTAGTGAATGAAGCTGCTCTGCTTGCCGCAAGGGCTGGGAAGAATCTCATAACCATGGCTGAGTTTGAAGAAGGCATTGACCGAGTCATAGCTGGACCAGAACGCAAAAGTCGACTAATTAGCGATAAAGAACGACGCATCATAGCGTATCATGAGACGGGGCATGCTTTGGTAGCGAAGTATCTTCCTGATTGTGATCCGGTGCATAAGATATCTATTATCCCTAGAGGGCATATGGCTCTTGGATACACTCTTCAGCTTCCTGTGGAAGATCGCTTCCTTATGTCAAAGGTGGAGCTGATAAACCAGATTACAGTGCTTCTTGGCGGACGAATAGCTGAGGAACTCAACTTTGGGGATGTGACAACCGGAGCCGGTAACGATCTAGAACGAGCAACATTCATTGCTCGTAAAATGGTTACTGAATACGGTATGAGCGAGAAATTAGGTCTCGTTAAGCTTGGCCATAAACATCAGGAAGTCTTTTTGGGACGGGATATCACGGAAGATCGAAATTATAGTGATCATGTAGCCTATATGATCGATCAGGAAATAAAATTCCTTATCGATAGTTGCTATCAGAAGGCTAAAAATATATTAAGTGAAAACCAGGATCAAGTGGACCTTGTAGCAGAAGCCCTTCTTGAGAAAGAGGTTATTGAAGGGAAAGAGCTTGACCAGCTTCTTGGCATTTCTGGTGGAGAAAGTGCGGAGAGAGAAGAACCTACCCGAAATGTGGATCTAGAAGAGAAAAGTCAGGTTCGTACAGGGGCAGGAAGGCCTGGAGTTGTCGGGAATCCTGCATAAAAAGTAGAGAAGAAACAAGGGCGTGTCTGCAAAAGCGGGCACGCTCTTTTGTTGTAAAAAGGGATAAAATAAAAAGATATTAGTAAAGCATGTAAAACTAAAGGAGTTCTAGAGTGATGGCTCATTTATTTAATCTTGAAGCAGACTGGCCTCCATCAGGGGATCAGCCGGAGGCCATCGAAGCTCTTACCCAATCTTTGCGGCAAGGGCATCGTTTCCAAACCCTTTTAGGGGTAACTGGTAGTGGAAAAACCTTTACTGTAGCAAATGTCATAGCTTCTTTTGATAGACCAGTGTTAGTTTTAGCACATAATAAAACGCTGGCGGCGCAGCTTTATACAGAGTTCAAAGGTTTTTTCCCAGAGAATGAGGTTCATTATTTTGTAAGTTACTATGATTACTATCAGCCGGAGGCTTATATCCCTTCAAGTGATACTTACATAGAAAAAGATGCCTCTGTGAATGATCGGATAGAGAAATTGCGACTTGCTGCGACAAAAGCTCTTATTGAACGCCGCGATGTTATTGTAGTGGCAAGTGTATCGTGTATCTACGGTTTAGGGAAAAAAGAGATGTACGAAAAAGTTATATTCCCTTTTGCTGTGGGAGAAGAGTGGGAGCGCAGGAAGTTCATGGAATGTCTTCTAGATAGTTATTATGAGCGAAACGATATGCTTTTGGAGCCAGGGAAATTCCGTGTTCGAGGCGATATTATTGAAGTTTTTCCCTCATATAGCAACGACACTGCCCTCCGTATAGCTTTTTTTGACGAAGAGATAGAACGTATTGATGAGATAGATCCAGTAAGTGGCCGTTCAGTGAAGCAGCTTGAAAAAGCTTCGATTTTCCCAGCTCAGCACTATATAACCAGTCGCGATGCTATAGATCAAGCTATGGAAGATATTCAAAAGGAACTTGAGGAGCAAGTTTGTCTCCTTAAGGAACGGGGAAAATTGCTGGAGGCCCAAAGACTTGAAATGCGTACTCGTTACGATATGGAGATGCTCCAAGAAGTAGGATACTGTTCGGGGATAGAAAACTATTCTCGTTATCTGGATGGACGGGAAGCCGGAGAACCTCCAGGTACGCTTCTTGATTTCTTCCCCGATGATTTTATTATGGTAATAGATGAGTCTCATATTACCTTGCCGCAGGTTCGTGGTATGTATAATGGCGACAGAGCTCGTAAATTGACGCTGGTAGAAAATGGTTTTCGTTTACCCTCCTGCTTAGACAATAGACCATTGAATTGGCAAGAGTTTAAAAAACATATGGGGCAGGTTATTTTTATCTCGGCTACTCCTGGTGATTGGGAGAAGAAGGTCTCTTTAAGCATAGTGGAACAGATTATACGCCCTACAGGGGTGGTAGATCCGGAAGTTATTGTGAGCCCAGCTACGGGGCAAGTTGATGACCTTGTCGGCCGTCTTAGGGATGTTATAGCTCGTAATGAGCGGGCACTTGTAACAACCCTTACTAAAAAATCGGCAGAAGACCTGGCTGAATATCTATCAGAATTACAATTTAAAGTAAAATACATTCATTCCGAGCTTAACGCTTTTGAACGAGCTGAGCTTATTCGTGATCTTCGGAGCGGCGATATTTCAGTTCTCGTAGGAATTAATTTGCTACGAGAGGGAATGGACCTTCCAGAAGTTTCTCTCGTGGCTATTCTTGATGCAGATAGAGAAGGTTTTTTACGATCCCACCGGTCTTTGATTCAGATTATGGGGAGAGCGGCTAGAAATATTCAGGGACAAGTTATTCTCTATGCTGATGAAGAGACAGAAAGTATTCGTACCTCTGTGGAAGAAACGCGTCGTCGCCGGGAAATCCAAATGGATTTCAATGTAGAACATGGCATTACACCTCAATCTGTGTATAAATCTATCCAAAACTTACTCCCCGAAGAACTTGTTTTTGAAGAAAAGCAAGAAATAGGCGGTGGAGAGAAGAGAACTTTGCCGGTTCAGACGTACTCTCAGCCTGATCTGGAACAGCTTATGTGGGAAGCGGTAGAGCATTTAGATTTTGAAAAAGCGGCACAAATTCGCGATATTTTAACTGCATCGAAAGGGAAGGAGTGGCAACGTGTTGCATCTCATCAGCATAAGAGGAGCAAGAGAACACAATCTCAAAAATATAAGCGTTACTCTTCCGAAAAATAAATTAGTTGTCATTACAGGCCCCTCGGGTTCTGGAAAGTCTTCCTTGGCTTTCGATACCCTCTATGCAGAGGGGCAGAGACGCTATGTGGAATCTCTTTCTGCATATGCCAGACAATTTCTTGGAATGCAAAAAAAGCCTGATGTTGACGATATTTCAGGTTTATCTCCTGCTATTTCTATTGAACAAAAGGGGACATCTCATAATCCCAGATCTACAGTTGGAACTGTAACCGAGGTTTATGATTATCTTCGACTTCTCTTTGGAAGGCTGGGAGTACCGTATTGCCCTTCGTGCGGGAAGCCTGTTATTCGCCATTCTCTAGATGAAATAGTGGATATTATTTATAAGGATTATCCGGAGCAGCGTCTGGAAGTTCTTGCTCCGCAAGTTCGAGCTAAAAAGGGAGAGTTCAAAAACCTCTTTCTTCAAAACAGAGAAAAGGGTTTTATGCGAGTTCGAGTTGATGGAACAGTGTATTGGCTTGAAGAAGAGATTCCTCTCGATAAAAACAAAAGGCACACCATAGAAGTGGTGATAGATCGGCTTAAAGTTTTAGAAGACAGAAAGGCTCGAATTAGTGAGGCAGTAGAGACGGCTCTTTCTTTAAGTAACGGCTATGTTTTGCTTGTCACTGACGGAGGCGTAGAGCGGCTCTTAACAGAAAATTATGCTTGTCCTGATTGTGGGGTTGCGCTTCCCGAGATAGAGCCGAGGCTTTTTTCTTTTAACAATCCTTATGGAGCTTGTCCTGATTGTTCAGGTCTCGGAAGTCACGAGCATTTTTCCGAAGAATTGGCAGTAGATCCTAGTCGTACCGTAAGTGATGGAGCCCTTCTACCGTGGAAGAAAAAACACTATATGTTGAGTAAACTTTATACTTTTGCTACTCAAAAAAACTGGGATTTATCTATCCCTTATAAGAACCTCTCTAAAAAAGTTCAAGACTTCATCCTTTGGGGTTCTGATGAGCGCCTCCCCATGTTTTTTACAGATAAGGGGCAAAGTCGCCAATATATGGGGCGTTACGAAGGACTTCTTCCATGGCTAGAAAGTCGATGGCGGGATACAGAGTCTGAGAACGTTATGGAAGAGCTTGGCGGATATCGTGTGGAGGATCTCTGTCAGACCTGCCAAGGATTACGGCTCCGTAAGGAAGCCCTTATGGTTCGACTTAAAGGCTACTCTATAGGAGACCTTATGGAAACGCCTATAGATCGGCTTATACCAGTTTTAAAGGCCATGGAGTTTTCGGAAAATGAGCATAAAATTGTAGGACAAGTTATGTTAGAACTTGAAAAACGTCTCTCTTTCTTAGTGGATGTGGGGGCAGGCTACCTCTCTCTTCTTCGTAGAGCTGATACCCTCAGTGGAGGGGAAAGTCAGCGTATTAGGCTTGCAACCCAGATCGGTTCAAAACTTAGTGGTGTTTTGTACGTACTCGATGAACCTACGATAGGACTTCATCCTAGAGACACAGACCGCCTTCTTCGCACCCTTCAGTCTATCCGGGACTTAGGAAACACTGTTGTAGTTGTAGAGCATGACCGGGAGACCATGCTTGCTGCTGATTCTATTATAGAAATGGGGCCAGGGGCTGGAGAGCGAGGGGGAGAAATTGTTAGTGCCGGTTCGGCGGAAGAGATTCGCAAAACGAAAGGTTTGACAGGTCCTTATTTGCGGGGAGAAGTTTCAGGATGTATACGAAGAGACTTTGTACGTCCCCCTGTAGGATGGCTCACTCTTAGGAAAGTGGCTCATCATAATTTGAAGGATATTGATGTATCGATTCCCGCAGGTGTTTTTACATGCATCAGTGGTGTTTCTGGCTCTGGTAAAAGTAGTCTCCTGTATGACGTATTATATAAAGGAATGAAAAGACTTTTAGATAGAGATTTTCGGGAGAGAGCTGGGAAACATGATGGCATAGAAGGGATAGAGCTGTTTAAAAATGTGGTAATGGTTGACCAAAGCCCTATTGGGCGAACCCCACGTTCAAACCCCGCTACATATACGGGAGTGTTTACCTTGATCCGAGAGCTTTTTTCTCAGCTGCCGGAGGCTAAATTAAGAGGATATGCTCAGGGTCGTTTTAGTTTCAATGTTAGGGGGGGACGATGTGAGGCTTGTGGTGGGGCTGGATCAGTGAAGGTCTCAATGCTTTTTATGCCTGATGTATACGTTGATTGTGATGTATGCGGCGGTACAAGATATAACAGAGAAACCCTTGAAGTTCGTTATAAAGGGCGTAATATTTCAGATGTTTTGAACATGACAGTAGACGAAGCTTCCGAATTCTTTAAAGATATTCCTCGTATATCCTCAAAACTTGCTTTAATACAAGACGCAGGGTTAGGGTATATACGATTGGGGCAGTCTGCTTTAACCTTGAGTGGCGGAGAAGCTCAAAGAGTTAAATTAGCTAAGGAGCTCAGTAAACGTTTTACAGGCCCCACTCTCTATCTTCTTGACGAACCCACTACAGGACTTTTCTATACGGATGTTAAAAAACTTCTAAGGATCATCCATCGGATAGTCGATCAGGGGAATACTGTGGTGATGATAGAACATAACCTCGATGTATTGCTATCGGCGGATTATATTATTGACCTAGGTCCTGAAGGTGGATTAGAAGGAGGAACAATTGTCACGCAGGGAACTCCCGATGAAGTCATGACTTCGAAACGAGGATATACTGCGGCGTATATGCATGAATATGCTAAGCAACTGGAGAAGGAGGAACGTTATGGCGAAAAAACAGGATCGTGATGCCATCGATCAGGAATTTATATGGGGTCGCCAGCCAGTATTGGATTTACTACGGCATTCCCCGGAAAAATGTTTAAAATTATGGATCTCAGAGAGAGCTCAATCGGCTTTTGTTAACGAATTTGTAACACTTGCTAAGTCAGCAAGTGTTATTTTTCAGAAGGTACCTCCATCGGTTCTTGATGAAATGTGCCCCAAAGAGCTTCATCAAGGTGTCATAGCCCGAATTACGGCAGTGGAACAGATAGACCTTGATATATTTCTTAAGAGTCCTTATGCTCAAGCTAAACATATATTGATCGTTGTATTAGACCATATCCTTGATCCTCACAATATTGGTGCTATTGTGAGAACAGCAGAGGCGGCAGGGGCTGCGGCAGTTATCTACCCCCGACGGCGCTCTGCACTACCTGGTGGTACAGTAGTAAAGGTGAGTGCAGGAGCTGCTCTGCGCGTTCCTATGATTGCTGTAACAAATATTGCACAGACGTTGTTACGGTTGCAAGAAGAGGGATTTTGGATTGTTGGCCTAGATCACAATGCAGAGCAATCTTTTTGGGAGGCTTCTTACCCGAAACGTACAATTCTCGTGATAGGGGCAGAAGGAGAGGGATTGTCTCGTCTGGTAAAGGAACGCTGCGATCTTCTCTTCCGTATCCCTATGACTGGAGAAACTGGGTCTCTCAATGCTAGTGTTGCTGCGGCTCTTGGCATGTTTGAATGGGCGAGGGCCTGGGGAGAACAAGAACAATAGAAGGGGCTGAATGAAATGACTTTTCGCGTTGCTGTGATTGGAGCAGGCATGTTAGGTGGATCTGTTGCGAAAGGATTAGCGCAAAAGGGTTGCCATGTGGTGGCTGCGGATAAAAATCTAGAGAAGGCTAAACATTTAGAAGAGGCGGGAATAGTTCTTCTTCATGACAATGTAGAAGCAATTCGTCAAGCAGATGTGGTTTTTTTTGCATTGAAACCCCATATCCAGTTGCCGGTAATCTCCTTGCTCGTTGAAGAATTAAAAGGAAAACTATGTTTCTCCATGGCGGCAGGTGTGCAGATAGGACAGCTTTTTTCTGTGGCGCCTGAAGTTCATTGGGTTCGTGGAATGACAAATATATGTGCATCTGTAAATGCGGCCTTTACAGCTTTTACTCTGTCTCAAAATACGACGGATCAGGATCGGGATACAGCTATAAAACTCTTTTCTCTTTTGGGAGAGGTAGAGGAGACTGAAGAGCCCTACCTTGACGCTATAACAGCCATATCTGGCTCTGGGCCAGCATATATCTTTACAGTTTTGGAGGCGCTTACCTATGGGGGCCTTCGCGTTGGCATTCCTAAAGATTTAGCCCTAAAAGCTTCTGCTGCTACAATGATTGGAGCAGCTCGACTTGTACTGGAAACAGGGAAGCATCCGGCAGAGTTAAAAGATGGGGTTGTAACTCCTGGTGGGACCACAATAGAAGGCCTTTATGAACTAGAAGAAGGCGATGTTCGAAGTGCTTTCATCCGAGCCATTACTTCTGCTACGCGGAGAGGGAAGGAACTGGCTAAGGAAAGTAAAAACAGTTAAAAAAAGTCTTATCTCTCCTAGGCGTTGACAATTCAGGTACAGACCTGTAGAATACCAAGTCGTTGGGTGGTTAGTTCAGGGGGAGAACGCTTCCTTGACGCGGAAGAGGTCAGAGGTTCAATTCCTCTACCACCCACCATATGATGATTAAAGGCTTTCAGGGGGAAACCCTGAAAGCCTTTTTGTTATGAGGAAGGAGTCATAAAAGGCTCTTTTTTACATTAGCTTTAGCTGACATTTACCATTTTTAAGAAATCAAGCCGTCTTCGCCAGAGAGAGGCTTTTTGTTGCCTGAATAATTTTTATCATAGTTTGAAATGCGATATTCGGCTTAGCTTGTTGATTTGTTGTTCCTGTAATGTATAGTTTTTCATTTGGTATATAAAACGCTACTGAACCTGTAGAACCGCAATGTCCTAGCATAGAGGGCACAGGCTGAAATGGGGAAAGAATGCGAGGCAGAGAAAATCTTTCTATCCCAATGCCATACTGAAAGGGGAAGAAAATTTTATTCCATTTCTCTAATTCTGAAAGTCGTTCTTTAGGGAAAAAATACCCGTTAAAGAATGCTTTTAAAAATGTCATTTGATCCCGTGCTGTGGAAATAATATCATTTCGCGTAGAGTTGAGAAACATAGGTATGTGCATTATTTTAGTTTTATATCGAATGGGAACGAATTTTTCACTTTTGCTTTCTTCATATACGTACGTCTGAGAGAGCCCCAATTCTTGAAACAACTTGCTTAAAACGACATGTATAGGTTCTCCTGTAATGTTTTCTATAATGAGCCCCAAAATTTGGTGGTTTGTATCTGTATATTTTGCGCACCCTCTTTGTCCAGGCGAAAAGTGTGTTTTCATTTCTCTTACCCTTTGTATGACTTTATCAACAGGCCAAGGTTGGTCAATACTTGCTTCAAGTTCTTTCATCACTTTCCCCCCGTTATTTTGTTTGTCTGTTAAATAACAGGGGAGCCCTGATGTCTGAGAAATAAGGTGGAGAATGGAAAGGTCATAAGAATATTCTTTCCCTTTGTAAATATGTAAACCTCGGAGAATTTCGTCAGAAAGATATTTAGAAATTTTATCGTATAAATCTAAAATTTTTGTTGCAGAGAGCCTTAGAATAATGGAGGATACAAATAGCTTATTGATGCTGGCGATGAAATAGTGGCTGCCTTCCTGCATATCCCCGCAAGCACTAATTGCATCAATCCTTTTATCATCGGACGATATATAAAAAACAGCCCCATAAATATATCTTTTGGTAGCGGCACTATATACTAACTGATCTAAGATTGATTGATTACATGCCTTTGTCATCGCTCATTTCCTCCCAACTGGTTATTATTCACGTTTGTCCCCCCCTTTTTCTTTATCAACTTTAACTCTTGCGTTTTTCTCTTAACCAAGCCTGTGTCGTCATATATTTGATAGTGCTGTTATATAGTTCTTTATGCGTTGCTTATATTTGTGAGATTAATGTAGAGGATTTTATAAGGTTGTTTTTGAGCGATTTCATAAATTGCATGGTATAAAATAAACATAGTGAAATAGTGTAAAAGTGTAAAGATCTAAAAGGGGGATTTATATCGATGATTCAAGGCATAGGGGTTGATTTATGCCGTATCTCCAGAATTGGGGAACTGGTTAAGAATCGCCGCTTCCTTCAAAGGGTTTTTCATGAAGAAGAGCAGGATTATGCCTTTAAGAAACCCGTTCCTGCGAGACATCTTGCTGCTTCTTTTGCAGCACGCGAGGCATTTGTCAAGGCTTCCGGTCTTGACTTTTTTCAGATTGTTTTTCGAGGAGTATGGATTCGTCGATTTTCAACGGGCCCTTCAATTGTTTTTTCTCCACAAATAGAACAGTGGATGAATAAACACTGTTTGTTAGCCCATGTGAGCCTTTCTCATGATGGAGATTTTGCCCTCGCTTTTGTTGTGCTCGAGAAGAGGTGACTGAAATTGAAATTTTACGATGTTTCAAGTGTACGGCAAGCCGATGAAAATGCCATAAAGAAACTGGGCATACCTGGTGTTGTTCTTATGGAAAATGCAGGGAAAGAAGCGTCGCATATCGTTGTTGAAAAATATCCTTACGCTCAAAAGATTTGTATTGTCGCTGGTTCGGGAAATAAAGGTGGAGATGGCTATGTTATGGCGAGGCATTTTAAAGAACAAGGTCTCGATCCTCTGATAGTTTTGACCTCTCCTAAAGAGAAAATTCATGGAGATGCTCGTATAAATTTAGACATTGCAGAAAGACTTTGTATTCCTATCTATTTTTCTTCAGAGTGTTCAGATGAAGATCTGAGAATACTTTTCCGATCAAACGATATTGTAGTAGATTGTCTTTTAGGTACTGGAAGCATAGGGGCTCCGCGAGGCGAAGTAGAGAGGGCTATTCGTTTACTCCAGGGAAGGCGTGGCATTGTCTCTATTGATATTCCTAGTGGAGTTAACGGTGTTACGGGAGAAATTTACGAGCCATGTATAGATGCGGAAATAACTATTACAATGCTTGCTCCTAAGACAGGTCTTGTAGTTATGCCTGGATCTGAAAAAGTGGGAGAGCTTTATGTAGCTCATCTTGGTGTCTCTCCAGAAGCTATTCTTGATGACAAACCAAGAGCTTTTTTATGGGATGAGAAAAATACAGCTGCTTACTTGTCTCCTCGCCCCCTGGGTTTGCATAAAGGAGGGAGAGGTACTCTTCTCATTGTTGGGGGAAGCTATTTGTATCGAGGAGCCCCCTTGCTTTCCGCTTTGGGTGCATTAAGGAGCGGTTGTGGAGTAGTAATAGTGGTAGCTCCAACGGAAGTTTGTGAATCAGGATCTTCTTTTTTGCCGGAAGCAGTTTTTCATCCTCTTGATAATCCAGAGGAGGTAGAATCGCTGCTTTCATGGGAGAATCGTGCTACCATGACTGTTGTGGGACCAGGTTTGGGACGAGGGGAGAGAGGACGTCGCCTCATGGATTTTTTATGGAACCAGTGGGCTCATCCTTTGCTAATTGATGGAGATGGGTTATATTGGCTTTCCGAAATGAAAGGGTGTCTGAGAAAGCGTCGTGATGTTATTCTTACTCCTCATGAAGGTGAAGCTGCTACATTGCTTGGAACCTCCGCTCAAACGATAGCTAGTTCTAGGCTTGCAGCGGCTCGGGACATAGCTATGGAATGGGGCACTGTCGTTTTGAAGGGGTATAGATCTATTATTGATAACGGAGCAGAAACTGCAATTATAAGCAGAGGTGGTCCTGAATTATCTATCCCTGGATCTGGAGATGTCCTTACAGGAATTATAGGATGTCTTGTTGCTGGGAATCACTTTTCGTTGTTAGAAGGAGCCGCATCAGGGGCATGGATTCACGGACAAGCAGGTTCTTGCCTCTCATGTCAGCGGGGTGTAGATGGCCTTCTAGCGCGAGATGTGGCAAATTATATCCCTACAGTCCTCGCAGAGCTGAGAGGTAATCATGAGAAGGCGAAAAGTTAATTGGGACGAAGAGATCAAGAAGTCGGAAGAGATTCGAAGAAAGGGTTTACGACTCACCCTTGTAACCTTTCTAATGGCATTGTTTTGGCTGTTTGGAATGAAACATATGCATAAAGAGTGGTCTTGGGGTTCTGCGTTGTGGGTCATTCTCTTCTTTATGGGGGGAGCTCTTCTCATTTTTTGTGTTGCGGGTAAGCGGAAATAAAAGGGAAAAGAGGCTGCCTTATGAAATTCATATCCTCATCTCCAGAAGAAACAATTCTCTTGGGGCAATTTATGTCGCATCATGTCTATCCTGGTCTCGTCATTTTACTTTACGGAGATCTAGGAGCTGGAAAAACGGAACTTGTCAGAGGTCTTGGTAATGGCCTGGGTATTCGTGGGGTTCGAAGTCCTTCTTTTACTCTTATTAATGAGTATAAAGGGCAATTATTACTCGCTCATGTTGATCTTTATCGGTTACATAAAGGGGCGGAAGATGAATTAGGTCTTTTTGAATATATTGACGAGGGATTTGTAGTAGTCATAGAGTGGCCTGATCGACTCGTTACCGTGCCTGATACAGATGTTTGGCTGTTTTCCTTTGAAATAAAAAATCAAAACACTCGAGAAATAACTTTATCTGCGAGAGGTCCGAAAGCTGAAAAAGCCCTTTACGCCCTTTTGTCAGATGTTAAGGAGGGGCTGGAATGAGTCAAAATATTATTTTAGGTTTAGATTGTGCGACCCGATGGACTAATCTCGGAGTGTCGATAGATGGAACTGTCATAGGAGAAATAAATGTGAACATAGGGAGAGAACAGGCCTCTAAACTCCCGGAGTTAGTGAATAAACTTCTTGATTTAACAGATATTGCACTGAATCAAATCTCTGCTGTAGCGTTGACTGTTGGGCCAGGATATTTTACAGGAGTGAGGGTAGGGCTTGCTTACGGATGCGCTCTTGCAAAAGGATTAGGTATTTCTGTAATTCCTCTCACCACTCTAGAGGTCATGGCATTCCCTGTAGTACGCATGGGAGTTGTTGCTATTCCCATTATTTGGGCAGGACGGGGGGGAGTGTACTGTGCTGCTTATGATAATAAGGATGGTGAGATGAATGTTCTTTGTCCGCCTCTTTTTTGTTGCGCGACTAATCTTCACGAAATAGCGACTCGGATATCTTCAGATGTCCCTTCCCAATGGCTTTGTGATGATAAAAGCAGAATAATGACGCTATTCCCTGAAGAAAAAGTTTCAAATTGTATTCATTTAATCCCTTCCGGTGGTAATATCGCTCAATTGGGGCATATAAGAAGAAATATGAATACGCCTGCTGATAGAGTTCAAGCTTATTATTTAAGAGAGCCAGATTTCGGGAAAAATTAAATTAAAACCATTAGATATTCCCTAGATGAGGCTTGTATTGTATTTTTATCTTTTTTATCACAATAAAAAAATAAAAATAAAAAGAAAAAAATAAAAATCACCTTGAATAAAAAAACAGAAACCTATATTCTTTGGAAGAGTTGTTTTTTTGCTAACCCTAATAAAATTATTTAAATGTCCCTTTCATTGGGAGGTGGCAACGTTGCCAAAAAAATTTGATGTAAGTATTAATCGGACATGGTGTAAAGGATGCGGCTTGTGTATTAATGTATGTCCCAAAAAGGTTCTTAGTTTCAATGAACAAAGAAAGGCTCAGCCCGAAAAACCAGAAGATTGTATAGGTTGTAGACAGTGTGAAAATATTTGCCCAGATTTTGCTGTAACTGTAAAGGAGGAAAAAGAGGATGCCTGAGGTCCGGTTTTGGCAAGGAAACGAGGCATTGGCTCACGGGGCTTTGGCTGCAGGATGTAGATTCTTTGCAGGGTACCCCATCACTCCGTCTTCAGAAATAGCTGAAATTATGGCTCTTGAGCTCCCTCGTTTGAATGGGCGGTTTCTCCAGATGGAGGATGAAATTGCCGGTATTGCTGCTATTATTGGTGCTTCTATTGCGGGAATGAAATCTTTAACAGCTACTTCGGGACCTGGCTTTTCCTTAAAGCAGGAGAATCTCGGACTCGCATATATGGCTGAGATTCCTATTGTTGTAGTAGATGTTATGCGTGGGGGACCTTCTACAGGGCTTCCTACGAAAGTGAGTCAGCAAGATGTGATGCAGGCGCGGTGGGGAACGCATGGAGATCATGCGACTATTTGTTACTCTCCATCTTCAGTTCAAGAATGTTTTGATATAGCTATCAGAGCGTTTAATATGGCTGAGCGTTTTAGACAGCCAGTGCTTATCTTGAGCGATGAAGTGTTGGGACACATGAGAGAAAAAATAGTTCTTCCTGAAGCAGGGTCTTATCCAATAATGAATCGTAAGCGGCCTGTTGATGTCCCGGAAAAATTTGTCCCATATCGTCCAGATCCTCAGGATGATTTGCCGTGCATGGCTTCTTTTGGAGACGGTTATACATGGCATGTTACGGGATTGACTCATAACGATTGGGGATTTCCTACCAACAACCCGGAAGAAATCGAAAAGAAGATGCTTCGGCTGGTCCGTAAAGTAAGTCGTTTCCGAGATGATGTGGTGGAGTATGCAGTGGAAGACGTAGAAGATGCTGATGTTATTGTCGTTTCTTATGGCAGTGTTGCTCGCTCTAGTTTGAGAGCTGTAAGAGAGGCAAGAAGCAGAGGGCTCAAAGTTGGATATTTCAGACCGATTACTTTGTGGCCTTTCCCTGATAAAGAGATCGAAAGATTGGCACGGAAAGCAAAAGCCATTCTTGTTCCAGAGTTGAATTGCGGACAAATGGTTCTCGAGGTGGAGCGAGCTGTCCATGGTAAAGCTAAGGTTATTCCTCAAAACTTGGTAAATGGAGAGCTTTTCCAACCTGATGATATCCTTTCTGCAATAGAGGAGGTGGCATAATGCCTACTCAGGAAGTTATGAGCTGGCTTAGGACGCGCTTTTTTCCTCATATCTGGTGTCCAGGATGTGGTCATGGGATTATTATGCACGCCTTACTTAGAGCACTTGTGAGTCTAGATAAGAAGAAGAGCCAAACCGTCATTGCGTCTGGAATTGGATGCTCTAGCCGTATGCCTGGTTATATAGATGCTTGCACAGTACATACTACGCATGGTCGCTCTTTAGGTTTCGCCACAGGCATAAAATTGGCTAATCCTTCTCTAACTGTAGTGGATGTTATGGGAGATGGAGATTGTTCTGCTATTGGAGGGAACCATTTCATTCATGCATGCCGTAGAAATATTGATATTACGGCCATAGTGATGAACAATAATATTTATGGGATGACTGGAGGCCAAGCTTCTCCTACGACACCTCAGGGTGCTTTAGCCACTACCACTCCCTACGGAGCCATTGATCCTCCTTTCGATATTTGTCGCCTTGCTGAAGGGGCGGGCGCTTCTTATGTTGCCCGTGCTACTATAGCGAATCCTAAAATGGCAGAGCAATATATTATGAACGGTATAAATAAGAAAGGCTTTGCTGTTGTAGAGATAGTGAGTAGCTGCCATACGCAGTTTGGACGCCGCAACAAGAGAAGATCTCCTATGGATAATATTAATTTCTTCCGAGAAAACTCTGTCTCTATAGCGAAAGCGAAAGACATGTCTCCAGAGGAATTACAAGGCAAGATAGTTGTTGGTGAATTTGTCAATAGAGATGTTCCTGAATATACAGAGCAGTATCTCTCTCTCATTGAAATGGTAAGGGGGAAGGATCATGAGTAGATATGAAATTCGCTTTGCTGGGTCTGGCGGTCAGGGCATTATCTTGGCTGCAGTTATTGCGGGTGAAGCGGCTGCTCTTTTCGAAGAAGAGCTGTACGTTGTTCAAACTCAATCTTATGGTCCTGAAGCTCGAGGTGGAAAATCTAAAGCTGAAGTAGTCATTTCTACAGAACCTATAGATTACCCGAAAGTTACCCGTCCTAACCTGCAGGTTATCTTAACGCAGCAGGCTTGCGAGGAGTTTTCCGGAGATACGTTGCCGGGTGGACGAATTATATTGGATGATACTTTTGTAACAGATTTCCCTCAGGTTGATGCCTATATCTATCATTTACCTATTTCTCGTACTGCTAGAGAAAAAATAGGGAAAGAGCTTGTTACCAATATGGTAGCCTTGGGCGCAGTTGCCCGTGTTCTTGAATTGGAGCATGTGGCGAACCCTGAATCTGTTAAGAGAGCTATCCTCGAAAAAGTTCCTGCTGGCACTAAAGAACTTAATGCGCAAGCTTTTGAGGAAGGCTATCAGTTGTTTAAAGGAAGCGTTCATTTGTAAGAAACACACCCCTCTATAGAAGTAAAACTGTTTGGGTCATATTACCCACAGTAATGAAGGGTCGGTCTGCTAACATTGGCCGGCCCTTCCTTGTTTTTTGTTATATTATGGAGGGAATAAAACAATAACAACAAAGGAGTGTGTATGATGCAGTTGCTAGTTGTTGTTACTAACAGGATAGAAAAAGTAGAAACTCTCTTTAAAGAACTTCTCGATATTGGAATACGAGGAGCAACGGTCATAGATACACAGGGGATGGCCCGAGTTTTGCACGATGATCTCGATAAAATCCCCCTTTTCGGCTCTCTTAAAATGCTTATTAATGATCAATATCCTTTCAACAAAACAATTTTTGTGGTTCTGGAAGATAGTCAAGTTCAACCTGCAATAGGAGCTGTGAAAAAGGTTTTAGAAGATTTATCTAAGCCTAATGCAGGGATTCTTTTTACGGTGCCGGTTAATTATGTTGAGGGGCTTTTTCTTCGTTCTCCAGATGTTGATTCAAAATCTAAAACATTTTAAAGGGGTAGATAAACGGTGCACTCTTTGTATTATCTCGCCATAGTCCTCTTTGCCGGGCTCTTTATGGCGAAAATTGTAAGGAAATTTAAATTACCTAATGTAACAGGTTATATTTTAGCGGGAGTCTTTATTGGCCCTTCTTTTTTAGGCTTTATTCCTCACGAAGTTGTCTCTTCTTTCAATATTCTTTCAGAGGCTGCTTTAGGGTTTATTGCTTATAGCATCGGTAGTGAATTTAATCTTAAGCATTTGCAGAAATTAGGCCCGTCTATTCTCTGGATTACAATTGCGGAATCTTTAGGGGCGATGCTCTCTGTTACGAGTGCTATGGTCTTGATTTTCAAGCAACCGATAGCTTTTAGTCTTATTCTGGGATCCATTGCAGCGGCTACTGCCCCTGCTGCGACAATTATGGTGATTAGACAATATAATGCGAGAGGGGTTGTTGTCGATACCCTCCTTCCTGTTGTGGCCATGGATGATGCTGTAGCCATTATGGCCTTTGGAATAGCCATTGGAATTGCCCAGTCATTGTCATCGGTAGGTGGAGGAAATGTTTCTCTACTCAAAATAACGGTAGAGCTTTTGTTAGAGATCTTTATCGCTATTGGCTTAGGGGGATGTATTGGCCTTTTCCTTTCCATTATTTCCGGACGACTAAAGGGGCAAGAGACTCTCCTTTCTTTTACTATAGCTTGTATTTTTTTAGCGGTAGGGATTGCTTCTGAATTAAAAGTATCACCTCTTCTCGCATCTATGACGGTTGGAGCTACTGTATCAAATTTAGTGTATCACCGAGATCGAGTTTTATCTGTAGTGGATCGTTTAACACCGCCGATTTTTGTCAGTTTTTTTACGATATCAGGGGCGGATTTGAAACTTTCAGTTCTTCGTCAAGTGGGTTTGCTTGGAGTGGGGTATGTGATTTTTAGGATAGTAGGGAAAATTATAGGGTCTTATATAGGGGCAAAATGGACTAAGGCACCGGCTACTGTGCAAAAATATTTAGGGTTAACTCTTGTTCCCCAGGCTGGCGTGGCTATAGGCCTTTCTCTTTTGGCAGAAAAATCTCTTCCTGGGATGGGAGTTGCATTGAGAAATATTATTCTTGGATCTACAGTTATATATGAACTAATCGGACCTGTTATAGCAAAGCAAGCTCTCTTAATGGCAGGGGAAATTTCTTCAGATAATTCTTAGTTTAAGCGTAGAAATAAGGATACTTATAAACGTCTATGAACCTTAGAATAGTGAGCTAGTATAAATAATAATAAAACGTGGAAGGATGATCTTTTTTTGGGAACACCTATTCTTCATAAAGAAAATCAACATATAGAGCTAGAGATAGATGCATTAAGTAATGACGGTAATGGCATAGCTCGAGAGAAAAATAGCAGCTATGTCTACTTTGTTCCTGGTGCATTACCTGGTGAGAGAGTAAGAGCTACGGTTTTACAAAAAAAGAAAACCTATGGTATTGCAGATGTAGAGGAAATCCTTTCTCCACATCCACAGCGAGTAGAACCGAAGTGTCGCTGGTATTCTCTTTGCGGCGGATGCCAGTTGCAGCATTTTTCTTATAATGCTCAACTTGAGGCAAAAAAAGATTTTGTTCGGGATGCCTTCCGTCGTATTGCCCACATGAATATAGAAGATATCCTGTCTCCTTGTGTGCCCAGTCCGCGCCAATGGGGATACAGAAACAAGGCTTCCTTTCCTGTGCAAGGAACAAAAGATGGCATAGAAACTGGCTTCTATCGCCGTCGAAGCCACGATTTAATCCCGATCGATTTTTGTCCTCTTCTGGAGCCAGCTTTAAACGAGATGTATGTTTATATGAGAGAGGCTTTACCTGCCTTAGGGATTCTTCCTTATAATGAAAAAAATCATTCCGGAATGTTACGTCATCTGGTTTTTAGATATGGTAGCTTTTCTAAAGAAGCAGCAATTTGTTTTGTATGTAGAAGAAGATTGTCGAAAAAAGATAACAAAAATATCCGAGAGCTTTGGGAAAAGTTTCAAGGGGAAAATATAAATGTGGCAGGTGTACTTGTTAATCATAATCCCCATCGCGGGAATGCTATATTAGGTCGCCATTCGACTATCCTTTCAGGACGTTCATGGCTTCGAGAATATCTTCACTCCTTGGAAATTCGCTATGAAGCGACGGCTTTCCTACAGGTGAACAGTTATCAAGCTAAGCAATTATATCAATATGGGGTCCATTCCCTTCGCTCCTCTCCTGCGGATCATTTACTCGAACTTTATGCGGGAGTTGGATCTATGACCCTCTTTTTTGCTCCTGCCGCTGCACAGATTACTGCGGTGGAGGAGTGGCCAAGCGCTGTGGAAGCAATGAAAGAAAATGCGAAAATTAATAGATTTTCTAATATAAAAGTTTATGGAGGAAGGGCGGAAGAAATAATATCAAGCCTCAAGGGGCCTTTTGAGGCCGTTATCCTTGATCCACCTCGAAGCGGATGTGCTCCAGAAGTAATAAGTAAAATATTGGAATTGAATCCGGCTAAAATTTTATATGTAGCATGTAACCCGGCAACTTTAGCGAGGGATATATCTCGACTTTGTGGGGAAGGTCGCTATACGTTAAAATCTTTACAGCCATTTGATATGTTTCCACAAACTGCCCATGTTGAGTGCGTCGCGTTAATAGAGAGAGAAAAGGTTTGATTCCAAAGGAATCGCGGGTTTTAGGGTAATTAAAGAAGTGTGTTTTGTGTTTGCCTAGACTTATGTTTAGGCGATTTTCCGCTAAGGGGACGTATGGTTGGTTACACGGAAATCTACAAATACGCGTAATGTGGTAAGATTTTGTGTAAGAGTATGGAAGATATATGCAAAGTGACTATTTCTTCGGAGTGCCAGGGGGAAGTATAGTTTTTCTCAATTCTGGGGAGTCCTACGTTGCGAAAGTGGAGAATTTTGTTTCGCAACTTTACTCCATTGTATTTTGCAATAAACACCTCTAACTTTAAACTATAATACAATGAAATTGTACAATATATAATAAAGTATTTTTATAATGCACAAGCGAATTAGGGGGTGAAAATAAAAACTGGTATATTATTGTTGATCGGAGTTTTTATTATCAACTTCTTAATAATTGTACTAATGGGATAACAATATTTTTATTGTTCCCCAAATAGAAAGAACAGCAAGTGAGAGTTAAAAATTATCTAAAGAGCTTAAAAATATGAGGGAGGTACAGAGGTACATATGGAAAATCAAAAGAAATATAATTACAATCAACAAATGAATATTAAATTTGATTATCTGGAAAAAATTACTATTAAAGATATTATTAGTAATAATACGGACAGGTGGTTTAATCAGTCATTATGTGAAGTAAACTCATCTGTTTTAAGACTTGGAATATTTGAAGGCGAGTACCACATGCACAAGCATGAGAATGATGATGAAGTTTTTTTTGTATTAGAGGGTGCTATGATATTGGAAACAGAAAAAGGTAACTTTAATCTGGAACAATACGAAGGAACTTGTGTGCCAAAAGGCACAATGCATAGACCAGTGGTACCAGAAGGCAAGGCTGTAGTTTTAATGATTGAAAATAAAGGGATTGACCCTATCGGTACGGTGTGATACTCCCCAAGGTCAAATCATAAATGCTTGAAAAACCGATCCACAACGTGTCAATAACGGTCCGGCTTTCTTTGCTGATATTGTTGTCATGACTTGGTCAGGTTAGCTTAATCTCTATTTTTTGCATGAAGAAACACATAGCTGAACTTGAGTTGGAGAACGAGATATTAAAAAAAGCTACTGCTATATAAAAAAGGCGCTTTACCGAAATTTACGGTAAAGCGCCTTTTTTATTATCTCTTTCACTGTACCTAAGTAAACGGAACGAAACTCTGACTCATCTACATAGAAAAGCTAAAGTATATATTGACAAAAGTTGATATGAAGCATATATATTACATATCAAATAAATTCGATACGAGGTGATGAATTGGATACAACATATGAGGATTATGCAAAAGTGTTTAAGGCATTTTGCGATGAAAAACGCCTGCGGATACTTGAACTGTTACGCAGTGGAGAAAAGTGTGCATGCAAGTTATTAGAAGATCTGGATATAGGTCAGTCATCGCTGTCTTATCACATGAAAATTCTGGTTGAATCGGGTGTTGTAGAGAGTCGACAAGATGGTAAATGGACACACTATACAATCAGTGAAAAAGGTAGCGACTATGCGGCCGAACTACTTAAAACATTGACAACGCCGGATGCAATAAATGTAAAAGATAATTGTTGCAAAGCTTAAAAACACATTTATAAGAATATTTTTTTAACATTAAATCGAAAATATTTAATTGTTCTGAATTAGAAAGCGAGGTTCTTATGGTATGCAAATATTAAAAGCGATCTGGATTTTCTTCCAGAATCAAATACTGGCGATGAAATGGCTAAACGAATTAATCGACAGTGGAGTTAATGCATTAGGTCTTGACACAACTAATCGTTGGATGGGAAGCATTCAATTTTTTGTTTATGATGTTATTAAAATTACTCTACTCTTGTGTTTCTTGATTTTTATAATCAGCTATATTCAAAGCTATTTCCCGCCGGAGCGGAGTAAAAAAATCTTGGGACACTTTCATGGAATTGGTGCGATTACTGTTGCTGCTTTGCTTGGTACGGTAACACCCTTTTGCTCATGTTCGTCCATTCCACTATTTATTGGTTTTGCCAGGGCAGGACTATCGCTGGGAGTGTCGTTTTCGTTTCTTATATCCTCTCCTATGGTTGATTTGGGTTCTCTTGTTCTTTTAATGAGCATTTTTGGAGCGAAGATAGCTGTTCTTTATGTTGTTCTCGGCTTAATTATCGCCATTATTGGCGGTACCATAATTAAAAGATTGGATATGGGAAAATACGTAGAGAGCTTTATTACCACAGGTGGTAGTGTAGACATCGAATCTCCTGACCTTACAAAGCATGACCGTTTGGTTTTTGCCAAAGAACAGGCAATCGACACATTCAAAAAGGTTTTCCCATATATATTGGTAGGAGTTGGAATAGGCGCAGGTATTCACAATTGGATTCCACAATCTTGGGTTGAAAATATTTTAGGTAGTGGTAATCCCTTTGCTGTTATCTTTGCTACTCTTGTGGGAGTTCCGATGTATGCTGATATTTTTGGGACTATCCCGGTTGCAGAAGCTCTATTAAGTAAAGGAGCACAACTTGGTGCCATTCTGTCCTTCATGATGGGGGTTACTACGTTATCCCTGCCATCTATGATTATGCTTCGTAAAGTAATTAAGCCCAAGCTTCTGGCGCTTTTCATTGCAATCTGTACAATCGGAATTATAATTGTCGGTTATTTATTCAACGTTTTTCAGGCGTTGATAGTTTAGGAGGAAATAAAGTATAGCAAAGAAATGGCATCCTTTTATTGATTATCTCACATGTGTTGAGTGCGGTAGTTGCATCGCGAAGTGGTATATACGAGACAGAAAAGGGACCTTCGCCTGTCGTAAAAAAATGGAATTCTGTATTGACCATTGCCATGGCTGCGGCAACTGTTGCCCAGTTGGAGCAATTACTTATGTAGGTGATGACATGGGTTTGACGCCGCTGAATGGGAAGCAAACATCGGAAGAATCCTGTTGCTCTTTCGGATGTGGGACGGTTTCCGAAAAGAAGATCGTTGTTGAGTATCTCTATCTAGATCTTGAAAGCTGTGACCGTTGCGTTGGGACAGACAATGTACTTGACGAGGTTATGGTGACACTTACCCCTGCGCTGAGCCTTGCGGGCTTTGAAATAGAATATAACAAAATTGAGATGAAGACAGCGGAAATTGCAAAACAATACAGGTTTATTTCCTCGCCTACGATCCGCGTGAACGGTCAGGACATCTGTCAATCGGTTGTAGAGAATAGCTGCGGCTGCTGCAGTGAAATAAGCGGAACCGATGTGAACTGTAGGGTGTTTGAATATAACGGGGAACCCTACGAGGTGCCTCCAAAAGAAATAATTGCTGAAGCTATACTAAATGCAGTATTTGGGCAGGTTGAAACTGGTTGTTCCTGCGTAGAGTATGAATTACCTGAAAATCTAAAAGAATTTTTTGAAGGAAAACAAAACCGGCTGCTCCTGAGGAGGTAGTTGCTTTTGATGGATAAGAAAAAACTGTTAAAGATCATAATTCCCATTAGTTTGGTTCTCATTGTTGCAGGAATATGGATATTCAAGAATGTGTATAAGGAGTCAGATTCCATTGTGTCTCTTTCTGAGAATAAATGTTTAGAAAATCTTGTAAAACCCAAGAATGAAGAAGATTTTGTGCTTGAGGCAACATCAATTGATTTAGATGTGCTGAAGGAATACAATTTGCCTATCATCATTGATTTCGGGGCGAATTCATGTATTCCATGCAAAAAAATGGCCCCTGTACTAAAAACATTAAACGCGGAAATGCAGGGCAAAGCCATAATCAAGTTTGTTGACGTATGGAAAAATGGAGCCGTTGCAAATGATTTCCCTATCCAGGTTATTCCCACTCAGGTTTTTATCAACGCTGACGGTACACCTTATGTGCCAAGCGGTGATATGCAAATTAAGTTTGACATGTATAGACGCAAGGATATCTATGAACATGCTTTCACTGTACATCAGGGCGAATTAACCGAAGATCAGATGCGGGCTATCCTTGCCGACATGGGGGTGGATGAATGACACAAATCCTTGAAGGTTTATCTAAAATAATTTCTGAGAGCAGTTGGCTCGCACCAATTCTTGCGCTTTTTGCTGGAGTGCTTACTTCTTTTACACCATGTTCTTTGTCTGGTATCCCTCTTGTCATAGGTTATGTGGGTGGTACTGGTCAGAGGAGTACGAAAAAAGCGTTCTGGCTTTCTGTCACTTTCACGTTGGGAGTTGCTGTCACATTTACAACGCTAGGGGCGAGTGCTTCTATTGCCGGTCGTTTAATTGGGACTTCAGCATCATGGTGGTACATCATTCTTGGAATTTTAATGTTGTTAATGGCTTTGCAGACGTGGGGTATATATGAAATTATTCCTTCAAGTTATCTTCTTTCTAAGAATACTAGAAGAAACTATTTAGGCGCTTTCATTGCTGGAGTTCTTGGAGGGGTGTTTGCTTCACCCTGCTCCACGCCTGTACTTATCGCTCTCCTTGCTATTGTAGCTGGAAAAGGAAGCGTTTTATGGGGAATACTACTATTGCTACTGTATTCAATCGGTCATGGCATTCTTGCTATTGTAGCTGGAACGTCTATAGGCTTTGTGCAAAAGCTTTCTTCAAGCGAAAAATACGGTAAAGCAAGCACTATACTGAAAATAGTGATGGGTGCTCTGATATTGCTCATTGGGTTTTATATGTTTTATCTTGGGTTCTAAAATAATATAAAAAAGGTGAGGTTTGTTATGGGATTGTTTGGTAAGAAAAATAAAAAAGAGGGAACTACATCTTGTTGCTGCAGCGGAAATTGTGACGCAGAAAGCATGGCAAAAGCAGAGGCCGCTAAATCTAAAGGTGCTGGAGTAAAAGTATTGGGAAGTGGATGTGCCAAGTGTGATCAACTTGAAACGGTAACAAAAGCAGCCTTGGAACAACTTGGAATGGATACTACTATTGATCATGTAACTGATTTTTTGCAGATTGCAGCCTATGGAGTGATGACTACCCCTGCTCTTGTGGTCGATGGTAAGGTGGTTTCTTACGGGAAGGTACTTAAAGTTGATGAGGCAGTAAAAATACTTCGAAAAGTTAGGGGGTAGTTATAATGGGAAAAGAGAAGTTGTCTGGTATTGTTTTTTTGAGAAACACCTTCCTGTTTAGGTTTTTATTTGTATGGCAGTAGGTGTTTTAGTAGGTATTTATTTACCGGGAGTTCCAGAACTCCTTAGTAAATTTGAGTATGCAAGAGTTTCTATCCCGGTTGCAATACTTATATGGAGTATGATTTATCCCATGATGCTAAAAGTTGACTTTAATAGTATAAGACAGATGGGCAGAATCCAAAAGGATTGATTATAACCGGGGTTACAAATTGGCTGATCAAACCATTTACGATGTATGGAATTGCAGCATTCTCCTTTTGTGTTGTTTTCAAAGGGCTTATTCCTCCTGAACTTGCAAGGGCTTATCTGGCAGGTGCTGTTTTACTTGGAGCAGCTCCATGTACGGCTATGGTTCTTGTTTGGAGCCATCTTACTAAAGGAAATCTTGCATATACTTTGGTGCAAGTAGCTACAAATGACCTTATTATATTAATTGGGTTTGGACCTATAGTTGCACTTTCTTTAGGAATTAGCGATATATCTGTACCTTGGATGACATTATTCTTATCAGTAGTATTATTTGTTGTAATACCGCTTGCGGCTGGATGTATTTCTAGGGTAATAATAACAAAGAACCGAAGCCTAGAGTATTTTGAGAATACATTTATGCCTAAATTTAACAATATAACAATTATTGGGCTTTTGTTAACACTAATAATTATTTCTCCTTTCCAAGGGCAAACAATAATTGGTAATCCAATAAACATTGTTCTAATAACCATACCTTTAGTTATTCAGACCTTCCTTATTTTCTTTATAGCTTATATATGGTCAAAGCTATGGAAACTTCCCCACGATGTGGCGGCGCCTGCTGGAATGATTGGTGCATCAAACTTCTTTGAACTTGCGGTTGCAGTTGCTATTTCATTATTTGTTTTGCAATCAGGAGCTACAGTAACTACTGTTGTTGGTATGCTTGTGGAAGTGCCGATTATGTTAACTCTTATGAGAATAGCGAACAATACAAGGGGTTGGTTTGAAGTGGGAAAACAGGACTAGGAGGCGCCCAATGAGCAAAAGCAAACTAAAAGTGGGTTTTATCTATGTTCGTTATTCATGAAGAAGTCAAATTGCAGAAATGCTTAGCCGCAGATGCTTTTGAACGCTATTCCGTTGGCACAGAAACAAAGTTGCAAATCAACAAGGATGCTGCTGGAATTATGAAGGAACTGTATGGAATTGATATGAAAAAGGCTTAGTATTCGAAGCTATTAGACGAGATCCCACCAATCTATATTGTAGTAAAGATAGGATGCAACGAGTTTGCCCGTGTCTTTCGGCTGAATACGTTGTAACTGATGAGGAACTCGATGATCTGGCAGGGACAAAAGGGCGATTATGACGAGGTATATGGATTAGTGCGAGCGGTCTTTGCCCATGCAGAACATACGAATCACAACAAGCAGAATCTTGTGGTATGACTGTAGGACAGCTCCGTCTTCTTGCCGGAGCTGTCCTTGGTGGCAGAGGTAGCAGGTGAGATCGTTGGTTATATCTTGTTTACTAGGGCGGTAATTCGACAAGAAGTACGAGAGCACGAGACTCTTGTGTTGGCCCCTGTGGTTGTGGCGCCAGATTTCCAGAGAAAAGGTATTGGTGGCGGCTCATTGAAGAAACAGCCTTTAGGTTTTAAGTCAGTGCTTCTGTTGGGGGCACCCAACTTATCATCCGTTTGGCTACCGGTCGGCAGAAATGTTCGGGATTGTGACAGACTTAGAATTGCCAGCAGGTAGGTTTGTGGCATATGAACTGATGGAAGGCGCACGGATGAGATAAGGGGCTTACTGGAGTTTGCGCTGGGGGGTTAACCTTTAGCTTGTGAAAACATAACTGAATGAAAAAATACGTTGCATTAGTGCCTAAATTTGAACTTAGGTTTTTTTGCGAAATTGATAAAAATATTTTATGAGATTGGATTTTTTGTGTCTACGGTTCTATGCTAAATCCAATTTATGGCAATAGATTCATCTAAATTGAAAGCCAACCTTAAATATATAAGATAAAAACTGTAACTTTGAGCAGGCAGGTATTACTAGAAACAACAATAACCTTGTGACTTTTTGAAATGTGGTAGATCTTGTTGCAAAAAGAAGGTTCCACGTTTATAATGTCCTATCGGTGGCGCGGACATAGCTCAGCTGGTAGAGCATTAGCTTCCCAAGCTAAGGGTCGCGGGTTCGAATCCCGTTGTCCGCTCCATTTTTTTATTTCAAACAACTTCCCCCAAATAATAATCCAGAAAAACCTTAGTTTATTAACTTTAGTTACTTTAATTCGACACTATTTACAAACTTGGTTAACTTGTTAAGTTTGACACAAATTTTTATGGGTATTACAATAACTCCAGTTTTGCGCTTTGAACGGCCTGCTGTAATAGATATGTAGTTTTGTTGTCGGAGGGGGGTGGATGGCATGGTGACAAACCTAGCCGAAGAAATCAAACAGGCAGAGGCTGCAGCAAGGCAACGGGTTAAGGATGCAAAAAATGAAGCTGCTCGGCTCGTCAGTAAGGCTAAGAATGAGGCTGATCAACGGATCAAAGAGACAAAACAACAAGCTTTTCGTAAGTATCGTGACAATATTGTTCAAGTAGAAAGCGAGGCCGAGACAAATGCGGCGAAAATAGTTGAAGCAGGAAGGGAAAGCGCGCGCGCTTTTACTGATAGCCATCAGGGGCGAGTAAAAGAAACAGCCACTTGGATAGCGGAAGAGGTGATGGCTAGATATGGCCGTGGCTAGTATTAAAAAAGTTGAGTTTTACGTTCACAACTCTGTCGTGGAAGATGTTTTATCGATTTTGCAGAAAACAGGGACATGCGAGATAGTTTCCCGACAGGATGTAGATGAGGTTGATAGTCATTCAACTGCTCATCTACAGCGTATCGATAGTTTGCTCAGCGAAACACGGTTCCTTCTCCGTTTTTTTGAACCTTTCTATGAAGATAGCGTTCCTCCTATGGCCAGAGCCCTTGGCGAAAGGCCAGACTTTTCAGTAGAGGAGCTTGCGTCTCTTGCTGAAAAAACGGATTTGCTTCAATTAGCTGAGCACATACGGACCTTGGAGCGGCGGCTCATAGAAATACGCTCAGAAATTACCCAGATCGATAGTACAAAAGCTATTTTATCTCATATAACAGAACTTCCATACTCACTGGAGCTTGTTTCTCGTGGGACTCGTTTCGTGGGAGGGTTTGTTGGTATGTTGCCCGTGGAACAAATAGCAGGTTGGAAACAGGCTATCGAGAAAAATTTAGGTGATGCTGGCGAATTTTTTATCGCTTCCTATGAAGAAAAAGAGAAGGAAGCATGGGTAGCCCTTTTCTGTCGCAGAGATAAGGAACAGGAGGCATTAGATCTCTGTAGCAAATATGGATTTTCTCGTATAGAAATCCCCGATACTTTAACTGAAAGCGTTGGGGAAGAGTTGCTAAGACTCGAGACGCGACGAGAAAGCCTCCTAAAAGAAGAGGAAAAAATAGAAATGCAAGCTTCTTCTGAGGCAACAAAATGGATGCCTACCACTCGTGCGCTGAGCGATTATTGGAATATCCTCAAGTCTAAATACGAAGTTCTCTCCAATAGTGAATTCACAGATAAGACCGTTATCATCAAATCTTGGATCCCCGAAGTTGCTGTTCCTAAAGTAGAGGAGCAATTAAAACAATATCGTGCAGTTTTGGAGATAGCAGTGTCGGATCCCTCTCCAGAGGATGCCCCCCCCACTCTTCTTGTCAACAAAGGATGGGTATTGCCTTTCGAAACCCTTACGAAGCTCTATGGTTTGCCGAAATATGGAGAACTAGATCCTTCACCTCTTCTTGCTCCTTTCTTTTTTGTGTTCTTCGGTATGTGTCTGGGAGATGGTGGTTATGGTTTAATCATGCTTGGTTTTTTCCTTTTCTTCATGAAAAAATTCAAGCGTATGCCTGAAGGAGTTAAAAATTTTATTACATTGTTTATCCTTTCAGGAATTTCTACAATATTTGTTGGGGCTCTTACTGGAAGCTGGTTTGGCGATCTAATCGATGTTTTTGGGGTGTTTAAGTTTATTCGCCCGATTAAGAATATCCCGGTTGTTCTGGATCCTATGAATGATCCCATGACAGTTCTTTTTATCTCTTTGGGCTTAGGAACGATCCAGATTTTCTTTGGCTTGTTTGTTGCATTTTACGACAGCCTTCGGAAAAAAGACTATATGGGGGCTTTTGCAGATCAGGGCGGATGGATTCTATTCTTGTTAGGATTGCTTCTCATAGGGGGGACTGTGAGTGGAAAATTGCCAGCCAGTTTAAGCGGGCCTTCAAAAGCTACAGCTGCTGCAGGAGCTCTTGTCTTGGTTTTGACTCAAGGTAGGGCTAAAAGCGGAGTTGTACAGAAAGCCATTTCTGGTGTAATGAGCCTTTACAACGTAACGTCTTATTTAGGGGACGTGTTGAGTTATAGCCGATTGCTAGCCCTTGGTTTGGCTTCAGCCGCAATAGGTTCCATTATCAATATGCTAGCAAGTCTTGCAATGGGGATTCCCTTTATAGGTTGGGTACTTGCGTTAATCCTTATATTCGGCGGACATTTGTTTAGCGTTGCCGTAAACATACTCGGAGCTTTTGTGCATTCGTTACGGCTCCAGTACGTAGAGTTTTTTAGTAAGTTTTACTCCGGTGGGGGCAGAAGTTTTGCTCCTTTAACGTATAACACTAGTTTCGTTACCATATCTGAAACTAAAGAAGCTTAATTGATGGATTAAGTTCTCAGAACGAGGGGAGTGTTTTAAAGTATGGATCTTCTTGGAATGATGTTAGCGATTTTAGGAGCGGCTATAGCTGCGGGTTTTGCCGGCTCGGGGTCTTCTATAGGTGTAGGCATTGCTGGAGAAGCTGGGGCTGGTGTTATGACTGAGGATCCGGGTAAATTTGGCCTTGTACTGTTGCTTCAGGCTTTGCCGGGAACTCAGGGTATTTATGGTCTTTTAATTGCTTTCTTTGCCATTTTGAAAGTAGGGTTGCTTGGTGGAGGAGCAGCGGTAGCTGTAAACGTATGGCAAGGGCTTGGAATATTTTTTGCATGCCTTCCCGTGGGCATTGCCGGTTATTTTTCTGCTATAGCCCAAGGCAAAACATGTGCTGCTTGTATTCAAATGATCGCTAAAAGGCCTGAAGAGACTGGTAAAGCTGTTATTCTACCAGCTATGGTTGAAACTTACGCGGTTCTTGGTCTCCTTACAAGCATTATTTTGCTTAATGGCATCCAGATATAGCCATTCGCGATTTGAGGTGAATGGTTATGTCTTTGGCAGATATAAAAGTTAAAATTGAAGCTGATGCACAAAAAGAGGCAGAGAAAATTCTGGAAGATGCGAGATTGAAAGTAAAAGAGATAGAAACTGTTACTGAAGGCGAAGCAAGTAAAATAGAGTCGTTTTATGCTAATCGCTTTAGTACAGAAAAACCAGAAGTTTTCAATAGGCGTGGAATTGTTGCAAACTTAGATGTAAAGAAAATCTTGCTTGGAGCTAAACAAGATCTTATTACAGAAGCTTTTGGCGAGTCGTTGAAAATTTTAGCGTCTCTTCTAGAAGAGAAATATCTTGCTTTTTGTGAAAAGCTCTTAGAACAGGCTTCGGAGTCAGGAGATGAAAAAGTATTAGTCTCTCCAAAGGAGAAATATCTCAACGGGGAATGGCTAAAAAAATATAATGGGAAACATAAAACATCTCTCACCCTTGAAGCCGTTCAAATTCCTATGAGCGGAGGGTTTATCCTTCGAAAGGGCGATATTGATACCAACTGCTCTTGGGATATGCTGATTATGTGGATTAGAGAAGAAATCGAGGCAGACGTTGCGAAACGGCTGTTCTCGGAGTAGACGGGAGGTGGGGCAGCATGGCTACAGCTGAGCGGTATTGTTATGCGGTTGCTCGCCTGCGAGCTATGGAAAGCCGCCTTCTCGATGATAGCGTGCTGCAGAGACTGATCGATTGTGAAGATCTGGACAGCGCCATGAAGGTTTTGGGGGAGACAGTATATTCCTCATGGTTAGTGGAGCTGAAATCCAATACAGAATTCGATAAGGCCATAGAGTCGGAACTTCTTTATATTTATAATGAGGTAAAAAAATTTGTTCCAGACTCTGGTTTGGTAGAGATATGTCGGTTGCCTTACGATTTTCATAATGTAAAGGTTCTTCTCAAAGGCCAGATTCTTCAGCGCGAGGGAGGAGAGCGTCATTTCGAGCTATTAACGGCGCTAGCCAATATCCCGACAGATGATCTTATTATGGCAGTAGAAACGGAAGATTACAGGTTGTTGCCTTATGATCTTCACTTGGTTTTACCGAAGTCTTTTGCCTTATGGGATCAAACCCGAGATATTCTTGAGGTGGAGCGCCTCCTTGACAACGTACTTTTCCGCGAAATGTTTAAGATAGCCCGTAGTTTGGAGTATGAAGCTCCTTTACGTTGGGTTCGTGGAAAAGTTGACGCTGAAAATGTACGAAATATGTTCCGCCTTAAAAGAATGGATAAAGATGCGGCCAGTGTTCAGTCTTATCTCCATGATGGAGGTTTCGTATCAGTAGAGCAGCTGCTTTCTATGTTGTCGGAACCTATAGAAAGTTGGGTTCGGGTTCTTTCTTATGCAGATATAGGGAGAGTTCTTTATCACGTACAAGATGGGGCAGATATGAATGCACTCCTTGTGGAAATGGAAAAGATTTTAGATGACTATGTAACAAGTATTCTTCAGACAGCAAAATATAGTGCTTTTGCTCCGGAAAATGTTCTTAATTATTTATGGCATAAAGAAATGGAAGCGAAAAACGTACGAGTTGCGTTGGTTTCTGTTGCTAATGCCATGGACAAAGATCTGGCGAGGGGGTTGATGCGTCGTGGCTAAAGAAGTGAATCAGCCTATGGCTGCTATCGGCGAATATGAAACAGTACTTCCTTTCCAGGCGGTAGGGGTGAAGCCTTATGTTATGTCTGAAGAAGAGAGTGGGCATTTTGAATCTCTTCTTTTGCAGCTGGCTCGAGAAAAGTACGCGGTTATTTTTGTTCAAGAGCATCTTTTCGAAAAATTTATGTCCACAGTGGAGACTGTGAACGAGGAATATGCTGTAAGCGTTTTACCGATCCCTGGACTCAAAGGAAGTTCTGGGGCAGGACTAAAATCCATTCGTAACAGTGTAGAACGAGCTGTCGGCATGGATATCTTTGCTGTGAAATAGAATTTGATGCTGGAGGCGATACATTGTGGCCACGGAAAAGGTCATAAAAGGGACCATTGAAAAAATCTCCGGACCGCTCGTTGTCGCGAAGGGCATGTATGGTGCTAGTATGTACGACGTGGTACGAGTAGGGAATATAGGTCTTGTAGGTGAAATTATTGAGTTGAAAGGCGATACAGCTTCAATTCAGGCCTACGAAGAAACTTCTGGCCTTATGCCTGGTGAACCTGTCGTAAGTACCGGCGAACCCCTGAGCGTAGAGTTAGGTCCAGGAATCATAGAGCAGTTTTACGATGGGGTACAGCGTCCTTTGAACCTAATAGAGGACGTTGCCAAGAGCCACTTTATTTCTCGTGGAATTGAAGTTCCTTCCATAGACAGAGAGAAAAAATGGGAGTTTATACCACGAGTTAAAGTTGGGGATACTGTTCAGCCCGGCGATGTCCTGGGTATAGTTCAAGAAACAGTTTTAGTGGAACATCGGATAATGGTTCCTTATGGAGTACGAGGAACTGTTTCTGAGATAAAACAGGGCCAGTTTACAGTAGAAGAAACAGTGGCTGTTGTAAAAGCGAAAACAGGAGACGAAGTGAATGTTTCTATGTTCCAACGTTGGCCTGTGCGCAAGCCTAGACCAGTAGCTCGGCGTTTGCCCCCTATTATTCCGTTAACTACAGGACAACGAGTTGTAGATGCTTTCTTCCCTATAGCAAAAGGGGGAACAGCATGTGTCCCAGGACCTTTTGGTTCAGGGAAAACAGTTATTCAGCACCAGCTTGCAAAGTGGGCGGAAGCCGATATCGTAGTGTACGTAGGTTGCGGTGAGCGAGGCAACGAAATGACAGACGTTCTGTTGGAGTTTCCTGAGCTAGAAGACCCACGTTCGGGGGAACCGTTGATGAAACGTACGGTTCTTATAGCAAACACGTCTAATATGCCAGTCGCTGCGCGAGAAGCGAGTATCTACACTGCCATTGCAATTGCAGAGTACTACAGAGACATGGGATACTCTGTGGCTCTTATGGCAGATTCTACAAGCCGTTGGGCTGAGGCTCTTCGAGAAATGTCAGGACGACTTGAAGAAATGCCAGGAGAAGAAGGGTACCCTGCGTACCTAGGAACGCGGTTAGCCAGTTTCTATGAAAGAGCGGGACGGGCTATTTGCCTTGGTTCTGATGGTAGAGAAGGATCTGTAACAGCTATAGGAGCAGTTTCCCCTCCTGGTGGAGACCTTTCTGAACCAGTAAGCCAAAACACTCTCCGTGTGACTAAAGTATTTTGGGGACTTGATGCTAGCTTGGCCTATCAGCGCCATTTCCCGGCGATTAACTGGTTGTTGAGCTACTCCCTATACACCGATACTATGGACAAATACTGGGATTCTCAGTTTGACGATGAATGGAGTTCTCTTCGCGTAGAGGGAATGTCTCTTCTTGAAGAAGAGGACCAACTGCGGGAGATTGTTCGTCTCGTGGGAATAGACGCTCTTTCCAAAGAGGAGCGAATGGTCTTGGAGACTGCTAAATCGCTTCGAGAAGATTTCTTGCACCAAAATGCTTTCCATGAGATTGACACATATGCTTCTATGAGAAAGCAATTTAAAATGTTGAAGAATATTTTAATATTCCATCACCTCTCTATGGATGGGTTGAAACGTGGCGCAGATATGAATAAGGTATTCAATCTTCCTGTACGAGAGCAAATCGCTAGAATGCGTTATGTAGATGAAAAAGAGATTGAACAGCTTGATGCGCTAGAAGACCAAATGAAGAAAGAGATAAATGCATTAATACCAGTGGGGGGCGATAGTGATGCTGCCTAAAGAGTATAGTACCATCACCGAGTTATCTGGCCCACTTCTGGTTGTGGAAAAAACCAAGGATGTTCGTTATGACGAACTAGTGGAGATTGAGCTTGCCAGTGGAGAATTGCGACGAGGACGTGTTCTTGAGATAACATCAGATAGGGCCCTTGTCCAGGTCTTTGAGGGAACCGATGGAATCGACATACAGAATACAAAAATCCGCTTCCTTGGGAAGGTTTTGATGCTTCCAGTTAGCCGGGATTTGTTAGGGCGTATTTTTAATGGACGGGGAGAACCTATTGATGGAGGAGCTCCTATCCTTCCTGACAAAAAGCTGGATATCAATGGGATGCCGATGAATCCTTATTCTCGAGACTATCCTTCTGAGTTTATCCAGACCGGTATTTCTACTATTGATGGCATGAACCCAATGGTTCGTGGACAAAAGTTGCCTATATTCTCTGGAAGTGGTCTTCCTCACAACAGAATGGCTGCCCAGATAGCTCGTCAGGCCACCGTTATTAGCGGGCATGAGGATTTTGCAGTTGTTTTTGCTGCCATGGGTATCACTTTTGAAGAAGCTTCGTTCTTTATGGAAGACTTCAGAAGAACTGGCGCTATACAGAGGACTGTAATGTTCGTTAACTTAGCTGATGACCCAGCTATTGAACGGATTACTACACCTCGACTTGCATTGACAGCTGCGGAGTACCTAGCATTTGAACAGGATATGCATGTAGTGGTTATTTTGACAGACTTAACCAACTACTGCGAAGCACTGCGAGAGATTTCTGCTGCCCGTAAGGAGGTTCCGGGACGGCGAGGTTATCCTGGTTATCTCTATACAGACCTTGCCACCATGTATGAAAGAGCTGGTCGTCTGAAGGGGAAAAAGGGATCCATTACTCAGATTCCTATTCTGACTATGCCAGAAGACGATAAGACTCACCCTATTCCTGACTTGACAGGATATATTACAGAAGGGCAGATTATCTTGAGTCGAGGCCTTCATCGTAAGGGCATCTATCCGCCTGTAGACGTTATGCCTTCTTTGTCTCGTCTTAAGGATAAAGGTATCGGTAAGGGGAAAACCAGAGAAGATCATGCAGACCTTATGAACCAGCTTTTTGCTGCTTATGCTCGCGGTAAAGAAGCTAAGGAGCTTGCAGTTATTCTTGGAGAAGGTGCCCTTACTGAAGAAGATAAGGCCTTTGCCTGTTTTGCAGATGAGTTTGAAGACAAATATGTCCGTCAAGGCGAGTATGAGAACCGCAAAGTTGATGAAACACTCGAATTAGGTTGGAATCTTTTGACGATGATTCCAGTGAAAGAGCTCAAACGTGTTCGTGACGCATATATAGAGAAATATCTCAAACCGAGGCTGCAAGAAGAGGGGAAAAACGAAGAAGCAGTTCCCGTTGTAAAGTAGGGGGGTGACGAAGTATGCCACGGTTGAACGTCAACCCCAACCGGATGGAGCTTTCTCGTCTAAAAAAACGACTCGTTGTAGCTAAACGTGGACATAAGCTTCTTAAAGATAAGCAAGATGCCTTGATTAAGGCCTTTCTTGAACGTGCTCGCGAAGGGAAGGCATTGCGAGAGGAGCTTGAGGTAGAATTGGGAGATTGTTACCATAGTTTCCTTCTTGCCCGGGCTCAGACGTTACCTGCAATGCTGGAGCAGGCTCTTATGATTTCAGGGACACGATGTAATTTGAAAGTACAAGAACGCAATGTCATGAGCGTTGTTGTACCTGAATATACTGTAGAGCAGCAGGGAGAGGCTTTAAGCTATGGGCTTGCAACGTCTCAAGGGAGTTTGGACGTCGCTTTAGAGCGATTCTCCAAGTTAATTCCTAAGCTCATTGCTTTGGCAGCAAAAGAAAAGGCTATTCGGCTTATGGCTTCTGAAATTGAAAAAACGAGACGTCGAGTCAACGCTTTGGAACACGTAATGATACCTAACTTTAACGAAACTATTCGGTATATTACGATGAAGCTAGATGAACAGGAGCGGTCAACTCTCAGCCGGTTGATGAAAATTAAAGATATAGTGCGTTCACATTAAAACAAGAAGGCCGGGAAATTAAATTTTCCCGGCCTTGTCTTTTTATAAAAATCAGAGGAATATAATAAAGGTCATGTTTTTGCTCTGCTCCGGTATTTCCCACGAGAGCATAGGGGTTTCTACAGAGAGAGGATATCAAGGAAGAGTTTTTTTATACAGAAATGGCCCGGCAGATTCAAAACCTAGCGCCTTATGTTCAAAAATCTGTTCGGTAGATCCCACAAGAAGAAAACCGCCAGGACGGAGGGCTTTGTAAAATTTTAAATAAAGATTTTTCTTAGTCTCTGTGGAAAAGTAGATAACGACATTTCGACAGAGGATGAGGTCAAAATCTTGTCCAAATGGGTTGTCTATTAAATTGAGTTGTTCAAAGTTGACTCGTTTCTTGACTCCTTCCTGTATGGAGAAGATTTCCTCATTTATCTTTGAAAAGTATTTATCAACGTACTCTTGAGAAAGGTTGGCTAGCTGCCGTATGTGATATTCTCCTTTCTGTGCAATTTTAATTGCTCCTTCATCTATATCGCTGGCGAGTACATAAGGGGGGCAATGAAGTTTTGTTTCCATAGACAACATCGCAAGAGAATAGGGTTCTTCTCCTGTAGCGCTGCCAGCACTCCACAACTTTAGTCTTTTGGATCCCCGAGTTTTAATTAATTCAGGTAGAACCTTGTTTTGAAGATCATCCCATCGAGGGGGGTTCCTAAAGAATTCCGATACATTAATCGTAAGATAATCGAGAAATTCTCGAAGCTTTTTTTCTTCTTTTTTTACTAAATCAAAATATGCATCATAATCGGTTATGTTCCATCTTTGCATTAACATGTGTACGCGACGGTGGATTTGATTTTTATAAGAATTTAGATCAAGCCCAGTCAAAATTCGTATCTTCTTCTTAAAGTTGTTGTATGCAGGAGAATCATAGTTTTTTTCTAGCTCGTCCATTTTCTCACCTCAATTAAGTTCTAATCCGATTATTACGCATAGTTTATGAAACATATATACCATATTTATAGGATTTTGCTCTTTCTCAAAGAATAAAAAATGTTAAAATAATATATAAGGAGTATTTTAGATGGCCGCTGCACCTTTGGGTGTAGAGGAAAGTCCGGGCTCCATAGGGCAGAGTGCTGGATAACGTCCAGTTGGTGCGAACCAAAGGAAAGTGCCACAGAAAGAAACCGCTTTCTCGCAGTAGAAAGTAAGGGTGAAAAGGTGGGGTAAGAGCCCACCGGGTGTCGGGTAACCGATATGCCAGGCAAACCCCGCTCGGAGCAAGGCCGAATAGAGGGGAAAGAGGCGGCCCGCTGACCCCTGGGTACGGTCGCTTGAGGAGTACCGCAAGGTATTTCCCAGATAAATGGTCATCTCTTACACAGAACCCGGCTTATAAAATGCTCCTTTATTATAGTTTGATGAAAAATAAGCCTGGAGGACTATTGTTTTATTTATTTTTTAGTCCTCCAGGCTTATTTGTTTTTATGTGTAGGTGCTAGTGTGGGAGAAAGTGGTAGAAAATGTCATAAAGTGGGAGGTTTCCCCATGTTAGTGGGAACTTACGAACACCGAGTCGACGCTAAAGGAAGAACGGTTATTCCTGCCAAGTTCAGGCAGGAGCTCGGGGAGTGTGTTGTTGCCACTATAGGTATAGATCGATGTGTTTCTCTCTATCCCATGGAGGAATGGCAAAAGGTCTTGGAAAAACTCCAAAGTTTGCCTTTTTCAAAGAGCAAAACCAGAGGGCTTATGCGAATTATGCTTGCTAGTGCTCATGAATTGGCTATTGATAGTGCCGGACGTATCCTTATCCCCCAGATTTTAAGGGATCATGCAGAACTTCTGACTGATGCTTTTTTTGTGGGGATAAGCGATCATATAGAGCTTTGGGATAAAGGTATTTGGGAACAGTATAGCAAAACTGTTCTTGATGAGCTGCCAGAGATAGCAGAAGGGATAGATGGATTCTAATGGTAGAGCATATTCCAGTTATGATTAATGAGGTAGTAGAGCATCTCAAGCAGATACCGGTCCCACGTGTGATAGTCGACGCGACATTGGGGTTGGGAGGATATGCAGAAAGTATCCTTACACAATTTCCGGATGTTTTGCTTATTGGTGTGGATAGAGATGAGCAAGCTCTTTCTATGGCTCGTGACCGTTTAGCTGCGTTTGGAGACAGAGTTCACTATTATCTTGCTCCCTTCAGTAGACTTGTTTCTGTGTTAGAGAAAGAAAAAGTAACTCCTGATGGAGTCGTTTTTGATTTAGGAGTTTCTAATCTGCAATTAAGCCTTCCGGAACGAGGCTTTTCTTTCCAACAAGATGGCCCTTTAGATATGCGCATGGAAAGTTCTAAAGAAGTTGAGGGGCTCCGTGCTTCTGACGTAGTAAATACTTTTTCAGAAAAAGATTTGGCAGATATTTTTTGGAAATACGGAGAGGAGCGATATTCGAGACGGATAGCATCTGGTATTGTCAAATATAGAAAAGAAAACGGTCAAATCTCAACTACTGCGCAACTTGTAGAGGCCATTAGAGCCTCTCTCCCGGCACCTGTTCAAAGGAAAATGGGAGGACATCCAGCTCGGAAAGTATTTCAGGCCCTCCGTATTTTTGTAAATAATGAACTTGTTGAATTGGAAGAAGGGTTGCAGGCTGCTATCGAAAAAACAGCAGATAAAGGAGTTGTTATTGTTGTTAGTTACCATTCTTTAGAAGACCGCATTGTTAAGTACGCCATGAGAGACTGGAAAAACGAAGGTAAAGGCATTATTTTAACCCGCCATCCTCTCATTCCTACAGAAAAGGAAATAGAAGAAAATTATAAGGCTAGAAGCGCTAAGTTTCGGGCATTTATGAGAGAAGTAGATATGGAAGAGGATTCTTAAGGGAGGTGTGCACACCGTGTATGATTCCCAAACATGTGAGTATCCCTGTGAATCGGCACGAAAAGTCAGCCCGTATTTTATCTTTTTCATTTTAGCTATGGTTGTGTCTTTTATTGGTTTGGGCATATTAAGGTTGTACTCTAACCGACTTGAGGCTCGTCTTCATGCTATTAATTTGCAAATAGAAAGTTATGAGATGCAGGAAACAGAGATGCATCGTGTGCTTTCTTCTTTAACTTCTCCAGAGGCTATTTACGGCTACTCCCAAAAGAAACTAGGCATGGTTGCTAATGTAAAGACCGGAGTAGTTCATGTAGCGAGAATACCCGCTTTAAAGGAAGAAATGGAGGTCGCTTCTATAACTTCGAGTCATGGATGGAACTTATTGTTTTCACTCTTCTCTTCTCCAGCCACAGCAAAAGATTAGGATAAATTGACTTTATACTTTGGAGCAGATTGAAACTAAAATGAAACGAAATTTCTGGTTAGGGCCTTGGCCGTGGGTATTTATCTCTTTTATTGTAGTTTTAAGCAGATTATTTTTTGTGCATTGTATGCCGGATGATCGTGTTATTCGGCAATCTCAGCGGCAATATTGGAGTGAGGTCCCTGTTAGCACCACTCGTGGATCTATTGTCGATGTTCATGAAAATCCTTTAGCTATGTCCGTGCCAGCATATAGTTTTTTTGTCGATCCAGCTTTTTGGAACCCTTCTAATGGTAAATCGTTGTCAGGATTACTTCCTTCTGAGGTTGTAGATAAAATATCAAAGCCACTTGCTGGCCGTTTTCATTGGATTGCTCGAAAAATAAGTAAAGAAAAAGCTGACGCCATCATGGCACTAAATTTACCCGGACTCTATCGGCTACAAGAAAAAAAACGTCTTTATCCACAAAACTCTCTTTTAGCACATGCTATTGGATATTGTGATATTGATGATCGCGGACTTGCAGGAATAGAGCTAGTTTGGGATCAGATATTATATTCTCCCCCAGGCATCCGTTTTTTTATAAAAGAAGCTACAGGGCGTGCGATAGATGTATCTACAACGTTATCTGACCTTGAAAAAATAGAACATAAAGGCAGAATTCGCTTAACAGTGGATATGCGTATCCAATATATTTTGGAACAGCGTCTCCAAGAGGCAATAGATAAAAATCAAGCTCGATGGGGAGCTGCTATCTGTATGAATCCTTCTACAGGGGAACTATTGGGATTAGCTAGTGCCCCTTCTTTTGACCCTAATAATAGAATGGATTTGCTCAATAAAAATAAAGTTTTTAATAATGCTGTAAGCAGAGTATACGAACCAGGCTCTACCTTTAAGCCAGTAGTAGTGTCCATAGCATTGGAACGTAAAGTAACGTATGCTTCGGAAGTCCTCTCTACACCTCACAGAATTAAAGTTGCAGATGGATCTATTTCGGAGTCAGGTAATAGTAATTGGGGGTCCTTATCTTTAGGAGATATCGTGGTAAAATCTTCAAATGTTGGGATGGCACAAATAGGACTTCGGATCCGCCCCTTTGATATGTATAACAGTTTAAAAGATTGGGGTTTGGGGGTAGTGCCTGGAATAGAACTCAACGGGGTGGAGGCAGGGTTGTTGCCATCACCAGACCAGTGGAGGGGCGTTGTCCCAGCTAATATCGCCATAGGGCAAGGTATTGGAGTTTCTCCTCTTCAGCTTTTAACCGCTATGAATGCCATAATCAATGGTGGAGAATTATTACGTCCCTATATAGTGGCAGATGTTATAGATAGCCACGGGAAAAAAGTTTACGAAGGGAAAAAGGAAGTTATACGTACAGTTGTCACCCCTTCCATTGCGACATGGCTACGAAAAGTTATGAGGGATGTAGTAGTGCGCGGAACAGGCAGGTTAGCGGATACGCCGGTAACTACTGTAGCAGGTAAAACTGGAACTGCCCAAGTTGCGGAAAAAGGTGTTTACGCTAAAAAAAGATGGGTGGCATCTTTTATAGGTTTTTGGCCTTATGAATCCCCTAAGTACGCTATGCTTATAGTTGTAGGCGAACCCTCTAAAGGGCAGTATTATGGTGGAAGTGTAGCCGGGCCAGTTTTTAGATCTGTCGTAGAAGATATGGCGCAATTAAACATTTTTTAAATTGGCAAGAGAGAGGCAGTGAGAGGAATGTCTGACCTGCAGAATATAATAAAGATATTAGAGGGGAACGGAGAAATAGAACAAGTTGTTTTCCCCTCAAAGGAGAGCTTGCCTATCACGAGTATTTTTAGCAATAGCAGAGAATGTAATCCAGGCTCCCTTTTTTGTTGTATACAAGGAGAAAGGCATGATGGCCATCTTTTCGCTGCAGACGCAGTCCAGCGAGGTGCCATTGCTTTGTTATGCAAGCGCCCTTTAGAGATAAATGTCCCTCAAATTATTGTAAAAGATGTTCGATGGGCCATGGGGTATGCGGCAGCTACTGTATATGATTGTCCGTCTGAGCATTTAGCCATGTACGGTGTAACCGGAACAAATGGAAAAAGTACTTCTTCTTATATGATGCGAAGTGTTTTACAAGCTTCAGGTGAGAAAAGCGGTCTTATGGGTACTATTGTTTATTCTGATGGAGATGTGGAGGAAGAAGCGAGCCGTACAACTCCGGAAAGTTGTGATGTTCAACGATATCTTGCCCGTATGGTAAGGAATGAGTGTAAAAGTGCCACAATGGAAGTATCTTCTCATGGAGCAGTCCAAGGGCGACTTAACGGTTGTTTTTTTAGCGGCATGATTTTTACTAATTTAACTCCAGAGCATCTAGATTATCATGGAGATATGGAACATTACTTCATGGCTAAAAAAAGCATTTTTGAAAAATACGTCAGTCATGATTGGTGCGGAGCCATTAATGGCGATGATGAGTACGGGAAAAGGCTTTTATATGAATATAAGGATTGTTGCTTGTCTTACGGATTATGTTCTTGTGCTGGTCATGATGTCTATCCTACGTGGCTGGAAATGGGACTTTCAGGTCTTCAGATGGACGTCCGCTTGCCGGCGGGGGAATCCTTAGAATTAGATATTCCTGTTACAGGGCGCTTTAATGTCTATAATGCTCTCGGTGTTATTGCTCTTGCTTATGGGGTAGGAATAAATATGCCCACTATAAAAAGAGGCTTGGAAACTATGCCCCAGGTTCCTGGCAGAGTCGAGAAATATTTTTTTGAAAATGGTGTTTGTGCCGTAGTAGATTACGCACATACTCCAGATGCTCTTCAGAACGTTTTGTCAGCGATGAGGGAAATCTGCAAAGGTCGACTTATCTCTGTTTTTGGACATGGGGGAGAGCGCTATCACGGGAATCGTCCTCTTTTGGGACAAGTGGCATCTGAAAATGCAGATGTAGTAGTAGTAACTATGGATAACCCACGTAGCGAAGACCCTGCCCAGATAGCAGAAGAAATAGAAAAAGGTTTTACGTCGTCATTGTTGGAGCACTATCGTATTTTGAATCGCCAAGAAGCTGTCGGAACAGCCCTCTCTATGGCTCATCCCGGAGATATGGTGGTAATAAGCGGGAAAGGGCCGGAACATTATATTTTACTTCAGGATAAACGAATTCCATATAATGATTCAGAAACCATTAAAGAATGGGGCATGAAGCAGGGATTGAGGTGGCAATAAAATGAAATGGCAACTATGGAAGATATCAGATTTAGCTGGTTCTATAGGTGCTACTTGGTCAGGTAGTGACATAGTAATTCCTGACTTTTTTTGTGTTGATAGCCGAGAGGTTTATCCTGGTTCAGCCTTTGTTGCTGTTCGAGGAGCTAACCAAGATGGGCATGACTATATAATTGATGCTTTACATCGTGGGGCGACCCTTATTATTGCTGAAAAGGGGCGCGTGCCGAAAGGAATATCTTTTGATGGTAGGGCCTATATAGAAGTAAATGATTCCGTGACCGACATGGCTCGTATGGCTTCTGCCTATCTCAAGGCAGTTGCTCCGCAAGAAGTTGTTGCTATTACAGGGAGTGTCGGGAAAACAACGACGAGGGAAATTATTAAAAAATGTTTAGAGAGGTTCCCTTTTGCGTATGGAGCAGAACGGAGTTTTAATACGCTCATAGGATGTTCTCTCACTATTTTAGGAATGTCGTCAGGGACTGAAGTCTTAATTTTGGAGATGGGAACCAATAAACCTGGAGAAGTTGCAGAGATGGTTCAGTACTTCCCCCCCACAAGAGCTATCATAACGGAGGTAAGCTCTGCTCACCTCGAAGGGTTGAAATCTTTGGAGGGAGTTATAGCTGCTAAACTTGAAATCCTCCAATCGTCAGATATAAAGACTATTTTCTTTAACGAAGATAACAGATTGTTAACTCAAGAGATTCTTCAATATCCTGGAGAGTATGAAAAAGTTGGGGTGGGGTATATCCACGGTCTCTATCGGATAAAAGAAGCTGATTTTCATATAATAGATGGCTTGCCTCGTCTGAAAACTGTTCTTTTAACTCCAGATGGAGGGGCTCACGAGATTTACACGGGGTTATGGGGAACACATGCTTCGTTATCTATTGCCTTTGCTCTGGCCTTATGTTCAGAGTTGCATTTCTCTCTAGAAGAGGCTATTCATGGTTTAGAGACTATGAGTGCTCTGCCTGGCCGGGGTGTCGTTATGGTATTGAAAAACGAAGCTATACTTATTGACGACTCATACAATGCTAATCCTTCCTCTATGGATGCTTCACTTACTACTCTTTTAGATCTTCCTGCGACAGGGCGAAAAATAGCTGTTCTAGGGAGTATGAAGGAATTAGGAGAGGATGACACGCGGCTGCATGAGGAGGTTCTCAAGAAAGCTCTTGCTTTAGACGTGTTATTCCTCATAGGAGAGGAATGGAAAGACCCGTATCTGAAACTATCTGATGAAGAACGGAAAAGAGTCGCATGTATTGCTGATTTGAAAGCCTTAGGAGCAGGACTTTTATCGAGACTCCATAAAGGGGATCTTCTCCTCGTGAAGGGATCTCATATCCATCGTTTGGATCTTGTGGTCTCGTCTCTAGTGGGAGGGAACAAGAATGAATAGACTCTTCCTCTTCTTTTTTATATTTTTTCTCTCTTTATTAATAGAGAAGTTATGGATTCGAAAATCATGCGAAATGGATATGTCTCAGGTGCAAAAAAATTATGGGCCTCAAAGCCATATTTTAACGAAGAGCAAAACTCCTTCTATGGGAGGTCTCATGTTTTTAGCGGTATCTTTTTTGTGCTTATTTCTTTTCCCATTATCCAATGCAGGAACATGGCATGAGTCTTTTGTTTTCTGGATACTCCCTTGGGGAGCTGCTCTTATCGGTTTTATCGATGATTGGATTAAATACAAAAAACACTCAAGCGAAGGTCTCCCCAGCTTAGGTAAACTCGTAGCCCAGATACTTCTTGCCTTACCGTGGGCCTTTTGGGTCGGATGGTATAAAGGGATTTATTTATGGCCTAATATGGAATTATCTCTATGGCTTGGTGTTCCCCTTCTTGCCTTCATAGCTATCGGGATGTTGAATGCCGTTAATGTGACCGATGGGCTTGATGGTTTAGCTGCGGGATCGGTCATTCTCTCTCTTGTGGCATTCCTTGTCTGGCTTCCTGCTGCTACGTATGTACGGAGCGGAGGAATTGTTACCCTTGCAATGTGTCTGGCTTTTCTTTGGTATAATTCTCATCCTGCGGCTGTATTTATGGGGGATGTCGGTTCTCATTTTTTGGCAGGGGTTCTTATCTCTCTCTGTGCGTTAAGTGGCTTCTTAATGGCAGTGATTCCTCTTGGCTTTATTTTTGGTGTTGAGATCCTGACTGTTTCTATACAATTGATAGCTATTCATAAATTCAAGAGAAAAGTTTTTAAAATGAGCCCTCTTCATCATCATTTTGAACTTACAGGGTGGAGTGAAGATCAGATTGTAACCAGATTTTTGATTCTTCATGGTTTAGGGGCGATTGTCTGTATCTTCTTTTTGATGTCTTGGTGGGCATGAATTACCTTATGATAGCGAGAAAGAAGGCACACACTATGGGTACGATCCAATCATACGAAGGAGAAAAAGTAACGATTCTTGGGGCCGGAACAAGTGGGCAAGGTCTAGCTTTCCTAGCCCGTCGTCTCGGTGCGCAAGTTTTTGTGACGGAACATAAAGAATCACTCCCTGACCATGTTGAAAAGGCCTTCCATGAAAATGGGATAAATTGGGAAACAGAAGGGCATAGCGAAAGAGCACTTGACACGAATGTATTAGTTGTAAGCTCAGGAATATCTCCATCTGTTCCTATTATTCAGAAGGCTTTAGGTGCCGGCGTTCCTGTTATGGGGGAACTAGATTTTGTAGTGCCGCATCTTCAAGGGAAAATTATTGGGGTCACAGGGAGTAATGGGAAGAGTACTACAACTGCTTTGACAGGATTCGTATTGGAGAAGTGCGGGTACAAGGCAGTAGCAGCTGGAAACATAGGCAAAGCACTTTCGTGTTGTGCCGAGGAAAATTGGGATTATATTGTTATTGAACTGAGTAGTTTTCAGCTTGCTTGGGCTCATAATTTACATAGCCATATAGCTATTGTTACAAACCTGGCTCCTGACCATATAGATTGGCATGGTTCCTACGAAAAATATATAGAAGCAAAAGCCCGTCTTATTCATTTGCAGGAACCTGGTCAGTGGGCGATAGTACAAAATCGCGATGTTAGGGCTCTTGAAGCTCATAAAAGATCCCATGTAGCTTCTCTTTTTTGGGAAGGGCAACAAGAGAAGTTACAAAAAACGCATGCCTTTATTCGAATGGGAGATAAAAAAGCTTTTCTTTGTACAGATGGGGTAGACGAGTTGCTTTTCCGTTATGAAGACACATCCCTCATTGGTCGCCATAATTTGGAAAATGTGGCAATGACAATGGCTGCCCTTACTTTAAGTGGAATGAAATGCTCTGATGCGTCTCGCTTTGTAGCGGATTTCAAACCTCTTTCCCATCGCTGTACTTTTGTAGCTGATATAGATGGGGTTCGTTATATTGATGATTCTAAAGGGACCAATGTAGCTGCTAGTTCCACAGCCCTTTCTTCTATAGAGGGGAAAAAGGTGGTCATTCTTGGAGGCAAGGGGAAGGGCGAGGATTACGGTCCTTTGGCTGAAGTCGTAAAAAAAGAAGCGAGGGTAGCCATTATTCTGGGTGAAGAGAAGGCGAAGATTCTCCAGGCCCTTGAAAATATTGGCTTCTCAAATTGCATTGAAGTTGCTGATATGGAAGAGGCTGTTCGCATGGCTATGAAAGCAGCTTTGCCAGGAGAGACAGTACTTCTTTCTCCAGCTTGTACCAGTTGGGACATGTATTCGAGTTATGAGAAAAGGGGTGAACATTTCCAGCACCTCGTAAAACAATATGGAGGTAAGCGGTGAGCGAAGTCTCAATGGATCAGACTAGAGGCCTGAATGGCACTTATGAAAAAATTCAACGGGTAGATCCCTTCCTCTGGATTATCCCGCTAGTCCTTAATTGCTTTGGTCTTGTTATGATTGTTTCTTTAACTTCGCCCCACTCCATGGAGGTATGGGGTTCTCCTTTTGTAGTGGGTTTTCGCCAGGTGCAGTGGAGCTTTTTGGGACTTACCGCTATGTTTCTGATATATTTATTCCCTATTGCCTTTTGGGAGCGTTTAAGTGCCTACCTTTGGATGGCTGCTTTTTTGCTTTCTTTCTGTACGCTAATCCCTGGCATAGGCATTGAAGCTGGTGGAGCGCGGCGGTGGATAGACATTGGCTCTCTTCAATTTCAACCTATAGAACTTCTTATTTTTGCAGTTGTAATTCATCTTTCTAAATGTCTGTCGAGATCGGAAGAGGCACCTTTGAAGATGTTTTTGGGCATCACCTTAGCGGTAATATTTATTTCCATCATCCCTCTTTTGCTTCAACCGGACATAGGCGGAATGCTTCTGCTTTCGATTATCTGCATGGGGATTCATGTAGAAAACCGCGGATGGGGCTATCCTCTTGTAATAGGTTCTGCAGGACTAGCCTTGTTATTCCCACTTATTATCAGAGAAAGTTACCGTTTAAGGAGATATGTTGCTTTTTTAGATCCTTGGAAAGAGCCATTGGATAGCGGTTTCCAGGTTATACAGGGGCTTGTAGCTTTTGCTAATGGGGGCCTTTTAGGGGTAGGAATAGGGAAGGGGCTCCAGAAAATGAACTATCTTCCAGCAGCCCACACAGATTATATTTTTGCGGCTATAGGGGAAGAATTTGGTTTTATTGGCACCGGTCTTGTCGTTATTCTTTTTACTATGTGGGCATGGCGCTGTTTTAAAGTATACAAGCAAGCCCCCTCTCCTTTTCTGAGAACTCTGCTGTGGGGACTTGTTATTTCTGTTCTATTGCCTTTTTTCATCAATGTAGGAGGAGTTACTAAATTGCTTCCTCTAACAGGAATGCCTTTGCCTTTTATGAGTTATGGGGGGAGTTCACTCCTTATGATGTGGATACGCGTTGGTCTTATTGTAAGAATTACTAAAGAAATTGTGGGTACGCCATCATGAAAAAAGTACTTTTAGTGGCAGGAGGAACTGGTGGACATATTTTCCCTGCGTTAGCATTAGGGCAATGGCTTCAAAGGGAAAAAGCGGAAGATATACACGTTGTGTATGCATGTGGTTCAAGACCTCTTGAATTAGAGATGTATAGACAATCTGGGGTAGAACCAATAGTTCTTCCGATAGAAGGATCTCCTTTTGGTATAAAGAAAATAAAAACGATATCCCGTCGCTCCTTGGGGATATGTAAGGCGATAGGGGAGTCTATGGCTTTAATGAAAAAAATGCGACCGGATTTTTGCCTCCTTTTCGGGGGATATGTCTCCTTTGCACCATTGATAGCAGCTCTTCTTTGCCGAGTTCCAGTGGCGGTTCATGAACAAAATACTATTGCTGGAAAGGTTACTCGAATTGCCCATAAACTTCATCTTCCTATTTTTTCTGGCTGGCAGGAATGCGAACCTTTTCAAGCGGATAGTTTTTATTATGCAGGTATTCCAATTAGAAACTTTCAGAAGGTTGACCGTAGAGAAGCTTGGAGTAAACTAGATGTGGGGATCGATATCCCCGAAGGCCCTATCGTTGGGGTTCTTAGCGGTTCGCTCACGAGTTCGCCTCTTTTTCAAGTTATATGTGAATTGAGCGTAAAATCAGAGTTTCGTCACGTATCTTTTCTTATTGTGGGAGGCAAAGGGATTTGCCCCAATTCAAATAACATGATAGCCGTTGAAAGACAGTGGGATATGTCTATAATCTATTCGGTTGTTGATATAGTTATCGCGAGAGCAGGGGCATCTACCCTAGCGGAATTATTAACTTGTGCAATCCCTTCTCTTATTGTTCCTTGGAGAGGAGCTGCTGATGGGCACCAGTTATCTAATGCGCGGCTCTTCAAGAAGCTAACAGGAAACTATGTATGGGATGAGTCTTCTCCTGCGCAGGTTTTGAAACAGAATCTTGTCCAATGTTTATCACAAGAAAGAGACGAGAGCGCAAAAGGGGAGGCCCTGGTTCCATGGCAGAACCAGAGTTGCGAATTGATCTGGAAAACCTTGATCTCGTTGGTGCGAAGGGAGAGTCTGTAATTGGACTTGAAAATAAGAAATCTTGACGGTGTTGAGAGAATACATTTAATGGGGATAGGCGGAGCTGGTATGAGTGGACTCGCTCTCTTGCTGAAAGACCTTGGTTATGATGTGAGTGGGTGCGATGTTAACTGGACCTCCTATGTGGATAAAATAGTACGAGATGATATCAGTTTCATGCTCCAACATGGGAAAGAGCATCTTGATGAGCTGAAACCGGATTTGTTGATCTATAGTAGTGCTATCCCTGACGATAATGAAGAGCTTTGTGAGGCTCGACGCCGAGGGATTCGAATAGCAAAAAGGGGAGAAGTTCTCAGCTGGATATTTGATGCTCGTTTTGGTATTGGCATAGCTGGAACTCATGGTAAAACTACTACCTCGTCTATGATAGCTTTAATTCTGGAGCAATCTGGATTGAGCCCTACATTGGCTATTGGTGGAGAACTTTGTGATATAGGTGTCAATGCAAAGTTGGGGAAAGGGCCATATATGGTGGCTGAGCTTGATGAGAGCGACGGTTCTTTTGAGGGGTTTCATCCTAATATAGCTGTGCTTACCAATGCGGACTGGGATCATGTTAATCATTATCCGACGTTCGATAGTGTTATAGATGCTTTTAATCGTTTTCTTGTTAATCCCAAAGAAAATGGAGTTGTAGTTCTTTGTGCTGAAGATGTGGGCTTAATGAAAGTTATGGAACGAAATCAGGGAAAGAACGACAAAAACGATATTATAACCTATGGTTGGGGTAATGCCTGGGACTGGGGTGCCTATGATGTGGAGCATGTGCCCGGGGGGGGAGTATCTTTCTCCATTTCTAAAAAAGGGGAATACGTGGATCAGATAGAGCTTTCTGTTTCAGGAGATCATAATGTTATGAATGCTCTCGCTGCTTGTGTTGTAGCAGATCATCTTGAAGTGCCATTCACTATTATTAAAAAAACCTTAAGATCTTTCCGCGGAGCTAAACGCCGTATGCAATATATAGGAGCTATTAATGGCGTGGATATATATGACGATTATGGACATCATCCTCGAGAGGTCGCTGCTACTCTGAATACGTTAGGGCAAATGTTCCCTGGCAGAAGGTTGAACATTATTTTTCAACCCCATCGTTACACTCGTACTGCGGCTATGTATCGAGATTTTGCTGAAGTGCTTTCTTCAGCCGGGCGCTTATTTCTTTTGCCAGTATATCCAGCCGATGAGGAACCCATAGAGGGAGTTAATTCTGCTTTGATTTGTACAGAGCTTGATCGTCGAGGGTTCAAAAATTACCGACTTTGTTCCGATATGTTCGATGCGGTGTCTCTCCTTAAGGACACGTCTTTGCCAGGAGATGTGATTGTGACTGTTGGTGCGGGAGATGTTCCCGCTGTAGGTGAGATGCTTCTGGAAGAAATTGAGAAGAAGCAAGTGGTGTAATGGATGGGAAGTAGTTATCTCAGTGCCATTTTGGAAAAACATTTTATTGGTCCTATTAAATTAGATATTTCTCTTGGTCCTTTGACAACTTTGGGAGTTGGTGGAAAGGCGGATATTTGTTTGTGGCCGGCTACGGCTGAGGATTTAGCTTATCTGTACCATATAAAGGCCCAAGAGGCTTTCCCTCTTTATATATTAGGAGGAGGAAGCAATGTTATTATTTCCGATAAAACGTTGCATGGAGTAGTGCTTTGCACTCGATATATGTCTTCTTTTTCAGTAGAACGTCAAAGTGATAAGGCTTACATAGAAGTAGGGGCAGGTCTTCCTCTTTCACATCTCGTAGCTTGGAGTCATCGTTACGGTTTTAGTGGGTTGGAATTTGCCATAGGTATTCCTGGGACAGTAGGAGGCGCTGTAGTAGGAAATGCAGGAGTAAAGGGAGAGACTGTTTCTCAGGCTATTTTATGGGTTGAGACTGTTGACGGGGAAGGGCACGTTTGTCGATGGAAGAAAGAGGATTTGGAATGGGGATACCGAACTTCAGAGCTTAGAGATAAAGACGTGTTCGTTTCATCTTGTGGAATAGAACTACGGGCGGAGAGTATTGAGTTAGTGGAAGCTAAAATGAATGAACATTGGATAAAACGCTCTTCGCAACCGTACCATTATAAAAGTGCCGGGTGCATTTTCAAGAACCCGGAAGGCGAGAGTGCAGGCCGATTACTCGATATTTCAGGGTGCAAAGGGCTTAGAGTAGGGGATGCTATAGTCTCAGAGGCCCATGCCAACTTCATACTAAATGCGGGGCAGGCCACGGCAGCAGATATATTGGCCCTAATAGAAAAGTGCCGTAAAATAGTGATGGAGCGGACGGGATATATGTTGGAACTCGAAGTGAGGATATTTGAGTTGGGGTAACGCATAGAGGTAGTTGAGATTGAAACGATGGCTGCTGTTCTTTTCATGTATATGCGGGATACTGTATAGCATAGAATCTATCTTCTTTCTCCTCTCGCCTCAAAGCATAGAGGTCCATATGCCTGATCTATATTCTGAAAAAATATTTTGGTCTCACCTGAACTCTTCTAGCCTGAGATATTGGCCAGTAGCATTGAAGCAGAAAGATACATTAACGGAAGAAATAGAATCTGAAATACCAGTAACTTTTTCTATGGCAGTTTATCCCTTTCAAAGTATTAAAGTGCAGGCAGAACCACTCCATGTTTGGCTGGTTCTGGTGTGGGGGAACATTACGTGGTATGTAGCTCCAGATGGTAGAATTTGGGATGGGCAAAGCCCTGTCAGTAAGTTTGTATGCGGAGAGCAGAAACCAGACGTTCCTGTTTGGTATTTGAAAGAAACGTTTCCTACTCCAGCAGAGGGATTTGGAGAAACCAATAAAGTTGTCTATCGAAGTGTCCTCCCTCTAGAGTCTTTGAGAAAATGGGTTCAAGAAATCGAAAAAATTAATTGGGGAGGTACCGTTTCTAAGGTTGTTCTAGGAAGAAGGGCAGGTAGTTATAGTTTTATAATTCAAGTAAAATGGAAAGAGAAATATTTTACCGTACTCTTAGACGAGAGAGTTGAACGTTGGTTTAGCATAGCTCAAGCGTTGCCTCAAATATTGAAGGATTCTCCAGCAGAATATAATCACATAGAAATAGATGCGACCTATGAAGAGAAAATCGTTGTAAAAGCAGCAATATGAAGTAGATAGTACGAAGGGAGCGGGAATGAAGTGTACAGAGAGCCAGAAATAATAGTGGGGCTGGATCTAGGTACGAGTAAAATAGCAGTTGTCGTAGCGGAAAGGGATTCCCGTTTCCAGGATGCCCAAATTATCGGCATAGGACTAGCACCCTCTCAGGGAATTCGCAAAGGACTGATTGTCAATCTGGAGCAGGCTATTCAATCTGTACGAATGGCAGTTCAAGACGCCGAGAAAATGGTAGGATTTGAAATAGGAGAAGCGACAGTTGCTTTCAGCGGTATTGATGCAGCTAGCGTAACATCTCGGGGTATGGTTTCCCTTGGGCGCGTCCCTCGACAAGTAGGCATCCAGGATATAGAACGGGTTATAGAAGCCGCTCAAAGTGAGCTGGCTGTCCCTTCGAATCGAGTTACTCTCCATACAATTCCTGTAAAGTACTCTCTTGACGGCAACAGTGGTATCGATGATCCTTTAGGCATGACGGGCATACGTCTTGAGATTGAATTACAGTCTGTGATCGCTCCTACATCAGTTATACAAAACATTATTAACTGTGTAGAAAGCGCCGGTATTACTGTCAATGGCCTTGTCATTAAATCTCTTGCCAGTGCTCTTGGATCTTTAACTGACGAAGAGATGAGGACAGGAGCGGTTTCCATATGTATAGGTGGAGGAACAACGGGAGTTGCGATGTTTGCTGATGGTCGTCCTGTTCGTTTATCTGTAATTCCTATTGGTGGAGACCATATTACCAATGATCTTGCTTATGTGCTGAAGATTCCTATTAGCAAAGCAGAAGAGATTAAACAACAAGTTTCTCTTTTCCCAGAGGAAAATAAAGAGGCTTTGGAAGTTGAAGCGCGAGGCCGAACGAAAACTTTAAATGCAGAAGATGTGGTGGATGTGATTTCCTGCCGCCTAGAAGAGTTACTTGTCGATTATGTGGGCAAAAGCATTGCTGACATGAATATTCATATGTTCCCAGCGGGTATAGTCCTTTCTGGCGGGGTAGCGAGATCAGAAGGTGTTGAACCTTTTATTTCAGAAACTTTAAATTTACCAGTGCGTGTTGGGAAACCTCTTGATAGTTTTCAAATGCCTCCTGGGCGTAATGATTGTGAGTATACCACGGCTTCTGGAATTATTAGATATATTATGAATAAAGAACGTAACCCCTATCGGTATATCGAAGCACCAATCGAGGTTCTTCGATCAGGAGGCGTACCCGCTTTTATAGCGGCAAAAAGAGGAGGACATCATAAGAATCCGAAAAGCGTGAACGGAGAAGGCTTTCGCCATTTCCTCGAGATGGTGAAGAAATCGATGAAAGAACTTTTCTGATGTATTGTGGGGTGGAAGAGGTATGGAGCATGTTTTTCAGATAGACGATGCGACGAGGCCTCATCGGGAAAACATTAAAGTCATAGGTGTTGGCGGTGGTGGCGGGAATGCTTTAAACCATATCATACGAAGTGGCATAAATGGAGTGGAATTTATTGCTGCTAATACTGATATGGCTTCTTTAGGGCTTTCTGAAACAAAAGCACGGATTATTTTAGGAAAAGAGCTGACTCGCGGCTTAGGTGCGGGGGCAGATCCCGAAGTAGGGGCGAACTCTGCAAAGGAGTCTATCGAGGAGATTCGGCAGCTCGTTACTGGAGCCGACATGGTTTTTCTCACTGCCGGAATGGGCGGGGGGACAGGGACAGGAGCAACTCCTGTTATAGCAGAGGTTGCGAAGGAGTCCGGCGCTCTCGTAGTTGCTGTGGTTACAAATCCCTTTTCCTTTGAAGGGAAACGAAGGAAAAATCAGGCGGCTCAAGGGATTGTAACCTTGAAAGAAAAGGTCGATGCGCTTCTTGTGGTGGAAAATGACCGTTTGTTGGAAATTGCCGATAAAAAAACAGGTTTAACAGAGGCTTTTCAGCTTGCAGATGAAGTTTTGCGTCAAGCGGTACAGGGGGTTACAGATCTTATCCTTCGCCCGAGTCTTATTAACGTTGATTTCGCTGATGTGAGAACTGTTATGAAAAATGCAGGTTCAGCGATTATGGGTATAGGAGAAGGACATGGGGATAGTCGGGCGGAGATGGCAGCAAAAGCTGCTATTAATAGCCCTCTAATGGCAACTCCTATGGATGGAGCTAAAGGTATTCTTTTCAACATTACTGGCGGCAGTGATATTGGTATTCACGAAATTCAACAGGCAGCGGAGGTTATTAAAGGCAAAGCTGATGAGGATGCCACAGTAATTTGGGGACATACTATCGATGATTCTATGGAAGACAAGATGAGAATCACCGTTATAGCTACTGGTTTCTCTGAGGAAAAAGAGAGAAAAGGAGCACCTTCTAAAAGTGTGAGAACGAGCAGCCGTTCAGCCAATGTTGTTTTGGAAGAAGCTGAGGTGGTTTCTGCACCAGAAGAAGATCTTTTTACCATGAGTGGTGTCCCTAAAACTCCTTACGATATTCCGTCGATTGTTCGGAGGTCCCAACGTTCATCAAAATAATTATAAAAGATGCTCGAATGTCTAGAGAACATGTTTTGAGTTGAAACGTAACGGGCGGGGATCCCTTATGATTGATTCCTGCCCTTTTTAACTTCATGAAAAAGCTAGGATAGGAGGTCTTTCTATGTCAGCTCGTGAGAATCGAAGACAAAGAGATAAGAAACCGATGTTACCTTTTGGCGATTTGATGCTACCTATTATCGGTCTCATAGCTGTAGGTCTTTTAATTGTGGGAATTAAGTTCTTTTTTCTCTCTGGCCCTGTCAGAGAGGCACATAAACCGGTAATAGCTCAGGAGACCACGAACACTACGCCTACGTCTTCTACTCCTTCTCCAGTGGCTGAATCTTCAAACACAGCTATTTCCGCTCAGCCATTACCAGAACCTTCTCAGCAAGGGAGCGGCGGTAAAATAACTACGGCGGGTCCCGTCGTTTCGCAGGAGGCCCCAACTCAAACAGCTCCTTCTACAGGGGTAGCAGCTCCTGTTTCTGGGTCTTCTCAGTCTGTCGCTGTTCCCAGCACAAAAGATATTAAGCCAGTTTTAGCTCAAGAAGGCCAATGGGGTGTCCAGATTGGTTCTTTTAAAAATGCTGAGGCAGCGGAAGGGGTAAAACAAAAAGTTACGAAGCAGGGGTATACGGCTTTTGTATCGAAAGCTGTGGTAAAAAATGCCACATATTATCGTGTGACGGTTACTGGTAATAATAATAGAGATGAAGCGGAAACCCAGGCTTCTCGTCTAAAACAAGCGGGCTATCCGGTTCTCATCGTTCGTCTTCGTTAGTTGGCAACGCTATGTCGGGATTTGTAACGGATCTTACAGATCGTCATAGCGGAATATCTATAGCTTCAGAAGCGCTGCATTTCCCCTGGGAAGTTCCTTCTGAAATGCGCCCTTTGGAGCAGGCGCGCCTTTGTATTTTAGGAGAGGGGATAGAGGCACCTATGCCCTATCCCCCTTATACGAGAAGCTTAAGAGACGGCTATGCTCTCCGAAGTGCCGATGTAACAGGAGCTTCTCCTACGTCTCCTGTATATTTAAGCTTTAGAGGGGAGATCCCTATGGGGACTTTCCCAGAAAAGCCCCTCCTTGATGGAGAGGCAATAGCAATTCATACAGGGGGGATTTTACCCCGCGGTTCCGATGGAGTGATAATGCTTGAAGATACCATGGAGAGTGGCCCCTGGATAGAAGTTCGAAAAGCTGTTCAAAAGGGAGAGAATGTTATCTTTCAAGGAGAGGAAGTAAAGGAAAAGGAAAAGATACTCCCTCTTGGTAGCCAGATCTCTTGTAGAACTATCGGTATTTTGGCTACTATGGGAATTACAACTGTTCCTTGCGCCGTACTGAAAATAGGCATTATTAGCACAGGCGACGAAATTGTAGATAGCGCTATTGATCCATTGCCTCTTGGTTGTATACGTGATGTTAATAGCTGGGCTTTAGAGACGCTCCTTTTATCAAAGGGATATATGGCGCAACGGCTAGGGATAGTTTCGGATCAAAAAGATTCACTGCGCTCAGCCCTTTACGAAGCCTTTGAGGACTTTGATGTGGTTCTTGTTAGTGGCGGCTCATCAGTAAGTGTGCGAGATTACTGCTCAGAGCTTTTTCAAACACTCCCTCAACCAGGACTTATTGTCCGAGGATTGAGAATGTCACCCGGGAAACCTGTTCTTATCGCGGGAATATCAGATCGTAAAAAACTCGTTTTAGGCCTCCCGGGACATCCGTTAGCTTGTATGGTCGCAGCTAGAATGGTACTTTTGCCTTTGTTGGGAAGACTTTTAGGGTATACATCAACAAACTCTCAGAGTTTCTTCCCCGTAGCAGTACACACGGATCTAGCAGGTAGAACAGGGATAGAGGAATTTTACCCGGCAAAAATCTATAAAGGGGGAGTACTTCCTTTGCCTGCAAAGTCAGGTTATATAGGAATTCTCAAAGAGGCTGACGGCCTCATAAGACTTGACGAAAATACCGAAACAGTTCGACAAGGCGAAAGGGTGGATTTCATGCCATGGTGAAGAACTGGAAAGAACATGTTTCTTTAGAAGAGGCGTGGCACGTATTAAGAGCTACGTGTGGTTCTCTAAAAGAAACGTCTTTGTTGCCGATAGAAGAGGCTGTTGGTTATCTTTTGGCACAAGATGTCTATTCCAATCGTAATGTTCCTCACTTTAGTGCTTCTGCAGTCGACGGATTTGCGCTCTCCTCTCAAAGAACTTCAGGAGCTTCTTTAGCCACGCCTGTTTATCTTGATGTAAAAGAGTATCAATGGGTAAATACAGGCATGCCTGTTTCGTTTCTATACGACGCTGTCCTTATGGTAGAGGACTCCTCTAAACTTGAAAACGGGAAGCTTGCTGTTTATCGAGTGTTATCTGCCGGAGATAACATTCGCCCTGTAGGAGAGGATGTAACAAAGGGGCAAATAGTGGCTAGGGATGGAGATGTCATATCGCCAGCTGGGACAGCTCTTTTTCTGGCTGCAGGGCATGCGAAAGTTTGCGTGAAAAGACGCCCTAAAACGCTATTTATACCTACTGGAGATGAAATTATAAGTGCTAAGACTTGGCTTAATGAAGGTCCTTCCCCTGGCCGTGTAGTGGAAAGTAATTCCACGTTGCTTCGAGGGTATTTTTCGCAATGGGGATTCCCATTAGACGTGTTGCCTCCACTTCCCGATGACGAAAAAGTGATACGCGACAGTCTCCTTCGAGGAGTGAAAGAGTATGATCTTGTACTTATTGGCGCTGGATCAGCAAAGGGAGAAAAAGATCATACAGTCCATATTTTGTCTGAAGAGGGGAAAATCCTTTTCCATTGGCTTCTCATGAAACCGGGACGTCCTGCTTCAGCAGCTTTAGTTCATGATATTCCTGTTGTTAATCTACCTGGGTTCCCCATGTCTGCAGCTGTGACTTTGTGGTCCTTGGTTTATCCGCTCCTTTCCCTTCTTGAAACAGGAGATTTTGATGAGTCTCAGGTATTAAAAAAAGCTCTATGTGCATTGAAAGAGGAACGTATGGAGCTTCTTCTCCCAGTTTCGTCCACTCCGGGGCGAAATGAGTGGCTTCGATTGAAAGCTATAGAGCTTAAAGGGAAGAAAAAAGTTTTCCCTCTTTCTTCTGGATCCAGTACGATGTGGGCCATGTCTGAAGCGGATGGTTTTGCTTTATTATCTCGTTCTGCTGCCGAATGTCCCGTAGGCAGTGAAATAACAGTTTGGCTTACTCGAGAAGTGAAATGGGGAAAGCGTCTTTTGTTTCAGGGATCTAACGACCCTGCTTTTGAACGGATAGGATCTTATGTACGGCAAAGAGGAGGAGAACTTGTTTTTCGTTTTGTAGGAAGCCTTGGGGGGCTAGCAGCTCTTGCAAGAGAAGAATGTCATTTAGCAGCCTGCCATCTTCTCGATCCCGAAACAGGGCAGTATAACGATAGCTATATTGAACGTCTTTCTCAAGGGAAAAAGTGGGTGCGACAACTTCTTTTTTATCGAGAGCAAGGGATTCTTATAGCTAAAGGCAATCCGCTTGATATTTACTCTATAGAGGATTTAGCGATAAAGAAAGTTCGTTTTGTAAATCGCCAGCCAGGGGCGGGCACGAGAGTCCTTCTAGATGTTCTGTTGAAACAGAAAAAAATTTTTCCTCAAGACATTAATGGCTACTCTATACAGTCTATTACTCACTTTGATGCGGCAAATCGTATAGCTGCCGGAGTTGCAGATGTTGCTCTTGGCATAAAGGCTGCTGCAGATGCGTTGGATTTGGACTTCATTCCACTGGCAGAAGAGCCGTATGAGCTTGTTTATCCTGAAGAATATGAGGCTCATCCATGCTTCAAAGCCCTTCAAGAAGCGATACATACTCCAGACTGGAGATCTCAAGTGGGTCAGCTGGGAGGATATAGATGGAAAGAATTCTGAGGGACCCTATGGGGCGGATATTAAACTATATTCGCATATCTATAACAGACAGGTGTAATTTCCGGTGTCGTTACTGTATGCCTGAAAAAGGGGTTCCCTGGATTGAACATGATCTTATTCTTAGCTACGAAGATATTCTCTTTTTATGTTATGTGCTAGAAAAAATGGGAGCAAAAAAACTACGCTTTACAGGGGGCGAACCTTTAGTACGGAGGGGGTTTCTGCCTTTCCTTGCTCAAGTGAGGCATCAATTCTCGTCTATGGAACTTTCTCTAACAACAAATGGATCACTGCTTACCTCCGCCGCCCCTCAAATTTTGCCATTAAAGCTAAAAAGTATTAATGTAAGCCTTGATACTCTGAGCCCTGAGAAGTTCCGATATATAACAAGTACGGGTAATCTTGAAGATGTTTTAGCGGGGATACATTCTGTAAAGGGACAAACAGAGACAGAGATAAAGATTAATACGGTTCTTATAAAAGGGTTTAATGATGAAGAAATACCTTCGTTGTTAACTTTTGCGCGGAACGAAGGAGTATTATTACGTCTTATTGAATTTATGCCTCTGGATAGTGGGGTGTGGAGTAAAGATTGTTTTATATCGGCTGACCATATTATGGCATCTTTGCCAGATGCAGCGTTTTGGGAAAAAGAAAAAGGTGTCGTTTCGCCTTGCTCAGGACCAGCCGTATATTTTACCCACAAAGGGACAGGCCAACGACTTGGTATTATCGCCGCTGTTTCTCATCATTTTTGTGCTACGTGTAACAGACTGCGTGTTACAGCTGTGGGGAAAATCCTTTCGTGCCTTTTCTGTCAAGATGGCATAGATATACGTCAAGCTTTGCGTTTGAGAGATGAAAAGATGGTGATAGAAAGCTTTATGCTGGCAGTGTCAAAAAAGCCCAAACAATGGTTAGATGTGCAATCAGGGCATGAACACATGTCACAAATAGGGGGGTAAGGGCGCTAATGGATTACTTTTCTCACCTTGATAAAAAGGGCCGGCCACGAATGGTAGACGTAAGCCATAAAGAAGCTACTTCTCGCGAGGCAATTGCTGAAGGCCGTGTTCTGTTGCCTGATACAATCAGAGATGTTTTGGCAGGAGGAGGGACGGGCAAGGGGGATGTATTTAAAGTTGCGGAAGTAGCTGGAATTATGGCAGTAAAAAAAACGTCTGAACTCGTTCCTCTATGTCATAATATTCGTATTGAAAGTGTTAACGTTTCTTGCGAATTATTATATAAAGAAAGTGCAGTCGCGATAAACTGCAAAGTCTCAACACGAGAAGTTACAGGCGTAGAAATGGAAGCCTTGACAGGAGTAATGATAGCGGCCTTAACTGTTTATGATATGTGTAAAGGTATTGACAAAGGGATGGTTATTCAAAATGTTAGGCTTCTTCACAAAGTTGGTGGAAAAAGTGGGGAGTATCGAGTTTCAGAGGGGGAAAATTTATGAGACTCATTGGAATTTACAATACAGAAGATAGTCGAGAATATGCAATTTGCTATATAAGTATTCGAGCTGATGGTGCTTCTTCAGTGAATGGAAGTGAATCAGACCTTTTTCTTGCAGAACCAGGAGTAGCTGTACAAGGGGTAACAGAACGGGCTTTTGTACTGCGAGCGACAGAATTTCAGGAACTTTCTCCAGGAGTTTTTCTAGCCTTTTCGGAAAGCGAAATCTTATTGAGAGTAGAGGATATGTATTCTGAAGGAATATGGCAATTATCGGTGCAACGAGGAGGATTCGTATCCGTATCTCAATCTATGGAGACATGGAATCCCATCCGCGTTGGCGTGTTAACCGTAAGTGATAAAGCTAGTTCAGGACTTAGAGAAGATATGACAGGCCCAGCTTTAGCCGAATCGGTAAAATCTATAGGAGCTATAGTGGAAGAAAAGGTGATTTTGCCAGATGACAGGGAAAAGATAGAGCAACAACTCCTTGATTGGGTAGATATAAAAGACATCCATCTTATTTTGGTTACGGGAGGTACAGGTATCTCTGAAAGGGATGTGACTCCTGAGGCCTTGATGGGGATAGCTCATAAAATGGTGCCTGGAATAGGGGAATTTATGCGAAGTAGGACTGTTTATTACACCCAACGCTCCATTCTATCCCGAGGCTTGGCTGTAACACGAAATCGCAGTCTTATTATTGCTGTACCTGGAAGCCCAAGAGGGGCAGAGCAATGTCTCGAAGCTGTTGCAGCTGTTCTCCGACATGGTGTCGAGATCCTTCGCGGTTGGGAAAAGGAATGTGGACATTCTAACTAGGAGGGGATGACGATCGCTGCTAATGTTACCGGTGTTCATAGATGTCTTATTATTACTGGAATGTCGGGGGCGGGTAAATCTACAGCCTTAAATATTTTGGAAGATCAGGGGCTATTTGCTGTAGACAATATTCCTCCAGCTCTTTTGCCTCAACTGCTGGGGCTTCTCGTAAATCATAGAGCAGCTGTACAGGAAGGACTTGCTACAGTAGTGGATATTCGAGGGGAACGGCTTTTGAATGATCTTTTCTCCGTAGTGGATATGTTAAAAGAGTCTCATTACCAGGTGCAAGTTCTCTTTCTTGATGCGTCAGATGAAAGCCTTATCCGACGTTTTGAGACAACGAGACGGAGACATCCCTTAGGGGATCATATCCCCGTATTGGAAGGTATACAGCGCGAAAGAGAGCTCCTTTCCCCTGTACGAGCTTACGCTGATGTAGTAATTGACACATCTAACATGACTCTTAAAGAGTTAAAAGAGCGACTTACAACAGAATTTATTCGTACAATAGCCGCTTTTTCCGTAGTGCTGTCATCTTTTGGTTTTAAGTATGGAATTCCTCAGGATAGCGACTTTTTGTTAGATGTTCGGTTCCTTCCTAACCCGCATTATGTTCCACATCTTCGCCAACTTACTGGACGAAATGAGGAAGTTCAACAGTATATCGCGTCTTTTGATGATACGAAAAAGTTTCTCGAACATTGTTATTCTTTCTTTGATTTCCTTATACCGGTTTATTTAACTTCAGGGAAATCACCATTCCACATAGCTGTTGGTTGTACGGGAGGACAACATCGTTCTGTCGCTGTCGTAGAGTGGCTTTCTGCTCACTTTAAGGAGAGAAACGTGTCTTGTACTATTAGGCACAGAGATATTGAACGAGATCAGGTGTTACTATAATGGATTGGCGTGTAGCGTACGTACTAGGATTGGCGACAGCCTTTTTGACGATAATGGCTATTTCCTTTAAAAGTCGACGTTGGCCTTTTCTGCGCTTCCTTTTCAAGGAAGATCGCGATGTTATGGCTAAGGCTGTTGAATATCGTCTCTCTATGGGACCTCATATAGTAGCTGTTGGCGGAGGAACAGGACTTTCTACTCTTCTAAAGGGATTGAAGTCCTTTACTAGAAACATTACAGCCGTCGTAACTGTAACAGACGAAGGAGGAAGCTCTGGCCGTTTGCGCCAAGAATGGGGAGTGCTCCCTCCTGGTGATGTTCGAAATTGTATCGTTGCTCTTGCAGAGAACGATAACGCTCTCCGAAATATTCTAGACTTCCGATTCGATCGTGGAGATTTATCAGGGCATAGTTTGGGCAATCTTATATTGCTTGCGGTTACAGAATTAAGCGGTGATTTCCGTTTGGCAGTGGAGGAGATCAATCATCTCCTTGCTATTCGGGGAAAAGTCTTGCCTGTTACTACAGAAGCAGTGGCCCTTATGGCAGAGACAGATTCTGGCGAAGTTCTTAAAGGAGAACTTGAAATCACGACTGCTGCCCAGCAGATGAGTCGTATTTGGTTAGAGCCATCCGATGCAAAACCCTTACCTGAGGTTATTTGTGCTATAGAGGAAGGAGACCTTATTGTGCTTGGTCCGGGGAGCCTTTTTACCAGCGTATTGCCCAACTTACTTCTTCCCAAAGTTGCTGAAAAAATAAGATATTCTCAAGGGCCTCGCGTATACGTAGCTAATCTTATGACTCAACCTGGTGAAACTGATGGAATGGACATTCTTCAGCATGTGGAGTGGATAGAGCGAGTGGCAGGTGTTGCCCCTGATTTTGTTATTGTCAATGAGGAGGATATACCACTAGCGTGCCTGGAAGCTTACAGAAATCAAGGGGCTTTGCCTTTATATTTAGATACGGAGCAAGAGAGAAAGCTTTTAACAAAGGGATGTCAAATTATACGAGGTAATTATGTGAAAGTTTATGAGAAGTCTGTGATTCGCCATAATGGACAGGCTCTTTCTGAAACCTTAATGAGAATATGCAGGGATTTGAAAGAAGTGTAAATGACGATGAAGACTGTAAGCGAGCTTATGTGGGATGAATGGGTTTTTTCTCCATTATCAACTAGCAGCGATGCGGATTCTGAGATTGCTGGGATTCTGTGGGGGCTTATGTCCTCGTTTCCTGAGTTACCTTCACATAAATATGGCAAATTATCAGGAAGACGGCTCTGGGTTTTCCGACGTTTGCATCGTCTTTGGAAGGATTCTCGTTGGGGAGAGACGTTAGAGCTTCCTATTATGCTCAATGTCCCTGCGAATTTTAGAGGAAATGTGACATTGCAAATGCCAGGAAACATTCTTCGAGAAGTGTTAGTTTGGGGGGAAGAATCGAAAAAAAAAGGAGACTGGGCTTGGCTAAGAGGCGTATGGGGGAACTGCGGTTCTTTATATCTACCTAAAAGCGGGTATTATCTCGCTTTTCGTTTCAAATTTTATAAATTAACAGAAATGGTTTTGACGATGTTTCGAAGCGGCCACTTTCAAGTAGGTAAACGTATTGTAGATGGTCGATATGAAATACTCCTTCGTGATCAGCAAAAGATTGTAACTTTGTTAACGTATTTTAAGCTTTTTGATACAGCGTTGAAACTTGAAGAGAAGGCTATTGTTCGTTCTATGCGAGATCGAGCTAATCGCCTAGTCAACTGTGACGCGTCTAATATTCGCAAGACTTTGGAAGCTGCAGAATGGCAACTGGAAATTGCTAAGGTTTTTCAGAACGAAAAAGGATTACATGCTCTTCCGGAATCTTTGCAGGAACTCATAGAGGTTCGCATGAGGTATCCGAGTGCCACATTAACGGAGCTGGGGCAGATGCTATCGAAACCAGTGAGCAAAAGTACTGTAAAATATCGATGGCAAAAGTTACGAGAAATGGCTGAACAGCTTCAGTGAATCTTTGAAAGTTAACGGTATATAATAGTTGTAGAGATTAGAGTTCCAAACAAAGTATGACATAGAAAGGGTGCAGGATTATGGGGAAAATTAGAGTTGCAATTAACGGATTTGGACGAATTGGGCGACTTGCTCTCCGAGCTATGTATCAATATGACAAAGAAGGGCTTTTTGAAATAGTAGCTACTAACAGTCGTACAACTCCTGAGCAGCGCGCATATATGTTTAAATATGATTCCATTCATAGAAGATTTCCTGGGGATGTATCTGTGGATGGCGACAATCTTGTAGTCAACGGTCAAAAAATAAAAGTTCTTGCCATTAAAAACCCTGAGGATTTTAACTGGAAAGATCTGGGAGTTGATATCGTTATAGAATCTTCTGGCGTGTACAAAACACTGGAAGACGCACAGAGCCATTTGAAGGCTGGAGCTAAGAAAGTGGTTATTACAGCTCCAGGAAGCGGCGGCGGAATCCCTACTTTTGTTATGGGTGTAAATGAAGATCTCTATAATCCATCTGCTGACCATGTTATTTCCAACGCATCTTGCACTACGAACTGTTTGGCTCCAATAGTGAGAATTATCAACGAAGCCTTTGGCATTGAACGTGGACTAATGACGACAACCCATTCCTACACAAACGACCAGAAACTCATGGATTCTTCTCATAAAAAACTTCATCGAGGGCGTGCCGCAGCTCTTTCTATGGTTCCCACATCCACAGGAGCTGCTAAAGCTATTGGCCTTGTTATCCCAGAACTGAAAGGGAAAATGAATGGTATTGCTTTACGTGTTCCAACGCCAGATGTTTCAGTGGTGGATTTAGTGGCAGAGCTAAGAAAAGAAGTTACAGCAGAGGAACTTAACGAGGCAGTGAGAAAACGAGCACAAAGCGACATGAAACATTACGTCGTATATGAAGAGGAAGATCTTGTCTCCTCAGATTTTATAGGTGACGAGCATTCTTCTATCTTTGCTGCTCTTCACACGATGGCCATAGGGAACATGGTAAAGATTTTGGCATGGTACGATAACGAGTGGGGTTATACCTGCCGTTGCATAGATCTAGTGAACTATATTATTAAGAAAGGTCTATAAAAATGAAGTTACGAGAATTCTCCAGAAAGGCGGTGGAAAATCGCCGAGTATTGGTTCGCGTAGACTTCAATGTTCCTTTAAAGGATAGAGTCATTACAGATCAGACGCGTATTCAAGCTCATGTAGAGACTATCAATTTGTTACGAAAGTGGGGAGCGCAGGTCTCTCTTATCTCCCATTTAGGGCGTCCGAAAGGGAAAATAGTCGATTCTCTTTCTTTGCGGCATATAGTCCCAGAAGTGGAAAAAGCATTAGGGTGCCCAGTGCTCTTTGTAGAAGACTCGGTAGGACCGAAAGTAGAGGAAGCTTTGCAAAAAGCCCCAAAAGAAGCAGTATTGTTGCTCGAAAATGTTCGTTTTTATCCTCAAGAGGAAGAAAACGAACAGGAGTTTTCTGAAAGAATGGCAAAGCCTTTTCAGGTCTTTGTGATGGATGCTTTCAGTGCAGCTCACAGAGCTCATAGCTCTACACGGGGAGTCATGGAGTTCCTGCCTTCTTTTTCCGGAAAGTTATTGACGAAGGAAATAGAGATGTTAAGTGCCGTCAATGAGAGTCCAGAATCTCCTTTTGTCTTGGTTCTTGGAGGAGCTAAAGTTTCAGACAAAATAGGAGTTATCGATCATCTTCTTGAGAAGACGTCAACTATTCTTATTGGCGGCGGCATGGCTTTTACATTTTTAAGAGTGAAGGGGAATGCTATAGGCAACTCTCTTTACGAAGAAGAAAAAGCAGATTTTGCTTGCCAGATGCTTGATAAGGCTCAAAAGCTTGGGGTAGAAATCCTTTTGCCTATTGACGTAGCTGTGGCAACTTCTCTAGAAAGTTCCGAACCTAGACGTGAAGTTTCTGCTGATGCTATTCCTAATGGTACGATGGGCTTGGATATTGGGGCTAAGACAGCAGATATTTTTGCAGACGTTATTAGAGGGGCCAAAACGATACTTTGGAATGGCCCTATGGGTGTCTTTGAAAATCCTATTTTTGCAGAAGGAACCCGTAAAGTAGCTCAGGCAGTGGAGGAGTGCACCAAAAAAGGAGGTCTTACGGTCGTAGGAGGAGGAGATACGGCTTCTGCAGTAAAGAAACTTGGTTTTGGTGATAAAGTTTCTCATGTTTCTACTGGAGGAGGAGCAAGCCTAGAATTTTGTGAAGGGAAAATTCTTCCTGGTATTGAACCCTTACTTAAAAAATAGATTAGGAAAATTTTTTATTGCTATAGAAACACAGGAGACGGGAAGCGACTGCTCCCCGTCTCTTTTTGAGAGGAGGGGCCTTCTGTGAAAAAAATATTTCTTTATGGAAACTGGAAGATGCATAATGGCATTAAAGAAACCGAGACCTTCTTTAAAGACCTGTGTGAACATGTTTGTGAAGATGTAGTAATTTGCGACTTTTTAAGTCGTAATTTCTTGGAAATTTGTATCTTTCCACCCTTTACATCTCTTTTTATGGGTGCCCGTATTTTAGGGTACATGGGAAAAACAGGATTGTTTATCGGAGCTCAGAATGGGCATTATGAGGAAAAAGGAGCCTTTACAGGAGAGATTTCTTTCCCTATGGTTCAAGAACTTGGCTGTACGCGGGTTCTTTTAGGGCATAGTGAACGTCGTCATATTTTTAATGAATCCAACGAATTAATTAATAAAAAACTCAAAGCCTCTTTACAGAGGAGACTTCGGCCAGTCCTTTGTATCGGAGAGACTCTTTCAGAGCGAGAGTCAGACTTAACTTTTCAGGTCCTTGAAAATCAGATTAATGCGGCAATAAAAGGATTGGATAAGGAGAATATACGAAATATCATATGGGCTTATGAGCCAGTATGGGCTATAGGGACAGGCCGTACAGCAAGTCCCGAAAATGCTCAAGAAGCATGTTGTTTTGCCCGGAGTGTTATCTCTAAAGTGATTCGAGACGAGGGTAAAGATAAAACGTGGAATTCTATACCGATTCTTTATGGGGGAAGCGTAAAGGCTTCGAATGTCGCGGGTCTACTTGAGCAGCCAGATATAGATGGAGCCCTTATTGGCGGAGCCTCCCTTTCTGTAGAATCTATGCTTGAAATAGTTCATGCAGCTTTACATAGAGGTTAGAACCAAGTAACCTTATATTTTGCAAATGTTGATGCAATTAAAAGCCATGGCGAATTATTGCCGCGGCTTTTTTATGCCCCCTCCTTTAGTTTGACACATCAAACATTCAGTCGTATAATTTTCTTTGTTTGATAAATAAAACTTTTAAGAAGGACTGGTGTCATGATTACGCTTGATGCAATGAAGCCGGGAGAGAAGTGTGTCATTAAAAAGAACAGGGCTCGAGGTGTTGTAGGGCAGCGGCTCATGGATCTAGGATTTTTCCCTGGAGTTGAAGTTCATGTGATTCGAAATGCTCCCTTTGTGGACCCAGTGGATGTTCAGTTAGAGGGACACCATGTGAGCATCCGCCATGAAGAAGCTAGTTTTGTAGAGGTCGAGAAGCTATGAGATCTGGAATCCATCGTATAGCTTTAACAGGCCAGCCTAATTGTGGAAAGTCAACTATTTTTAATATGCTTACGGGTGGCCGCCAGTTTGTGGCTAATTATCCCGGAGCAACAGTTTCAATTAAAACAAGTACCTTTATGTGGAAAGATGAAAAAATAAATCTTACAGACTTGCCTGGAACGTACAGCCTTTCATCATATTCAGAGGAAGAAAGGATCGCAAGAGACTTTATTTTAGAACAAAAGCCGTCTCTTGTGGTAGATGTGGTGGATGCATCAAACTTGAAACGTCATCTTTATTTGACGTTCCAGTTATTGGAAATAGGGGCTCCTCTTTTTATAGTCCTCAATATGCTAGATGTAGCAGAAAAGAGAGGCCTACGCATAGATGCTAAGGCTCTGTCTCATGCTCTTGGGCTTCCAGTCGTTTCTACAGTAGGTAATAAAGGGAAGGGAAAGAACGATTTAAAGAATGGACTTTTCGAGAGCTTACATAACAGCAATGGGAAGAAAGAGCTCTTTAAGGTGGATTATGGGGTTCTTGAACCATATATTTCTAATGTTTCCTTAATGATAGAGAAGTCTATGGGAGGAAAGAAACTTCCTTCCCGTTGGGTAGCGATCAAGCTTTTTGAAGAAGATGAAATAGCTAATCATATCGTAACAAAAGAATGTTCTGGTGCAAAAGAGATACTTTCTTTTGTTAAAAATGCTGCTATTGAATTTGAAAAAGCCCACGATGATTCGCCTCGCGGCTTTATTGCCTTTAGGCGTCACGTAGAAGCGGAGAAAATAGAGAAAAGCTGCATTGTAAAGGTAAAAGAGATCTCTATAACTTTAACAGATAAAATCGATGCCCTTGTTTGCCATAGAATCTGGGGGCCTCTTATTCTTGTGGGTGTTATTTATTTCTTATACGAGCTATCTATAGTAAGAGGGTACGAACTTACTAACTACATGATCCCTCTTCTGGAAAAATTCAGAAATACGGTGGAATCATATTTACCTATAGGGAGCTTCCTTCATGAACCATTGTTGCGTTCTCTTGTTTTGAGTGTTGTTACAAGCATTAATTCAGTTCTTATTTATATTCCTATATTTTTAATTCTTTTTGCTTTAATCGCAGTTATTGAAGACGTAGGGTATATGCCAAGAATGGCTTTTATTTTAGACAAGCTTTTCAGGCGTTTTGGGCTTCATGGCCAATCTACGTTACCTCTTATTCTGGGTGGAGTTTTTGTTGGTGGATGTGCTGTCCCAGGTGTAATGGCAACTCGTGTTATCGCAGATGAGAAAGCGAGATTAGCCACAATCCTTATAGTGCCCCTTATGAACTGTTTGGCAAAAGTTCCTCTTTATACGTTACTCATAAGTATTTATTTTGCAAAAGAAAAAGCTACGGCCATGTTCTTTATCTCGACCATTACGATTATCATAGCTCTTTCCGTGGCAAAAATTTTAACTCTAACGTTACTTAAAAATAAGCTAAGTTCTCCATTTGTTTTGGAGATGCCACCATACCATATTTCCACTATTCGGGGAGTTGTGGTGAGATCTGTAGAAAGGACATGGCTCTTTGTAAAGAAAGTTCTCACTATTATTATGTTTGTTGCTATTGCAGTCTATTTTCTTACGAATTACCCCTCTATTAGCGAAACGAGGATGGATGACTATACGAAGAGATCAGAAGATATAAAGAACACTTTTTTAAATGAAATCCAGAGGACGTCTTTCTATGAGCAACTTAGCTCTGACGCAGCTTTAGCGCATTATCTCTCTATAGAAGAGCGCTATAAGAATGAAAAAAGAGCGTTAGTTAGTGCCTCTGATGAGAGAAGAGACAGGTTTGAGAAGCGTTTTTCGGAGCGGTATCCCACTATTTATCCCTTGTTAAATGCCAAGGGCAAGGATGGGCGAACGTTAAGTAAGGCTTTTAAACAGATGAAGAGAGATAGGGCCATGCTTTTTATGGAAATGAGAGACGAACGACTTCATGGGAGCTTTTTGGGAATGGCAGGGAAAGCTTTAGAGCCTGTAACCCATTTTGCAGGTTTTAATTGGAAGGTTAACGTGGCTCTTTTGAGCTCCCTAGCTGCCAAAGAGAGTAGTGTGGCGACCCTCGGAGTGTTGTATCAACCTCGAGAAGAGGGGCAGACCTTAGAGCAAAGAATGAAAGAACAGGAGCAGGGTTTTTCCCCTCTTCACGCCTTGGCATTGATGGTTTTTATGGCAATGTATCCTCCATGTATTGCAGCCCTTCTTATGGTCAAAATGGAAGCTGGTGGTTGGCGTTGGGCTTTTATAGCTTTGGGATATCCCATAGCTCTGGGTATTGTTTTGGCAACTATTATCTATACTGGCGGCTCTTTGTTAGGGATGTCGGGGAAACAGGCCATGGGTGCTTTTTATGGGATCGCTTTACTAGTAGCTTTTCTCTTGGGAAAAGTAAAAGGGCCGTTTTTTCATGAAGAGGAAGATTTTTTTGAAGGAGACTCTTTGAATGGGAAGGAGGTGAATCACATATGAGGCGGAATATATTTGCTGGTTTGTTTGCGGTTTTGTTCTCTTGTGTAGTTGTCAGCGTAGCTTTTGCTCATACTCCTATGTGTTATTGCTACCTGAACGACGATGGAACTGTTACCTGCGAAGGAGGCTTTTCTGACGGATCCTCTGCTTCGGGTGTGTCTATGACAGTAAAAGATGAAGGTGGCAACATACTTGTGGAAGGGAAAATGGACGAACTAAGCGAGTTTAATTTCGAAAAACCTGGCGTTCCTTTTATAGTGGTATTCGATGCAGGTCCAGGACATGTAGTTCAAATAAAAGGCGAAGATATAAAAGATTAATGACAATTTCGAGGAAAGGGGAAGGGCCCCTTTCCTCATAGAAAGCGAAGAAGCCTTCAAGATGTCATAAGTAACATTTTAACGTAAATAATTTAAAAATGTCGGTCATAATCGACCATAGATGATAATAAAGATTATTAATATTATTAAGGAGAGAATAGGAATTATGATAAAAAAAACAACGGAAGCTATTTTAACGGGGCTCATGGTTTGTCTTTTTGCCTTCCCCGCTTCGGCCCATTTCCAAATGTTCTATACGCCAGAAAGTGCCCTTGAAAAAGGGGAAACCATAGATATGAAACTTGTTTTTACCCACCCTTTTGAAGCTGGACATATTATGGATATGGGTCAGCCAGAGGTGCTATATGTAGTCCATAAAGGCCAAAAGACAGATCTTTTAAAGAATATTAAACCAATCGTGTGGACGAGTCTTACTAATAGTGGAAAAGCCTACGAGCTTCAATACAAGCTTAAGGGGATGGGGGATTATGCTTTTTGCCTTATTCCTGCTCCTTACTATGAAGCCCAGGAGGAACTTTACATCCAGCAAATGACGAAAGTTCTTGTTAATGTAGCGGGTATTCCTACAGATTGGGATGAAGATATGGGGCTTCCTGCTGAAATAGTCCCTCTTGATAAACCTTACGCTCTTTGGACAGGAAATGTATTCAGAGGAATTGTGAAGCGGGATGGGAAACCAGTTCCTTTTGCTGAAATAGAAGTGGAATATCTAAACCATGATCCTATTACGGATAAGAACAGTTTTGCTAAAGAAGCTCATGTAGAAGCACCGCAGGACGCTTTTGTCACAATGGCTGTAAAGGCAGACATGAATGGTTGTTTTACCTTTGGTATCCCAAAAGCTGGTTGGTGGGGATTTGCTGCTCTTGGGGCAGGTCCGGAAAATACACATGATGGCAAAGAATTGAGCCAAGATGCTGTAATTTGGATTCAAGCCAGGGATATGAAATAAATTATTGACCTACAATATAATAAGACAAAGCCATTCTTTTATATTTTAACTCCATTCTATATTCCACGGGATTTCTTTAAAGAATATCTCCTCTTGCAAAGTACTCAAGGCGAGGAACATGTGTTCTCCGCCTTGAGTACTAATAAAATAAATCGCCGAAATCCAATGAAATAACGACGTAAATCAGAGAAATTAGGAGATAATATAAAAAGCATAAAATAGCAATTTAAAGGAGTTTTTCTCCTCTTGAATGTAACATAAGATACATTATAGGACACATTGGAAAACGACTCCCCTTTCAAAAGACCCCCGTATATTTAGGCTAAAATTATGTTTTGCAACCAATAAATAAAAGGCCTATCACTATATAACGATAAGCCTTTTATTTATTCTACGTATGTATCTTATAAAGTATCTAATAAAGTATCTAATATTTTTGAGGTATATTTAGTCGAGATATTCGTAGGAATATGAAGGACAATCTCCCCAAACTTTCTCAAGATTATAAAAATCTCTTCCTTTACGGCTAAAGACATGAACTATAAGGTTCCCTGCATCTATAAGGCACCACTGGGTGCTGCTTCGACCTTCTACTGCTGTTGGGAGTCCCTTCCTATTAAGGGCTTCTTCCGTCACATCTCTCAAGGTCCCCATATGTATATCCGAATTAGCTGTAACGAGAATAAAAGTATCAGCAATAGAAGATTTCCCAGCAACATCTAAGAGGACAATGTCTAATCCCCTTTTATCAGCCAGCGCATCCAGTACAAATCGATATTTTTGAGTCAATTCGGTAGTTTCTATCATACGAGTTTAAATCCCTCCTTTTTGTGCTGTTTATATTGTTTTTTCATTGTAATCTCATTATAAGAAGTTGTCACTATTTATGGGGTAATGCCCCTAGCTTATTTAATATTGTATTTTTATCATGTCCTAAAACGAGAGTTACATAAACAGCTGAGTCATCTAGCTTTAGAAGATTATTGCTAATACCACACATTTCTTGCAGAGCAAGGGCATTTTGTTTCATTTCCGCCGAATTTTTGTTCATTGGATATACAATACTAGAGTAATGATAATCGTAATGTTTTGCATTACCAGTATAAGCTACGTCTATTCCGATTTTTTGAAGTAACGAAGCTGCTTTTTTGCTGAGTCCGGCTTCTCCATCTCCATTTAATATAGCTATTGGAAGGGTCATTTTTTTGACTTGGTCCATAAGATTTTGTTCCGAAGCTGTTTCTAGAGATGGCGCAACGGTATCTCCGTCTAGTGACGGTTGACCAGGAATATCTCCTTCTTGAACTATAGGGCCGCTAAGAAGCGTAGATGCTACACTTAGATCTCCTAGCCAGTAGCTTACATTAGAAATATAGGCGGCTCTTCCTGGGAGAGTAAAGAACGCCATATTTTCAGACCTTAGGTCTCGCAAGTACGACGTTAACTGTACTGCCTGTGTCATTGTTAAGTTTGTATTTACAAGATCTAAGATTTGTTTGGCAAAATCAGGCAATCGAGGCAGCATTTCTGGTGTCTGTACCTTTTTCATTATTGCTTTGATAAATTGCTGCTGGCGTTGCACTCGTCCTATATCACCGAGAGCATCATGTCTAAATCGCACATATTCAAGTGCTGTTTTCCCATTCATATTCTGAAGGCCTTTAGGTATATTGATGTGAAGATTGCCAGCTCTGTCATTGTAGTAAAGCTTTTTTTCCACGTTTATTTCCACTCCGCCAATCATATTAACAATTTGAGGAAAACTTTCATAATTGACAAGAACGTAGTAGTTAACAGGCATTCCCAAATAATTAACGACAGTTTGTTGTAGGAGCTCTACCCCTCCATAGGCGTAGGCATGATTAAGCTTCTGCCAACCATAGCCAGGAATCTGTACTCGAGTATCTCGGGGAAGAGACATGTAACGAACCGTTTTATCATCAATATCTATAACAGCCAATCCGACAGTATCGGAACGTTGGCTGCCTTCTACGTCGTCCACTCCTATCACAAGAATATTAATATTGCCTGTTTCCTGATCATAAGAGATGCTTTCTTTTATATTCTCTGGCTGAGGGGCTACTATGTCATGAAGGCGGAAGAAAACCCCCGCAGCAGCAGAGAGAACAGCTAAAGTAGAAATAAGTATAATTTTGGTGATTTTCATATACCTCACCGCCCAATCCTTTTATATAGCCCTTTTTTGTAAATATATCGTTCTACTAGCTCAGGCATTAAATAACGAACATTTTTACCACTTTCTATTCGTCTTCGTATTTCAGTACTGGAAATAGAAAGCAGGGGAATCTCGAGAGGCACAATATTTCCTTTAAAAATCTCAGGTAATTGTTCTAACTTCCCTACCTGATAGCCAGGTCTGTTCACTGCCACTATGTTGCAGAGGCTAGGCAGCGCAGTATATTCCTTCCATGTGGTTATGTCCAAAACGGCATCTAATCCTGTAATGAAGAAAAACTGAATACTGTCTGGAGCATACCAATGCCTCATTTCTCTCAAAGTGTCTACTGTATGACTTGACTCGTTTCTATCTATTTCAATTCGAGAAACTTTGAAGTGTGGATTATCAAGGGTGGCAAGAAGAGTCATCGTATACCGGTCTTCCGTTGAAGAAACACGTCTCATCTTTTTATGAGGAGGTTTGCCTGTTGGGACAAAAATGACCTCATCGAGATCTAAAGCAAAAAAAGACTCCTCAGCTGCTAACAAATGCCCATAATGGATGGGATCGAAGGTCCCACCCATTATGCCTATTTTTCGCGTTCGAATGACGTGGCCACCAAAGCTCACTCCCACAGTCCTCCGTTTTTACTTTTACTCCATAACTTTATCAGGCTGATATTCAAACTCTACGTCTCCGATGAAAACAGTATCCCCTTCTTGTGCCCCTTCTTGTGCTAGAAGTTCTTCCACGTGGTATTTTTTCAGGAGGCGCGCAAAACGATAAAGGGCATCTTCTTGCTCAAAATCATATTTTTTAAGAGCTCTTTCAAGACCAACATGAACAACACGGAAACCGGAATCATCCGGCAATCTAATTATCGTAACTCGCTCCTCCGCTCCTTTTCTACCCCTCTGAAGAGGCTTTTCTTCTCGAGGAGTTATTGTTTCGAAAAGTCGAGTTTCACTATGAGGTCTTGCATGTTTACGGCAAAGCGTAGCAATAGCATCAATAAACGTTGGAATCCCTTCTCCTGACAAGGCACTTGTGACAAAGTAAAGGACCCCTTGCTTTGTCATAAAGGCCTCTACGTCATGAGAGTTTTTTTGCGCCTGTTCCAAATCTATTTTATTTCCCACAACAACATAAGGCCTTTCCAGAAGACTTGAATTGTAGGCTTCGAACTCATTACAAATAGTTTCCCATTGAGAAATGACCTCTTCTGATGTTCCTGTACTTAAATCAAGAACATGGACTAGAACACGAGTGCGTTCAACATGGCGTAAAAAATAAATGCCTAACCCCTTATTTTCATGAGCTCCTTCAATCAATCCTGGAACATCAGCTACCACTATTCTCTCGTCGTCTACGGCTAAAACGCCTAAATTAGGAGAAAGCGTGGTAAAGGGATAATCGGCTATTTTAGGACGAGCATTTGAAATAGCCGCAAGCAAACTTGATTTCCCTGCATTGGGAAAGCCTACCAGCCCTACATCTGCAATAAGTTTTAGCTCTAGTCGGAGGTTCCTTTCTTCTCCTAGTTCCCCTTTTTCTGCGAATCGAGGAGCCTTTCGCACAGAAGTGGTGAAATGTATGTTTCCTCTTCCTCCTCTTCCTCCTCGAGCAACGACAACCTCGTTTCCGGCCTCTACAAGATCAGCAAGAGGTTCCATAGTATCATCATCGTATATTATAGTACCACAGGGCACAGGAATAATAAGGTCTTTCCCAGATGCCCCAACTTTTTTTTGACCCTGCCCAGGCTGTCCATGCTCTGCTGTAAACTTTTTTTCAAACTCAAAATCAGCAAGGGTGTGAATTCCATCTACGGCTTTTAAAATAATGCTTCCCCCATTCCCTCCATTGGCTCCGTCAGGTCCACCTTTGGGAATAAATTTTTCTCTTCGGAAGCTCAGACATCCGTTTCCGCCTCGTCCGGCTTTTACTTTTATACGAACTAAATCTACAAATTTCATAATACATCACCATCCGTCATGTGAATGAAAAAACAAGGGCCTTACTATAACCGGGCCCTTGTTTTGAGACGGTATAAAAATCACCACTATACAACGCCGTAAACGTTGTAAAAATCTATAGTGTTTCTATAGATACGTATTTCCTGTCACCTTTCGTCTGATACTTTACAACACCAGCTGCCAACGCGAAAAGGGTATCATCTTTCCCTTTCCCTACGTTAAGTCCAGGGTGTACTTTTGTCCCTCGCTGGCGAACAAGGATATTTCCTCCCTTGACGACCTCACCTGCATATTTTTTAATGCCCAGTCGTTTGCTTTCGCTATCTCGTCCGTTTGTTGAACTACCCTGTCCTTTTTTATGAGCAAAGAATTGCAGATCAAAAAAATTGATACGCATTATTTTCGCACCTCCACAATTTTTACATAACCTTTGTAGCTTTTTGATATATTTTCAAGGGACCTGACTACTGTCTCTGCTAGAAGAAGAATTTCTCTCTTATCTGAACGTGGCCAAGATACTTTTATTCGAGTTCGTTGTGTATCTATTTCTATCTTGGTTGATTCCACTTTCGCTATATCGCTCATCCCTAGAGCTAAAGCTTGAATCAGAGCCGAAACTCCAGCACAAACAACATCTTCTCCCGCAGGAGCATATCCAGAGTGCCCCACTCCTTCTACCGAGGTGATCACCCCATTATCTTTCTCTATGGTTACAATAATCATATCCCTTGGGATGATCGCTTACCAACGCTCTTTGCCCTAGGCGTTGATGGAATCTATTTTAATCTCGGTAAAATTCTGACGATGGCCGCGCATACGTCTGTAGTTTTTCTTGCTCTTGAACTTATAAACAAGAATCTTGGGTGCTCGGCCATGATCTACAACCGTAGCGTTGACACTGGCACCTTCAAGATACGGGGTTCCTACGCGGACGTCCTGATCATCAGAAACCATAAGAACCTTATCTAAAACGAGAGAGGTTCCGACTTCTGCGTGGATACTTTCTACTTTAAGAGTGTCTCCTGCTGCTACTCTGTACTGTTTTCCACCTGTTTCTACAATGGCGTACATAATATAAAACATCCTCCTCCCGCTAGGCTTTAATAATAGGGTAGCTTTCGCTTTATAAACCCTGCCCAAGCGTTATTTATACATAAGCTTATGCATTTTACGGTTCTTCGAGCTAGAAGTCAACTCTTCGGAAAGGAGTTTGCGAGCATGCTCTTGTGCTTCAGGAAGAGTTGCGTTCCCAGAGAGCATTCGAGCTATTTCTGCAACCCTTTCTTCTCCATCTATTTCCTTGATAGAGCTTTCATTTCCGTTCCGCATTACGACGAAATGTTGATCTGCCAGTGCGGCTATAGTCGCTTCGTGAGTAATAAGAATGACCCTACATTTCTCTGATAGTTCCCGTAATTTATATCCGGCAAGCACTGCAGCTTTTCCCCCAAGCCCTGCTTCAACTTCATCAAAAATGAGAGTCTCAGGAATTTGTTCTTGAGGGAGGGAGAGTTGCAACGCCAAGAGAAGCCTGCTTAACTCTCCTCCGGATGCGATTTTCATTACAGGACCTGGCGGCATGTCTCCACTTGCCAAGAGGAAAGAAACCTCATCAGCACCTGTACTTCGTATTTTCCCTAGGTCGGAAATTTCTATGGAAAACGTAATACCCTCCATAGCCATAGAAGCTAGAGATGTGTTCATAGCTTTTCCCAGGGAAAGAGCAGCTTCTTCCCTGGCTTTTCGAAGTTCCGCCGCCAGTCGGCTTGCTTCTTTGCGTAATTCTCGAGCGCGGTTTGATACCTTTTCTACCCTTTCGTAGCTTTGAGCTAACCAGGACAAGTTGTCATCTGCCTCTTGGCAATAGGCGATCAGATTCTCTATAGAATCAACCTGTGCGAGACGTTTCAGCTTTCGCAACAACCCTAATTTATTTTCTGTTTTTTCTCGATCCTCTATAAGATCGGGAAGAGGCTGGCTGTCAAGAAAGCCCTGTATTTTTTGCGCCATTTTTTGCAGATGGACAAGGGCTTCGTTCCCCTCAGATTGCCACTCTTGTCCAGCTTCTTTATAACTCGCTGGAAGTTGACCTATGTCTAGACATATATTCTCAAGAGTATCTGCGATTCCTTCTCCCGTCTTTCCACCAGTTATCTGGGCTAATATTTGTTCTAAACGGCCATGAGAGTTAATGAGAAATGTCAGGTTTTCTATCCCCTTTTCCCATATTTGTTCACTATCAGCGTCTGGAGAGAGCGTTCGAAAACTTTGTAATATTTTTTCTGCGTGTTGATAACGAGCGATAATCTCTTTTTGTCGACTTTCCATATCCCGAAGTTCTCGCTCTTTAGAAAGAGCTTCGGTAAATATTACTCTGAGATTATTTTGTATCTGAGCTATATCTTTTCCTCCATAGCTATCAAGAATATGCCGTTGTCGGTCTGAGTCTAGAAGTTCGAGTTGAGCAAACTGACTCTGGATTCGAAGTAAAGCCCCCACGCTTTCTGAAAATGTTGAAAGAGGGACAAGTTTACCTTGGAGAAAGGTTTTTCCTCTCCCGTTACGAGAAAATATCCTTTTTACAAAAAGGTTCCCTTCCTCTGGACAGATATCTTCAGGAAGTTTTAAAGAAGCAGGGCAATAGAAAAGAGCTTGTACTTCGGCCTCGTTTTCCCCAACTTTAATAAGTTCCGATTGAGCTCGTTTCCCTCCTATAAACTCTAACCCTCGCACAATACTGCTTTTACCAGCGCCACTTTCTCCTGTAATAGCGATGAAACGTCCTGAGAGCTGTATAGAGGCTGAATTTAGCCCACCGATGTTTTTTAACGAGAGCTCTTCGAGCACAGGTCTCACTCCTTATCTTCGTAGCGAACAATACCTTGTCCCCATTTGAGTTTTTCATGGAGGAGATCGAAGTATGTTCGTTGTGGAAGAACGATAACTTTCACTACTTTGGTATGGGAGAGGGAGAGCTCTATACGATCTCCTGGTAGAATTTCATAGCCTAGCTGACCATCTTGTGTCAGCATGAGATCGCGATGACTCCCTCGCGGAATGAGATTGATAATGTCGCGCTCCCCTACTATCACAGGCCTTGCGTAAAGAGTATGAGCACATATGGGAGCTAGAACCATACATGGTACATGTGGAGGTACGATGGGACCGCCAGCAGAGAGAGCGTAAGCTGTTGAACCAGTAGGTGTCGATACTATAACTCCATCTGCTGGAAGGGTATTAAAGTAACGATTGCCAATCCTGATTTCTATGGTAATAACGCGAGCAAAGGCTCCCTTCGTAAGCACAAGATCATTAAGAGCATAAAGAGTGTGCTTGCGCCGTTCCTCTCGCCATATAACTCCTTCAAGAATTCTATGTTCCTGAAGAGCGTAGTCACCTCGTAATATCTGTTCTAGATCGGATTCAGCCTCTTCTGGCTTCCCTGAAGCAAGAAAACCCAAGTGGCCCAGATTAATGCCGTAAAGCGGAATAGAATGATTCAAAACATATCGGCTTGCTCTTAAAAAAGTCCCATCTCCACCTATAACAACTGCGAAATTCACCGTCGTTTTCCATATATCATCGGTTGTTGCTGGAACCCCAAGAATAGACGCTTCATGAGGTGGCAATAGGATAGGTATCTCCTTCTTTTTGCCCCACTGTATAAGTCGACAGGCCATGTCGAGAGCTCCTTTTTTCTGTGTGTTGACAAGCATGCCGATATGTCTATCCATCCAGCTTCCCTCCGCATCTCTCTTATGACAATGGTTTATTTCTCATCTAATGTTTTGTGACTTTCCGCTACAATTTGAGTGAAATCTGTATGTAATGACTCGTCTTTTTTCCCTTTTTGGAGGAAGAAAAGAAATTCTATATTCCCCTTGGGTCCTTTCAGAGGAGACCACGTAGCCCCTCGTAGCGAAAGGAGCGTTTGCTTTTCTATAAAAGAGGATAATTCCTGCAATATAGTTTGGTGCAAAAGGGGGTCTTTCACAACGCCATTTTTGCCCAGACGTTCTTTTCCAGCCTCAAATTGAGGTTTTACTAAACATATTATACAGCCATCTTCTTTTAGGAGTTTCTCCATAACAGGCAGAAGAAGAGTTAAAGAAATAAAAGAAGCATCAATAGTAATAAGATCCATCCCTTCTTCAAACTGACCTGGCTCTAAATATCTGGCGTTCGTACGTTCCATGACCACTACGCGAGAATCTGTGCGTAATTTCCATGCGAATTGACCGTAACCCACATCTACAGAGTAGACTTTTAAAGCACCTCTTGAAAGCATCACGTGTGTAAAACCGCCAGTTGAGGCTCCTATGTCCATACAAATTTTTCCTGTAGGGTTGGTATGAAAGATATCAAGAGCTTTTAAAAGTTTATGAGCTCCCCGGCTAACCCATTCTTCGCGAGGTGCATCGCTACTTTCTTTAACTTCTAGAGAAGCATCTTTAGGAAGCATGGTTCCCACTTTAACAATCTGTTTATGGTTGGAAAAAACGCGCCCTTCCAGAATGAGAGCACATGCCTTCGCTCGTGATGGGGCTAGATTTCTTGCCACGAGGAGCTTATCGATTCGTTCCTTTTGTATTTTTCCTATAGCTATTCACCACTCTTTGAGGCGTTAATCCACAAAATTCTCTTTGTTTTTCAGGAGTTCCGTGAGGGACAAAGAGGTCAGGAATTCCTATAGGAATAACCTGTGCTGGCCATGCTTTTTCTGATGCTCGGGCTGCTATGGTCTCCCCTATGCCACCGTTGCTATATCCTTCTTCCAGAACAATTACTATCCGATCAGATTGAAGCCTTTGATCGATGGTTTCCCAATCTAGAGGCTTGATCCATCGAAGATCAAGAATTGTAGGGGCTGGCTCTCCTTGGGCAACGGCTAAATGAGAACTCTCGAAAGCGAGCTGAAGAGTAGCTCCTATTCCCATAATACTCCATTCATTTCCTTCCCCTTGCTGAATAATCTCTGCTCGATAAGGCGGCGGTGGGTTGGGGTTGTTCCTAGAAATTTCTTCGGGAGCTATTCCCCGAGGGTATCGAATGAGTACAGGGGTTGAACGGCTCAGACAATGGTCGAGCATCGCTCTAAGATCAACGATGTCGCGAGGTGCCAGTATCTCTAAATGAGGGATAGATCTTCCCCATGCCATATCTAAAAGCCCATGGTGAGTCTCTCCATCCTCTCCAACGAGCCCCCCTCGATCTATGGCTAAAACAACAGGAAGGTTCTGGAGTGCAATATCGTGGACAAGCTGATCCATGGCTCTTTGCAAAAAAGTCGAATAGATGAAAACTACAGGACGAAGCCCGCCAGCAGCCATCCCCGCAGACATTGTGAGCATATGTTCCTCGGCTATTCCTACATCGTAAAAACGGTCTGGGAAATGTTGCGCAAAGAGGTCAAGGCGAGTTCCATCTTTCATCGCAGCTGTAAGGCATACAATTTTGGGGTTCTTCCTTGCCAATCGACATAGCTCTTCTGTTGCTGCTGCACCCCAACTTATCCCACTTGATGTGGATTTTGAGGGTCTCTTGGCAGAAATGCCATGATAGATACTCGGGTGCTTTTCAGCGCATTCCAGTCCTTTCCCCTTTGTGGTCACTATATGAAGCAAAACAGGTTTATAATACTTTTTTGCCATTTGGAAGACAGTTTCCATTTCCGAAATATTATGTCCGTCAAAAGGGCCCCAATAATTAATATCGAGCTCATCGAAGATGTTGCCAGGCTTAACCAAGAATTTTATCTGATCTCTGAATTTAGATAAAACATTTTCGATGGATTGTCCCTGGGGAAGAGACGCACACGAATCTTTTATATATGTTTTTAAAGCATTGTAGGCAGAGCTTGAACTTAATTTGGCCAGATATGATGCGAACCCTCCTACACGGTGACTGATAGACATCTTATTATCGTTGAGAATAAAAATAACCTTTGTTTTTGCATCCTTCGTGTAATTAAGAGCTTCAAAAGAGAGCCCGTTAAGAAGAGCGCCATCTCCAATAACTGCCACCACATGATGATCTTCTTTTAAAAGATCTCTAGCCTTGGCATACCCGAGAGCCGCCGATAAAGAAGTGCTACTATGCCCTACATCGAAATGATCGCAGGGACTCTCGTCTCTTTTAGGGAATCCGCTCAGGCCTCCCCATTGACGGAGTGTTGAAAACTGTTCTTTCCTCCCTGTCAGTATTTTATAGGCATAAGCTTGATGTCCCACGTCAAATATAATTTTGTCTTGAAGCGGATCAAATTGTCGTAGCAATGCAACAATCAGCTCTACAGCTCCTAAAGAAGAAGCAAGATGTCCTCCATTTTGCATTACTACATCTATAATTTCTTTTCTCAAGTCTTCACAGAGCAAAGAAAGAGCGCCTATAGACATGTCTTTAAGATCTCGATAGTCGTTAACGCGATTGAGAATTTGCATAATTTCTTAAGTGGTTCCTCCTTCTTTCTTGTAGCTTCCTTTTAACAACTTCTTTCAGAAAGGAAGATGGCGAGGTCTTGGAAAAAAGAGGTAGGCATATCTATAAGGTTAAGAGCATCTCTCGCCCTTTCACTCTCTTCCAATGCCCTTCTACGCGCTTCTGCTATGCCCCAAACAGTTACGAACGTGTTCTTTTCTTGTTGGGCATCTTTTCCGGGTGTTTTGCCTAAAACTTTTGCAGTAGCGGTAACGTCAAGTATATCGTCAACAATCTGAAAGGCCAGTCCTAAGTGCTCTCCATACTTTTCAAAAGCATCTACAGCTAAAGCAGGAGCGCCGGCAAGGATAACTCCTACAGTAACAGAAGATTGTATCAATACGGCTGTTTTTTGTCGCGCTATACGGAGAACGAAATCGGCATTATCTTGATAGCTCTGGGGATCGGTGTCCAGGACTTGTCCTCCACAGATACCAGAAGGCCCTATAGCTTGGGAGAATATGGAGAAAGCCTTTATAATTCGCTCTGCAGGGATGTTCCCTCTGTTAAGGTGGAAAAGTGGATATTCAAATCCCCAGGCAAGCAATGCATCACCTGCCAATATGGCCAGAGTTTCTCCAAAGATAATGTGGTTTGTAGGTTTACCACGGCGCAAAGAATCATTATCCATAGCTGGTAAGTCATCATGGATAAGGGAAGCCGTGTGAATCATCTCGAAAGCCAACGCCATGGGGAGTATTTCCTTCCGATCTGCTCCCATGGTTTCTGCGGCTTTAATGCAAAGAATTGGACGAAGTCGTTTCCCTCCAGCCATGAGAGAATATACCATGGATTCCCAAAGACGCGATGGGATATTTTTTGGCTTTTGAGAGCACACGAGGGAAAGTTGCGTATCGACCCATTCCCTTTCCTTCTCAAGTTCTTCTCTGATGAAATTAGACATGGTTATTTTCCCCCGATGATATCTCCCCAGTTGGAATTTCTTCTCCAGAATTTGTCAGAAGGGTTATTTTCTGTTCTGCCTGGGTCAAATAAGCTTGACACTCTTTTACGAGGGACACGCCTCGCTCGAAAAGCTCCAAAGCTTCCTCTAAAGGGAGTTCCTCTTTTTCTAGTTTATGAATAATATCCTGCAGTGCTTCAAGTTTTTCGCTAAAGTTCAAAATAATCCCTCCTTATGGGACGAGTTTTATGAGAAAGAATTGCCCAGAACACCTAACCTGTGATAAAATCCACCTGTTCGATCATTATTTCCTTCGGAGGAGGCGTAGAACTATGGCTAGAGTTTGTGATTGTTGCGGCCGTGGCCCTGTTACCGGGAATGCTGTCAGCCACTCGAATCGTCATACACGGAGACGGTGGCTCATTAATTTACAAAATGTCAAGGTAGATCTAGGTGCTGGTGAGACTCGACGCATGAAGATTTGCACTAGATGTCTAAAATCCGGCAAAGTCAAGCGGGCTGTATAATTCAGCCCGCTTTTTTTATTCTGCCCAGTAAAGATACACTGCAAGTCTTCCATTGTCTACTTCGACTTCAATACTTTTACCCCCATCGTTTGCAAGGCGGTTGCTTATAGAGTATGGTCGGAATAAGTGAAGAGTCGTTTTTTCAAGTTCCCAGCGTGTCCCATGAATACTCACATTTTCGCACGTTTCTTCGAGGGCCAAAAGAGACACTGTTCGAGGTAATGGTGTATGAAAATTAATTTGTATCTGTTCTGGCCCGTCTAGAATAAAAAGGGCCTCTTTATCATCGCAGAGACATACAACTCGAAGCCCCCATTCCCTTTCTGCCCAAATAGCTGAAAAAATATTGCTCCATGTATGATCTACCCGCCCCCCCCAACATCCCGTAAGCAGAACTTCAGCGTGAGGAAAAGCCTCTCCAATGTGTTTTAACGCTAGTTGGAGGTCAGTATAATCCTTATCTACTGGGTATTTTTTTATCTGCACTTTTTTCTGTAAAGCCCATTTTAAGCTCTCTGAGGAACTACTGTCTTCATCTCCGACAATGTATTCTGGTACGATATCTGATTGCCTGCACACTTCTAAACCAGAATCAGCACACCATATGTGCCGAAAAGATCGAGCTATAGCAGAAAACCAAGATGAGGCGGGAGCTCTTCCACCTGCTACAAGTAAAACTGACGTATCTCGTATTGATCTACTCGATATAAACTCCCATGATCCAATGGAGAGAGTTTTATTCCACGTGTTCATCCATAATCTCCTGCGCTCGAGTTTCATCGACAAGTATTTCTCGCGGTTTTGATCCGTCAGGAGGACCTACAATGCCAAGTTGCTCCATTGTATCTATAAGACGAGCAGCACGAGTAAAACCGATGCGTAGCTGACGTTGCAAACGACTTGCAGATGCTATACCTGTATCAAGGACAATCTGCATGGCTTCTTCTAAGAGGGGATCATCTGTGAAAGCAGCATCTACTCCATTTCCGCCACTCTCTCCCTGTTCCTCTATATCAATATATTCAGGTTCACCAAAAAGATTCTTCATGTAGGTTACAACTTCCATGGACTTACCGTCCTCTATAAATGGAGACTGAAGTCGCACAGGCCTGGGATATCGAGGACTTACAAAAAGCATGTCTCCCTTCCCAAGCAGTTTTTCTGCTCCTGACACATCGATGATAGTTCTAGAGTCTGCTTGAGAAGGAAGTGTGAAGGCTACGCGAGCCGGTATATTAGCTTTAATCAGACCTGTTACTACATTGACTGACGGGCGCTGCGTAGCCAACATTAAGTGTATTCCCGTCGCTCGCGCCATTTGTGCCAAACGACAAATGTAGTCTTCCACTTCTTTTTGAGCCGTAAACATAAGATCTGCCAACTCATCAACTACTATGACGATGTGAGGTAATTTATCTTTGGGCAGCACCTTCTCGTTGTAGCCAGCCAAATTACGAACTCTCGCGCGAGCAAAAATATCGTAACGATGTTCCATTTCCCGAACAGCCCACGCCAAAGCCTGAATTGCTTTTTTAGGAGAGACTACTGGCTTGGCTAATATATGAGGCAAGTGCTCATATATACTAAGCTCTACTCGCTTAGGGTCTATCATGAGAAAGCGAAGCTCTTCGGGACGTCGACAGTAACAAAGTCCAGCTATGCAACTATTGACGAAAACACTCTTCCCTGATCCAGTAGTTCCAGCCACTAGAAGATGAGGCAAATCTTCTAACCCTATAATAAGGGGGCGGGAGTCTACTCGAACTCCCATGGGGAGAGGAAGGGCATAATCGGCTTGCTCAAAGGCCTGAGAATCAAGTACCTTCCGAAGAGAAACTCCCCGCCTTTTAGGGTTGGGTATCTCTATCCCAACATAAGGTTTCCCTGGAATTGGCGCTTCTACACGTAGAGCAGGAACAGCTAAAGCTACAGCCAAATCATTGGCCAAACCTGCTATTTTGCTTACTTTTATACCAGGTGCAAGCTGTATTTGGAATTGTATAACAGTAGGGCCTATGACTATTTCTGCTAATTCAGCTTGTACGTCAAAATCGGCTAGGGTGGAGATAATCGCTTCACTTTGCTCTTTTGCTTTTTCTTCTCCCCTGTCTTGAAATGCCGGTTCAGGGGTTCCAAAAAGATCAAGTGGTGGGGGGAAAACTCCCTCGACGATACTTTCTTCCTCTCCTTTTTCTGGTGTAGGGAGATTTATTTCTGGCATAGTTTCTCCTTCAGCACCTGTGGAATCTGTTTCGTCCATAATAATACGAGCTGGCGCTTCTTCGGCCTGACTTTCTTGAAAAACAGATTTAAGAGAAGGTTCTTCTCCCTCTGCTTCACCTTCCTGTTTTTTCACGATTTCCCTTTCTTGTATTATTTGGTGCTTCACCTCTGACTTGGAATTTTCTTTAGATGTTTCTAATATTTCATCAGTGGATATTGTTTTAGGATTTGTTTGTTGGTCACACATGTTTTCAGTTTTTTCTGCTGCTAATGTCGCTCTTGAAATGGGAGTGTCTTCTTTAGATTCCAATAGTTTCTTACGATGAAGTTCAAATCCCTTGATTTTTAAAGACATAGCCTCCCAAGCGGTTAAAATATTTTGAGTACTGATAATGCCATACAAAACCAGGGACGTTAAGATGCTCGCTATACAAAACAGCATCGTGCCAAAGAATCCCACATTTACCATAAAAAACTGAGCTAGATTTTGTCCAAAGAACCCTGGCTTGAGTAGTGTCCAATGGGGCTGGAGTACAAATCGGGAAAAAAGGCCCAGAACGAGAGCTGCGCTCGTAAATAGAAACAAGGTAGCTAGCGTTTGTGCTAGAATTCGATATATTTTCCGTCGGAGAAGAATCGAAAAACATATATATCCCATGAAGAGAAGTACAATAAGCACTGCTCCCCCTGCTCTAGTTGTTAAAGATGTTTGAATTTCCACCCCTACTCGACCTGTCCAAAAAGAGAAAAGGGATGCAATGGCATAAACAATAGCTAAAAACAAGAAGAAGAAAAACAAACGAACCCACGTAAAAAGGCGACGGATTCTTCCTTCTCTGATTTCTTTGAGTTCTTCTTCCGTGCGTCGTGGTTTGGAAAAAAGAATACCTTTATTCTGTTTAGGGCGTCCACGTTTCTTTTTACGTTTAAAGAGACTCATGGTCTGTCACGTTGCCTCCAACTATGAGTTTTTTTATAAGCAAAGCTGGTTGTCCATCAGTGACGGGAACTGATTGACCTGCTTTTCCGCACATTCCAGGTAAATAGAGGAGATTATCCCCAACAGCTCTAATATCCATTAGTGCTTGAGGCCCGTTTCCTGTGAGCAAAGCACCCTTTACTGGGTGAGCGATAGAGCCGTTTCGGATGAAATATCCCTCGGTAACATAGAAGACAAAATCCCCGGAAGTTGGGTTTACTTCTCCACCACCCATTTTTTTTACATAAAGGCCGTAATCAACACTTTGTATCATCGCCTCTTCATTGCTATCTCCTGGCAATATAAAGGTATTGCTCATCCGCGGAATAGGAGGATTCCTATACGAGTCCCTCCTTCCGTTGCCAGAGAGGGGCAATCCTTCCTTTGCAGCTGAAATTTTATCAGTTAAAAAGCCTTTTAGAACCCCCTCTTCAATGAGGACAGTTCTCTGTGCTGGAACCCCTTCATCATCTATTGTATAGCTGCCGAAAAGACCTGGGAGGGTCCCATCATCTATCATGGTTACCAAAGGACTTGCGACTTTATGTCCTATTTTATTACGGTAAACAGAAAAGTCTTTCTGTATAATATCTGCTTCAAGTCCATGTCCACATGCTTCATGTACGAGAGTTCCTCCTGCTTCTCCAGAAAGTATAACTGGCATAGTTCCGGCTGGACAATCTGGCGCTTCAAGCATGAGAAGAGCTTGTTTTAGAGCCTGATTGGCCAGGATCCACGGAGTATATTTTCCCCAGAAAATATTGGGTACCTCTAGTCGGGCTGCATTTTCATACCCCGTTTGAATTTGTCCATTTTTTTCCACGGTAACCTCTACGCTGAAGCTTGTGTACGGACGATTTTCTCGAAATAAGTCTTCCTCTTGATTGATAATGATGATGTTTTTTAAGGAAAGAGAGTAATTAATAGAAACTTGCGATACATAGGGGCTAGCCTCTCGTATTTTTCTATCTATATCTCGAAGAAATTGTGTCTCTGGAGGAGCCACGAAGGCTGTTTGCTTTATAATTCGGCGCTGAAAGTCGCCTTCATTTTCCCTAGATAAGGGGATTCCTATATTACGGGCGCTTTCTCGAAGAGCAGAGAGGCCGTTTGTTACAGCAACACCTGGAGTGTGTGAATAAGACGTGACGTCCTCCCTTACCACCCGAGCGCCTACTCCTTCTCGAAGGGAAGAACTTATTTCTTCTAAAGCCCCATCTTCAAAAGAAATGCTGTGAGCAGCAGATGATTCAAAGTAAAGGTCCGCAAAATCTATTTTGTAACGACGAAGCGAATCGAACGCTCGCTTAAAAATGGCTAAATCCATATTCCTCTGTCCCTTCTTGCTTTTGATGTCTTTCTACACGCTCTATCTTAACAGGAAATCCTTCCTCTCTCAGTTTTTCTATGAGAAGTTCCCCCTCTTCTGATTGACTAGGAGGACAGAAAAAAGAAAGTTCTCCTTTGCGAGGATCATCTGTTCGAATATATCCTAATCCATTATATTCGGAGACAATCCAACTAATAAGCACAATATAAGAAGGACAGACCGAAAGTACTAATCTGTCCATATCATGAACAGAAAGTGGTTCTTCTATATTATTCAATGTTGGGCACCTCTAATTTTTCGAATGTTCAGCAAATGTCCTTGATACGTAGTGGCAAAAAAATGTTGACCATCTTTCCCTGCTACATAATACAGATACTCTGTTTGAGCTGGTTTTAAGGCGGCCTCCCATGATGCAATGGAGGGGATGCAGATAGCTGTAGGCGGTAGCCCCAGCTTTTTGTATGTATTGTAGGGAGAATCTACTTCTAGATGTTTGAAAAGAACCCTCGAAAGGTTTTCTCCCTCCCTTTTCCATGCGTAAACTATTGTTGCATCTACTTGGAGAGGCATATTTTTGGCTACTCTATTCTTTATAATTCCTGCGATAAGGGGACGTTCCTCGTCTATTTTAGCCTCTCTTTCTACGAGAGAGGCTAGAATAGCTGTCTCCAATAATTCATGAGGCGAAAGGTTTTGTATTTTTGTATCAAAGTGTTTCCACCAGAGCGTGAATCCTGCTTTTAAAACATATTCCAGTTTCTTTTCAGGTACGTAATATGTATCTGGAAGCAAAAATGCTACGCGTGTTTCTGGAGCAAGAGGCAAGAGAGGCTGAAGATCGAGAGGAAATATAGCCGTATTCTGAAGGAGAGTAGATACCTCGTCTTCAGTCATGTCGGGAAAAGCATTTTTTATAGAGAAAAGATCAGAACCTGGAACTATTGTCACTTTTTCTTGAGAAGGAACGGCTTCTTTCAGTTGTTGCGCTACCTCCCAAGAAGTTCCCTTTTTAATCATGTACATGCCAGTCTTAAGGGTTCTGTCAATACCTAAACGTGCCATCCATCCACGTAACTCTAAGGGGTTTGTAACAATGCCTGCCTTATAAAAGGCATCAGCAATCTCTTTTGCATTTTGTCCAGGCAAAACAAGGGCTGGTAGAGGCTCTCCTACTCCAAAAGGAAATTGAGAATTCCACCATGACGTGGGGATCATGCAAAGCAAAAGAAAGTAACCTAGGGAACAGATAAGAAGAAGAATATCTATAAATTTTTTCACTTTTAATCCTCATTTCCAGTAAGAGTAACTATGGGGAAGCCGCATTTAGCACAACGACCTTCTCTATCCATAGCTTGAATATATGTATTGTATCCTCGACGCTCCAATATTGTTGCTTTACATGAAGGACAGAGAGTAAAAACTGTTTCTGTTACATTTCCTAAATAAACGAAATGCAAATGCTTTTCTGCCCGACTCTTGGCCTCTCTCAGCATAGTGATGGGAGTGGGCTTTTCATTCCATTTATAGCATGGAAAATATCGAGATATATGAAGAACCATGGAAGGGGAAAGAAACGCTGCCCACTTCGCCAATGATTCAATCCAAAGGGTATCTTTATGAATTCCCGTAACAATAAGGCTTGTTAATTCTACATGTATTCCTGCTGCAATCATTGTCTCTACTGTTTGTTTAACAGTGTTAAGATCTCCTCCCATAAATCGATATGTTTCCTCGTCAAAGGCCTTCACATCAATGTTGGCAGCATCTACATACGGCAAAAGATCTTTTAATGGCGCCTCGTTTATCATACCATTAGAGACCAAGACTACAGGAATCCCTTCTTTTTTCAGTATTTGGGCTGTATCCATCACATATTCATACCAAATGAGAGGCTCATTATATGTAAATGCCACAGAACGAACCTGCTCTTTACGAACAAGACGAAGAAGGTCAGAGGAAGGAATGTAGGTTAAGGGGACCTTTGAAGAACATGTAGATATCTCCCAATTTTGACAGAAAGGGCAATGCATATTGCAACCAATACTCCCTATAGAAAAAATTTCGGTTCCTGGATTCCAATGATAAAGAGGTTTTTTTTCTACTGGGTCAAGAGCCATGGAAGAAACAAGACCATAATTTAAGCTAAAAAGTCCAGCCTCTCCTCGATGGATGCGTACGCCGCATAATCCTTTTTGTCCTTTTTTTAAAGAGCACCTGTGAGGGCAGAGATCACAAATAATTCTCTCCCCTTCTTTGTGCCACCATAAAGCTTGATACGTCATGGAGTATCTTCCCTTTCCGGATATCGATGGACGGTAAATCGGGAGATAGAGATGCCATCAAGGGTAGTAATGCCGGCCTTTTGAGCTGCAATCTGTATTTGCTGGCTGGCTAGGGTAATTCCCTCGAGATCAGGAAGCAATACTCCTCGCCGGTTTCCTTTGGAGACAATGACTCCATATTGTTTGGGATCAAGTTCTTCTACGTTGCGGATTACTTCGGGTTCACTCAATATGTCTATGGAGACAGTAAGATTAGGTAATTCCTCAGGGCGGACTGGTAAAAAGCGTGGATCTTCAGTAGCAGCTGCTATAGCGTTCTCTACTACTTCCCAAGCCAGGGAAGCTCGAACCGGGGTGATGGTTCCAATGCACCCCCGAAGTTCCCCTTTTAATGTTTTAAGAGAAACAAAACAAGCTTTTTTACTTTGTAGACTTTCTTGTGGCGCGAGTTCTTCCACGTCCTGAGGTGAAAGTCTTTCCCCCTCTCTCACGTATGTTTCTATAGCGTGTCGGGCTAAAGAGGGGTATGTTTTCCAAGGGAACACAGCTATAGCTGTGGCATATCCAACCCCAAAAGGTGCTTCATAAGAAAGTAATTTGGGTTTAGCTTTTTCCCCTGAGAGCGCAAGAAATACGAGCGCTGATCTGAGCCCACATTCCCCTGCCTCATAAATAGTGCGGGAAGGGAGATCAAGTAGAATTTTAGGAACTGACATCTTTATGGCATGAACTACTTGTTCATCAAAAAAAGAGCCTAAGGGGGAATATCCAGCTGGCGCATCGCGAGTGACTCGATGCGATAAATCACCGCTGGCTATAAGCCCCCAACTTTCTCCAGGTCTTTTAAACTTTTGTAGGATCTCTCCAGTTTTAAGAGCCTCCTTCAGAGAAAGACCCATGGGGTTTGCTACGATGAGTGTGGGAAAAACGCCCCACGCTTTATGGAAAAAATAAAGGGGCACTAACGAGGCATGATCGAGAAACACTTTCTCTTTCTGTACATGACTTATCGGTACTTCTCCTTGTAAAAAGCTATAGAGCGCTTTGCATTTCTCTCCATCGCTTTTTATTTCCACAGACACTTGAGGAGCTCCAAACATTGAAAGATCTCCAGCATAACAAGATGTTTCGAGAAAAAAAAGGCCAGAGCCTTGAGGAGCATGAGGGGAAAGAAGAAATAGGATATCAGGTTTCTGGTTTTTTAGATGATAGGTTAATTCCTTCATTCCATTAAGAGTTTGATGTGCCTCTTTTTCTCTTCCATGGCCTACTTCCGGAACGATGATAGGAGGATGAGGAACGAGACATGCCCATTTCCACATATGAAAAGCCTCCTTTCTTATTTACATCAACAAATAAACATGGCATCGCCAAAAGAAAAGAATCGATACTCTTTCTCTACTGCAGTTTTATAGGCATTCATAATATTATCGTATCCAGCTAAAGCTGCAACAAGCATTAAGAGAGTGCTACGAGGCAGATGGAAGTTTGTTATAAGTCCATCAACTATTTTAAAATTATAGCCAGGATAAATAAAAAGAGAGGTGTTTTTGCAGCCTTGTTGTATCACCTCTTCATTATCAACAGACATGCTTTCCAGCGTTCTTGCCACAGTTGTTCCAGAGGCAATGACACGTCGCTTCTCTGCTTTTGCCTTGCGTATGAGCGATGCCGTAGATTCAGGAACCTCACAATACTCTTTATGTATATTGTGTTGCCGGATATCTGATACCTGCACTGGTCGAAATGTTCCAAGCCCTACATGCAAAGTAACCCACGCCAAGGTAATCCCGTGTTCCTCTACTAAATGTTGTAGCTGTGCCTGGGTAAAATGTAAACTAGCCGTAGGTGCAGCAGAAGAACCATTCCTTTTCGCAAAAACTGTTTGGTAGTCAGATGAAGATGCAGACGTATATTTTATATAAGGAGGGAATGGAATTTCTCCTATTTCCTCGAGAAGAGAAAGTACATTACTCTCTTCCGGGAACCTCACAACTCGGACTCCTTCTGAAAGAGCATTTTCTATACTAACTAAAACGCCATTTTTAAGGCGTACAGCGCTACCTTTTTTCAGGCGACGCCCTGGCCGAACCAAGGCTTCCCAGCATGTCCACGTAGCATCTAATGGTTTGAGTAACAAAATCTCTACGTGGGCTGTTCCCTTTTCTTTTACACCATAGAGACGGGCTGGAATAACTCGAGTATCGTTAAGGACGAGCACATCTCCTTCTTTGAGAAAGTGCTCAAGTTCGTAAAAATATGTGTGAGTCATAGTGCCCGTATGCCGATCTAATACAAGAAGTCTCGAATGGTTACGGGGTGAAACTGGGTTCTGTGCAATCAACTTCTCTGGAAGTTCATATGCATATGATTCAATGTCAAAAAGATCTATTTGAGCCATAAAAAGTCTTCGCCTTCTATCGTCTTGAAAGTGTTGTCCCAGGGTAATAGTGTTGCAATATTTGAGAGTATTTCCAACCGTTTTCTGCTAGGCTTTTTGCCCCCCACTGGGAGAGACCTACCCCATGCCCCCACCCTCTGCCCTTGAACACAAAACCCTCAGAAGACGGTCGAATCTGTCCTGCCCCAGATTTTGTATTTGTAATGACAGAATTACTTTGTTTTTTTGGTTCCCCTTGTTTAAGAGCTTTTAAAAGGTACAATTTTTTCTTTTCAGGGTTCATGAGCATGTCGATCATTTCGTGGCTGGAAAAAGCTCCTTGTTTTGTGAGATCGATCATAGTCTGTTCTTCTTCAAAGGTTAACGGGCCATCACTGTTCGTAATACCGACATTATTGCGTTGTTCGGGCGCAGAGGGAGGGACAGGTGAATTAGGCACCGATTGGGCTTTCAAAGAAAGATGTTGACCATTAACGGCGGAGAAGAAAGTGCTCCTTAACACAGTAGGCCCTATAGCCATTCTGAATTGGTTGGACTTTATCTGGGTTGCCCCCTGGCTTCCCCTCAGCACAAGAGAAACTGTTCTTCCAAAAGAATCTTGCTGCCCGATTTCAATGCTCTGTATCTGTCCTACCTGAACTCCGATTTTACTAAGAGCCGACTGAATTTGTTGCGGGGAGAGAGAAACTTCCCACGTAGAATAAGGAGATGAATACGAAATGGCTTCCTGTACCCCTTTTAAGTATGGGATAGAACTGTTCCATACCTCTGCTACATTAGCTGTGGCTCCTCCACTATCAGAGTGAAAAGGAGTCAGGGCCAAGTCTGAGCCATATGTTACTACGATTCCCACAGTCTCTTTCACCGCTCTATCTGTTTGTGGTGTTTCGGCATTGATGCCTCGATATACTTGACAATCGGGGGTGGCCGTGAGATCAAACCCCTTGCTTCCATATTTCCCTATATTTTTAAGAGCATATGTTCTAGATATAATAGCTTGAGCTTTAAGAGATTCTAAAGGCCAAGCCGGGTTTGTTTCCATTTTGAGGACTCCTCTCACATAGTCTTCCACTTCGAGCACGTTGACTATGCTAAAAGAGTTGCCATTCCCCTCTATTTTGATATATCCACGATATCGGACTTTATTATAAGCGAGCGGATTGGAACTCGTTAAAATTAAGGGGAGTTTTAAAGAATGTTTCCCTATGGCTGCGCGGTTATTTCCAGCCCATCTAATAGTAATTGCTTTATTAGCTCGATATTTTTTCCCGGAAGCTTCTTTCAAAATAATGGGAGAGCCTGAGGAAATAACTGCCTGCGAGAGGCCTATCCCTACTCCGATTCGAATAGGTTGTGAAGCAGCTTCCACTGGAGCCATCCAGTTTAAAGGCCATCCTATGAGGTTGAAAAGGAATAGCACAGTAAATACTATACGTTTTATCGGGGTCAAAAGCTTCATTACGGATAGGAACCTCCTCTTTTTTTGAGTTCTTCTAAATATTATATTATTTTATCCAGCGATTTATAATGTTAAGCACGAGCGTCAAGACAATGCTGATTATAAGCATTGTTGTTATGGGGGCAAAAATTGTTACATTTTTCTTAGTATATGTTATGTCACCAGGCAAACGCCCTAGAGGAAGATTAAGTTTGCTAAAGAGCAAGAAAGCAATGCCAGCTATCACTAGAACTATACCGATAAAGATAAAAATTTTTCCGATGTCTTGCATTTAGTTCCCTTCCTCCTCGCCATAAAATTTCAACTGATTTATTTTATCGTCGGGAGGAGTTTCTCCAAGATAAAGGTATCCGTTGCGCGTGGCTTTCCTCCCTCGAGGAGTTCGTTCAATAAGCCCTTTTTGTATCAAATAAGGTTCATAAATATCTTCGATGGTCTGGCTCTCCTCATTTAGTGCAGCAGCCACGGTAGAGAGCCCTACCGGGCCTCCATCAAAAAGGTCCACAATGACTCTGAGGATCCGCCGGTCTCCGTCATCAAGGCCAAGGGAGTCGAGGCCGAGCATATTTAAGGCGGCAGCAGCCAACGCATTTGTTATGGAAGATGATTGTCGGACTTCAGCCACATCCCTTACACGCTTCAGTAGCCTTATAGCAACTCGAGGTGTGCCTCTGGAACGCCGGGCGATCTCCAAAGCAGCTTCCGGCTCTATCGAGACACCCAAAACCTTCGCTCCCCGCTCCACTATATCGGCAATCTCTTTTTCGTTATAAAGAGTTAGTTGTTCGACAATACCAAAGCGAGCTCGAAGAGGCGACGTGAGAAGTCCTAATCGAGTAGTAGCTCCCACCAGAGTAAACGGAGGAAGAGAGAGGCATATATTATTAGCAAGAGGCCCTTTCCCCACTATAATATGGAGGTTATAGTCCTCCATCCCTGGATATAATATCTCTTCCACGCTTGCAGGCAGACGATGGATTTCATCAATGAAAAGCACGTCATATGGCTCGAGATTAGAGAGTATAGCAGCCAAATCCCCAGCTTTTTCCAAAGCAGGGCCGGTTGTAACCCGAAGTTGTCCCCCCATTTCGCGAGCAATAATACCTGCAAGTGTTGTTTTACCTAACCCCGGGGGACCGTAAAAGAGGATATGGTCCAGAGCTTCTTTCCGCTGTAGCGCAGCTTGTATGTAAATGGATAACTTTTCTTTGAGCTTTTGTTGGCCTACAAAGTCTTTCAAATTAGATGGACGAAGAGTCAATTCATCTGTGGTTTCATCTTGTTGCAGATCATAAAAACTCGTTCTTTCTTCTTCTGAAAATGGCACGCGATTCACCTCAGTTCCGCTTTAATTCACGAAGAGCTCCCTTAAGCAATATCTCTTCCGTAGCAGCGTCAAAATCTGCGCCCATTTGTCTTTTTAGACGATTCATTGCGCCATAGACTTCGTTTTGTGAGAATCCAAGGGAGCGAAGGGCTGCAGCCACTGTATTCCGAACCTCCACGACAGGTAGATCAATATCTTCAAAATCTGCTAGCATGTCTTCAGTAATATGACGTTTAAGTTCGAAACAAAGGCGTTCTGCTGTTTTCTTTCCCACTCCTGGTACCTGCAAAAAAGTGTCGAGATCTGATGTCGCAACAGCTCTTATCACTTGGCTGGGATTTAGAGAACGAAGGATAGCTAATCCCACACGTCCTCCTACCCCCTTTACAGTAATGAGCTTTAAGAATATATTTCGTTCCTGTTCACAGGAAAAGCCGAAGAGAGAAGCTCCATTATCTGTTATTTGCAGGTAGGTGGTGAGACGGACTACCTCTTTCTCCTCACATAACCGTAAGGCACTGCCAGAGCATAGAATATCGAAGCCCAACCCATTTACATCAAGAATGACGCCTTCTTCTCCAAGATGCAACACTTTCCCTTCTATACTTCTTAGCACAGTCGATCACCAACCCCAGTCCTTTGGGCATAAGAATGCAGCGCAAAACCTGTAATAGCAATTGCTAATGCGTCTGCTGTATCGTCAGGTTTTGGTTTTTCTTTGAGGTTCAATAATCGTTGAACCATCCTTTGTACCTGTTTTTTATCTGCAGATCCCGAACCGCATACTGCCATCTTAATCTGCGCTGGTTTGGGCTCATAGAGAGGTAATTGATATTGAGATGCCAACAGCAAGACTATGCCTCGAGCTTGCCATACATTCCCAGCCGTGGTGGTATTTCTCCCAAAAAACAAGCTTTCGACTGACATAAAATCAGGGGAGCAACAACGGATCCGCTCCCCAAGTTTGTCATATATCATTTCGAGCCTTTGCGAAACATCTGTTCGGGGCGGAGTTTCTATACACCCATATTCTACAGCAGTAAAGGAATGCCCTTCTTTAAGGATAAAGGCAAATCCTACTCGCCCTAGTCCTGGATCTACCCCCAGACAAACGGCAGGTGAACTCTTATTCTGCTTCAATTTGTGCCATAAGTTCATCCGGAATGTCGAAATTGGCATATACATTCTGGACGTCATCATGTTCTTCCAGATTATCCATGAGTCTCAGAATTTTTACAGCCTGTTCTTTTGCTTCTATAGCTATAGTACTATTGGGAATCATATCAGTTTCAGCTCGAGTAACTGCATACCCTGCTTTTTTTAGAGCTTCCTGAACATCGTTCACAGCGCTGGAGTCAGTGTAAATAATATACCCATCTTCTTGGGTTTCCATATCTTCCGCGCCAGCATCCAGGCAAGCCATTAATAGAGCTTCTTCGTCAAGATTTTCCCCTTTTACCTCTACTACCCCTTTTCTCTCGAACATCCAGGCTACACATCCTGATTCCCCAAGAGAACCACCGCCGCGGGATAAAATAGCTCTCATATCAGCAGCTGTTCTATTTCTATTGTCGGTAAGAGCTTCTATCATAAGAGCTATGCCATTAGAGCCGTACCCCTCATATGTAATTTCTTCATAGTTAGCGCCCGCTATTTCTCCAGTACCGCGTTTTATAGCTCTATCTATGTTGTCGTTAGGAACGCTCGCAGCACGGGCTCTATCGATAGCCGTTTTCAGCTGAATATTCATAGAGGGATCTCCCCCTCCATTTTTAGCAGCGACGATAATGGCTCGTACTAACTTTTGGAACAAATTTCCTCTCTTAGCATCTTGAGCAGCTTTTCTGTGTTTTATATTAGCCCACTTTGAATGTCCGGACATGAACAATCACCTCTTAATAATTATAAAATATGTCTTTTTATTCCGAAATCAAACAGATTGGAGGCATGTTTCGCTTATGTTGAGATCTGCGAATTCGCTTTTCAATCTGTAGTTGAATGTCAGATCCCACTTTTCCTGTAGCTATATATTGATCTATATCGATGTAATTGAGACCCATTTCTTTCTCATCAGTTTGCCCTTTCCACAATCCTGCCGATGGAGGTTTCTGGATGATTTTTTCAGGGATGCCAATGTACGCTGCAGTATGGCGAACTTCTTCTTTGAGCAGATCGCCTAAAGGGAGAAGGTCTGTGCCGGAGTCACCATGCTTAGTAAAATACCCAATAGTTAACTCGGCTTTGTTGCTTGCTCCACAGACAAGGTAGCCTTTAGATTGGGCAAGAGCGTATAGAGTTGTCATTCGCAACCGTGGCTTTATATTAGATAAGGCTAGAGGTTCTATGTTCTCCTCCACTTGACGTAATGCTCTTACCAATCTGTCATATGTCGGCGTTAGATCTACGACAGCTGAGGGTAATTTAAAGATGTCGATAAGTTCTTCCGCATCCTCTCTATCTTTGGGAATGCTGTGGCATGGCATGATAACAGCGAGCATCTGATTATAAAAAACTTTTTTCAAGAGAACGGCAACTACGGCTGAGTCAATACCACCACTTAGACCTACGATTCCTCCGTAGGCCCCAGCTTCTTGAACTCGTTCTGCCAACCACTTTTCAATGGTAGCGACAATTTTTTGTGGAGAACGAATATATGTCTCTGCCATATAAATACCTTTCCTTCCCTTTCTTAAATTCTAGCATATCAGATAAACTCTGTTGTTTATATACTGATCCTGCTAACTAGCGGCTATTAATTGTAACACGAAAGGCCATTTTTTCAGTAATATTTTCTTCGCTGATGAAGATCAAAGAAACTGTTTGAAGAGAAGAAAATAATACTATGGAACACGTTTCCCCTTCGCTCGTATTCTCGATAAATAAAATATAATAGTGTTAATATAATAAGAGTCCATTTATAATTTGGTATGTGCAAATAGCACTTATATGTGCTAAAGGAGGCTGTGTAGAGGTGGAAAAGTTAGTTCGCTTTGGAGTGGCTGTACCAGAATCCCTTTTAGAGGAATTCGACAAGTGGATTCAGCGATCTGGAATTCCTAACCGCTCTAATGCCTTACGTCAGCTGATTCGTCAATCTATTTCAAGAAATAGATGGGAGGAAGGGGAAGGAAAAGTTTCTGGAACACTGACTATTTTATATGATCACCATTCTTATGACACATCAGCAGAGCTGACCCAGCTACAACATGACTTTGGAGATATTATCGTGTGCTCTACTCACGTACATCTCGATCATTCTCACTGTCTAGAGGCCATAGTGTTACGAGGTCCCGCGAAAAAAATCCGTAGTTTTGTAACTGCTATTTCTTCTATCAAAGGCATTAATAGCGCTGATGCAGCTATTACTACAACAGTTTAAAGGGCGGCAACTGCCGCCCTTATCTTTAAACACCTCAACCTGATGAACAAGAAGTACATGAGCCTCCGCACACTTTTTTCCCAAGAGATTCTCCCTCTAACAAAATGAGTACTTTCCCCCGGCATTGCGGGCACTTTATAGGCGACATACCTTCTGGTTGTTCAAAAATAGTTCCGCAGGATGCGCATCGAAAAATTCTTTTATTCTCTGCCATATCCATCCCTCCATGTCATAATCGGGAATATCATACCCCCACGAGGTGTATGAATCAAGAGAGATTAAAGATTACCGATGGTGGCTACCATAACAGCCTTGATAGTGTGAAGACGATTTTCAGCCTCATCAAAAACCTTAGAAGCCCTAGATTCAAAGACTTCTTCTGTCACTTCCTTGCCTTTATAGGCTGGAAGGCAATGAAGAAAGATAGTTTGCGGGTTTCCTGTCGCTTCCATAAGTTCTGTATTGATTTGGTAAGGACGCAGCAATGCTTCTCTTGCCTCTTGCTGGGCTTCCTCTCCCATAGAGGCCCACACATCTGTATAAAGAGCATGAGCTCCCTTAACAGCCTCTTTAGGATCCTGCTTTAAAGATATGGCCCCACCAGTTTTGCTTGCCAAAGCTAAACATTCTTGATAGAGACGTTCTTCAGGGAAGAGAGAAGATGGAGCACAAATGGTGAAGTGAAGACCTAGTTTAGCCGATCCGATCATGAGAGAATTTGCCATATTGTTACGACCGTCTCCTATATAGACAAGTCGTATCCCCTCTAGATTTGTACCGAAATTCTCTTGAAGCGTCAGGAAATCTGCCAGTATTTGTGTAGGGTGATATGTATCTGTAAGGCCATTCCATACAGGAACACCCGCATATTGAGCTAACTCTTCTACTACTGATTGTTTATACCCTCGAAATTCGATTCCGTCGAACATCCTGCCCAGAACGCGTGCTGTATCTTTTACATCTTCTTTGCCGCCAAGATGGATGTCGTTTTTCCCGAGATATTCAGCATGTCCACCTTCATCAATACAGGCTACTGTAAAAGCACAGCGAGTTCGAGTAGAAGCCTTCTCGAAGAGTAATGCTATATTCTTTCCCGCGAGCAAATCTCCCCGTATCCCTGCCCTTTTCTTAGCTTTCAATTTTGAAGCTAAGTCCAGAAGATAATAGATCTCTTGTTCTGTAAAATCTTTCAGAGTTAAAAAATGTCTTCCCTTGAGACTGATAGGCATGAGTGTTTCCCCTCTCCTTTAAGCTTTTTTTCTTTTTTTATTTCTTCTATAAGAGCAACTAATTTAACAGGAAGGTCCTCTATTGTACATTCCCCTACTATTCGTCCTTGTGTAAAAAGGATCATCCCTCGAGGAGAGCCAGCTATTCCTATGTCTGCAGATTTAGCTTCTCGTGGTCCATTGACTTCGCACCCCATAACAGCTACGGTGATTCCGTTGGGTACCTGCGTGAGTAACGGCTTAATTTTTTCAACTATAGAAGCTACATCAATTCGTTTCCGTCCGCATGTAGGGCATGAAATAAGGTGAACTCCTTTTTCTCTCAAGCCAAGGGAGCGGAGAATTTCGTAGCCAGCTTCTACTTCTAAAAGAGAATCTGCTGTAAGACTGACACGCAACGTATTTCCTATCCCTTGGGCAAGCAAAAGGGATAGACCAGCTGCACTTCGAACAAGTCCTCGTGCGCCAGGGCCTGCTTCAGTTATGCCAATATGAATAGGGAAGGTTGAATATTTCTGGCTAAGGTACATGTTCGCTTGCACTGTTTCAGCTATATTAGTAGATTTAGCTGAAAGTATAATTTGCTCAAATCCGTAACGTTGTAAAATGGTGAGCTGTTCTTCTACTGCGAAAGCGAGGGCTTTCCCTCGATCTCCATTTGTTTTTTGTAATTGTCGAGTATTAATGGAACCGCTATTAGCTCCTATTCGAATGACAGTTCCAAACTCTTGCGCTTTCCGTATAACCCCTTCCAGTTTATTGGGAGGCATATTCCCGGGATTAATACGAATGGAGGGGCAACCAGCTTCCATAGCTAAAATAGCTAGCTCTGGATCGAAATGGATATCGGCCATAATTGGAAGATTGCTTTCTTTGTTTAGGCGACATAGAGAACGATATAAAGAACTTTCTGGAAAAGCTACGCGAAGAAGCTCACAACCAGATTCCTGTAATAAATTACATTGGCGAAGGCACATATCATAATCTGACAAAGGAAATTTCAGCATACTTTCGACACGTATAGGGGCTTGTCCTCCTATAGTTAAACCGCCAATAGATACAATGTTCGTAGTCATACCAGCTATCTCTCCTTTTTATAGGCTAAATATGCGACTGATGTCCTTCCATGTAATGAAGAGAATCAGGGAAATAAGAAGCACGAAGCCTACAAAATGGATATAATTTTCAACTCGTTCCGGCAATCTTTTCCGCGTAGCAATTTCTCCTAATATAAATACAAGCCGTCCGCCATCAAGAGCAGGGAAAGGGAACAGGTTAATAAGCCCAAGATTCAGATTGATGAGAGCCAAAAATGAGATAAACGTCCATATCCCTTGTTTCGCCGCTTCTCCAGCCATAGTTGCTATGCCAATAGGGCCTGTAACTTCGACATCTTGTGCGCGAAGAGCCCAGCGAATGATCCCTTGTATCATTTCGATACTCATAGATACAGTATAAGAAAAAGCATTCTTTAACGCGGTAAAAGCTCCGTATCGAACGAAAGGAGGTCGTACCCCGAGAAGAGCTGCACCATATGTGGAATTAAACGGAATGGAAATAGTTTTCTGAAAGCGAGTACCCTCTCGTTCGATTTCTAGCGTAACAGGTCCTGTAGAAGCTGCTTCTCGAATAGAACGAGCCATCTCTACCCAATTAGAAACAGATTCCCCATTGACAGATAAAATTAAATCTCCTGCTTGTAACCCCTCAGCCTGAGCAGGAAGATTTTCCATAATTGATCCTACAGCAGTAGAAGTCATATTTACTACGCCGTGGCCAGAAAGGAAGAAAGCAGTGAGTATTATGGCTAAAAAAACATTAACAAGGGGACCGTTAAAAAGGATAAGAAACCTCTGCCACGCTTTTTTATCATTGAACCCCTTGCCAGGGATTACATTTTCTTCCGGCTGTTCTTCTTCCATACCAGCTAGCCTGACAAATCCACCGATGGGGAAAACACGAACAGACCATAGTGTCCTTTCTATTTTGTGTTTCCAGAGGACTGGCCCCATCCCAAAAGAAAATTCATGAACCTGAACACCACAGGCTTTAGCCGTAATATAATGCCCAAATTCATGAGATATAACACATATTCCTATGACTACTATAAATGACAATATACTGATCATATGTACTATTCTCCTTATTTCCCCCCTGTTATTTCTTGAACAGAGCGTTGCGCCCATTGGGAAATCTCAATACATTCATCTAGAGATGTTGGGGTTCCTCCATTATACAGCGCCATTGCCTTCTCTATCACTAAGGGAATTTGCGTAAAAGTAATTTTATTTTTTACAAAAGCTTCTATAGCTCCTTCATCAGCGCCTATAAGCAATGCGGGGTAGGGCCCAAGTTTTCGAGCGGCTTCTTTGGCCAGAGCTAAACATGGGAAGAGCTTTTCATTAGGGGGATAGAAATTGATAGTGAGTTCTTTTAAAGAAAGCTCTGGAACGAAAGACATGGTTCTCAGTCGCTCTGGGTAGCCGAGAGCGGAAGCGGCAGATAGGCGCATGTCAGGTGTAGAAGCAAGCATTTTCATAGATCCATCAATAAATTGGACGACGCCGTGAACAACAGAACCAGGAGAGATCACTGCATCTACTTGCTTGCTCTGTAATCGAAACAAAAACATAGCTTCTATTAATTCTATCCCTTTGTTCATAAGAGTGGCGCTGTCTATACTCAATTTATGCCCCATACTCCATACAGGATGGGCTATAGCCATGGAAGGAGTAACAGATTCCAATTCTTTGTGCGTAAACGTTCGAAAAGGCCCCCCAGAAGCCGTGAGGTAAATTTTTGAGACCTCGCGTTCCATCTCCCCTCTCAAACATTGCCAAATAGCATTATGTTCGCTATCTAAAGGGCGGAGTTGAGAATCTCTTTTTACGAGAGGCATTACCCACGGTCCTCCCACAACAATACTCTCTTTATTTGCGAGAGATACTTCTTTCCCTTCTTTGAGGGCACCCTGGAGTGCTTTAATAGCGGCTGTCCCTGAAGAAGCAAAAACTACGTGATCAACATGGGGATGAGTAGCTATGGTATATAGAGCTTCATTCCCTGAAAAAACAGGAATAGAACACCCCTTCCCCTTAAACAGGGATGCTGCATGAGGATTGGTTAAAACAACAGCTTCCGGATGGAAATCTTGTGCGATATTTATCATTTTCTTCACAGCGCTATGAGCTGCTAAAAACACAACCTCAAAGGAGTCTGGAAATGCGCGACAAACATCTAACACAGCACTTCCTACGCTCCCTGTAGCGCCTATGACAGCAAGCTTTATACGTCTATTTTTCAAGAAAGGATCACTCCAAACAAGAAAAATGTCAATGTCCCATTAATTAAAATGCTATCAAAACGGTCAAGAAAACCCCCATGTCCAGGAATGAGGTGTCCGCTGTCTTTTACCTCCGCTTCTCTCTTGATTAAGGATTCTACCAAGTCTCCAAGCTGGCCTGCAATACCGCATATAGCGCCAATACCTAACAGTGGGATAGGGGGTAACGAACAATAGTATGCCACTGCCGCTGAGATGAGGATGCTGGCACCAGCTCCACCGGCAAAACCTTCCCATGTTTTTTTAGGGCTGACAGCTTCGCAGAACTTATTGCGACCCCATCGCGTCCCTACGAGATATGCGGCTATGTCGCAACTCCATGTGCAGAGGAATAGGGAGAAAAGAAGAGTTCGGCCAATAGGATGAGCTCGTAAAAGCACCATATAACTCCACGGCAAAATAATATAAATGAGCCCAGATAAAGTTCCGCCTACGTTCCAAATAGCGTAACTGACCTGAGAAAATTGGCGACGTAATATTTCTATCATAAATAGTACAAAAGAAGTAAGGGTAAAAATAATTAAAATAGATGCAGGACGAAGGTATTCCGCTGAAGCCAAAAGGACCAAAATACCGGCGAGAAACCCTATTCCCTTGGATACTCTAAATTTCTTCGAAAGAAGTTGATAGTATTCCCACAGAGAGATGAGGCTAATTATAGAGGCTAAAAGAAACCATGTTCGTCCACCGTAATAAATAGCAGACAAAATGAGGGCTCCTATAATAAAGCCGCTAAAAGCTCGTAGAGCAAGTTCTCGGGACTTAGCTTTGAATGCCACCATAACGTCGATCCCTCTTTTCAAATGAATCTATGGCGTCTTTTAAGGTTTTTTCTGTAAAATCAGGCCATAACACTGATGTGAAATATAGTTCACTGTAGGCTCCCTGCCAAAGCCAAAAGTTGCTAAGACGTTGTTCCCCGCTGGTTCGTATTATAAGATCTGGGTCGGGAACATCTGGGAGATAGAGATACTTTCTGAAAGTTCCCTCTGTAATTTCCGTGCCGTCGCTTTCTCTGACGATATGTTGGATGGCATCTAGAATTTCCTGTCTGCCCCCGTAATTTAAACAGACAATCAGTTGTAAGCGTTCTCCAACCTTAGTAATATTTTCTGCTTGGTACATGATTTCACGAATATCATCAGGAACGCCTTGCATTCTTCCTGCAAAACGAAGACGTACCCCTTCTTCTCGAAGTTCATCGATTTTTTTACGGATATAAAATTTAAAAAGCGACATAAGCCCTTTCACTTCTGTTTGTGGTCGCTTCCAATTTTCTGTGGAAAAAGCGTAAAGTGATAAATAGGGGATATGATAAGAAGTTGTTGCTCGTACTATCCTCTCTACGGCTTTGACTCCAGCTCGATGCCCTAAAAGACGTGGAAGATGGCGACGTTGAGCCCATCTTCCATTCCCGTCCATAATAATGGCTATATGTTGAAGAGAAGAGAAGGTCTCTTCTCTTGGAGAATCAGACATTCTCTATATGTCCTCCATTCCGTTTTTCTAATAATTCGTCGAGATGCTGTTTTACAACCCGAATATCTCTCCATGTAAGATCTTTGGGACTTCCCTTTCTTCTTGAATCATTTCTAAGAAGGTAGCTAGGATGGAAAAGAGGCATGAGATCTATTCCACGCCATTGAAACCATTGCCCACGTAGAGAGGTAATGCCTTCAGAAGTTTTTAAAAACCATTTTGTGGGAGTATTCCCAAGACATACAATAATCGCAGGTTGAATAAGTGCGATTTGAGCTTCCAGATACTTGTTACAAACCATCATTTCTTCTATAGTGGGGACTCTATTCTCGGGAGGTCTGCACTTTACCACATTTGTAATATAGACATCCTTTCGAGAAATATCAGCCGCTTTTAATATTTTAGTGAGAAGCTGTCCGGCTTTTCCTACGAAAGGGCGCCCCTGTTCATCTTCATCAAAGCCAGGCCCTTCCCCTACAAACATTAATAAACTTTTTATGGCCCCTTCTCCGGGAACCACATGTTTCCGGGTTTTACATAGAGCGCATTTTTCACACGTTGTAATATCTTCTAATAATTTACCCCAAGCTTTCTCTTTTGCTTTCTCTATAGATGTTAACGTAGGGGTATACCTTTTTTCTTCCATCATTTTATAAACACTCCATTGACGAGAATGTTGACTTTTTGTATATCCATACCGGTAAAATATCGGATAGCTCGTGCACTTTTCCACCGGATTTTATTTCCTATATCAAAAAAAGTATGTTCTCCCGTAGTAAGAGATACTATGATAACTATCTCTACGGCTTCATCTGCTGGACGCACTTTAATATCTAGTACTTTGTAGACTTGAACGGTTCGTTTCGTAAGATATTGTATTATATCTACTATGGCTTGGGGACTGATACTTAACTCTCCGTAAAAATTAAAAGGCGGACGGACGATGGTCCGTTCCCCTTCTTCACGATCAGTGGTTTTAAAAAGATCCCGTAAATGTCCTACGAGTTTTCCAGCAAAGTTACGGCGAATTTGAGCGCGAGATACGGGGATAACATGCTGTCCCTTGGTCCGTCTTTCTTTGCGAGCATTTTTTATATCTTCCGGAGAAGCCACATCACTGATGTGAATAAAATTCTCAGGACGAGGAAGCTGTAATCTGCGAACAATTTTGTTTGCCATGGCAGATGATGTGGCTATAATCATCACTTTACAAGGGGAGTGTTGGCGTAAGAAGCCCATCACCTCTTCCCGGTGATCTGAAAATTCAAAGAGAGCTCGGCGTATGGCTCTGACAAGATTTTTCTCGGATTTTGCGCTCTTTCCGGCCATAATACGACCTCGGGAGATAACAAGACCATCGTCAATAATGTAATCGACGTTATTTTCTTTAGCGACAAATTGTGCCCTCTGACTTTTACCAGTGCCAGCTGGCCCTACAAAAGCAATTATTTGGATTCCTTGCTCTTGATTCTTTTTGTGTAGAGTTGAATCCATATCATCACCTTGCCTATGCCCATTTTACTGAAAAAAAGAAGAGAGGGGGGTAACATAAATGTTTTGTACGTTAGCGTTCTTTCCCCCCTCCCCTATTTTTTTCTTTGTTGTTTATGCTTCTTCTTTTCGTACAGCCCCATTAACTTTTGTGCTCAAGGGCTCTGTAGGAATAACTTCAACTCGACCACCAAGTTGCTGAAGCTTTATATCCATGTCTTCGTAACCGCGCCATACATGGCCAATATGGAACACCGACGTCTCGTCTTTAGCTGCTAAGCCAGCGAGTATAAGAGCGGCACCTGCCCGCAAATCAGTAGCATTGACGTCAGCCCCTATAAGTTGTTCTACTCCTGTTACAACAGCGGTATTCCCCTGCAACTCTATCTTTGCCCCCATTTTATTCAGTTCACTTACGTGGAGGAACCGCGATTGGAAAACGCCTTCCTGAATAACACTTGCTCCTTCAGCTAAAGCAAGGGTTGCCATAACCTGAGGCTGCAAGTCGGTTGGAAATCCTGGATAAGGCAATGTCTTCAGGGAGACAGCTTTCAGCCGTTTGACAGGATGAACTAAAACTCTATCTTGTTCCACTGTGAAGTTGGCCCCAGCTTCTTCCAGTTTAGCCAGAAGAGAGTCTATATGTTGGGGAATAATATTCGTTATCTCCACTTCCCCACCAGTAATAATAGCTGCGAGAATATAAGTGCATGCTTCTATGCGATCAGGAATGACAGTTATTTCTTCCCCGTGTAGTTCGTCAACTCCTTGAATTCTAATGACACCAGTCCCATCCTCTTCAATAATGGCTCCCATGGCTTTGAGTGTTTGTACCAGATTTGTAATTTCCGGTTCACGTGCTGTATTTTCAAGCACCGTCTCCCCTTGGGCAAATACGGCGGCCATGAGAAGGTTTTCTGTGGCTCCTACTGAAGGAAAGTCGAGATAGATGCGACAACCTTTAAGACCGTTGGCAGTCGCGTGAACGGCACCATGAACAAGATCTATCGTAGCACCCATGCGGGAGAGCCCCTTAAGGTGCAGGTCGATGGGACGACTTCCGATGGAACAGCCGCCTGGCAGGGGCAATATGGCTCGTCCACAACGAGCTAATAATGGCCCAAGAACGAGGGAAGAGGCGCGCATTTTCCGAACTAGATTCGCAGGCGTTTCCCACGATAGCTCTTCAGGTATAGAGATAGACATTTCACCTTTTTCATAAAATATATCGGCGCCAAGATCCCGAAGAAGATCAGCCATGGTTATAACATCATGAAGGCGGGGGACCTTATGAATCCGAAGCGTGGCATCTTTTAATAGAAGAGAAGCAGCCATAACAGGCAAAGCGGCATTTTTAGCTCCTTGTGCTTCTATTTTTCCATGGAGCGGAATTCCGCCAGCAATTTTCATTTTATAGTCCATCATAATCACTCCTGATCTCAATGTAAGAGCTTTATAATATAGCTGAAAAACAGAGCTTTTTGAAAAGTTTATAAAGGATATTTTAAACTATATTTCCTCTTTTTTAAAAAAATTGTCAATGTATTTGAGAATTCTCTGAGAAGCTTTCCCATCTCCAAAAGGATTATTACTTTTCCCAACAAGCTTATCATAGTCTTCGCGACTCGATAAAAGACGAAGAGTTTCAGTTACTATTCGGTCTTTATTAGTTCCTACGAGAATTCCAGTACCTGAATGTATCGCTTCTGGTCTTTCCGAGAGGTTTCTCATGATGAGTACTGGCTTGCGTAAGAAAGAAGCTTCTTCTTGTACTCCCCCACTATCACTAAGGATAATATAGCTTCGATTCATGACCTGTACAAAATCAGGATACTCAAGAGGCTCTGTAAAAATAACTCGTTTATGCTGCCCGAGATGTTTTCGTATAACGTCCCGGACAGTCGGATTTTTGTGCAGGGGAATGAGCACATAGATTTCTGGTACAGAAGCCAATATTTCAGATAGAGCCTCACATATATTTACTAAAGGCTGCCCCCACGATTCCCTTCGATGGGCGGTGACCAGAATGAGAGGTGCTTCTTGCTGAAGGCCAGAAAGCTCTTCAGGAAGAGATCCCTTATGTTGTTCTACTGTTCGAGATAGGGAGTCTATCACCGTATTACCTGTAACAAAAATGCGATTCTCGTCTGCACCTTCCTGAAGCAAGTTTTGTTTTGCTCCTTGTGTCGGGGCAAACCAGAGAGTTGATAAGCGATCTGTGATAACTCGATTTGCTTCTTCAGGGAAAGGCTGGTCTAGATTCCAGCTCCGTAAACCGGCTTCTATGTGTCCTACAGGGATTTTTCGATAAAAAGCAGATAAAGTTGCTCCCAATGTTGTAGTGGTATCGCCATGTACAAGAACCATATCGGGATGTTCCTTATCAAAAACTTTTCCTGTTCCTGTCAGAACAAGAGATGTGATGTGATCGAGTGTTTGGCGATCTTTCATAATATGAAGATTTACATCTGCTTTTATATCGAAGAAAGAGAGGGCTTGGTCAAGCATGTCTGAATGCTGCCCTGTTGCTAATACCAAAGTATTGTATTCCTTATTGTTTCTTAATTCTAAAATAACAGGGGCCATTTTTATAGCTTCAGGCCGAGTTCCAACAACACAAACAATCTTTCGAGACATTTCGTCCCTCCTTCATTTCATTGAATGAATCGGGTGAAAAAGTAAAGACCCAGCTCAAGTAAAGCTCCATGAAGGAGCACTAAGATCCCTAATGTTTGCACAGGAGAAAAGCCCTTATCAATCAATCTATAATGGAGATGACCGCGATCAGGTAAGAAAGGAGAACATCGGTGACACAATCTGCGAATAATAGAAGCTACAGTATCTAATACAGGGACCCCGCCCCACAAGAGAAGGAATATTATGAGTTTCCAGATAGAGAATAATTGTGGCGTATTTTCTACATAATTTGTATAGATAGAGAAAGTTAATTGTGAAGCGAAAAGGTACCCCAGCAGCGTGCTACCGCCATCTCCTAAAAAAGTTCGGGCTCGCGGGAAATTCCAATGTAAAACTCCTAAAGCTGCGCTCCCTATAGGCAACCAGAGAGAAGGATCGCCTAATCTAGAGGCCATTAAAGTTGCCACGATAAACATACTTAAACATAGTCCATTGAGACCATCAATTATATTATAGGCACTGGTGGTGCCGGCTATCCACAAAAGCATCAAAATGCGGTGAGTCCACGGAAGCTCTATTGGTATGAGCACCAAAAAAGCTGCGAATATGTGTAATACCAAACGTACAATGGGATTGAGAGGACGAATATCGTCCCAATAACCACACAGGAAAACAATAGTTGCTCCTGTTGCACTTAATTTGAGGAAGAAAGATCCTGAGGCGCCTAGTAAAACCCATAAGAGATACCCCATCCATAAAACTATACCGGCTCCTCGGGGGACGTTTCCTAAATGATGTTTTCTTCCTCCAGGAACATCAAGGATGCGATAGTGATGAGATAACTTGATGGAGAGGGGGGTCATTCCTGCTCCCCACCCCATCATTAGTATGCATATAAATAATAAGCGCCACATGGTATTTTCCAATTATTTGGTCCCAAAAAGCCGATCTCCGGCATCCCCAAGTCCGGGAACAATATAGCCCTGTTCGTTCAAGTGGCTGTCAAGGGCAGCTGCGTAAATATCTACGTCAGGATGGGTTTCATGTACCTTTTTTACGCCCTCTGGAGCGGCTATGAGACAGACCAGAGACACTTTCCGAGCCCCTTTCTCTTTGACGAGACTAATAGCAGCAGTAGCGGATCCTCCTGTAGCGAGCATCGGGTCAAGAACAAATATGTCTCGCTCATTAATATCGCTAGGTAGCTTACAATAGTACTCTACAGGCTCAAGTGTTTCAGGATCTCGATAGAGTCCTATATGACCAACTTTAGCGTTGGGAATGATTTGAAGAATGCCGTCCACCATGCCCAATCCAGCCCGTAGTACTGGGACTATAGCCAATTTTTTCCCCTCTAAGGTGTATCCAGTAGTTTTCTGGATTGGAGTTTCTATCTCAATTTTTACAAGGGGAAGGTTTCGAGTGATTTCATAAACCATAAGGCCGGCTATTTCTTGAACGAGTTCTCTAAATTCTTTGACAGAGGTATTTTTGTCCCTAATAATGCTTACCTTATGTTGAACGAGGGGATGATCAAAAATTACAATACGTCCTTCTCCATTATTTGTTAGATATGAAGGAGCAATCTTTTCTTCATAACTACGTATTTTTGCTATTCGGCGTTGGTGCCTGTCTCCTTCAAAGGTTCCCTTAAGCCACACATCAACTATTTCAGTTGCCTGTTGCTCCGAAATGAGACGACCTCCCATGGCCAATATATTGGCATTGTTGTGGCGTCGGCTAAGTTTGGCTAACTCTGTGGTATTGCATAGAGCAGCGTAAGCTCCTGGAACCTTGTTAGCCGCTATTGACATCCCTATCCCGCTTCCACAGATGAGAATACCTCGTTCTGCTTCGCCATTAGCTACAGCTTTCCCAACTGACAGAGCTACATCAGGGTAATCACTGGAAATATCCGGAGTATCTGCCCCGTGGTCAGAAACTTCGTGTCCTTCTTCCTGCAGATGGCGTAAAATGACGGTTTTAACAGAATAACCTGCATGGTCAGATCCTATAGCTATTTTCATTCTTCCTTGACCTCCCGGAGAGCCAGTTTATTTAGATCCGCAATATAATAACACGTAAAAAGAAGTCTTTCCCGATATTGAAAAAGGAAAGACTTCTTTTACTTTTTATTTACGTACGCAACTCAGATAGGTTTGTCATTGTTACCCGAGCAGTGTCAGCATTACAGCAGCGGCGACAGCGGTTCCAATAACGCCAGCCACGTTGGGGCCCATGGCAT